>Ga0208511_100023_pt1 | contig 155327 bp, 121 predicted proteins | sample LakWasMet39_LOW7_2_FD_183879 | JGI IMG/M metagenome (GOLD analysis project Ga0208511, IMG submission 183879) | Freshwater sediment methanotrophic microbial communities from Lake Washington under simulated oxygen tension - Sediment Metagenome... | ecosystem: Environmental > Aquatic > Freshwater...
GGCAAGGGTGACGACTCAGGGACGCGACGCATCGGACGGGGACGGTTGCTACCTCGGCGCTGGCTCATGACGCGATCGATCAGAGCTCCCGGGCAGACGACGGTCAACCCTCCTTATCGACACCCTCGTGAGGGAGCGGGAGCGACCTACCACGCCGGCCCAGCGCGGAATTCTGACGCCGCCTCTGCCCGGAAACCGACCACGTCTCCGGACGACGACTGGTAGGGTGGTAGGTCTCTCCCCCGCCCTTACGGGCTGGGGTCTGGCTCGGGTTACTGACGGCCTCGCGGTCGTACCGGGGACTCCTCGCTGACGGCCTCGCGGTCGTACCGGGGACTCCTCGCTGTCGGCCTCGCGCTCGCACCGAGGAAGCGTAGAGCGCTCCATCGAGATGTGTAGAAGCGATAGCCATAGAGCCTCCGGCGCTACTCCCCGCCCTCCCCCATCGGCGGAACCTCCCCCATCACCAGCCTCACCACCTGCGCCTGCCCCGTCGTCGACGTCTTGTCGAAGACCTTCTTCAGGTGCGTTCGCACCGTCGCCACGGCCATCCCCAGCACCGCGCCGACCTCCGACGGCCGCTCCCCCGAGGCCACCCTCACGGCCACCCTCGCCTCCGTCGGCGTCAGCTCGAAGAGCCGCTGCAGCAGCTCCTCCACGTGCGGCCCATGGCGCTCCGGATCCCTCGCCAGCACCGCCGCCCCGCCTTCGGGCAGCCCCGTCACGAAGGCCATCAGCGGCCTCCCCCCCGAGCGCCGCGGGACCACCACCACGTCCGATCCGCCGCGCGCCGCGCCACGCCGCGCCGCCTCCGTCAGCGCCCGCTGCAACGCCCCGTCCGCCGTCGCCGCCACGCACCGCAGCCTGTCTCCCACGCGCTCCAGTCCGTCGCCTCGGTCGAGCATCGCCGCGCCCGCCGCGTTCGCCCGCGACAGCCTCCCGAGGCCATCGAGCACGAAGGCCGCCACGTCGATGCGGTCGAGCAGCGCGCGGTCGATCTCCGACTGCGCCCGCGCCCTCCGCAGCCGCGAGTACACCTCGATGCTGCGTCGCAGGTGCGGGAGCAGCGCCCTCAGCCGCGACGCCGCATCCTCGGGCCACGCCGCCCCCAGCCGAGGCCGCAGCACGTGCACCGCCGCCAGCAGCTCGTCCGACGCGTGAAGCACCGCGCTCTGTCCGCGAATCGATCCCTCCTCGCTCAGGAACTCCCTCGCCAGCGTGGTGCGCGCCAGGTCGTCCGCCGACGCGAACTCCTCGCTCGGACCGACGTACCCTTCGGGCAGCGCGCCCGCCCGCACGAAGAGCGGGTGCCACGCCGTCGCGTCGAGGAAGTCGTACGCGCGCTCGGACGCCCCCTCGACCCCGGCGAGCAGCCACCCACGCCCCGGCGCCGGGCCTTCCATGAAGCTCAGCGCCGCCACCGCGCGACACCGCTCGCCTCCGACGAAGCCGGCGACCGCGGCCAGCACCGAGGGCCACCGCTGCGGCGCGAGCGACGCTCCGTAGAGATCGTCCACCAGCGCCGCCGGAACCACCACCACCGCCGCGCTCCCGTCGCTCATCGTGCGCCCGAGCGAAGCCGCCGCGAGGAGGCGTTGTCAACCGCGACGTGAGCCGAGCGCGTTGCGTTGGTGGCCTCCCGATCGCTCTGTTAGCGTCGCGCGCCGGTGGAGTGGACGTGTTCGGGGATCGTTGGGGGAGGGGTTCGATGAGGTTCGTCTCGACGCTGGCCGCGCTGCTCGTCGTGATCGCGGGCTGCGAGGGGAGCGCCCCGATCAACGCGATGGACGCGACGGTCGACGGGCGGGTGGATGTTCCGTGGGGAGCGAGCGACGCGGGGAGCGATGCGGCGGACGCGGCGGACGTGTCGACGCGCTTCCCCTGCCCCGAAGGGTGGGTGGCGTCCGAGCACGGCGGCTGCGGCCCGGCGGTGCTGCTCTGCGCGCCCGACGGCGGCGCCGCGGAGGGGGCCTGCGTGGGCAACGACCCGACGAGCCCTGCGACGGTGCGCGACCCCGATGGGGTGGAGGGAACGCGCTTCTACCGACTGCCCGACGGCGGCATCGGAGGGGCCTGGTCGACGCCGTGGGTGTGCCCTGCGGGCTGGACCAACGCGCCCGAAGGGCACTGCCGACCGACCCTGAGAGACGACTGCCCGAGGTACAGCGGACCGCTCCCGGACGGGACCTGCACCCCGACGGATGAGTCGCAGTGTCCCCCGGGTGGGTTCCCGGAGGTTCCGCCGGAGGCCGCGGGGCAGCGCGTGGTGTACGTGCGACAGATGGCCACGCTCACCCCCGACGGGTCGATGCGCGCGCCCTATCCCGACCTCAACCAGGCGGTCGCGGCGGAGCCCGAGGCGGAGTGGTTCCTGCTGTACCCGGGGTACTACCCGGTGGGCTTCACGGTGCGCCACCCGATGCACATCCTCGGAGGGTGCGCGGCCAGCGTGCAGCTCACCGGCACCATGGAGACACCGCTCTTCCGCGCCGACGGCCCGACCATTCGTCTCGATCTCCGCGGCGTTTCACTCACACGAGGTCGCCAGCTCGTCGTCGCGCAGAACCGCGCCGAGGTGTCGGTACAGCGGTGCATCCTCTCCCTCGCGGAAGCCGACACCATCACGGTGGTGTCTGCCGCGAGCGTCGAGGTTGTCGATTCGCTGCTGCTCGACCCCGGTCCGACTTCGAATGGCGCACTGGTCGCCGTCGACACGCGAGGCGTCGTCTCGCTTCGTCGATCCGCGTTGCAGGGTCGGGCGCACCGGGCCGTCAGCGTGGGTCCGGATGGCATCGTCAGGTTGGACAGCGTCTCGCTGCGAGGCGCTCGCTCGGACACGGTCTCCGTGGACAGCGGAGGCCAGATCGAGATTCGACGCGCGACGATCCGAGGCGAGACGACCATGGCGGTCACGTTGTCGAACCGATCACACGCCGAGATCGAAGACCTGGCGGTTCGCGACACCTCGGTGGTCGCCATCGACGGCGTCCGCAACGGAGCCATCGGCGTGCGCGAGGGTTGCTCCCTTGTCGGCCGACGCATCTCCGTCGAGAACGCGAGCGGCTATGGACTCTCGGTGCTCGGACGAGAGACCACCGCCACGGTGGACCAGATGTTCGTGCGCTCGGTGCGCGGCTACCCCGGCGGCTTCGGCGGCAGCGGCGTGGTGGTCGAGCAGTTCAGCCGGGCCTCCCTGCGCCGGGCGCAGATCTTCGACGTCGCCGAGATGGGCTTCAACGTCGCCATGTTCGGGGCGCTGGATGTGCGCGACACGCTGGTCCACCGGGTCGTCCCTCAGGGCAATGGCCTCTGGGGCCTCGGCATGGCGGTGACCCACCTGGGCAGCATCGACGCCCGTCGCGTCCTCATCGAGCAGGCCTCGATGATGGGCATCGGCGCCGTCGGCCTGCCCGAGCGCGTCACCCGCCTCGTCGACCTCAACGCCGTCGCGGGCCGCACCGTCGACCCGCGCGCCCGCATCGCGCTGGAGGACGTCATCGTGCGCGACGCGCGCCCGCTCGAGCGCTACCCCGCCGTGGGCATCATCACGGGCGTCGCGGGGTTCATCACTGGTCGAAGGGTCAGCGTCGACCAGCAGCCCGGCCTCGGCATCGCCATCAGCGACTTCGGCTACGACACCGACGCCGCCCTCGCAGGCGGCGTCCGCAGCGGCCTCCTCCGCCAGGATCAGGTCGCCACGCTCCGCGTCCTGCTCGGCCCGGTGCTCGATGGCCCCTCCACGGCCACCTTCGATGGCGTCTTCGTGCGCGGCATCCGTCGTTGGCGCATCGGCTACGAGGCCTCCACGCCCGATCGCCCGCTCGACGTCTTCGGCGCGTACAGCTTCTACACCGGTCCTCGCTGCACCTTCACCGCCACCGACGTCACCCTCGACGGAAGCCCCTCCGCCGAGATCGGCCTCGCCTCCCTGGGCGCGACGACCCTCCGCCGCGGCGTCGTCACCCGCCACACCGGGTGCGCCGCGACGCTCAACAACACCAACGGATCGGCCTCCATCACCCTCGACTCGTTTACCCTCTCCGGTAACGGCCGCGACGCCACCTGCGCCGACGACGCCCTCCCCGCCGTGCGCCTTCCTCTCTCGCCCAACTGATCCGATGACCCGCGCCCTCGCCCTCCTCCCGCTGCTCCTCCTCGGCGCCTGCTCGTCGCCCTCGCCCGCTGCTCCGCCCGACGCCTCCGCGGCCGACGCGCCCGACGCTCCCGCTGCCGACGCGCCCGCTACCGACGCCCCGATGGTCTTCATCCGACGCGCCCTCGCCACCCGCACCCGCGCGGCCCCCACCTGCCCTTCGCCCGACGAGGCCCCGCTGCGCACCGGCGCCTCCCCCGACGCCTTCGCCTGCGTCCGCCTGGGCGCTTCGCCCGAGGTCATTGCCTCCGACTGGCCCGACGCCGCCGCGCTCACCGCCCCGGTGCGCTACATCCGCTCCGGCATCGCCCCCGGCGGCGACGGAACCCCCGACCGCCCCTACGCCTCCCTCGCCGAGGCCCTCGCCGCCGCGCCCACCGCCCGCACCCTCGTCTTCTCCCGCGGCGACCACGCCCTCGCTCCCTCGCTCGCCCTCCCGCCCGAGCTCACCCTCGTCGGCGCCGGAGCCTCCGCCACCACGCTCACCCTCTCCCCCGACGCCGCGGGCCTCGTCGTCCGCGCGTCCGCCCGCTTCTCCGCCGCCTCGCTCACGCTGCGCCACCCCGGCGACTTGCCCGCTCCCGAGGCGTCCATCCTCCTCGACGCCACCGACGCCTCGGTCACCCTCCGCGACGTCGCCCTCGACCACGGCCACGACGCCCTCCGCCTCACCGGCGGAACCCTCTCCGCCACCCGCCTCACCGTCCGCCGCGCCGCGCGCTACGGCGTCCATCTCCGCGCCGACGCCAGCGCCACCCTCGACGACGTCATCGTCCGCGACGGCGCCCAGCAGGGGCTCCGCGTCGAGGCCTCGCACGTCCAGCTCACCCGCGGCCTCGTCACCGCCAACGCCCGCCACGGCGTGGTGCTCCTCGGCGACGCCGACCTCACCGACGGCCGCGCCTCCTGCTTCGGCGCCGCTCCCACCCCTGGGCCGCGCGACTGCCTCGACGGCCTCGTGAGCCACGGCAACGGCGTCGCGGGCCTCTACGTCGAAGGGCGCCACACCCTCGACGTGCGCCGCGCCTCCCTCGCCAGCACCCGCCTCGCCGAGGTCACCAGCGGCCAGGCCGGCGACGGCCTCGTGGTGGGCCCCGGGGCCACGGTCACCCTCGACGGCGACATCACCGACCCCGCCCTCCAGGGGTCTGGAAGCCTCGTCGCCGGCAACGCCCGCGTCGGGGTGCTCGCCCAGGGGCTCAACGCCACGCTGACCCTCCGAGGCGCGCTCATCGCGGCCAACGCGGGCGGGGGCGTGCTCCTCGGCGCCAACGCCAGCGCCCCGCTCATCGGCGAGTGCCTCCTCGTCGCCAACGCCTTCGGCGGCATCGTCGTCACCCCGGGCGCGAGCGCCGGAATCGTCCAGTGCAACGGCATCGCCGAGACCCGCGCGGGCACGCTGCTCACCTCGAGCGGCAGCGTCACCATGGCCGACGGGGTGCACCTCAACCGATCGCGCGGCGACACGCAGCTCGTCGAGAACGAGGTCTCCGTCAGCGAGCGCTTCGGCCTGCTGGTGAACGCCGCCCGCGGCACCCTCTTCCGCAACCGCGGCGACCAGAACCTCTACGGCATCGGGCTCTACGGAGCCGCCGACCTCATCGGCGATCTGGAGTCGATCCGCGGCCGGGAGACCACCCAGCCGATCGCTCCTGCCTTCGCAGACAGCCCGTAGCGCCGCGACCGCGCCGTCACCCGCTCCCCGGGCCTGTGCCATCATCGGGCCCTATGGCTCGCACCGGCTTCGGGTCACGCTTCCTGCTGGGTCAACGCAACTCCGGGCTCGCGGGCCGGGCGCTGATCACGACCTTCGTCCTGGCCATCGCCCTGGTGTTCTGCGGAGGCGCCGTGGTCTCCTGCTCGAACGGGCTGCGCGAGGTGCTCGACCCCCGCTCGGCGCTCTACCGGCTGCGCCTCCCGTCGAGCGGCGCGGTGGTCCGGCTCTCGGCGCCGATCCGGGCGACCAGCGGCGATCAGCCTCCCCTCTGCGTGGTGCAGCACGAGCACTACGTCTCGGGCAAGAACGGCGGCTGGCGCCTCGACGGCACCTGGACCCGCTCCGCCGGCGCGACCCTCGTCGGACAGTCCCCGGACGTGCGCGCCCTCGACCGGCCGCCCCTCAGCATCCGCGTCCACGAGCCCGTCGACTTCGACCCCTACGCCCCGTGGGTGGTTCAGGCCGAGCAGGAGGCGTGGTTTCGCACGGTGCTCGCCGATGTTCCCTACGGCGGTCGGCTGCGCGCCCACTGCGTCGCCAGCGGCGAGACGGTCTTCGTCGAGGGCTGCGTCGACCCCGACGGCGCCCACCTCACCGGCTGCGGCAGCACCCCCCTCACCATCACCACCGGCGACGGCACCGCGCAGCCTCGCATCGACGACCACGCCAGCCTCGTCGCAGGCCGCCTCTCGGCCGGTGCCGCGGCGATCCTCGTGGCGCTGGCCTACCTCTGGTACGTGCTGCGCGCCCGCCCGCTGGCCGACGCGCTCCTCCGCCGCGCGGGCCCCGTCCCCACCTTCGCCGCGTGGCCCCAGGTCGTCGGCGTCGTGGCGCTCACCCTCGTCCTGGCCCTCGCCCAGGGCGTCGTCGTCTGGACCGCCGCGACCGGCAGCGCGGCCTCTCGAGGGCGCCCTGGATATGTGTTCGGGCTGCTGGCGTGCGCGACCGCGGCGCTCTTCGCCCTCGCCGTGCGCCACCGCCGACAGAACCTCGAGCGGGCGATGGCGCCGGTGAGGGAAGCCCAGACGGTTCCGCTGAGGGACGCGCGAGGCGGGGTGGTCGAGCTGGCGGTGAGCGTCCGTGACGACGGCGCCCCGGCGGCGGGGGTGCTCGACGCGAGGCCTCACGCCTGGGTGGAGGTGCGCGTCGAGGAGACCGTCGCCGTCGGCAAGCAGCAGGTGACCCAGCTCGTGGCCAGGAAATACTGGCCCGCCCTCATCCCGGTGAGCGACGCGAGCGGCAGCGGGCTGATCGATCCCTCGCACGCCGAGGTCGACCTCCGCTCGACGGTGAAGACCTACAAGCAGGGCAGCTCCGTCGAGCTCGCGAGAACCCTGGCGCAGAGCCCCATCGGCACGCTCAACCCCAGCGCCGGGCACCTCCGCTGGACCGTCGAGCAGAGCGTGCTCGACCCCGGCGAGTCGCTCTACGTGCTCGGCCCCTGCAGGCGCATCGAAGACCCCAAGGCCGCCAGCTCGTACCGCATGGACTCCACCATGGCCGCGGTGGGAGGCACCGCCGCCGACCGGATCATCCTTCACGCGGGCGACGAGCGCTCGCTGCTGCGCTCCATCGGCCTGGAGCGCACCTACCTCGACCTGCTCACCGCAGCGCTCGCGGGCGTGGCCCTCTCTCAGCTCGCCATCATGCTGGCGCTCTGGGCGCTGTAGCCCGGTCGCTTTCGCCACGACTGTTACCGACCTGCCACGCCGTGCGCCTGCGCCCCGACGGCGGCGCCCCATCGGAATGCTTCTGGCATCGCATTTCGTGCGCGCGAAGGAGCGCACGGCGAAGGAGCGGAGGTGACGTCATGGGCATCGTCGACACGGTGAAGCGCGAGTTCGGCAAGGCGATCCGCCCCATCCGGGCGGGGCACGAGAAGGTCGCGGTGCACCGCCCGGAGCTCACGGCGGGGGCGAGCATCGAGGTGAGCAGCACGGCCTTCGTGGAGGGCGGGGCGATCCCCCGGCGCTACGCGGGCGACGGCGACGACGTGTCCCCGGCGCTGTCGTGGTCGAGGGTGCCCGACCGCACCCGCTCGGTGGCGGTGCTCTGCGAAGACCCCGACGCTCCCTTCCCATCGCCCTTCGTCCACTGGCTGGTGCACGGGCTCCCGGCGATGGTGCACTCGCTCCCCGAGGGCGTCGGCAAGTCCGCCACGGTGCCTGGCGTCCCGGCCGCGCACCAGGGCAGCAACAGCGGCCACGACACGGGCTACATGGGCCCGATGCCCCCGCCCGGGCACGGGGTGCACCACTACTACTTCCAGGTGTTCGCCCTCGACACGGCGCTCGAGCTCGACGAGTCGCCCACGCGCGACGAGCTGGTGAGGGCCATGCGGGGCCACGTGCTCGCCTCCGGCTCCCTCGTCGGAACCTACGTCCGGGAGTGATCCCTCCGCGCCCGGCGATGAGGCACTAGTACCTCGTCACCTCGCCTGCTAGGCTCCCGCGCCACCATGCGGACTGAACGGGATGTGGAGAGATTCCTCGGTGAGTTCGGGATCCCGTACCAGGACCTGGGGGGCGGTCTCTTCGTCGTGACCGACGACGCATCCGGGCTTCACAACCTGGCCATCAAGGTCGAGTCGCCGGTGGTGGTGTTCCGGCTGCGGGTGCTCGACGCCCCGGAGCCCGGCACGCCCGACCGCGAGGCCCTCTTCGAGAACCTCCTCCGGCTCAATGGATCAGGACTGCTGCACAGCGCGTTCTGCCTCCAGGACGACGGCATCTACCTCACGGCGGCGCTGCCGCTCGACAACCTCGACCCCAACGAGTTCCAGGCGGTGGTCGACGACCTTGGCATCGCGGCGTCGCAGCACGTCGCCTCGCTCCGGGGCTGAAACACCCCGACTGCGCGTTTCCCCCCAATCGAGACAGCGAACAGGGAACCAAATAGTCCTATGGGAATCTTCGGCAGACTGGCCTCGCTGATCAAGAGCAACCTCAACGACCTCATCTCCAAGAGTGAGGACCCGGAGAAGATGCTCAACCAGGTCATCCTGGAGATGAACACCCAGCTCGGGGAGGCGAAGAAGCAGGTCGCGCTGTCCATCGCCGACGAGAAACGCCTGGCCAAGCAGTTCGAGACCGAGAAGGCCACGGCGGAGGAGTGGGAGCGCAAGGCCATGATGGCGGTGCGCGCGGGCGACGACGGCCTCGCCAAGGAGGCGCTGCTCCGGCAGCGGGAGCACGAGAGCCTCTCGGCGGAGTTCGAGCGCCAGTGGCAGAAGCAGAAGACCGCGGTCGAGCAGCTCAAGACCGCCCTGAAGACGCTCAACAACAAGATCGAGGAGGCCAAGCGCAAGAAGAACGTCCTCGTCGCGCGTAAGAAGCGGGCGGAGGCGCAGAAGGCCATCCACGAGACGATGCAGGGGCTCTCCAACGACAGCGCCTTCGACACCTTCAACCGCATGGAGGAGAAGATCGTGCAGATGGAGGCCGAGGCCGACGCGCAGACCGAGGTGGCCGAGCAGTACTCCGGCGACGCGCTCTCTCAGCGCTTCAAGGACCTCGAGGTCTCCAAGGGCGCCGACATGGCCCTCGACGAGCTGAAGCGCAAGATGGGCGTCTCCCCTCCGGTGGCCGCGACCGCCCAGGGGACCACCAACGTGCGGGTGAGCGCCGTGACCGAAGAGGCCGCGCACACCGAGGCCAGCGAAGAGGCCGAGCTCGAGGCGGCCCTCACGGCGGCCAAGGCGCGACGCCAGAACGGTTGACGGTCGCGCCGCACGGGATTACCCGTCGCGTCCTATGCCCACGTACTCCTACCAGTGCAGCGCCTGCAACCACGCCTTCGAGCAGGTGCAGCGCATGTCCGACGACCCGATCAAGGTGTGTCCTTCGTGCGGGGCCGAGGCGGTGCGACGGCTCATCAACTCGGCCAACTTCATCCTGAAGGGCTCCGGCTGGTACGCCGACCTCTACAGCGGCGGCTCCAACAAGAAGGCCGACGGCTCCACCGGATCGAAGGTCGGCGGCACCCCCGCCGCCACCCCGGGCGCCACCGGCGGCGAGAGCGGGACGAGCGCACCGAGCACCCCCAGCAGCAGCAGCGGCGACAGCGGATCGAGCAGCGCCCCCGCGGCGCCTGCGGCCCCCAGCACCCCCAGCACCCCCAAGACCTGAGAGCGAGCTCCCGATGGCACTGCTCAACGACGAGTGGCAGACGCTGCTCAAGGACTACCGCGAGTACCACGACGACCCGATCTGCGAGGCGACGCACCTCGTGGGCATCCCGATGATCATGGCCTCGCTGCCCGCGATGATCATTCCCCCGGTGGGGCTGAGCATGTTCGCCGCGGGCTGGACGCTCCAGGGCATCGGCCACGCGGTGAAGGGCAATCCGCCGAAGTTCTTCGGCGACAAGCGCAACCTGCTGGTGGGCGCCATCTGGTGGTTCGACACGGTGCTGCGCCCGGTGGGCCTCGCCGAGCCGCTCTTCGGCAAGCGCGCCTGAGCGTCGCTTGTCGCGCGCCCTCGGGCTGGCGATCGTCACCTGCTTCGCGCCGATAGCCGACGCGGTCCCGCTGCTCACGGGCTTCGGCGGACCGACCGGCTACGGCATCCCCACCCACTGCCTCCACGCCAGCGACAACGGCTCCTACGCGGGAGCCCAACCCGGCACGGCCGCGACGCCGGTGCCCGTCGACCTGACCGTAGCCTTCCCGCGGGGTCTCAGCCTCTTCGGTAGGGCCTGGCAGGAATTCTATCTCAACGCCAACGGCAACATCACCTTCGCGGCGCCGCTCTCGTCACCCAACGCAGTGGCCTTTCCAGTGGAGGGGCAACCGATGGTCGCGCCGTGGTGGGCCGACGTGGACACCCGCCGCGGCGGTCAGCCCTCGGACAACGCCATCTGCTACCACATCGAGCCCAACCGGCTGGTGGTGACCTGGCACGACGTCCAGCGCCACGGGGCGAGCGACGGGCTGCGCAACGACTTCCAGATGATCCTGTCGACGTCGAACAGCTGCGTCTCGGGCGGGGAGCCGGACGTCGAGTTTCGCTACAACCGCTGCGAGTGGGCGGCCGGCGAGGGCGTGGACGGAGTCCCCGGCACGCCCGCTCAGGTGGGCTTCGATGCGGGCAACCGGCGCAACTATGTCGTGCTCCCGATGTCCCGCTCCGCGGCGATCACCGCGGTGTGCACCACCAGCAACGTCCCTGGCGGTGAGCCGGGGCTCCACAGGTTCCAGATTCGCAGCAGCGGGTGGTGGTCCGGCTTCAGCGGGACGGGTCAGCCGTGCATGGTGCCCGGACAGCTCGGCGTCTGTGCGATGGGGGTGACCGTCGCTGCGGGGATGAGCTTCGCCTGCACCCAGATCACGCGCCCCCGAGCGCGCCGATGCAACGGGCTCGACAACGACTGCGACGGCCACATCGACGAGGGCGACGGGCTCTGCCCGGGGGCCCAGGTGTGCGACCAGGGGCTGTGCCGCGAGCGCTGCGCGCAGGGGGCCGGGTGCGCGGCCGGGCGCGTGTGCTCGCCGAGAGGGACCTGCGTCGAGGCGGCGTGTCTCGACGTCGCGTGTCCACAGGGCGCGCAGTGTCAGCGGGGCCAGTGCGTAGACGCCTGCGACGGGGTGAGCTGTCCTCGCGGGCAGCGATGCCGGACAGGGCGCTGCGTCGATCCTTGCGAGGGCGTGGTCTGCAACGGCACCGAGGTCTGCGAGGACCACGCGGAGCTGCCCACCGCGGGCCAGTGCGTCGCGGGCTGCCAGTGCCACCCGTGCGGCGCGGGACAGCGCTGCCTGACGGACGGACGCTGCGTCGACGAGGGCTGCCTCGACGTGACGTGCCCGACCGGGTCGCGCTGCGAGCGCGGCGAGTGCGTCGACCGCTGCGCCTCTCCGAGCGGCGCCCGGCTGTGCCTCGAAGACGAGGTGTGCCGCGGGGGACGGTGCGTCTCCGCGAGCGACGCGACGCCCGGCGACGCGGGCCGGGCGATCCTCGACGGCGGGGCGACGAGCCCGATGGCGATGGACCCATCGGGCTGCGGATGCGGCGTCGGAGGCGCGCGATCGTGGCCCATCGGGAGCGCGCTCGTGGGCCTCGGGTGGCTGCTGGCGCGACGGCGACGACGCTCGGCGGGGTGAACGACGTCCATGGGTCCGCAGAGGGAGACGGACGGAGCGACGGCTACGTCATCGGTCGTCGGGCTCGCCCGAAGGGGAGCGACGGCAACGTCGTCGGTCGTCGGCCTCGCCCGAAGGGGAGCGACCGCTACGTCGTCGGTCGTCGGCCTCGCCCGAAGGGGAGCGGCCGCCACGTCATCGGTCGTCGGCCTCGCCCGAAGGGGAGCGACGGCTACGTCGTCGGTCGTCGGCCTCGCCCGAAGGGGAGCACCCAGCACGTCGTCGGTCGTCGGCCTCGCCCGAAGGGGAGCGACCGCCACGTCGTCGGTCGTCGGCCTCGCCCGGAGGGGAGCGACCGCCACGTCGTCGGTCGTCGGCCTCGCCCGAAGGGGAGCGACCGCCACGTCGTCGGTCGTCGTCAGTCATGGACGCAACCCCCATGAGGAACCCGTCGATCTCCGAACATGGCACCAACCGTCATTCGTTCGTTTCCCCTCGCGTATCACATCATTCTGCACACCTATGGTTCCTGGCTTCCCGGTGATCCGCGCGGTTGGCACCGTCGGGGCGACGGCACCACGAACGTCCCGCGTCCAGGGGTCGAGGCGCTCCGTGCGGTCTCACGCGAACTCCAGCGAGACCCGAGCATCGTCCTCTCCGAGCCAATGATCGCGTTGATCCTCGACTCCATCGAGAGCACCTCGCGATCCAGGGGATGGACTCTCCACACTGCTGCGGCGGTCTCGTCCCACTTTCACGCCGTCGTGGGGGCTCCAACGCTGGGGGTCACCATCCTCCAAGAGTTACGAGACGACAGCGCTCGACTCCTGAGTGCCTGCGGGCTTCGTGATTCGTCCGCGAGATTCTGGTCGGAGGGTGGATACTTCCGCACGATCCACACTTCAGCCCAACTCCAGCGCGCGATCGAATACGTGAATCGTCATCGGCCGCTCCCCTCCGGGCGAGGCCGACGACCGACGACGTAGCGGGCGCTCCCCTTCGGGCGAGGCCGACGACCGACGACGTAGCGGGCGCTCCCCTTCGGGCGAGGCCGACGACCGACGACGTAGCCGTCGCTCCCCTTCGGGCGAGGCCGACGACCGACGACGTAGCGGGCGCTCCCCTCCGGGCGAGGCCGACGACCGACGACGTAGCGGTCGCTCCCCTTCGGGCGAGCCCGACGACCGACGACGTAGCGGGCGCTCCCCTTCGGGCGAGCCCGACGACCGACGACGTAGCGGCCGCTCCCCTCCGGGCGAGGCCAACGACCGACGACGTCGTCGCCCTTTCCCCCGCCTCACTCCCCTCGCAGGTCCACTGGCGGCGTCTGCTGCGCCCACTCCAGCAGCACGTCGACGTCGCTCGGCGCCCTCGCCGCGCAGCGCCTCCCTGCCCCCCGTAGCGCCCTCGCGCTCGCCCTCACCCGCTCGCTCACCGCCGCCGAGCTCGCGCCCCACAGCCGCGCGCACACCACCCGCTCGAAGGTCCCCGCAGCGTCGACCCCGCCCCCGGGCGTCGTCACCACCACGCCCGCGGGGTCGCCCGTCGGCGCGGGGCACCGCTCCCGATCGGCGCGCCTCGCGGCCTCGTCCGTCAGGCTGAAGCGCCCGTCGGGCAGCGCGTGCGCGGCCAGCAGCGGACCCACCGCCGGGTGCGGCGCCTCCCCGCACGGACCCGGCGCCTCGGTCACGTAGTGCCCATGCGTGAGCAGGTCGGGGCGACCGTCGCCATCGACGTCGCGCACCGCGGCGACCATCCACTCCCGCGACGGGGCGTAGACGTCCACCGCGCCGTCGCGGAAGGTCCACACCCGCCCGTGGAAGGTGCTGGGGCCGCCGCGCCGCTCGGTCGTCACCCGAACGAACACCTCGGGCTCCCCATCGCCGTCGTGGTCGAAGAGCGACGGGGCCTCGATCGCCACGCACTCGTCCCCCACCGCGCACACCAGGTTGCCCTCCGGCCCGGTGATCCCCTCGCTCCAGGGTCGCGCCGCGCTGCGCTCTCCCGTCGGCGTCGAGTGCACCAGCGAGAAGGTCCCCTGGAGAAGCTCCGCGCGGGTGTCGGGGTCACGCTCCACCGAGAGCGCATCGACGCGCAGCGCCCAGGCCCCGCCGCCCGGCGTCGGCGAGCACCAGTCCAGCGAGGCCAGCACCGGCCAGGTCGCCGCCGATCGCCTCCCCAGCGCCCGAGCGACGGTGGCCTGCGACTCCGCGCGCAGGGCGTCGCACTGCGCCGACGAGGGAGGCGGACGGCGACGGCGACGGCGGCGGTGCCTGGCGGTCGCCGTCTGCGGCGCGGGAGCGGGCGCGTTGGCGCAGCCCGCGAGCGCGAGCGCGAGGAGGAAGCGGGCGGCGAGCACGGCGCGGCAGTCTATCGCAACGACCCTCCCGCGGGCGGTACCCCGTAAGCCCTACCGCGGCACCTCGCAGATGCCGCAGGGGCCCTGCTCCATGCACTCGCGCAGCGTGGGCTGCGCGGCCGTGCCGCCCTGCGCGTTGAACATGTCCCAGCAGCCCGTCAGGGCGCTCTCGTTGCCGGGGTTGTTGGTGAGGCACGCGCCGAGCCCCGGGAGTTCGGCGCGGCAGCGGTCATTCGCGCAGCACGCCGCGAGCGAGACGCGGCACGAGCGCACGATGCAGCGGGTGCAACCGGCCGTGCCTCCCACGAAGACGCACGCGCCAGGAGACGGCGACGGCGCGTCTCGCACGACGGCCGTGACGTCGGGCGCAGAGGGCGCGTTCATCGGAGCGGGCGGCGGTGCGGGCTGCGCGATCGGCTGCGGGGGCGAAGGTGCGGCCAGCGGCGTCCCCCCGGTCGGGGCGCGACGAGAGCACGCGGTCATCACGAGCCCGACGAGGAGACATCGGTAGAGACCCATTGGTCACCGACAGTACCCATCGCGGACGTCGGCGTCCCTCGACAGCCCCACCCGATGCGCGCATCGTCGTCCCATGGCGGTGCCCCACGGCCCCTACCGCGAGCCCACCCTCCAGGCGCCGGTGCCAGTGGCCCGCGCGCTTCCGGTGGGCGCCGCCGTCCTCGGCGCGCTGGTGGTGCTATCGAGCGCGTGCGTGGGCCCGGCGGGTGGCGTCTTCGCCGCGTGCTGCGTGCTGGTCGTCGGGGTCCCGCTGACGGCGATCCACCTCGCGCGGGGGCGACGAGCTCGCGCGCGGAAGGTGGCCATCGAGGGTGCGGTCGTGCTCGCGGGCGCGCTCATCGCGCTCGTTGTTCCGCAACCCGACCCCGCGATCGCCCTGCGCAACGAGGCGCAGATCATCCCGGCGGTCGACGCGTACCGCGCCGAGCACGGGCACTACCCCGAGAGCCTCGATGAGCTCGTCCCGCGCTTTCTCCGCTCGACCCGACCGGCGGGCTCGGCCGGGCCGATGCGCCGCATCCAGTACTGGCGTCACGACGACACCGCCACGCTCGTCGTCACGGTCGTCCCGCCCTTTGGCCGCCGCACATGGGACTTCAAGACCCGCCGCGCGGCTCACCTCGATTGATCCCCGAGCGCTCGCACGCTCCGGGCGCCCCATGCGTGGCTACCGCGTCGAGACCCCGCCCGATCCCACGCACTCCCGGGCGAAGGCCACGACGCGCGCGGCGAGGCGCTCGGGCTGCTCCAGCTGCGGGGCGTGGCCGAAGCCCGCGGGCTCCTCGATGACCGTCTGCGGCGGCAGGTGCTGGCGAAACCACGCCAGCGCCGAGGCGGGCAGCAGCCGCTCGGAGCGCCCCCACAGCAGCAGGATGGGCATCGACAGGAGCGCGAGCTCGTCGGGCGTGGGCGAGTGCTCGGGCGTGACGCTGGCGAGAATCTGCCGCACCGCGGGCTTCTTCAGCACGTCGGGAAACTCATGGGCGAAGAGCGCCAGGAACCACGGCGGCCGGTGGTACACGCGCTCGAGGAAGCGCCTCGCCTCGGCGGTCGTGGTGAGGTCGAAGGCCGAGACCAGCTCGCGCCACTCGTCCGCCTCCATCTTCGCCCCGGCGGGGGAGACCAGCATCAGGCCGCGCACCCGCTCCGGCCGGCGCAGCGCGTAGCCGAGGGCGACGGCGCCGCCCAGGGAGTTGCCGAGCACGATCGCGGGCTCGTCGAGCAGGCCGTCGAGCGCGTCGGAGATGGCGTCGAGGAGGAGGTCGGCGGTGATGTCTCCGCCGTCCTCGGGGTGCGCGCTGAAGCCGTGCCCCGGCAGCTCGGGGAGGATCACCCTCCGCACATGGGGCCGCAGCGCGGTGACCATCGGACCGAAGGACGCGCCTCCCGCCCCGAGGCCGTGGAGCATCACGACGGTGGGGAGCCTGCCGCGCCCCGCGCCATCGTAGACGTGGAGGTCGAGGCCCCGCACCCGCACGGTGCTGCTCGCGAGGCCGCGCGCCCGGAGCGAGAGCCGGGCGAGGCGGTCGGCCGCAGGGAGGAGTCGTGAGGCCATCAGGAGGGTTCCTGTTCGGGTGCGAGGAGGGAGACGAGGCCGTCGAGCTCGTCGACGAAGAGGCTCGCCAGGACGTCGGGAGCGACGCGGAGGTGCGCGTCGGCGAGGAGGGTCAGCGAGAGCTCGCCCGCGTAGCTGGCCACGCTGGCCGAGAGGGCGATGGAGCCCGGAGACGGCGCGGCGAAGCGCAGCGCGGTGATCGCGCGACCGCCCAGGTGCAGCGGCACCGGAGGACCAGGGACGTTGCTGGCGACGAGGGAGGCCTTGCGGGAGAGCAGCCGGACGCCGGCCTGGTGGGCGACGCCGCCGAGGGTTCCGAGGAGGTCGACGAGGGTGCGGCCGAGGGAGAGCCCAGCGGCCTCGCGAGCGAGGCGGGCGGACTCGCGCACCCGGGAGAGCCGCTCCACCGGGGAGTCGGCGTGCAGCGGGAGCTCGACGAAGACCGATGCGAACTGGTTGCCCAGGTCGCCAGGGGCGTGGGAGAGCGCGACCGGCACCAGCGCGTGGACGCCCCTCGTGCGGCGCGCCCGACCAGGGCCCAGGGCGCTCCGCAGGGCCCCCGCGAGGGCCGCGAGGATCACGTCGTTGACGTGCGCGTCGGCGGCGTGCGCGGCGCGGCGCACGGGCTCCAGGGCGACCGGGCGCGACCACGCCACCCGCTTGCGAGGGCAGAGCCGGCCCGAGAGGAGCCCGGAGGTGTCGGCGCGCTGCGTCAGCAGGTGGGCCAGGGTCGCCGCGCCGCGGAGGAGTTCGGAGGCCGGGGGCAGCGAGGCCCTCGGCCGCGGAGGCAGCGGGGATGGGGATGGAGGCTGCGTCCCGGCGCCCTCGTCGCTCACCGAGAAGAGGACGCCCAGCAGGGCCATGCCGTCGGCGATGGCGTGGTGAACCCGCACCACCAGCACCGAAACAGAACCGGCGCCATCGATGATCCAGGCGCGCCATGGGGGGCGATCGAGGGAGATCGGGAGGCTCGCGAGCTCGGACACCGCGCGGGCGAGGTCGGCCTCGGTGGAGCCGGGCGGGAGGGCGATGCGCTCCACGTGGCGCTCGATGGAGAAGGCAGGGTCTTCGCGCCAGCGGGGGCGGTCCCAGGGGAGGCGCGGGAGCTCGATGAGGGCGCGGAAGCGGGGGCGCACGGCGAGGCGCTCGTCGAGGAGGGCGCGCAGCGTGGCGAGGTCGAGCGCTGCGTCGAGGGGCAGCACCGCGGTGACCACCATGGGGTTGTCGCGCGAGCTCATCCACAGGCGCGCGGCGTCGGCGTGGGAGAGCGATGGCGTGGAGGGCGTGCTCATGGGTGCTGTGAAGGGGCGACGAGCGCTCGACGACCCTTTGGTCTCCCTACAGCGTAGCGCCCTCGGGCCCTCGATCGGGCGGCCGCTGCGACAGGGCGCTCAGACCACCTTCGGTCGGGCGAAGCGCCTCCACGCCTCCGGGAGCTGCATCCCCATGACCCGCTCGGTGCCGGCCTCGTCGAGGATCACGAAGGAGAACATCCCCCGGTACACCTCCTCGCCCGACTGGTGGAGGCGCACGTCGATCTTCAGCATCCGTGAGTTCTCGCTCACGATCTTCGCGTGCCCCAGCACCTCGACGCCGATGCGCACGGGCTTGAGCAGCCGCGCCTCGATGGCCCCGGTGAACCCGAACTGCTTGCGCACCCCGATGACCACCCAGCCCGCGAGCTCATCGGCCAGCGTGGTCACCAGGCCGCCGTGCATCACCCCCGCGGGGCCCTGGAATTCCGGCGGAGCGGTGTACCTCACGGTCACCTCGCGGCCCACCCGCACGGGCCTGAGCTTCATGCCCACGGGGTTGCTCGGCGAGCACCCGAAGCAGGGCTGCCCCTCCCCGAAGATGGACCCGTCGAGCGCCTCGATGTCCTCGTCGTCGACGCCGTGCTTGTGGTCGTGCCTGTGATCGCTCTCGTGCTTGTGACTCATCGACCCTCTTCGGTTCTCCCGCTCAGATTCTCAGCACCAGCTCCGCCACGGCGCCCTGAAACAGCGGGACGTCCCGGCACACGCCCCCGGAGCACACCCGGCCGCCCGGGGTCATGCCGCCGAAGACCCGGATGAAGTTGCTGAGGGTGAAGTTCCACCGCACCTCCATCGAGGGGAAGAGCACCGGCAGCAGCGGGAGGCCCGTGCTCACCAGGCCCAGCGACTGATCGCCGAGGCCCCGCTGCCCGATGGGGCGCGTGGTGTTGTCCCAGCGCAGCGACGCGCTCACCACCAGCGGCAGCCCGTGCGACCACGACAGCGCGACGCCCCCTCGGGCGCCCGTGGTGAGCTGGTCGAGGTCGAAGCCCGTGAGCCGGTCGGCGGTGTAGTTGCGCTCGAAGCGGTGGTCGACCCGCAGCTCGATGGAGTCGTTGGCGCCCACCGGCAGCGCGATGTCGAAGTCCGCCTGGAGGCTCTCGTGCTTCAGGTCGCCCGCCTGCCACTGCGGCGGCAGCGCGCCCGACGACCGATCGGAGCCCGCGTAGAACTCCCGGCGATACCCCACGCTCGCGACCAGGTTGAAGTCCCCTCTCGCCACGCGCGTCACGCTCGCCCCCCCGAGGCCCGCCGCGCCCGGCACCACGCCCCCCGCGCTGCCCGCCGCGGCCGGGGCCCCGCCGCCCCTCGCGGGCGCGCTGGGATCACCCGCCGACGGCGCCGCCGAGGGCCTCGCCACCGGGCGCGACCGACGGCGCACCGCGAGGTAGGTGTGCGAGGTGATGAGCCCGTGCGACGGGTCCCACGGGTCGAGCTCGTTGCCCAGGCTGTCCGCGGTCTCGGCCCAGCCGTACATCACCGAGTTGAGGGTGAAGATCCACGGCGACGGGGCGACGGTGTAGTCCACGCGCACCCTCCCCCCGCGGGTGTTGGCGTTGGTGAAGATGCGCTGGTCGTCGCGCTCCAGCGAGGGGGCGGCGCTGTACACCCTCGCCACGTCGCGGGGCGCGCTGTTGGACGCCTCCGTCGGCGCCAGCAGGTAGTGGGTGTAGTCCTTCCACTCGGCCAGCACGGTGAAGCGACCGCGGTTGAGCTGCGCGGCCACGTAGATGCCGCGGCCGTTGGTGGTGCGCGACGGGGGCAGGCTGTCGTCCTGCGAGGCGCGGCCGGTGCGGGAGGCGCGGCGCAGGATGTTCATCTCGCCGTAGAGCGAGAGGGCGCCGTCGAGGAGCGAGGGCAGCTCCACGCGCCACCCTCCGATGTCGACGTCGTCCTGGCGGCGCTGGTCGGCGAGGAGCTCGAAGCTGGTGTGCACCACGTGGCCCGAGACCTCGATGTCCTCGTCGGGGCCGACCCTGGCGGAGAGCGATCCCCCGGCGAGCAGGTCGGACGGGTCGTCGAAGATGGAGAGGGAGATGGGGTCGAGGTTCTGCGGGTTGCTGTAGCCCGCGAAGGCGCGCGCGGTGAGCCTCCCCCGGTCGATCTCCAGGCGGCCGCCGCGCAGGGTGGTGTCGAGCCCGATGGGGTCGACCTTGCGGAAGGCCAGCGAGAGGCCGCGGCCGAAGACCTGGTAGAAGTCCCCGACCTCGGCGGTGATGTCCCCTCGCTGGTAGCGCAGCGAGAGGCGCTCGGGCATCGGCGAGAGGCGCTCCGGGAGCGAGCGCAGCAGGAAGCGATCGGAGGCCGCGAAGCGGGTGCTGTCCGAGCTGCCCGGGCGGTAGTTGGAGCGGAGGTAGCAGAGCGAGACCTCGTCCTCGGTGCACGACCTGTCGTGGTTGAAGGGCGAGAAGGCGTCGACGCGCAGGTAGAGCCGCCAGGGCGCCGAGGTGGCCGCGAGGTCGAGGCGCTCGGTGAACGAGCCGAAGTGGTCGTCGTGGAGGTTCTGGTCGAAGTTCGACCCGCGGTACCGCAGCAGGCTGGTGTTGGTGATCGTGAACGCCGTCGGACCGAGGCCAGGCAGCCGCGCGACGAGCCCCTGGGAGAGGGCCGTGCTCGGGAGCGTGGCGGTGAGCGTGACGGAGAGGAGCGCGAAGGCGACGGAGCGAGGACGCACGGTGGTGCGCGGAGATTACTCGGTCGGGCAGGCCGGGTAGCGCGGATCTGCGAGCACTTCGTCGATGGCGGTGCGCATCGAGGTGAGGCCGTTCTCGCTGCCGTACTCGCGCCAGCGGATGCGGCCGCAGCGGTCGACGATGATGTTGCCCGGGAAGGCCGTGTTGGGCACGAAGGGCTGGGTGATGAACATCGGGTCCATCAGCTCGGGGAAGCTGAGGCCGTAGCGCGTGGCCCAGGCGCGGCAGGTGGACGCGGAGATGGCCGAGCGGTCGACGTTCTGCACCAGGAGCTGCACGATGCGCACGCCCCGGCCGGCGTAGCGCTGCACGAGCTCGGCCTCCATCTGGGCCGACTCGCGCTGGCAGGGGACGCACCACGCGGCGGAGATGGAGATCAGCGTGAGCTGGCTGGTGAAGAAGTCGGGGCCGTCGAAGCGCCACTGGGCCTCGTCGCCCTCGCGGTTGCACGCGGTGAGGGTGAAGGGGCGGAAGAGGGCGCCCACGCGAGAGCCGTAGGGGCCCGCCGGGTAGGCCTCGGCCGGGGGGGTCACGCCAGCGTCGGGGGTCGCGACGACGCCCGTGTCCGCCGCCACGGTGCCCGCATCCGTACCCGTCGCGGGCGCCGGCGTCACCCCGGTGCTGCTGCTGTCGCCGCATCCGGCGAGGGCAAGGGTGGAAAGCGCGAAGGCGAACGCGAGAGTCTTCATGGTGCTCCTCGGGGGATGGCGGTGGGGCGGTGAAGGGATGCGAAGGATGTTCACACTCAAGTGCTCGGGACGCAATCGCCCACCACCGTGGTGCCGCTCATGCTGCGGCGGCAGGTGTAGCCCGTCGGGCAGGCGCGGGCGCCGGTGGCGGCGCAGTCGAAGGGCTCGCAGAAGCCGTTGGTGAAGGTTCGGGTGCGGGTGGCCGTGACGCGGAAGGTCTTGCGGCAGGCGTAGCCCTCGCTCACCCGGCAGTCGCTGTCCTGGGTGCAGGACTGCACGCAGGTGCCGAGGTCGCCTTCGGCGAAGGTGCGGCTGATGAAGCAGATGCCGTTGGCGGGGCAGTTGCTGCGCGGCAGCTCCATGTCCGTCCAGATGTTGGAGGAGTTGTAGCCCTGCGGGAGGATGCAGCGGCTCACGCAGAACCCGCCGTTGTTGCCGGTCTGGAAGGGCGCGCCGGTGGAGTCACGGGTCACCTGCGGGTTGCAGAGGCCCGACTGGCACACGGTGGCGGCGGTCATCGCGGGGTCGGTGTTGGCGACGCACGACTGGCCGAGGGTGCGGCCCGTCGGGGCGGGGGCGCCGGCGGGGCGGCAGCGGCCCGACTCGTGGTCGCACACGGTGCCGTCGATGCAGCTCGTGGCGGTGCAGACCGGGATGCAGATGTTGACGGCGTTGATGGTGCCGGCGTTGATGCCCTGGCAGGTGTAGCCGTCGCGCTCGCAGTCGATGCCGTTGGCGCAGACGCGGGCGCAGTAGCGGTGGCCCTCGCGGTCGGCCGCCTGGCAGAAGCCGTCGATGGGCTTGCCTCCCGGCAGGAAGAGCACGCACTCGTCGTCGCGGGTGCACTCGCGGTTGCACTGCCCCCCGGGGAGGCCCGTGTCGGCGGCGCGGCGGCAGATCATCTCGTCGCGGCACTCGGCGGCGCTGTCGCAGGGCCCGAAGATGGGCTGCGGGTTGCGCATCGGGCGGCCCGCATCGACCGGAACATCGACCGCGGGGGCATCGACCGCGGGGGCGTCGGTGCCTGCGTCGACGGGGTTCGGATTGGCGACCTCGCTCGAGCAGCCGAGGGCGAGGAGGAGGGTCGAGGCGAGCCAGGAGGATGCGCGGACAGAAGCCATGGTCCGCGTCGAATATCCCATGTGGTGATGGGTAGCAACGACGCGGCGGCGGCGGTCACCCGTTGGAGGGCGCTCCGCAGTTGGGGCAGGCGGGCAGCTCGGCAGCGAAGACGCTCTTGCAGTACGCGCAGGCCCGGCGGGGCACTCGCTGGTCGGGGTCGATGGGCCGAAGCTCCTTGAAGACCTGGGCCATCTCCGCGGAGGACATCACATCGTTGGGGTCCGCCGGCTGCCAGATGACCTCCATGGCGTTGAGGTTGGCGTCGCCCTGGAGGATGGTCTGGAGGTCCTGCGCCAGGATGGGTCGGCTGGTCGGGGGCTGGAACCCGAAGAAGCCTCCGCGGCGCCCCACCACGATGGTGACGACCACGAAGCCGCCGCCTTCCTCGGCCCTCGCGGTGACCCTCGGACCCTGGACCTTGCGCACTCCGCCCGCGTCGTTGCGCATGGTCTCGACGATGAAGCGCCCCCGGGCGTCGCTCACCGCGGCGTCGAAGTACTGCTGCGCCGTCTGCATGGCGATGCCCTCGCTCAGCGCGTGCTGGGTCATGTACGCCGCGTCGAGGTACTGGGAGAGGAGCTGCGCGGTCTCTCGCGCGGCGTTGGGCAGGCCGTTGCCGCCCATGTTGCTGCGCTCGGCGATCTGCGCGATGCCGCTCTGGATCTGCGCCCTCGCCCGGGAGTCGAAGGCGATCGCCAGCACGCCGACGGAGAAGGTGTCCATCCCCCCCGGAGGCATCGGCATCGGACCACCCGCGGGGGGGTAGTACGGCGCCATCGCGCGGCCGCCGCCGCTCTTCTTCTGGGCGACCACCACGATCACCACGATGATGAGCACGAAGAACGCGATGCAGCAGAAGGCCCCGAAGCCGCCGCCGCCGCCGGTGCGGGAGCCGTAGGAGCTGCCCCCGTAGGAGCCACCCCCGTAGGAGCCGCCGCCGTAGGAGGTACCAGAGGAGGGCCGAGACCACGACGAGCCCGACGAGGAGGGCCGGGACCACGACGAGCCCGACGAGGAGGGCCGTGAGCCCGACGAGCCGGAGCTGCCAGAGCCCCAGCGCGAGCCGCCGAAGCTGCCCCCGGTCTGCTGCGCGAGCGCGGCGAGCGGGGACATCCAGATTGCTGCCAGCACCAGGACCAGCAGCGCCCACCATCGGGTCTTCTTCATCGTGGGACGGGAGGCTACGTCGAGACGGGGAAGTGTTCCAGCGCTGCTCGGGCTATGCCGCGCCGCCGCCCTCCGGGAGCACCGCGCGCGTGAGGTTGTCGATCTCCGTCGCCCCGCCCCCGGTCGCGCCGCGCACCACCACGTCGTCCTCGATGCGGATGCCGCCGAAGGGCGCCAGCGCGTCGACCAGCGCCCAGTCGACCCGCCCGGACCCTCCTCCCTCCCTCAGCGGGCGCAGCAGCGCGTCGATGAAGTACAGCCCCGGCTCGATGGTGAAGACCTGGCCCGCCTCGATGACGCTGGTGTTGCGCAGGAAGGGGTTGTCCGCCCTCGGCTTCACCACGGCGCAGCCCACGTCGTGGCACTGAAGCCCCAGCGAGTGGCCCAGGCCGTGGGGGAAGAACGCCCGGGTGATGCCCGACGACACCGCCTCCTCCGCCGAGCACCGCACCACCCCCGTCGCCGAGAGCAGCACGCCCACCTCGTCGTGCGCCCGGTCGTGCAGGGCCTCGTAGGGCATCCCCACCGCCACCGCGGCGCAGAGCCGCTGCTGCAGCGCCTCGACGCCCTCCACCAGCCCCCGGAACACCGCCGACGTCGCGTCGCCCCCGTCGCGCACCCACGTGCGGGTGATGTCCGAGCAGTACCCCAGGCAGGTCGCCCCCGCGTCGAGCAGCAGCGTCCTCGGGCCGCCCTCCCCCGGACGCCGCCGCGCGTAGGCCACGTGGTGCAGCGTCGCCGCGTTGCCGTCGTAGGCCACGATGTTCTTGTAGGGCGTCTCGGGGTCGTCCTGCTGGGTGACCGCGAGGTAGGCGAGGTGAAGCTCCAGCTCCGACGAGGCCCCCTCGAAGAAGGCCCTCCGCAGCGCCGAGTGGCCGTGCGCCGCGCGCCGGTTGGCCTCCCGGAGGCAGCCCTGCTCATACGCGGTCTTGTAAACCCTGAGCGCGTCGAGCGCCGCCACCAGCCCCGGGGGGTTGACCGCCTCGATGCCCCAGCGCGCCGCGATGGCCGCCTCGTCGCCGACGAAGGCCACCCGGCCGCCCGGCACATGAGCCTTCGCGTCGTCGGCCGCGGCCAGCGCCACCTGCTCGAAGTGCTCGACGAAGTGCTCGCTCTCCGGGGCGTTGGCGTGCTCCCAGTAGTCCACCGCGGTCACCCGCAGCAGCGTCGGCCGGCGCCCCGCCCTCACCACCAGCGCGGCGCCCGGCTCTCGCAGCGCCACCCAGTGCTGGAAGTGCGGCGTCGCCCTCAGCGGCCACCACTGGTCGTCGAAGTCACTGCGCCTCCGGGCCGCGCCCCCGTGCACCACCACCGCGTCGAAGCCGCTCCCGGCGAGGGCCTTCTCATAGGAGCGCTGCAGCCCCTCGACGTGCGCCGCGTAGTCCCTGGTGATCGCTTCGATGCTCACAGCGAGGCCTCCATGTCGTGAGAGCGCGCCGCCGCACGGCGCTGCCGCGACTCCTCCAGCAGCTCGACGCACGCGGCCATGGTGTCGGTCACCACCAGCCGCTGGCGCAGCGCGGCCGCCCCGGGGATGCCCTTGAGGTAGCCGGTGAGATGACGGCGGGTGACGGCCACCCCGTGGCGCTCGCCCCGCTCGGCGACGTTGGCCGCGAGGTGCTCGATGCAGAGGTCGATGCGCTCGTCCCAGGTGGGCGGGGCGCACTCCACCCCGTCGTCGAGGAGGGTGCGGGCCTCGCGGAAGATCCACGGGTGCTCGATGGCGCGGCGACCCACCATCACGCCCTCGCAGCCCGTCTCGGCCAGCGCGCGTCGCGCGTCGTCGGCGCACTTGATGTCGCCGTTGACCACCACCGGGATGGACACCGCCTCGCGGGCCTTGCGGGCCCAGTCCCAGTCGGCCGCGCCGGAGTGGCCCATCTGGGCGGTGCGGCAGTGCACCGTGAGCGCCTGCACCCCGGCGTCTTCGAGCCGGCGGGCGAGGTCGACGATGGGCATGTCGCTCTCGGGCCCATAGCCGATGCGGGTCTTCACCGTCACCGGCAGCGCCACGCGCTCGACCACCATCTTCGCCATGGCGACCATCGCGCCCGGGTCGCGCAGCCAGCCCGCCCCGGCGCCGCGGCCGGCGATCTTGGGCACCCAGCAGCCGCAGTTGATGTCGATGGCCGTGGGCTCGGCGCGCTCCGCCACGGTCGCCGCCTCCGCGAGCCGCAGGGGGTCGCTGCCGTAGATCTGGATCACCGTGGGCGTGTCATCGGCGGCGATCTGCACCTTGCGCTTCGCGGTGCGACAGCCACGGAGCAGGCCCTCCACGTTGACGAACTCGGTGACGCAGAAGTGCGCGCCCACGGAGCGGCAGAGGCGGCGGAAGACCACGTCGGTGACGTCCTCCATCGGGGCGAGGATCACCGGTCGCGTGGCGTAGAGCGCCCGAAGCGTGTCGAATGGGTTCATGGCTTGGAAGGGCTATCGGTTACCCCATCGGCCAGGGCGATGCCAGCCGCGGAACCTCTGGTACCGTCCCGCGCACCGCCCATGACCTTCGCCCCCCTCTCACCGCGCCTCGGCGACCGCTCGCTCTTCCCCGACCTCGAGGCCCGCGCCTACCTCGCCCACGCCGCCATCTCGCCCCCCTCGCTGGTCGCCCGCCGGGCCGTCATCGGGCTCCTCGGCGACTACGCCCGCCGCGGCGCCGGGGCCTTCGGCGCCACCCTCGAGCAGCGCGATCGGCTGAGGGCGAAGCTCGGGGCGCTCCTCAACGCCCGGCCCGGCGAGGTCGCCCTGGTGCCCAACACCTCCCTCGGCGTCACCCACGTCGCGATGGGCTTCCCCTTCGAGAGGGGCGACCGGGTGCTGTGCTTCCTCACGGAGTTTCCCGCCAACGTCACGCCCTGGCAGCGCGCCGCCGAGCTCTACGGCCTCGAGCTCTCGTGGATCGACGCCGACCTCGCCCGCACCGACCCGGGCCGCTTCCTCGAGGAGGTCGACGCCGTCTGCGCCCGGGGCTTGAGGCTCGCGGCGGTGAGCGCGGTGCAGTTCCAGAGCGGGCTTCGGATGCCGCTGAGGGCCATCTCCGACCGGGTGCGCGCCGTCGCTGGTGTGCTCTTCGTCGACGCCATCCAGGCCTGCGGATCGGTCCCCATCGACGTGGAGGCCGACGGCATCGACGCCCTCGCGAGCGGCGGCCACAAGTGGCTGATGGGCCTGGAGGGCGCCGGGATGCTCTACCTCCGCAGCGAACTCTCCAGGTCCATGCGCCCCCACCTCGCGGGCTGGCTCTCCCACCAGGACGCCTTCTCCTTCCTGCTCAACGGCCCGGAGCTGCTGCGCTACGACCGACCCTTCCGCGCCGACGCGGGGCTGGTCGAGGGAGGCGCCTTCAGCGCGGTGGGCTGCGCCGCCCTGGAGGCCAGCGTCGACCTGCTCGGCTCCCTCGGAGTCGGCAACATCCACCGCCACGTCAACGCCTACCTCGACGCGCTGGAGCGGGAGCTCGTCGACCGCGGCTTCCACAGCCTCCGAGGAGCGGGCGCCGAGCAGCGCTCGTGCATCCTCGGGGTGCGGCCTCCGTCGGGCGACACGCGCGACGCGCCCTGGTGGTCCAGGGCCCTCGCGGCTCGGGGCGTGGTCACCTCGTGCCCCGACGGGCTGCTTCGCTTCGCGCCGCACTGGCCCAACGACCTCGACCGCGAGCTGCCGCTGCTGATCGAGGCCCTCGACGACGCAGGAGCCGAGCGATGAGCGAGGCGGAGGAGCCCGAGGTGCTGTCCGCGGCGATCGGCAGCGACGAGTCCGTGGTGGTCACCGGCGTGGTGGGCCGCCTGGGCAAGCGGGTCGTGCGATTGCTGCACCGGATGGTGCGGGTGATCGGCGTCGACCGGAGGGAGTTTCCCGACCGACCGAAGGACGTCACGCACCTGCGCATCGACCTCCGGCGCAAGAAGATGCGCGACGTGTTTCGCGCGGGCAACGTGAGGGCGGTGGTGCACCTCGGGGTGATGCACGACCCTCGCGCCTCGGCCAACGACCACCACTCCTGGAACGTCGTGGGCTTCGGCAAGATGCTGGAGTCCATGGCGCAGTTCGGGGTGAAGAAGCTGGTGGTGCTCTCCAGCGCCAGCGTGTACGGCCCGAGGCCCGACAACCCGCAGTTCCTCGCGGAGGAGTCGCCGCTCCTGGGGAGCCAGGATTTCAGCGAGATCCGCGACCTCATCGAGGTCGACATGCTCGCCCAGAGCTTCTTCTGGAGGCACCCGAGCTGCGAGACGGTGATCCTCCGCCCGACGCACATCCTCGGCGCCGTGAAGAACGCCCCGAGCAACTACCTCCGCCTCCCGGTGGTCCCCACCCTCATGGGCTTCGACCCGATGATCCAGGTGATCCACTTCGACGACGTCGCCCGCGCCGTGGTGATGGCCCTGCGCCCCGGCGCCCGAGGGATCTTCAACCTCGCCGGCCCCGAGCCCGTGCCCCTCTCCCGCGTCCTGAAGATGCTCGGCCGCCCGCGGCTGCCGATCCCCCACGGGGCCGCCCGCTCGATGCTCACCGAGCTCTTCCGCTACCGGCTCTCCAGCTTCCCCGCGCCGGAGCTCGACCACATCCGATACGTCTGCATGGTCGACGACCGACGCGCCCGCGACGCCCTCGGCTACGCGCCCCGCCACGGGCTGCGCGACACGGTGTTCTCCGTGGAAGAGAGCTGATCCCTCCGCGCGGCGGCTGCGCTACCCTCCGCCGCGCCAATGACCCCTTCGAGCCCCCTCGCGTCTTCCATCGCCGACGTCGTCGACATCGAGCTCCTCCGCGGAGAGCGGGCCCCCGAGGGAGCGGCGCCCGACCTGCTCATCGAGATCCCGCACGGGGCGACGCGCACCGCGGACTTCACCCGCGTGGCCTCACGGATGGAGAGCCCGCTGCCCGATGGGCTCTCGGACTTCTTCCATGTGAACACCGACGCGGGCGCACCGGAGCTCGCGCTCGCCACGGCGCGGCGCTTCCTCGCCCTCGAGCCTTCGCGCTCGGTGGTGCTCCTGCGCTGCCGCATCCCTCGCACCTTCATGGACTGCAACCGCCGCATCGACGCCTCCGCCGAGGACTTCAAGGCCGGTAGGGTCACCCCCGGGCTGATGCCCTGGGTCACGGCCCCCGCCGACCGCGCCCTGCTGCGAGCGCGCTACGAGGCCTACGTCGGAGCGGTGCGCTCGGCCGTCGCGGCGACCATGCCCTCGGGCGCGATGCTGATGCTGCACACCTACGCGCCGCGCGACGTCGACGTGCAGGTCGACGAGCACATCGTGACCAGCCTGCGCCGGGCCTATCAGCCCGAGGTGGAGCCCACCTGGCCGCTGCGCCCGGAGATCGACCTCATCGGCCGCGACCTCGGCGGCGTCTCCCATCTCCCGAGCGCGGTGGCCGACTCGCTGCGAAGCGGGATGGCCGACGCGGGAGTGACCGTGGGCGACGGGGCGACCTACCCGCTGCACCCGAGCACCCTCGCGTGGGACCACGCCACGGCGTGGCCGGGCCGCACCCTCTGCATGGAGGTGCGACGCGACCTGGTGGCCGACCCCTTCGATCCGTTTACCGAGATGCGTATTGGCGAGGCGAAGGTGGCGCGCCTCGCGGGGCCGCTGGCCGAGGCGCTGCGGCGCTGGTGGTGAGCGGAGCGCTCAGCGGGTGATGGTGATGCGGCGGATGATGACCGGCACGACCGGTCGGTCGCTGTGGTCGCGTCGCACCGAGGCGATCTCGTTGACGAGGCTGGTGGGGGTGCACTCGCCGAAGATCGAGTAGCTGCCGTCGAGGTGGGCCTTCGGGCCCTGGGTGATGAAGAACTGCCCGCCGTTGGTGTGGGGCCCGTGGTTGGCCATGCAGAGCAGTCCCGCGCGGTCGTGGGGTGAGACGTTCTCGTCGGCGATCTCGTAGCCCACGCCCCCGGAGCCCGAGCGGAGGAAGTCGCCGCCCTGGATCATGAAGTTCGGGATCACCCGGTGGAAGATGCTGTTGGCGTAGAAGGGCGCTCGGGTCCAGCGGCCGCGGACCGGGTCCCAGAAGTCCCTGAGCCCCCGGGCGAGGCCGACGAAATTGGCCACCGTGTTGGGCGCCGCCCTCTCGAAGAGCGTGCACTGGAACTCCCCGTGCGGCGGCACCTCGATGATGGCGCGCAGCGGGCCGGAGCCCGACAGGCCCGCGGTGGCCTCCGCGAGCGAGAACCTCCCCCCTCGGGGATCGGGCCGATCGGGCGTCCGGTAGACCGCCACGCGGGGCTCGCCCAGGTAGGCGCCAGGGTCGCTCGGCGGAGGATCACCCGATGGCACGAACGCGGCGCCCGCCTGCGCGACCTCGACGCCCGCGTCGGCGCTCGCCTGCGGCTCCGTCGGTCGGCTGCGGGCGAAGTACACCCCGCCCGCGATCAGCAGCAGCACGCCCAGCACGCCAGGGACCGCCATGTCCGCCATCGACGAGCGCGCGGGCGGAGGGGGCTGCGGTGGGGGCTGCGGTGGGAGCGCGGTGATGGGCATCGTCATCGCCACGGTGCGCTGGGGCTGCGGCTCGGGCTGCGGCTCGGCCCTCGGCGGGGGCTGAGGGACGGCCTCCAACATCACGGTGCGCTGCAGGGTGAGGAGCTTCAGCAGCGCGTCGAGGCACTCGCCCGCCTCTCGAAAGCGCTGCTCCGGGTCGCGCGCCACGCAGCGGGCGAACCACCCGTCGAAGCCGCTCGGAAACACTGGCGGGCACCCCAGGGCCGAGGCCCTCGCGCTCGGCGGGGCGATGGGATCGACCATCACCTCGACCAGCAGCGCCTGGAGGTTGACCCCCGCGGCGTCGTTGGCGCGGAGCCAGTAGCTCTTCCCGGTGAACACATAGAACGCGATCAGCCCGAGCGCCCAGACGTCCGTGGCCGCGCGGATGTGGGCGCCCGCGGAGGCCTGCTCCGGGGCCATCCAGAGCGGCGACCCGATGGCGGTGGTGACCGTCGCGACGGTCTGGTTCTCCCGCACGATGCGCGCGATGCCGAAGTCGAGCACCTTGAGGGTGAAGGGCACCTTCGGCGAGCGCGACTCGGCGATGAAGATGTTCTCGGGCTTGAGGTCGCGGTGCACGATCGACCGCGAGTGCGCCGCCGCCATCCCGTGGCGCAGCTGCTCGAAGAGCTCCTTCACGGCCTCGGGGGCGACGGGCGAGCGGCGCTTCACCCACTGCTCCAGGCTCTCTCCGCGCAGCAGCTCCATGGCGATCCACGGGGTCGAGGTGGGCTCGTCGACGCCCGCGGCGACCACCTGCACCACGTGGTCCGAGTCGATCCTCGCGCCGACGCAGGCCTCCTGCTCGAACTTCGCCCTGAACGCCGGGTCGGCCACGAGCTGCGGGTGCATGATCTTGAGCGCCCGCTCGTGCCCGGTGCTGCGCTGCCGCGCCACGTACACGGCGCCCATGCCCCCTTCGGCCAGGGGCCTCAGCACCTCGAAGTCCCTGGCGAAGATCTGTCCCGGTTCGAGTCGAACGAGCGAGCTCATGTCGGGCCCGATGATAGCGGCCATCCATCGGTCTTTGGACGGCTTGCACCCACGATCCGCGGTACGACCCTTCTGCCATGCGCCCCGCGGTCTTCGCCTTCGCCCTCTCGCTCCCGCTGGCCGGCTGCGTCGACATCGGCCCCGGCTCCGGCTCCTCGGGGGCGCGCACCTGCGAGCAGCTCGGGTGGAGCTGCGGCCTCGACGGCTACGGCACCTCCTGCGGCCCCTGCTTCGCTCCGCTCACCTGCGCCTCCGGGTCGTGCGTCGAGCCCGGCGCGCAGGTGATCTTCAGCGGCGCCACGGCCTACGCCCTCGCCGGGGGCTACTCGGGCGTCCTCTTCACCCTGCCTGCGCCCGCCAGGGTGCGCTTCACGGCCTCGTCGCCGGGGCTCTTCCAGGTCGGCCTCTTCACCATCGCCGACTGGACCCTCTTCGCCAGCGGCCAGGCCTCCGGCGCCTTCGTGCTCACCAACCCGACGCCCTCGGTCAGCGACGTCATCCAGCTCGGCGCGGGCACCTACACCCTGGGGTTCCGCTGCGCCAGCGCCGTCGACGCCTGCCTCATCCGCTACAGCCTCAACGCGGTCTACTGAGCGATCACTCCGCGTACATCTTGATGCCCGTCGCGGCCGCGAAGGACAGCCGGTACGCCTCGGCCCAGTCGGGGTGGCGCACCATCACGTGGCCGTCCGAGAGCAGCGTCTGCTTCCAGTCCCGTCGCCTCGTCCCGGGCCGCAGCAGCTGCTCCTCGACGCACCACTTCCCCGCCTCCTTGAGCCAGTTGCCGAGGCCCTCGATGCGAGTGATGCGCCCCTGTCCCTGGGCTCGCTTGAAGACGATCCCGGCGTTGTACTTCCGCTCCGTGGGGGCCTCGAAGGCGCCCCAGCACGCCACGCGCGCCCACTCGCGAAACAGGTCGATGTCCGAGGTGTAGTTCATCTGGTCGACGATGTGCCCGCCGCCAGGGCGGCACCCGATCTCGCCGAAGACCGCCTCGCCCTTCGGGGTGAGAAACCACTCCATGTGCGTGAAGCCGGTGCCCATCCCCAGGGCGCCCAGCACGTTGCGGCCGAGCTCCACGCCAGGGTTCAACCGAGGCTGGTACATCTCCCGAACGGTGATGATCACCGGGCTGATCCACTCGAGGGAGCGCATCTCGATGGGCTTCGGGAGGTAGGCCGCGATGTTCTCGTAGACGGGCTTTCCCTCGACGCACACCGTGTCGAAGGTGAACTCCTCGCCCTCGACGTACTCCTCGCAGCTCGCCTCCTGCACCCCTCGCATCAGCGGGATCACCCGGTCGAGCTCGGCCTTGTCGCCCACCCGGTAGGTGTCCGCGCTCCCCGCCCCCGCGATGGGCTTCAGGATCAAGGGATACCCGATGAACTCCGCCGCCTCGCGGATCTCCCGCTCGGAGCGCACCCGCCGCGACCGCGGAACCCTCAGCCCCGCCGCGCGAACCCGCTCCTTCATCAGCTCCTTGTCGCGGAAGCCCCGCACCGCGTCGGTGCTCATCCCGGGCATCCCCCAGCGCTCGCGGATGCGCGCCGCCAGGATCACCAGCGGCTCCCAGTTGGCGAGCACCCTGTCTACCTCCTTGCCTCGCATCCACGCCGTGACGCGCTCGATGACGTCGTCCTCGTCCATGATCCGAGGCACCTGGAGGTAGTCGTGGAGGTACGGTCGCACCTCCCTCGGCAGGGCCTCCCTCGCGGCGTCGCCGACCCCGTAGACGGTGGCGCCCACCTCCGCGAGCCCTCGGGTGTACTGGATCATCTCGGGAGGAAACGACGGAGCGAGGAACACGACGCGCATGCCGCGAAGCTATCACCCCGACCGCGCCGGACGCGCGAGACTTTCTCGTCCTCGTTGACCCGCGCGAGCCCCCTCCTCCATCCTCGCCCGACCCACCACCATGCCGAGAAACGTCGTCTTCGTCGCGCCCTTCCCTGCCGAGGTCACCATGCGCTTCGTGCGCGCCGCCGCGCGGGCCCCGGACGTGCGCCTGCTGGGCGTCGGGCACACGCCCCCCTCCGGCGCCGACGCCCGGCTCTACGACGACTTCGTGCGGGTCACCGATCCGCTCTCGGCGCGCGACATCATCGACGCGACGGAGGTGCTGCGACGCCGTCACGGGCAGCCCTACCGCATCATCGGCATCCTCGAGTCGATCATGGTGCAGCTCGCCCAGGCGAGGGCGCACTTCAAGGTCCCCGGTACGCCTCCGGAGGTGGCCGAGCTCTTCCGCGACAAGGCCAAGATGAAGGCCGCGCTCCGGGCGGCTGGACTGCCCGTGGCGCGCAGCCGGCTCCTCCGTGGAGAGCCCGACGCGCGAGGCTTCGCCGACGAGGTGGGCTTCCCCATGGTGCTCAAGCCCCCGGCGGGCATGGGCGGCAAGTCCACCTATCGGGTGGGCTCCTACGACGAGCTGCTGCGCGCGGCGAAGGGCATGGGCGCGAGCGACGCCAACCCGGTTCTCGCCGAGGAGTTTCTCCGAGGTAGGGAGTTCAGCTTCGAGACCATCAGCACCCATGGAGCGCCCCGGGGAGAGTCCATCTCCCACTATCTCCCGAGCTGCCTCGAAGCCATCGAGAACCCGTGGATCCAGTGGACCTGCATGCTCCCGAGGGACATCTCCGGCGCGGAGTACGACGGCGCGAGGGCCATGTCCCGAGCCGCCATCAAGGCCCTCGGGCTCGACGATGGAATGACCCACATGGAGTGGTTCCAGCGGCCCGATGAGAGCCTGGTGATTGGCGAGATCGCGCAGCGCCCGCCCGGCGCCAACATCAGCCTGATGACCGGACTGGCCAATGACATCAACCTCTACGACGCGTGGATCAGCGCCGTGGTCGACGGCGAGTTCCATGGTCCATGGCAGCGCAAATATGCGGTGGGGAGCGCCTTCCTCCGAGGCATGGGCCACGGCCGGGTGGCCTCGGTGACGGGCATCCACGAGACCTGGGAGGCCGTTGGCAAATGGGTGGTGGAGGCCAACCTGCCGACGGTGGGCGCGCCGAAGAGCGAGAGCTACGAGGGCGACGGCTATGTGGTGGTGAGAGACCCGAGCACCGAGGTGGTGAAGCGGCTCTTGAAGACCATCATCGAGACGATGAGGGTCAGCTACACGGGCTGAGCGCTACGCCGCGCCGAGGCCCTGGAAGAGGCAGATCGTGGCGCCGACGTTGTCGGTGACCACGGAGAACGACCCGATGGTGGGCACGGCGTGCTCTTCGACCATGACCTTGCCGCCGTTGGCGACGACCCGGGCGCGGGCGCCCGCGAGCTGGTCGACGACCACGTAGGTGAGCCAGTGGGTCGGCGCGCCCGCGGGCGCCGGCGTGACCGACACCACCTGCTTGCCGTGGACGCTGAACACGTCCATGCCCGCGGGCGACGAGGTCGCCTCCCACCCGAAGAGCCTGCCGAAGAAGGCCTTCGAGCCGGCCGGGTCGGAGGTGTTGAGGTGCTCCCAGCAGAAGTCCCCGAGGCCCGGCATGCCCTCGCGCGCACCTTCGTTGCTGAAGGGCTGCATCACCGTGAGCGGGGCGCCCTGCGGGTCGGCGATGACCGCGAAGCGGCCGTAGCCGGGGATGTCACCCGGGGGCATCATCACCTTGCCCCCCGCCTCGACCGCGAGCTTCGCGGAGGCGTCGGTGTCGGCCACGCAGACGGTGCCGATCCAGTGCGGGGGCGCGCCGGGGATCATGTCGAGCGAGCCAATGCCCCCGATGCCGGTCTCGCCGTTCTTGATCATCGTGTAGGTGAACCCGTCCATGGGCATGTCATCGAACTTCCACCCGAAGACCTCGCCGTAGAACCGCTTCGAGGCGGCTACGTCGGGGGTCATGATCTCGCGCCAGATGAACGTGCCTTCAGCCGTCTTGCTCATTGGGATCAAACGCTCCTTCCTGTGGTCTCGTCGCACCTCGATGGCCCCTCAGCCGTGCGACCCCCGCGTTGTCCTACAGCCGGGCTGACCGATGCAAATTTTCGGTGATCATTTGTTCACCGCCCCCCCCCACAGCTGAGCGGTGGGGCCGTGAGGGAGGGAGGGAGGGAAGGAGGCGGGGAGGTTCAGCCCTCGAAGACCGCGTCGGTGATCTCGAGTCCGCGGTCGATGATCTCGAAGGCCTCCTTCAAGGTCTTCTCATCGATGGTCAGCGGCGGGTTGCACATGAAGTTGTCCCACCGGAAGATCGTGAACAGCCCGTTGTCGAGGAGGAACTTCGACAGCGCCCCCATCGCCGGGTGAGACCCGTTGTACGGGGCGATGCGGTCGCCCTTGGCGTTCTTGACGATCTCCACGATGCCGAAGAGCCCGATGTTGCGCACGGCGCCCACCGAGCGGTGCTTCGCCTTCAGGGCCTCCATGTGGCCGCGCATCAGCTCGCCCATGCGCGCGCTGTTCTCGACCAGCTTCTCCTCCTCCAGCACCTCGATGACCGCGAGCGCCGTCGCGAGGCCCACCGGGTGCGCGTTGTACGTGAGCCCACCCCAGAACACGTTGTCCTTGAAGTGCGCCGCGATCTTGTCGCGCATCGCCACCACGCCCAGCGGGAAGTAGCTGCTGGTCAGTCCCTTCGCCATGGTCACGATGTCGGGAATGATCCCGCCGTGCTCGAAGGCGAAGAGCTTGCCGGTGCGGCCCCATCCGCACATGACCTCGTCGCAGATCAGCAGGATGCCGTGCTTGTCGAGCAGCGCGCGCAGCCCCTGGAGGTAGCCCTTCGGCGGCGGCAGGATGCCGTTCGAGCCCGTCACGGTCTCGATGATCATGGCCGCGATGGTCTGCGGCCCCTCGTACATGATGACCTCTTCGAGGTAGGCGAGGTTGTTCTTCACGACCTCCTCCTCGTCGTCACCGAAGCTGTACGTGTAGGGATGCGGGTCCATCACCCGGATCACACCCGGCATGCCGGGCTCGTTGGCCCAGCGCCGCGGGTCGCCGGTGAGCTGCAGCGTCGCGTTGGTGGCGCCGTGGTAGCTGCGGTAGCGGCTCAGGATCTTGTGGCGCCCGGTGTACTGCCGCGCCGCGCGGATGGCGTTCTCGTTCGCCTCGGCGCCGCCCAGCGCATAGAAGAACATGTTGAGGTCACCGGGGACGATCTCGGCGAGCTTGAGGCTCAGCCGGGCGCGCACCTCCGTGGCCGTCCCGGGGTACGAGAAGATCAGCGTGTCGAGCTGGTCCTTCATGGCCTTGATCACCTTGGGGTGACCGTGGCCGATGTTGACGCTCATGAGCTGGCTGTTGAAGTCGAGGATGCGCTTGCCCTCGGGGGTATAGAGGTACATCCCCTCGGCGCGAGCGACCGGCAGCGGGTTGACCTTCCCGTTCGCCGACCAGGAGTAGAGGCTGTGCTTCAGGCACGCCTCGATCATGTCCTTTGATTCCATCATTGGATTGATAGCCTTCGATGTCCCTTCAGGACATCCAGGTGGCGTCCTTCTGGAGGGACCACTTGCTGGTGATCTTGCGCTGCCGGGTCCAGAACCGATATCCGTCCCAGCCGGTGAGGTTGCCCTGGCCGAAGGCCGAGTCGTTCCAGCCGCCGAAGCCGAAGGGCTCGCGCGGGACGGGAACGCCCACGTTGACGCCGCACATCCCGGCCTCGACGTGGTCCATCACCCGGCGAGCCACGTCGCCGCTGGTCGTATAGACCGAGGCCGCGTTGCCGTAGGGGTTGCCGTTCTCGACCTCGAGCGCCTTGTCGATGTTGGGCACCCGCACGATCGACAGCACCGGGCCGAAGATCTCCTCCGCCGCGGCGGGCATCTCCGGGGAGACGTTGTCGAGCACCGTCGGGCCGACCCAGTAGCCGCCGTCCGTCGCGCGCTGGCCGCGGCCGTCGATGAGCACCCTGGCGCCCATCTTCTCGGCCTGGTCGATGTAGCGGGTGATGCGCTCGGCCGCCTCGCGGGTCGTCACCGGGCCCATGTCCGTGCCCAGCTTCATCTTGCCGGCGCGCTCCACCACCGCGTCGATGATGTGGTCGACCTCGCCCACCGCCAGCAGCACGCTGGCCGCCATGCAGCGCTGCCCCGCGCAGCCGGTGAACGACGCCATCACGTTCTCCGCCGTGAGGTTCATGTCCGCGTCGGGCACCACGAAGAGGTGGTTCTTCGCGCCGCCCAGGCAGAGCGCGCGCTTGCCCGTGGAGCACGCCCGCCCGTAGACCAGCTTCGCCACCTTGGTGGACCCGACGAAGCCCAGCGCCTTGATGCGGGGATGGTCGCAGAGCGCCTCGACCACCTCGCGGCCGCCCTGGACGATGTTGAACACGCCATCGGGCAGGCCCGCCATCTTGAGCAGCTCGGCGATGCGCAGGGAAGAGAGCGGCACCTGCTCGCTCGGCTTCAGGATGAACGCGTTGCCGCCCACCAGCGCCTGCGGGATCATCCAGAACGGCACCATGCACGGGAAGTTGAAGGGCGTGACGCCCGCCACGACCCCGAGGGGCTCGTAGGTCACCTCGCAGGCCACGCCGCGGCTCACCTCGAGCTGGTTGCCCGACGCGAGGTTGGGGAGCGAGCAGCCGTACTCGATGCACTCGATGGCCTTCTCCACCTCGGCCTTCGCCTCGAGGAAGACCTTGCCATTCTCGTGAGAGACCAGCCACGAGAGCTCGTCGATGTTCTGCACCATCAGGTCGCGGAGCCGATAGAAGATGTGGGCGCGCTCGCGCAGCGGCCAGTCCTTCCAGGTCGCGAAGGCCTTCTCGCCCGCGCGCACGGCGGCGTCGACGTCCGCGGCGCCGGAGAGCACCACCCGGGACATGGCCTTGCCGTGCCGCGGGTTGATCACCTCGAGCTCGCCGTGCTTCTCCCTGGCCTCGAGCCACTGCCCGCCCACCCAGTTGAGGGCCGGCACATAGGTCGTGAAGTCATACCCGGTAACGGGGAAATTGAGTTCCATGGTCGATCGTCTCTCCTTTGAACTATCTAATCTGTCGAATGGATATCTACTGAGCCTTCGCGGGCAGCACCCGCTCCACCGGCGTGCCCACGGCCCGCTCGTTGCGGCGCTTCTGGCTCTCCCAGTAGCTCGGGAAGCACGGCCGGTCGATGTACTTCCCCTGGCCCCGCTCGGTGCGAAGCTGGCCGTCGGCCCACACCACGCGCCCTCGGCTCAGCGTGTACGCCGGGCCGCCCACCACCTCCATCCCCTCGTAGATGTTGAAGTCGATGTTCTGGTGATGGGTCTTCGCGGAGATGGTGCGGGTGCGCGCCGGGTCCCACACCACCAGGTCGGCGTCGGCGCCCGCGATCACCGCGCCCTTGCGCGGAAACACGTTGAAGATCTTCGCCGTGTTCGAGGAGGTCACGGCCACGAACTCGCTCGGCGTCAGCCGCCCGGTGCGAACCCCGTGGTGCCAGAGCACCGCCATCCGGTCTTCCACCCCACCCGTGCCGTTGGGGATCTTCCGGAAGTCGTCGAGGCCCGCCTGCTTCTGCGGCGTGCAGAAGCAGCAGTGGTCCGTCGCCGTGGTCTGGAGAACGCCCGACTGGAGCGCCCGCCAGAGGGCCTCCTGGTGCTCCTTCGCCCGAAACGGCGGGCTCATCACGTAGTGCGCCGCGGCGTTCCAGTCGGGGTTGCGGTACACCGAGTCGTCGATCACCAGGTGCTGCGCCAGCACCTCGCCGAAGACCCGCTGGCCCTCCATGCGCGCCCTCGCCACGGCCTCCAGCGCGTCGATGCACGAGGTGTGAACCAGATACAGTGGCACGCCCAGCACCTCCGCGATGCGGATGGCCCGGTTGGCCGCCTCGCCCTCCACCTCCGGAGGCCGGGACATCGGGTGCGCCTCGGGGCCGCGGAAGCCCTTGTCGTAAAGCTCCTTCTGGAGCCGATAGACCAGCTCGCCGTTCTCCGCGTGGACGGTGCAGAGGGCGCCGAGCTCGCGGGCGCGGGTGAAGCTGTTCACCAGCACCTCGTCGTCCGCCATGATGGCGCCCTTGTAGGCCATGAAGTGCTTGAAGCTGTTGACCCCGTACTCTCTACAGAGGGTCTCCATGTCGGCATGGACGGTCTCGTCCCACCAGGTGATGGCCACGTGGAGCGAGTAGTCCGCGGCGGCCTTCTCGGCCCACCCGCGCCACTTCTTGTAGGCGTCGAGGATGCGCTCCTTCGGGCTGGGGATCACGAAGTCGATGACCATCGTGGTGCCGCCCGCCGCCGCCGCGCTGGTGCCGGTGAAGAAGTCCTCCGACGCGACGGTGCCCATGAAGGGAAGCTCCATGTGCGTGTGCGGGTCGATGCCGCCGGGCATCACGTAGGCGCCGCCCGCGTCGATGACCAGCGCCCCGGACGGAACGTCCAGGTTGGGCCCGACGGAGTGCACGGTGTCGCCGTAGCAGAGAACGTCCGCGCGAAACTCACCTTCGGCGGTCACCACGGTGCCGCCTCGAATCAACGTTGTGGTCATCGGCTCTGGTCCTTCATGCGGGTGATGCGATGTTCGTCGGCGTGCTCATGTGCATTGGGGGTGCTGCGCTCACGGGCCCCCTCACCGCGCTGCCGCGCGCCCTCACCCCCGCGGAGCGGGGGCAAGGGCTGGAGTGGATGAAAGGTTGTGGTGGAGCTGATGAGGCCGAGACATCTTCAGTCCTTCGCTCACGTAGAAGACATCGGAGCCCTTGCCCCCGCCCCGCGGGGGTGAGGGCGCGCGGCAGCGCGGTGAGGGGGCACGCGGTGTCACGGAGTCTCTCCTACGGCTCGACGATCTCGTCGTAGGCGTCGGGGCGGCGGTCGCGGAAGAACTGCCACGTCGCCCGCACCTGGTCGATCATGTTCAGGTCGAGGTCAGCCACCACGAGCTCGTCGTGGTCCTCCGAGCCCTGCACGACGGTCTCGCCGCGCGGGTTCACGAAGTAGCTGTTGCCGTAGAACTTCCCGATGTTCCAGGGGGCTTCGGTGCCGACGCGGTTGATGGCGCCGACGAAGTACCCGTTGGCCACCGCGTGCGCGGGCTGCTCGATCTTCCAGAGGTACTGCGACAGGCCCTGCACCGTGGCCGACGGGTTGAACACGATCTCCGCGCCGTTGAGCCCGAGGCACCGCGCCCCCTCGGGGAAGTGCCGGTCATAACAGATGTAGACCCCCACCTTGGCGTAGCGGGTCTCGAACACGGGATAGCCCCCGTTGCCGGGCTTGAAGAAGAACTTCTCCCAGAAGCCCGACACCTGCGGGATGTGCTGCTTGCGGTACTTGCCCAGGTACGAGCCGTCCGCGTCGATGACCGCCGCGGTGTTGTAGAACACCCCCGCCATCGCCTTCTCGTAGATGGGGACCACGATCACCATCTCGTACTTCTTCGCATAGGCCGAGAGGGCCTCGGTGGTCGGCCCCGGCACGGGCTCCGCCGCCGCGTACCAGCGCGCGTCCTGGCTCGGGCAGAAGTACGGGCCGTTGAAGATCTCCTGCAGACACAGGATCTGCACTCCCTTCTTCCCGGCCTCTTCGATGAAGGGGATGTGCTTCTCGTACATCGCCCTCTGGATCTCCGCCACCGGGCGGCTCTCGTCATTGATGGGGTTGCTGCATTGGATAAGCCCGCAGCGCACGACCTTGTTCTTTGCCGTCATCGATGAACTCCTCCGCTCGACCTGAAACCCACTCAGTGCGCGCCCTTCTTCGGGCGGAGCACGCGACCCTCTTCGACGAACTGGTTCCAGCTCGCGGGGGTGAAGCCGTTGTCGACCTGCGCCATGTCGATGCAGCCCTCCACCGGGCACACGATCTGGCAGAGGTTGCAGCCCACGCACTCGGCCTCGTCCACCACCGGCACCCGCGACCCGGCGGGGTCGGGGTGGATGCACTGGTGCGCCCCGTCCTCGCACGCGATCATGCACTTGTTGCAGCCGATGCAGAGCGCCGGGTCGATCTTCGCCACCGTCTCGTAGTTGAGGTCGAGGTCGCCCCACTCCGAGTACTTCGGCACCGCCTTGCCGATCATCGCGTCGAGGTTGGCGAAGCCGTGCGTGCGCATGTACTCCTCCAGCCCCTCGATCATGTCCTCCACCACGCGAAACCCGCGCAGCATCACCTCGGTGCACACCTGCACCGAGCTCGACCCCAGGAGGATGAACTCCACCGCGTCTCGCCAGTTGGAGATGCCTCCAATACCGCTGATGGGCAGCCTGAAGCGCTCGTCGCGCGCCAGCGCCGCCACCATGTGCATCGCGATGGGCTTCACCGCCTGACCGCAGTACCCGCCGTTGGTGCTCATCCCATCCACCCTCGGGTTGGGCACCATCCGGTCGATGTCCACGGAGATGATGCTCTTGATGGTGTTGATGAGCGACACCCCGTGCGCCCCGCCGCGCTTGGCCGCGAGGCCGTGCGGGAGGATGTCCGACACGTTGGGCGTGAGCTTCACCAGCACCGGGATGCTCGAGTACTCCACCGCCCAGGAGGTGATCTCCTGGTTGACCTTGGGCTCCTGCCCCACCGCCGAGCCCATGCCGCGCTCGCACATCCCGTGCGGACACCCGAAGTTGAGCTCCAGCCCGTCGGCGCCGGTGTCTACCGAGCGCTTGATGATGTCCCGCCACTCCTCGCGGGTCTCCACCATCAGCGACACGATCACGGCGTTCTTCGGGTACTTCTTCTTGGTGTCGTAGATCTCGCGGAAGTTGGTCTCCAGCGAGCGGTCGGTGATCAGCTCGATGTTGTTGAACCCGATGGCCCGCGCCCCGCTCACGCTGTGCGCGCCGAAGCGGCTCGACACGTTCTGGATGGGCTGCCCCAGGGTCTTCCACACCGCGCCGCCCCAGCCCGCGTCGAAGGCCCGCTGCACCTGTCCGCCGGAGTTGGCCGGAGGCGCCGAGGCCAGCCAGAAGGGGTTGGGAGAGCGGATGCCGCCAGTGTTCGAACTCAGATCAGGCATCACAGACCTCCCATCAGATACTCGTGAATGGCCGTCGCCGCGAGCTTGCCCTCGGCCGCCGCGTTGACCACCTCCATGCCGCCGTTTCGGCAGTCGCCGCCGGCGAAATACCCCTTCCTCCCGGTGGCGCCGCGCTCGTCGGTGACCACCCGCCCGTGGTGCACCTCGATGCCCCCGAGCGACTGCACCAGCCCCGCGAGCTTCGACTGCCCGATGGCCACCAGCACCAGCTCGGCCGGCATCGTGAACGTCTCGCCCGCGATGGGATGCCGCCGCTCGTCGAGCCGCTGGCAGAGCACCCCCGACACGCGACCGTCGGCGCCCGCCTCGAAGCCGATGGCCACCGCGCGCCACTCGGCCCGCACGCCCTCCACCTTGGCCGCCGCCCACTCGTGGGCGTAGCCGCTCATCGCCGCCTCGTCGCCGCGGTAGAGCATCACCACGTGCCCGACGCCCAGCCCCCTGGCCTCGCGCACGGCGTCGAGCGCGGTGTTGCCGCCGCCGATCACCACCGCGTGCTTCACCCCCGAGAGGCTCATCGGGGTGAGCTTCATCTCCTCGATGAAGTCCACCGCGCCGCGCACCCCGGGGAGGTCTTCGCCCGGCACCCGCAGCCGAGTATCCGGCCCCAGGCCCATGCCCAGGAACACCGCGTCGTGACGGGCCTCCAGCTCCTGGAAGGACACCTGCTCGCCGACGCTGACGCCGGTGACCACGTCGATGCCGCCGATGCCCAGCACCCAGTCGACCTCCGTCGCAGCGCGGTCGGCCTTCATCTTGTACGGCGCCACGCCGGTGCTGTTGAGGCCGCCCACCACCGGGCGCTTCTCGTAGACGGTGCAGCCGTGGCCGCGGCGGCGGAGCTCGTGCGCGCAGGCCAGGCTCGCGGGCCCCGCGCCGAGGAGCGCCACGGTCTTGCCCGTGTCGGCGCCCGCCTCGAAGAAGCGCCACCCCTCGGCGTAGGCGTGGTCCGTCGCGTAGCGCTGGAGCTTGCCGATCTGGATCGGCGGCACGTGCAGGAGGTTGTAGACGCAGTCGCCCACGCAGAGCGTCTCCACGGGGCACACCCGAGCGCACGACATCCCGAGGATGTTGGCGTCGAAGATGGTTCGGGCGGAGCCCTTGAGGTTGCCCGTGGCGATCTTTCGGATGAACTGCGGGATGTCGATGTGCGTGGGGCAGGCCTTCACGCACGGAGCATCGGAGCAGTAGAGGCAGCGGCTCGCTTCGAGCGTGGCCTGCTCCTGGGTGTACTCGCCCTTGAAGTCGATAAAGACCGACTCGGCGCGGTTTGGATCAAGCGGTGTGCTGACCATCGTCCCTCACGTGTGGTGCGCCGCGAGAGCCCTGCGGCGCGGGAGGCGCGGATAGGAACGCGATCGCCCGCCTCCGTCAACGGCGTTTCAAGGAGGTGACAGGACGGAGGCAATACGTCGAGGGGCGCGGGCCCCCTCACCGCGCTGCCGCGCGCCCTCACCCCCGCGGGGCGGGGGCAAGGGCTGAGGTCGCTGCCAGGTTCGCGCTCGGACTGAAGCCGTCGGAGCCCTTGCCCCCGCCCCGCGGGGGTGAGGGCGCGCGGCAGCGCGGTGAGGGGGCCGACCCTCGACGCAACGCCCAGCTCTGGAGGCGTCAGGTGCGGTCGACCGCGAAGAGCTCGACCCACTCCGGATCGCTCCATACGCGGTGCCTGCAATAGATGTGGGCGTAGGAGCCGGGCACCAGCACCCGGTCGTAGATGACCCCGTCGCTGCCGTGAAACTGCATCGCCCCGCCGTGGGCCATGAACTTCAGGTTGAACAGGAACTCGTGCCACTCCCCGTCGCCCCCCGGCGCGGGCACCCGCACCGACTGCGGCTCCTCGTGGAAGTTGAGCGCCACGATCACCTCGGGCTCGTTCTCGCCTCGCCCGTAGATCAGCACCCGCTCCTTCTCGTGGCGCCAGATGGGGATCATCCCCGGGGAGCGCAGCGCCGGCACCCGCTCCCGGAGGAAGCCCATCGCCCGGTGCAGCCGCAGCAGCGGCGCGGTGGCCTCGGTCTGCGCCCAGTCCAGGGGGTTGTGCTCCCTCGGCAGCCCCGAGGCGAAGCGGGTTCGGTCGTCCTCGGCGTACTCGCAGCCCATGTAGAGCATCGGCACGCCGGGGTGGGTGAGCAGCGCGATGGTCGGCGTCTGGATGCGCCACCAGGGCTTCGCCCCGCGGTTGGAGAGGCGCTCGTCGTCGTGGTTGTCGAGGAAGACCACCGGGGGCTTCTCGTCGGGGAAGCCCTGCGCCCGGACGTTCATCCGGTGCTCCAGGTGCGCGAGCCCGCGGTCGTGAAGGGCGTCGTCCACGGCGTAGTAGAACCCCTTGGCCCACATGGAGTTGAAGGCCGAGTCCTTCAGCAGCTCCAGCTCGTTCTGGTCGTTGGAGAAGTGCTCCGCGATGCGGTAGCAGCCGTCCCCGCCGATCTCCCGGGTGGCCTCCGCCACGGCGCCGGCGCCGACGGTCTGGTCCTTCCAGTGATAGAAGCCGAGGGTGTGGTCGAAGCGCATCCCGTCGATGCCCAGCTCGTCGAACCACACGCGGACCACGTCGCGCACGAAGGCCATCGCCGCGGGGCGGGCGTAGTCCAGGTCGACGCCGCCCCAGTCCTTGTCGCGGTAGGGCTCCGAGCCAGGGTTGGGGTCGGTGCCTCCGAAGTTGCCCAGCAGGGGGTTGCTCCCGCAGTCCGGCGCCACCCCGCGAGGATCGTCGTTGGGGTCATAGATGCGCGCGTAGGAGAAGCGCCGGGAGACCTGGTTGAAGACCGCGTCGACGATCACCGCGATGCCCGCGGCGTGGCAGGCGTTGACGAGCTGGATGAACTCCGCGCGCGCGCCGTCTTCGTGGGCCGCGTAGCCGCGGTGCGGGGCGAAGAGGTGGCAGGCCGTGATGTAGTTCCAGCGGATGCCGACCTGCCACGGGTCGGAGTAGTCGAAGACGGGCATGAGCTCGATGGCGTTGACGCCGAGGGAGCGCAGGTGGGGGAGCTTCGCGATGACGCCCGCGTAGGTGCCGCGCACCTCGCCGCGCACCGACGGGTCCTCCGCGGTGAAGTTGTAGACGTGAAGCTCGTAGATGAGCAGGTCGCGCAGCGCCGGGCGGACGAAGGGCGCGGGTCGGACGAGCTCCCCGGTGGTCAGCACCGAGCGGAAATCGCGGTGCACCTCGCGCGCATAGGGATCGCTGATGACCCGCGTGAATCGCCTCCCGGTGGGCAGGTGCAGCGCGTTCACCTCGTAGTCGTAGAAGACCTTGGGGGCGACGATCCTGCCCCGCGCGACCCAGTGGCCGTCCTCGGTCGGCTCGGTGGTGAGCACCGGGGCGGAGAGGCCCTCCGCGCGCACGTCCACCCGCTCGATCCGTACGTTGCCGTGCGACGGCGCCCACAGCACGAACTCCGCGCCGCCGCCCTCCAGCTCCGTCGCTCCCCGCCGAACCTTCGTGTGCATCGTAGGGCGATCGTCCATCGGGAGCGCGACCGGGTGCAAGCACTGCTCTCCCGTACCCTCGAAGCGCTCTCCCGTACCCTCGAAGCCCTCTCCCGTACCTTCTCGTGGCGGCTCCCGTGCTCTCCTTTCGACTCCCGTACATGCTCGTCGCGGCTCCCGTGGTGCCTCGTCGCGGCTCCCGTAGATCCTCGTCGCGGCTCCCAGCGATGGGTCGGCCCCCTCACCGCGCTGCCGCGCGCCCTCACCCCCGCGAGGCGGGGGCAAGGGCTCCGGTAGCTGTCAGGTTCGCGCTCGGGTTGAGGACGTCAGAGCCCTTGCCCCCGCCCCGCGGGGGTGAGGGCGCGCGGCAGCGCGGTGAGGGGGCCGTGCGTTGCCGAGGTCGCTCACCGGCTGTTAGCGTCGGTGCTGAACCCTTTGCAGGAGAGGTCCACCGCGATGACCGTGCGAGCCAAGAAGACACCCGCCCCTGCCTCGAAGAGGGAGCGCGCCAGCACCCCGAAGCCCGAGTCGCTGCTGGCCGAGGAGATCCGCCGCCCCAGCACCGACGTCGACGCGTACATCGCCTGGGCCCGACGCCTGGTCACCGCCGCGCGCCAGCACCGCGCCACGCTGCTCGCCACCCCGATGACCCCGGAGGACGACCTCACCGCCTCGGAGCTCACGGACTTCGAGCGCACCGTCATCCGGCTCGCCGACATCCAGGACGAGCAGGAGCGTCGGCAGGAGGCCACCGCCAACCTCACCCCGACCCAGCGGAAGAACTACGCCGCCGCGCGCGCCGCGCAGAAGACCGCCATCGAGGCGATCCGCCACGCCTACCGCGACGACAAGGCCGTGCGCGCGTGGTGCACCCAGCTCCTGCTCGGCGTCGGGGTCGCCGACCTCCACGACGACGTGCGCAAGCTGACGGCGTTCTGGTCCGAGCGGGCCGCCACCCTGGCGCGCTTCACCGCGGGCAAGACCGCCCTCGACCAGATGGTCACGCTGGCCGAGCACCTCCCCGAGCTGGCCTCCCCCGACGCCGAGGCCGACAAGCGCCACACCCGGCTGCGCAACGCCGCGTGGACCCTGGTCGACCGCACCGCCAGCCGCATCTGCACCGCCGGGCGCTTCGCGCTGCGAGGCGACCGCGACGAGCGCAAGCGCTTCCGCCGCCTCGAGGAGAAGCGCAGCAAGCGCCCGAAGAAGGAGTGATCGGAGGGGGGCTCGCGCGGCCCCCTCACCGCGCTGCCGCGCGCCCTCACCCCCGCGGGGCGGGGGCAAGGGCTCTGACGTCTTCAGTCCGAGCGCGAAACTGACAGCTACCTGAGCTCTTGCCCCCGCTCCGCGGGGGTGAGGGCGCGCGGCAGCGCGGTGAGGGGGCTCGCGCGGCCCCCTCACCCCCCGCCTACGCCGGCAGCGTCTCCCCCACGAAGCCCAGGCGGCGCGCCACGGCCATCATGTCCTCTGGAATGGGCGCCTCGTAGTGCACCACCTCGCCGTTGTCGCGCGTCGGGTGGACGAAGCCCAGCGTGCGCGCGTGGAGCATCACCCTCGGCGCCGGAGGCATGTCGTCCCGGTAGCGCGCGTACACCCGGTCGCCCAGCACCGGGTGCCCCAGCTCCGACAGGTGGATGCGGATCTGGTGCTGTCGCCCCGTCTCCAGCTTGCACTCGACCAGCGTGACGCCCCCTTCGCCCGCGAGCTGAAGCAGCGGCCTCACGTGCGTCACGGCCCGCTGCCCGATGTGCGGCGCCGTGCGCCCGCGGGCCGAGCCGCGCAGCCCGTCGCCGCGGTCGTCGAGGAGCACCGTCTCGATCTTGCGGGCCTCGTACATCCGGCCCTTCACCAGCGCGAGGTAGACGCGCTCGATGTCGTGCTTGCGGAAGAGGCCCGCGAGGTGGCGCTTGGCCACCCAGGTGCGGCCGAACACCAGCAGCCCGGAGGTCTCCCGGTCGAGCCGGTGCACCACGAAGAGCGGGGCGTGCGCGGGGGCGAGCTTCCACTTCGGCAGCATCGCGGCCACACGGTCGACCAGCGCGCCCCGCTCGCCCTGCTCGAAGGGGACGCTGTTCACCCCCGGGGGCTTGTCGACCACCACGATCTGCGGGTCGCAGTGGATGAGCCGCCAGCGCTCCAGGAAGAGCGCGTCGGGCGCGGCGGCGTCCGCGGGGCGGGCGCGCAGGTGAAGCTCCACCACCACGCCGGTGCCGGGACGCGCCGCGGGGTCGCGCTCGACGGTGCCGTTGAGGGTGACCTTGCCGCGGGTGCACCACTCCTTGGCGGTCGACCAGGGGACGTCCCTCCACTGGCGGAGAACGGCGCTGAGGGTCTGGCCAGCGTGGCTGGCGTCAAGCACAAGTCGGTCGGTGTTCATGGGCGATATGGATGGGCTACGAGGAAGGCGGAGACGCCGCGGCGAGAGGTGTGATGGTACACTGCCGCCCGCGGGAGCGTTCGGATGAAGCTGTGTCCTACGTGCAAGCTGCGATATCCGACCGAGGCGACACACTGCTTCGTCGATCGGACGGCCCTCATCCTGGCGCCAGACCCCTACCTGGGGTCGGTCATCGCGGGGCGATACCGCATCGAGGAGGTCATCGGTAGCGGCGGCATGTCGACCGTCTACCGGGCCATGGGCAACGCGGGCGACCGGCCCGTGGCCGTGAAGGTGTTTCGCAAGGAGCTGGTGGGCGACTCCAAGCTGCGAGAGCGCTTCCGGAGGGAGAGCACCAACACCCGTCGGCTCGCGCACCGCAACGTGATCGAGATCCTGGAGGAGGGCGACCTCGACGACGGCGTCCCCTACCTGGTGATGGAGTACCTGCACGGCGCCACGCTGGAGACGGTGCTCAAGCGCGCCAAGGGGCCGCTGCCCATCGAGCGCTCCGTCGACCTGATGCTGCAGCTCGCCGCGGGCCTCGCTCGCGCCCACGACTTCCAGGTGCTGCACCGCGACCTCAAGCCCGAGAACCTCTACGTCTGCCCGCTGCCCGACGGCTCCGAGCTGCTGAAGATCCTCGACTTCGGCATCGCCCGCTGCCTGCTCGACACCCGGCTCACGGGCACCGGCGAGATCTTCGGGACGCCCCAGTACATGGCCCCCGAGCGCATCACCAGCACCGAGGCCGGCATCCCCGCCGACCTCTACGCGCTGGGGTGCATCATGTTCCGGTGCGTGACGGGGCGGCTGCCCTTCGCCGCCAAGGACGTCACCAGCTTCCTCATCCAGCACCTGCGAGAGCAGCCGCCCTCCCCCCGCTCGATCAACCCCGCGGTCCCGCCCGACCTCGAGGCGCTGATCCTCCAGTGCCTCGAGAAGGACCCGGCGCTCCGCCCGGTGGACGCGCACGCCATCGAGCGAGCGCTCACGGCGCTGGGCACCCGCCACCCGCGTCCGCGGCGAGCGTCCGGCGGCTTCGTCGCGCCGACGCCGCCCGCCCGCTCGATGCCTCCCTCCAGCTCAGGCTCGCTGCACGGGATGTTCGCGACGGACTCGGCCTCGCGTTGGGGACGCCGCTCGGAGATCCTCTCGAAGATGCTCCTGCGGGCCTTCCCGAGCGGGACCACCCCGGAGCTCAGCGCGGCCTTCGGTCGGCTGCGGGCGACGGTCACCATGATGTCCGACGTGCACGCCCGATGGCTCCAGGAGCAGCAGCGCCTCGACGCGCTGGCTCGCGCCGCGAAGGAGGCCCAGGGGCGCTTCGGCCGCGCCATGGACGCCCTCGGTCAGGACCTCTCGCAGTCGCGCCAGCGCACCCAGGCGGCGCTCGCCCAGGCGACCGCGGCGGAGGCGGCGCTCAAGGCCCGGGGAGAGCCCTTCCGCGCGGCGCACGCCGAGGTGGTGGCGCTGGGCCCCAACGCGGCGCCGACGGTGGAGGTCGCCGACCGCTACCGCGCGGCGATGACGGCCCTGGAGGCGCTGCTCCCTCACGCCGAGGAGCTCCACCGCGCCCAGGAGAACGGGCGCCAGGGCGACGCCGAGGTGAAGGACCTCGAGTACCAGATCGACGCGCTGCGCTTGCAGCTCGAGCGGGTGTCCCAGGCGAGCGAGGCCGAGAGCGCGGAGGTGCAGCCGAAGATCGAGCGCCTGGCCGCGCAGCTCGCGGAGATGGAGGGCGTGCTGGTGGGCGCCGCGAGCGACCTCACCACGGCGATGCGAGGGCGTCAGGAGCTCGACGCCCTCTTCCGCGAGCTGGAGAGCGACGCGGCGTAGGTCAGTCGAGGCGGCCCTTTCAAGGTGCCGATGCGCCCGTCGCCGCGCCCTGAAGGACTGATCCTTCCCGGAATGTTCACGGCGTTGCGCGCAAGCGCGTTTCTGGTGTGGACGCCATCGAGACACCGCCGACTCCGCGGTTGCGGACGGCCCTTCGGGCCTGCAACCGCTGAAGTCGGATCCTGGCGCTGATCGTCCCGCCTTCGCGTGACTCTCTGCAGGCGCATCGAGCGCCGGAGCGCTCGATGGAGAGGACGTAGGTGCTCACGCGCAGCAGCAGGACAAGGCGCTGAGCGTCACAGGGAGTTCCATCGCGGCGGTCGATGACCTCCCGACGGTTGCGCCAGCAACCGGCGCTCCTCCAGATAGCCCCGCGAAGGCGGGGCGCCCAGTTCCAGGATCCGACTTCAGCGACCGCAGGCCCGCTCGCGGGCCGTCCGCGGGCGCGGAGTCGGCGATGTCTCACGAGACGACCGCTCCATGACGACCTTGCGCAAGGTCACCGAAAGATTCCGGGAAGGATCAGCCCTGAAGGGCGCGGCGACGGGCGCATCGGCACCTTGAAAGGGCTGGTCAGTCGAGGCGGCCGACGTCGGAGCCGCTGGAGCCGTCGCTCATCGGCAGGTCGATGGTGGGCAGGTCGACGAGGCCCGCGTCGGTGGCGCAGGTCGACGACGAGTTGTAGATGCAGAGCCCCGAGAGGCAGCAGTAGGTCGAGCCCGCCGGGTCGGAGGGGGTGCGGCAGGAGCCGCAGTCGCTGCTGGTGCCGCAGCTCGACGGGCACACGCCGGTGGTGCCGCCGGTGCAGCGGCCGCTCTCGCAGCGCTGGCCCGAGGGGCAGCGGTTGTCGCAGGAGCCGCAGTTGCTGGGGTCGCTCCGGCCGTCGACGCAGCGCCCGCCGCAGGCCGTGGGCAGCGAGGCCGGGCAGAGGCAGGTGCCGCGCGTGCAGGAGGTGCCGCCGCCGCACGCGATGCCGCAGCCGCCGCAGTTGTTGGGGTCGGTCTGCAGGTCGACGCACGAGGAGCCGCAGCGGGTGATGCCGTTGTCCGCCACGCCGTCGCAGTCGTCGTCGAGGCCGTTGCAGGTCTCGACGCCGCGAGGGGTGCACCCGCAGACGGGGCCGAGCCCCGGGAGCGCCGTGCACGTCCAGCCGATGGTGGTCGGGCAGTCCGCCGCGCCGGTGCAGGTGCGCGAGCAGCGCCCGGTGGGGAGGCACACGCCGCTCGAACACTGGTCGAGCCGGATGCACGCCGAGCCGAAGGCCCCGGGGCCCACCGGGGCGCCGCGGTCGATGCCCACCGCGGGCATGTCGATGGAGGGAAAGCCCCGGTCGACGATCGACGGGGCATCGGTGCCGGGTGAGCCCAGGTCGTCGGGGGCGACCACGCCCGCGTCGACGCCGTCGCACACGCAGGCCGTGAAGCGCAGGTCGGAGCCGCAGAAGCGCGAGCCCGCGCTCATGGTGCTCTCGCACACGCACTCCTCGCGCTGCCCCGCGGTACAGCTCTCGGCGATCGGCCCGGTGTTGAAGTCACCCCGCGCTCCGCACGAGGCAGCCAGCAGAACCGCGAGACAACCCATCGATCGAAGCAGGCGCTCCATAAGCGCCGCACCCTATGCGAACGCGCGGTCGTTGCAAGTTCCGCCGCGCATGGCGCCCGTACAGGTCAGCCCCCCGGGGCGCGGCTTGACCCGGGACCCCCGATGTCGTGACCCTTCGCTGCCTAAGGCCCATCGATGACCCCCCGATCACTGCTCCTGTGCGTTTCCGCCCTCGCCCTGGCCGCCTGCGGCGCCGACGATACGCCGCGCTTCGTCGCCGACTCCGGCGTGCGCCGGGACGCGGGCGCCCTCGACGCCGGCCCCGCCACCTACCCCGACGTGCAGGCCATCGACGTCGGCCGGCCCGACATCCCCCCGCGGCTCGACGACGTGCGCGTCTACGCCCACACCGCCGACTCGCTCTACGCCATCGACCCACGGAGCTTCACCGTCACCCGCGTCGGCGACTTCATCTGGCCCGACGGCCCGTCGCAGATGACCGACCTCGCCATCAACGCCACCGGCGAGGCATGGGGGATCACCTTCACCTCCCTCTACCGCGTCGACCTCGCGACCGCGCGCTGCACCTTCGTCGCTCCCTTCGCAGGGAGGGTGTTCAACGGGCTGTCGTTCATCCCGGGCGGCGAGCTGGAGCCCGGCGAGGTGCTGGTCGCGGCCAACCGCGACGGGGCCTATGTGCGGGTCGATGCGGCCACCGGGGCCATCCGTCAGCTCGGGCTCTACGGCGCCGACACGGGCTCCTCCGGCGACCTCGTCTCCGTCGCCGGGGGAGGCACCTTCGCCACCATCGTCGACCTCAACGTCGGCTTCGGCGAGGAGCCCGTGGAGTACCTCGCCCGCATCGATCCCACCAACGGGCGGGCGACCCGCATCGGCCCCACCGGGGTCACCCGCACCTGGGGCGTCGGCTACTGGCGCTCTCGGGTCTACGGCTTCACCGAGGGCGGCGCCGTGGTCACCCTCGACATCACCACCGGCCGCGCCACCGAGGTGGCCCGCAACGACGTCGCCTGGTGGGGCGCCGCGGTCACCACCATCGCCCCGGTCGCTCCCCCGTAGGCTCCCGCGGTAGAGTCCGCGCCACCATGGCGTTCCTCCAGGCTCCCCCCTCGCTCGGCAATCAGTTCGATGACGACCGCGTGCTGCGGTCCTACCTGGCGCGCGTGCTGCCGGAGGAGGTTCGTCGGGACGTGAGCCCCGCGCTCTCCGAGCTCGGCGCGCTGGCTGGGGGTGAGCTCTACGAGCTGCAGCTCGCCGACCGGCTCAACGTCCCGGTGCTCACCCCGTGGGACCCGTGGGGCAACCGCATCGACCACATCGAGCTCACCGCCGTGTGGAAGCGCGCGGCCGCGCTCACCGCGGAGTACGGCCTCATCGCGACGCCCTACGAGCGCAGGCACGGCGCCCTCTCCCGCGTCGACCAGTTCGCGAGGGTGTACCTCTTCAACCCCTCGACGGACGTCTACACCTGTCCGCTCGCCATGACCGACGGCGCCGCGCGCACGCTCACCGTGCACGCCAACGCGGAGGTCTCCGCCCGCGCGCTCCCTCACCTGCTCAGCCGCGACCCGGCGCAGTTCTGGACCTCCGGCCAGTGGATGACCGAGCGCACCGGAGGCTCGGACGTGGGCCTCTCCGAGACCGTCGCCCGGCAGGACCCCGACGGCACCTGGCGCCTCCATGGCACCAAGTGGTTCTCGAGCGCGACCACCTCGCAGATGGCGCTCACCCTCGCCCGCCCGGAGGGCAATCCCCCCGGAGGCCGCGGGCTCGCGCTCTTCTACGTCGAGACCCGCGACGCGGGAGGGAAGCTCCAGCGCATCGGGGTCAACCGCCTCAAGGACAAGCTCGGGACGAGGAAGGTTCCTACCGCCGAGCTCAGCCTCGACGGCACCCCCGCGGTCGCCGTCGCGGGCCTCTCCGGCGGCGTCCGCGCCATCACCCCGATGCTCAACATCACCCGCACCTGGAACGCCGTCTGCTCGGCCTCGCTCATGCGCCGCGGCGTCGCGCTGGCCCGCGACTTCGCCCGCCGCCGCCACGCCTTCGGGGCCTCGCTCTCCGACAAGCCCCTGCACCTCGACACCCTCGCGGGCCTGCAGGCCGAGGCCGAGGCGGGCTTCCACCTGACCTTCCGCGCGGTCGAGCTGCTCGGTCGAGAGGAGGGCGCCGAGGCCACCGCCGAGGAGCGCAACCTCCTTCGGCTGATTACCCCGCTGGTAAAGCTGACCACCGCGCGCCAGGCCGTGCAGATCACCAGCGAGGCCATCGAGTGCTTCGGCGGCGCCGGGTACGTCGAGGACACCGGCCTCCCGACGCTGCTCCGCGACGCGCAGGTGCTCCCCATCTGGGAGGGCACCACCAACGTGCTCTCGCTCGACGCCCTGCGCGCCATGGGCGACACCGCGACGGTGCAGGCGCTTCACTCGGAGGTCGCCTCGCTGGCGGCGGCGGTGCGCGATCCGGCGCTGGCGGCGGTCGCCCGCGTGGCCCTGGGCACCGTCGAGCGGGCGCTCCACACGGCGCGCTCTCACATGGCCGACGCGCCGTCCGCGGCCGAGGGTCTGGCGCTGCTGGAGGCCGACGCGCGGCGCATCGCGCTCACCCTGGGGCGCTCGCTGGCCCTGGCGCTGCTGGCGAGGCACGCGGACTGGTCGCTCTCCCACGAGCACGACTCGCGCGCCAGGGCGGCGGCGCTGCGCTTCGCCCGCAACGGGGTCGACCTGCTGGGCGCGGCGCCGGACCTGGCCGAGGCGCGCCGGCTGGCGATGGACGAGGGGTGAAGGGGAGGGGCGACGGTCGGGGAGCACAGGGCCCCCGACCGCGCGGTCGATCAGGCCGTGTAGGTGAAGTCGGCGATGGATGAGAGGCCGTTGGTGGCCGTGCCCACGTTGACCACGAAGGCCTTCGGGGCGATCTCGTTGATCATCGAGATGAGCGAGGCGGGGTTGGGCGCCACCACCTGCTTCAGCAGCGTGTAGAGGATCACGAAGTGCTGCGTCTCGGCGCCCTCGATGTTGGCGGCGATGTAGCGCGAGCTGGCGGCGGTCATGGTCTTCACGGCCTGGTTGTAGGCGATGGCCGCGGCCTTCTCGGCGTTGCAGGCGAGGACCATCACGTTGCGCACGCTGGGGGTGAAGCCCGTCGGCGCGGTGAAGGTGATCGAGCTCTCGGCGACGGGCGTGCCGCCGATGGCGGTGACGGTGGCGGCGAGCTGCGCGGCGTGCTCGCGGTGCTGGGTCTGCCAGGCGCGGGCGATGACGCCGAGGGCCGGGCCGTTGGCGGCGAGGGGGTCGCCGGTCGGGGGCATCTCGAGGATGGGGATGCCCGCGCTGTAGGCCGCGATGGCGCCGTACTCCGCCGCGAGGAGGTTGTTGAGCGGGGGGATGTCGGGGTTGGGGACGACGGGGCCGACGTCGTCGCCGCAGGCCTGGAGCGCGAGGGCGGAGCCGGTGACCGCCGCGCCGCCGAGGAGGGCGCGCCGCGAAAGGAACTTGTTGGTCGTCATGGTCGTCGTCCTCGAATCAGGCGGTGAAGGTAAGGTCGGCCACGGAGGTGAGGCTCACCGCGGGGGCGGCCTCGATCGACACGAAGGAGCGCGGGACGATCTCGTTGAGCATCGAGGCCGCCATGGCGCCGGGGCCGGCGATTCCGCGGGCGAGGAGGTAGAGCACGGTGAAGTGCTGGGTCTGCGTGCCGACGATGGCGGCCACGAGCTCGGCGGCGTCCTTGTTGCCGATGGCGTTGAGCCGGGCGACGTTGTCGACGGAGGCCTTGCGCTCGAGGTTGGCGGCGTACTTCAGGTAGTTGGGGATGCTGCGGCTGAAGCCCGTGGGGTTGGCCGGGGCGTTGATCGACCCTTCGGTGACGGGGGTGCCGCCGAGGGCGGTGATCTGCGTGCCGAGGCGCTCGGCCTCGTCGCGGTGCTGCTGGCGGAAGTGCCCGAGCAGCGCGGCGGCGGTGGCGCCCTCGGCCATGCCCATGAGGAAGCCGATGGCCGCGTCGTAGACGGCGACGATCTCGTAGGCCTTGGTGCGCACGGCGTTGAGGGCCGTGGCGTCCGTGGCGTTGTCCGCATGGGCGCTGCGCGTGACGGCCGAGACCGCGAGCGCGGCGGTGACGCCAGCGAGGGCCGCGGCGCCGCCGGTCAGGGCCTTGCGGCGGGAGACGTGTTCATCAGACATGCGTGATTCCTCCAAAGCAGGTGAACGAAATCCATTGCCCCCGTGAATGGGCGCGGCGAGGATGCCCCAAGCCGGGGGATGCGAGCAACCTCCGGCTGGGAGGCTCGTGATGTGTGTTCGGTTCGCGGTGACCCATCGATTGTCGGCGCTCGTCGTGGTGCTCTCGGCCCTGACGTCAAGCTGCGGTACTGACGCGGAGGAGGGCTCGTTCAACGACTGCGCCTCGTCGCAGTTCGTCGACCGCACGGCGGCGGGCGCGTCGCGCACCATCGGCTACGGCGGAGCGAGCGGCAGCACGCTCTTCACCTACTCGCCGAGGTGCATCACCATCGCCGCGGGCCAGAGCGTGACCTTCTCGGGTGGCGCCACCAGCAGCTTCGGCGTGCACCCGCTCTCTCCGGGCGTGCTCAACAGCCCGAGGGCGGGAACCGCGGGCAACCCCATCCAGCGCCTCACCGACGGCAACATGCGCGAGGTGACGGTGACCTTCCCCTCGGCGGGAACCTTCCCCTACATCTGCGAAGCACACGCTTCTACGGGGATGACCGGGGTCGTGCGGGTGCAGTGAAGAGAAGTGTTGACAGGGTCGCGGAGCAGGAGTAGTTACCGCGGCTCTCTTCAGGCGCGTAGCTCAGTGGTAGAGCATCACCTTGACACGGTGAGGGTCGCTGGTTCAAGCCCAGTCGCGCCTACTGAATTCCCTTCCCATTCCCCCCTACAGTCTGGCTGCCAATCCGGGATGTTGCCTCGCCCCATGACCTCACCTCGCGCCTGTCACTCATCGTGACTGCGAGGTCGAGAGCTCTTCGGGGAGGCAGCCGGGTTGACGCCCCCCCCCTTCACGACCACCATCCGCGGCCGCGGGCCAACGACACCCATTGTGGGGATCTGACTGATCCCCCTGCTCAAGGAGCATTCCGATAGCGCTCAAGGGACCCATCGACCGAAACCAGCAGCGTCAACCGCAGGTGCGGGTGAACCATCGTATCCGTGTACCCGAGGTGCGGGTCATCGGTTCCGATGGGACACAGCTCGGCATCATGACCAGCCAGGAGGCGCTCCGCCTCGCGCAGTCGGAGGCCCTCGACCTCGTTGAAGTCAACCCGAAGGCCGACCCGCCCGTGTGCAAGGTCATGGACTTCGGGAAGTACAAATACGAGGAGAAGAAGCGCGCCAACGAGGCCCGTAAGAAGCAGACCGTCGTCGAGATCAAGGAGGTCAAGGTCCGTCCGAAGACTGACGACCACGACCTCGATACGAAGGTCCGCCACATCCGGCGATTCCTCGAAGAGGGCAACAAGGCCAAGATCACGGTGCGCTTCCGCGGCCGAGAGATCACGCACCCCGAGAAGGGTCGCGAAGTGCTCGACGATGTCATCAAGGCCCTGGAGGGCATGATCATCATCGAGAGCAACCCCGCCCTCGAGGGCAAGGCCATGACGATGCTCATCGCCCCCCGCCCCGGCGCCATCAAGCGCGCGCCCACCCCGGGCACCGCCGCTCCCGAACCCGACGACGACGACGACGACGACGACAAGGACTGAGGTTGCCTCCGCCGCTCGCGTCCACACTGTTGGTCGACGCGATGCTGCTGGGGGCCCTCGCCTTCGCGCGCGCCGAGGCCATCCTCGTGTGCGGCGCCGCGCTCGTGTTCGCGGCGCTGCGCACCGTGCGCCTGGCCCGGCGCATCGCCATCGGCTCACGCCTCTTCGTCGCCTGCGCCGTCGCCCTGGGAATGCCGACGGAGGCCGCCCTCTCCGTGTGGCAGCCGTCGCCCGTGCGCACCGGCGCGGTGGCCGGCGCGGTGGCGCTCGCGGCGGTCTATGCGTGGGTCACGAGCCCGGCGCTGCGGCGCTGACCGCGGGCGCGCTCACAGCACAGCGGAAGCCCGACATCACCAGGCGGTAGCTCGGCGCGTGGTGCACCCGGTTGGAGCTGCGGAGCCCGGCGCCGCCGTAGTTCCAGCCGCCGCCGCGGAGGACCCGCTCGCAGGTGGTGGGCAGCGGGTTGCTGCCGGTGAAGCCTCGCACCCGGCGGGTGCGAAGGTCCTGGAGCGAGGCGAGGGCCCGCTCGCAGGTGGGCTCCGCCGTGGGCTCGCGGTAGGCGTAGGGATCGTAGGGGTCGGCGACCCACTCCCAGACGTTGCCCGCAAGGTCGAGGGCGCCATAGGGAGAAGGGAAGCCCGGGTGCGATCCCACCGGGTCGGGGTGACCGGTGTGCTCGTCGTGGCCGAAGGTGGCCATGCGCAGCGTGGGGTAGGTCTCGCCCCACGGGAAGGTGCGCCCGTCGGAGCCTCGCGCGGCCTTCTCCCACTCGGCCTCGGTCGGCAGCCTCGCCCCCACCCAGGCGCAGTACGCCGTCGCCTGGAACCAGCTCACCCCCACCACCGGCTGCCTCGGGTCCCGGAAGCGAGCGTCGAGGGGTCGAGGGTCGGTGCAGCGCCCCGCCCGAACGCAGCGCTCGTAGTGCTCCCGGGTGACCTCCGTGCGGTCGATCTCGTAGGCCGGGAGCGTGCGGGTGTGCCTCGGGCGCTCGTCGGGCTCGCCGCGGGTGTCCTCGCCCATCACGAAGGGCCCCGCCGGGACGCGCACCCGATCGGGCGGCGGAGGGGTGGCGCGGCGGTCCTGCGCGTGGAGCAGCGGGCCGAGGAGGATGAGCGAGAGGGCGACGGGGCGACGCATCGCCAGGGAGCATTAGCCCCGCGACCCGCACCCCGGCAATGGCCTCGCTGCGCCAGTTCATCGCGCCCGCGGGCGCAGCCGCGCTATACGTCCGCGGGTGCGTGCCTCGCGGTCGTTGCTGCCCCTTGCGTTGCTGGCCTGCGCGGCCTTCGGGTGCGTCGGAGCCACCGGCCCCATCCGGGACGCGGCCCGCCAGGGTGACGTGGCCACCGCGCTGCGGCTCTACCAGGACTACACCGAGACGCGCGGGCTCGGCGACGCCGACCTGCTCGCGGAGGTCGCCGTGCAGGTGCTCCGCAACGCCGCCGGGAGCGAGGACGCGCCCACCCGCGCGGCGGGCTTCTCGGCCATCGCGGGCCTCGGCGTGCGGGGGCGAGAGCTGCTGGAGTCGCTCAGCGAGCGGCCGGGCGTGGTGGGAGACCGCGCCGCGGCGGCCCTCTATGAGCTCAACGGCCGGTCGGGGACACCGCCCGCGAGGCTGACGGCGGCGCTGCGGAGCCGCGACCGGGAGAGGCGCGTCGCGGGGATGGTGACCCTGCGCGGAGCCGCCGGGGCGAGGCGGCTGATGCGCTGGCTGCGCACGGGGCGGGCGCCGATGCGGGCCTCGGCGGCGAGGGCGCTGGCGCGGTGGCGCGACGACCAGGCGGTGACCGCGGCGCTGGTCGTGGCGCTGAGGGAGGACCCCGAGGCGATGGTGCGCGCGGCCTCGGCCATGGCCCTCGGAGGCCGAGGAGAGGACGTCGCCGAGGCGCTGCTCGCGGCGCTCGAGGACCGCGACGCGATCGTGCGGATGGCGGTGCCTTCGGCGCTGATGGCGGCGTCGCCGGGGCGAGGGAGGGAGGCCCTGGCGGCCCTGCTGGTGGACCCGCCGACGCCCCTCTCGGTGGAGACCGCCCGGGTGCTGGTGGCGCGAGGCGACGCTCGGGGCGACGCGTACCTGCTGCGGGTGATGGGCACCGCCGCGCGGCGGGAGCTGAGGGCGCAGGCCGCGGTGGGATCCATCGGGATGGCCACGCGGCAGGCCGAGGCGCTGCAGCGCTTCATGCGCGACGACGACCACGAGGTGGCGCTGCGGGTGGCCTCGGCGCTCGCGAGCATGGAGGCGACCCGGCAGGAGGCCCTCGCGGCGCTGCGGCCGATGGCGCGGCTGCCCGACGGCTTCGTGGCGATTCGTGCGCTGTCGGTGCTGGCGCAGCATGGGGACGCCACGGCGGCGGACCCGATTCGCGAGGCGCTCGACTCGCCCGACGCGACGGTGCGGCGGCTCGCGGTGCTGGCGTGGAGCGACGCGACCGGGGCGAGCGGGGACTGCGACCCGCTGGTGCCCCGGCTGAGGGACGACGACCGCTCGGTGGCGCTGCTGGCCGCGGTGGAGATCGTGCTGATCGCCTCGCGGTAGCCGACGGTCACTCCGCCAGCGCCGAGCGCACCACCGCCGCGGCCGACGCCCTCGGGACCCGATCGGCCACCAGCACCCGTCGACCCGACCTCGCCACCAGCGAGACCCTCCCCCCGCCCACGTCCCTCGCCGCCATCGCGCCCGCCACCGTGGCCGCCGGCCTCGACCCGTGGCGCCACATCAGCACCGACACCGCGCCCTCGGCGAAGTCCACCGCCTCGCGGTCGGCCGCCGCGCCGCGCGCTCCCTCCACCGGGTCGAGCACCACGGTCCAGAGCATCACGTCCCTGGCGAGGGCGTCTCCCGCGAGGTTCACCCCCGCGTCTCCCGCGGAGGTCATGCTCCCTCTCGGGACCAGCAGCACCGCGTGGTCGCCGCCCCATCCCTGCGCCGCCGAGTGCGCCCTCGCGTCGGGCATCGCGCTGTAGAAGAACAGCCGCGACCCGAGCTCTCCCATCACGTCGTGATACGCGACCTCGTATTCGCCCGCGAGCGCCGGCGGCACCCTCGACGGCACCACCACCGGCGCCTCCCTCGCGGCGAGCTTCGCCTCGTGCAGCACCTGCTCCGTCGACTGCGGCGGCGTCGCCAGGAGGGCGTCCACCCTGCTGTATCCCTCCCCCGCGCGCAGCGCCCTCACGCACATCCCGAGGCCCGCCAGGTAGGGGAAGAGCAGGCTCTCCCGCAGCGCCCTCGGCGCCTCTCGCAGCCGCGCCTGGTCGGCGCCCTGCAGCTGGCTCTCGACCATCGAGGTCACGCCGGGCATGTCGCGCGCGCGCCGCCCCATCGGGGCCAGCATGAAGTCGAGCATCGAGGCCGTCGCGTCGCCCTCGATGACGGCCATCGCGGCGGTCTGGGCGTCGCCGTTGCCCCGCACGTGGTGGGTGTAGCGGCCGATGTGGAAATGCTGGTCCTGCAGGGCGTGGGTGATCTCGTGCGCCATGGTGACGGGCTGCGCCGCCGACGGGAGCCAGCCCGCGATGTAGAGCGTCTGCTCGTCGGGGTCGTAGAAGCCCGCCACCTGCTCCTCGAGCAGGTCGAACATCGTGCGCTCGTAGTCCATCGCCTCGGGCAGCAACCCGAGGCGCTTGTAGAGCTCGCCCTCCAGCACGATCTCCCCGGGGGGATACTCCCGCGCGGTCTTCGTCCGCAGCCGGGAGACGATGGCGTCGCGGTCCATCACCCCGCGGCGGACCTCGTGCTGGAGGCTCAGGCCCCGGATGCGCGCCATGGTGACGGCGGTCTCGCCCGCGAGGTCCATCAGCCGAGCGCCGGGAGCGCCCGCCGTCGCGTCGCGCGCCGCGACGGAGGCGGGAGCGCCCGCGTCGACGGCGACGTCGGCGATGGGGGCCGCCGTGGGCGGCGGCGGGCGCTGCCGGCACCCGAGCGCCCCGAGGACCAGCAGCGCCATCAACCCGCCAGACAAGCGTCGTCGATTCATAGACCGCGCACAGTAGCGGCGCAGCACCCCAGGTTGCCACCCTCCTCCCGCCCTCGCGGCGGACTCTGGTAGCGTCCGCGACCGTCATGACCGACCCCACCCACCGCAAGCGCTCGCGCCCCCGGGCGCCCACCACGGCCCTCGACCAGAGCGTCGCCGCGCTCGCCCAGAACGATCCCGACCTGTGCCTCCGCATCGCCATCCCGGTGCTCGACGACGTCGGCGCCGGGGCGCCCGCCATCGACATCATCGGCCGCGCCGCGGTCTCCGTCGGGGCCATGGCCCTCGCCCGGCTGGCCTTCGAGACGGCCGCCCGGGCGCTCGCCCTGCAGGGTCTCGCGGCGCACGCCGTCGCGGCGGCCATCGCGGTGCAGCGCCTCAGCTCGAAGAGCGACCTGCTCACCGAGCTCGCCGGGGTCTTCGGGGCCGACGCCGAGCGGCAGAGCGACGTGTCGGTGCTCCCTCCGCCGCTGGCCAGCGAGCGGGTGACCGAGCTCGGCGACGAGTCCCGCGCGGAGCTCATCGCCCTCGCCACGAAGAAGATCGAGGCCCTCAAGGCCGCGCTGCCCGCGAAGCTCCCTGCGCGAGCGCGGCTGCCGCTCTGGGGGGCGCTCCCCCGCGGGGCCTTCGAGCGGCTGGCGACGGCGATGGAGGTGCGGGTGTTCGGGCCGTCGCACGCGGCCATCCTGGAGGGAGAGCGCGGCGGGAGCGTCTTCGTGGTGGCGCGCGGCGAGGTGCGCATCGCGCGCAAGGCCGCGGCGAGCGAAGCGGGCGCCGAGGAGGGCGACGAGCCCGAGGAGCTCGCGGTGCTGGGCGCCGAGGCGGTGTTCGGGGAGATGGCGCTGCTCACCGAGGCGCCGCGCGCGGCGAGCGTGCATACGACCCGGGCGTCCATCGTGCTGGAGGCGCCGCCGCCGTCGCTGGCGCTGGCGGTGAAGGAGGTGCCCTCGCTCGGGGCCGAGCTGCGGGCCTTCAGCCAGCAGCGCCTGGTGCAGAACCTCCTGCGCACGGCGCCGCTGCTGAGGGAGATCCCTCTCGGCGATCGGGAGGCGCTGGCGGGGGCCTTCGAGGCGAGGGAGTTCGCCGAGGGGGAGGTGCTCTTCGCGCAGGGGAGCGAGGCGTCGGGGCTCTTCCTCGTGGCCTCCGGGCGCCTCGAGGTGCGGCGCCGCGAGGACGACGGCAGCGAGCTGGTGATCGGCGGCATCGACCCGGGCGGCTGCGTGGGGGAGATCTCGCTGGTGCTGCGGCGGCCGACCAACGCGACGGTGATCGCGGTCGAGCCGACGGTGGCGCTGGTGCTCGCGCCGGAGAACTTCATGGGCATCGTGAGGCAGCACCCGGCGCTGCTCTCGTCGCTCTACGAGCTGGCGGTCTCTCGCGAGGAGGAGCTCATCCAGGTGACCGCGCAGGCCGCGGAGGACGCCGACGACCTCGTGATGGTGTGAGCGACGGGAGGCTTGACGCCCTCCCCGACCGCTGTATGCCTCCGTCCCACCGTGGACATCTCCGAAGCCTCCCGCCTCGCCTCCGAGTTTCTCGACGCTCACATCGTGAAGCTCAACGGCTTCTCTCCCACCGGAGAGATCGAGGATTTCATGCTCGAGTTCCAGGACGCCTACGAGGGCGAGGAGGACACCCTCATCGTGGCCTTCGTCGTGCGCCCGGACGTCGACCCCGATGACCCCGCGCCCGAGGTGCTCGCGCTCGCCCGCCAGTGCTGCGACGCCCTCGTGGCCGCGCACCCGGAGGTCAACGACTTCTCCATCGCGTTCGAGTTCCTTCACTGACGCGCAGCGGGAGGGCACGCCCCTCCCCGCTCACCGCTCCACGCGTCTGCGCCGGGGCGCCCGCCGGGTGATCATCGCCAGCAGGCGGTCGGCCAGCGCCCGCAGCGCCGCCGGCCCGCCCGCCATGTCCGCGTGCGCCTCGCCCTGCACCCAGTGGGCCTCGTCGACGCGCACCCACGCCGAGCGGGTCACCGTGTCGTCCTCCGCCAGCGGCGAGCACACCACCCGCCCCGCCAGCGGCACCTCCTCCCACGAGCGCGCCACCTGAAGCGTCACCCGCCGGTGCGCCACCTCCGCCGCCAGCGGCAGCGAGAGCAGCGCGCGCTCCTCCTCCGCCACGTCGAGGTCGCCCGGCCGCTCGGCCAGCCACACGATGGCGCAGCGCGATCCCGACGGGCCGAACACCCGCAGCAGGTCGCCCTGGAGCGTCAGCGCCAGCGCCTCGGTGAGCACCAGGGTCTGCGCCTCGAGCGACGGGTGCTTGTGCCGCTGCGCCGCGGGGCGGTGGAGCACCACCGTGAGGTCGCGTCGGGCGTCGAGCAGCGGCGACTCGTCGCGCGTGTAGAAGAGCAGCTCGTTCTCCGCGAAGCGCACGTCGAAGAGGTCGACGCCGCCGCGCTCGGTGCTCCCCTCGCCCACGTAGGCCACCTCGCTGCGAACCAGGTTCTCGAAGGTTCCTCGGGTGCTGATCGCGTCGAAGCCGCCGGCCGGGTACTGGTCGGCGTCCTCGGCCTCGATGGGCACCTCCCTCGCCTTGTGCCGCAGCGACAGCGCCACCGAGGGAGACACCGGGCCGACCCTCGCCGTGAGCCCGAGGATGGTCCGCAGCGCCAGCCGCGCGCTCTCGCTGGGAAGCTCCGCGAGGTGGGCGATCTCCCAGAGGTCCTCCGCGCGGAAGAGGCGGCCCGGAGGGAGCGCCTTCACGCAGGCCGCGTGCTGCGCCTCGGCCCAGGAGCGCCACTCCTCGCTTACCCTCTCGTGTAAGGTCGTCGGGTCGTCGGCGGCCACCGCGGGGAGCTCGTTGATCCACTGCCGGAGGTGCGCGGGGTTGGCCCGGGCGAGGTCGTCCGCGGCGAGCAGCGGGCCGGAGAGCGCGAGCCCGATGGCGTGGGCGACGGCGGCGTCGCGGCCCGCGGCGGACATCCCCGCGATGGCCACGTGGGCGTCGAGCACCGTCGGGTCGAGCGCCCAGCGGCCGAGCACCTTGTCCTCGTAGGCGAGCCTCCCGGCGCGCTCGTCGTCGGACCAGCGGGCGAGCGACGCGGTGGAGGCGAAGCGGAAGTCGCGGCCGCGCAGCAGCAGGTGGCCGAGGTCATGGACCAGGTGCAGCGGGAGGTGGTCGTCGCCGCGGCCCCAGAGCGCGAGCAGCCAGCGCGCGGTGCTCGGGAGCGCCTCGGCCAGGGGCTCGGCGCAGCCTACGCGGTCGATCCAGGCGAGCAGGGCGGAGGGGAGCTGCGAGCGCTGGAGGTCCATCTCTCGCGGAGGGGGATGTTGGGGAGGGAGGTCAGAAGTTGACGCGGGAGGCGTCGGCCGCGGCGGCGGCGGGGCGGGCCTCGGCGTCGCGGCTGTTGGTCGACCACTGGTAGTACGCGATGGCCCCCTCGCCGAGGGCCTTGAGGGCCGCGCCGGTGAGCACCGCGCTCACGATGGGCCCGGCCCACGGCATGAGCCTCGCGGCCCGCGACGCGGAGCCCAGCGCGAACTCGCCAGCGCCCAGCACCGCCGCGGCCGCGGCCTGCTCCACGGGCGAGGTCTCGGCCTCGAAGGCGTCCTGCACGTCCTTCACGACCTTCATCCCCAGCGCCGCCACCGCCGGAGCGGCGAAGCGGAACGGCAGCAGCCCGAGGCCGACGCCGATCATCGCGGACTGGTTCACCTTCTTGCGGCTGTCTTCACTTCGTCCCACGGGGGTCATCGAACACCACCAGCGCCCGCGCGGTCAACCCGCCAGCGCCGCGCGCCCGATGTTGTCCAGGCACGACTGCATCGCTCGCTGGAACTGCCGCGCCACCAGCGGACCCAGCATTCGCCCGACGAGGCCGCGCTCGTGGATCGCGTACTCCCACGTCACCCGCGACGCGCCTTCGCCGTCGGGCTCGAAGCGCCACTCGCTCACCATGTTGGAGCAGAGCGCCCGCTGGAGGAGGTTCATCTTCGCCATGTCGTAGCGGTGGAGGCGCGGCGCCTCGAAGGCCAGCACGCGCTCCTGGATGGAGGTCCCGTCGGAGAGGGCGACGTCGCGGAGGGTTCCGGCGACGGGCGGGTCGTCGCGGCCCACGAGCGTCGCCGAGCTGATGGCCGGGATGAGGGGTTTGTGGCCCATGAAGAAGCGCGCGAGGTTGGCCGTGCGCCCGGCGGCGAGCGCGAAGACGACGTCGACAGGGCGGGCGATGCGGGCCTCGGCGTGGACGGTGATGGTCATTGGGGAGTTGCGCGCGAGTGTAGGCGAAGAGGGCGCGCGGAGGGGGGGGAGCGGGCGCTTACGGCTGTCGTCGGTTGAGCGCCGCGGCGATGGCGATGACCGCCGCCCGCGGCGAGAGCCCGGAGGACCACGCGCTCAGGCGGTTGATCGCGCCGTGCACCACCATCGGTCGACCGGCGTGCATGGCGCGGTAGGCGCTCTCGGCGACCTCCGCGGCGGTCATCGCGCCGGCCTTGAAGAGCCTGGTCTTGTCGTTGCCCGCGATCGCCGCGAACTCCGTGGCGGTGGCGCCGGGGCAGCTCACCGTGGCGGTGACGCCGGTGCCGCGGAGCTCGTACGCGAGGGCCTCGGTGAAGGAGTTCACGAAGGCCTTGCTGGCGTAGTAGCCGGCCATGAAGGGCCCCGGCTGGAAGCCCGCGGTGGAGCCGATGTTGAGCACCCGACCGCGGCCGCGCTTCACCATCGCCGGGAGCAGCGCGCGGGTGAGCACCACCAGGGCGGTGATGTTCACCTCGACCATGCCGCGCTCGCGCTCGGCGTCGAGCTCCCAGAAATTGCCGTTGGTGCCGAAGCCGGCGTTGTTGACCAGAAACTCCACCTCGAGCCCGAGCCGGGAGACCTCGTCGAGGATCGCCCCCGGCGCGGCCGGGTCCATGAGGTCGGCGGCGACCACGTGGACCTTCACTCCGTGGGCGGAGGAGAGCTCGGCCGCGAGGGCGTCGAGCCGGTCGCGGCGCCGCGCGACGAGCAGCAGGTCGTGCTTGTCGGCGGCGAAGAGCCTGGCGAATTCGGATCCGAGCCCGGCGGACGCGCCGGTGATGAGTGCGGTGGCCATAGGCGTCCTTCGTGAGGGGTGATTCCCGGGGGGGGTAACGCACTTCGCCCGGCCGAACCAGGGCCGCTCTGGTGGACTCCCACGCTTGGTGATAACCGGGCGATCCATGAAGACCTGGACCCTCCCTGCGGCGCTGTGTCTCTCGTTGGTCGCGTGCCAGGGCTCGACGCAGCGACAGGGCGTGAGCGCGCCTCCGCCCGCCTCTTCGAACACCACCAGCGGCGCGACCGCCGACGCGGGAGCCGAGCGCCCCCCGGCGGCCGCGGCCTGCGAGTCGGCGACCGCCTGCGACGCCTGCCTCTCGCTCTCGGGCTGCAACTGGACGGGCGACCGCTGCCTCGGCGCGTGCCTCATGGACACGAGCTGCTTCGGCCCCGGCAACGCCTCGGCCCCGCGCTGCCCCGCCGCGGGCGCTACGGCGGAGGCCGACGCGGGCGCACCCGCCGCCGCGAATCCCCTCATCGGCCTTCGCACGCTCGCGTTTCGCGAGGGAGCCCACCCCCCGGTCGGAGTGAACGGAGCGCACGGGGCGACCGTGTGGGCCGTCACGCTGACCGCCAGCGCGGGCCCCTCCCCGGAGCTCAGCGCGCTCTTCCAGCAGACGCAGGCGGCCCACCTGGCCGCGAGCGTGGGAGACCTGAACTGCACGCCCGCGGTCGGCGGCGGCTATCCGAGCACGATTCCGACGGGAGACGGCGCGCAGATTCTCACCGTGACCTTCCGCTCGGAGCGGGACGCCCGGCAGTTCGCCGCCGCGCTCACCGAGGCGCCCCTGCGCACCGGCCGGGTGCGCGTCATGTGCGCCGACTGATCGAAGGGAGAGGCGCCCTGCGCCGACGCCGCCGCGAGAGCCCCGCGAGCGCCAGCAGCGAGAGCCACCCCACGCCGCCGCCCGCGCCTCCCCCTCCCGCGCCTCCCCCTCCCGCGCCTCCCCCTCCCGCGCGACACCCGCAGCCCTCCTTCGTCGACGCGCCCCCGGCGTCCAGGCCCAGGGCCGCGTCGAGCGTCGACGCGGCGTCCACCGAGGCGTCGAGGACCCCCGCGTCGTCGGGCTCGATGACCACGGTCCCGCTGCCGGCGTCGAGGCCCGGCGGAGGGCGCGGCGTGGAGACGGGGGGCGCCGAGAGCGTCGGGCGCGGCGTCGGGAGCGGAGGGCACTGCGCCAGGCGGTCGGGCGAGCAGCGGGTGCGAAACGCGATGGTCTGCTCCGCCCCGGTGAGCGAGCCCTCCAGCGTGCGCAGCGAGGCCGACAGCGACACCCGGTAGGGCGTGTCGTACGCGAGGTCGGCCATCGGGCGGATCATCAGCGTGTTGCCGTGGTCGCCGTAGCGAGAGACCCGCGCCGGGACGGGCACGTCGCCGGGCCCGAGGATGCGCACGGTGCTGTCGTTGACCGTGGCGTCGTCGAGGCCCCACGGGGTGGTCACCACGGCGCGCGACTCGATGTCGCCATGGTCGACGGGGAAGTTCACCTGTCCTGGCGCGGGCCAGCTGTAGATCGGCGGCGCCCCCGGCGGCGCGTCGCCCTGGAGCCGTCGCCAGAGGAAGCGCCAGTACGCCGCGGTGGTCGAGACGAGGCGGGGATAGCTGCCGGGGGTGTCGGCGTCCATGTAGTGCGAGGCCGCCCACGGGTAGTCGCGCCAGCGCGCGGTGTAGAGCGTGTGGCCGAAGCGCACGAGGAAGCGCGTCCCCGCGGCGGTGAGGTTGCCCGCCTCGGTGAGCACCGCGGGGGTCACCGAGGGGCCGCCCACCGCCGCGTGGATGGCGGGCATCTCGTCGACCCAGAAGCGCCCGTCGGCCTCGCTGGTGACCCCGTGCTCCACCACCAGCCAGGTGTCCGAGCCGATGTCGAGGCTGTCGGCGTCGGTGCGGTCGTACTGGCGAGCGCGGGCGACGAAGTACTGGTCGAAGGTCTGGTCGGTCATCGAGTGCGCGGCGCAGCCCATGAGGAAGGCGACGTGGCGGCGCGCGTCGGCGCTGCGGTACCCTTCGGCGCCCCAGCGGGTGCGGATCCACTGGAGGTAGGGCTCGACCCAGCTCTCCCAGTGGGCCCACTCGCCGTAGGGGTGCCGCACCGAGTAGCCCGAGTCGGGGTAGATCGCGCCGTTCTGGATCACCCCGCGAAGCGCCGGGTCGGAGACGATGTCCCGCAGCGCGCCAGGCTCGATCTGGGTGATCGACTGCTCGGCCACCCAGACGTGGGTGACCATGCTGTTGGCCCCGGCGGGGCGCGCCGCGCAGAGCGACGCGAGGGAGACGACGGCGGCGATCGCGAGCAGGGAGCGCTTCATCGGCGCCGATGCTCGCACGCAACCGCCGCGGTCGTCTCCGCGCCCGACGCGCTCCCTCAACCCCGATACGCGCTCAGCTCCGCCGCCGTGTCATTGAAGTGGCGGTAGCGGGTGACGAGGCCCTTCGCGTCGAAGGTCCAGAGGTGCAGGGCGTCGTTCTTGATCGTCTTGCCGGTCTTGCGGATGGTGCTCTCGATGGTGAGCTCGACGCAGAGGTGGTTGCCCTGCTCGATGAAGGTGCGCGGCTCGAAGAGCGAGAATTCCAGCGAGTCGGCGACGGCCTTGAAGAAGCCCGGGAGGTTCTTGCGCCCGCTGTAGTTGCCATTCCAGGGGCACTCGCTGGAGGCGACGCGGTCGTTGCGCCAGTCGACGTTCTCGACGCACTGCGCGACGATGGAGGCCACGTCGCCGCGCTGGAAGCAGCCGTAGAGCCGCTGGACGGTCTGCGTGTGGTTGACCCCGAGGCCCGGCGCCAGCCCGAGCTGCTGCTGGATCGTCGCCATGTCGATGCTGCCCCAGTGCTCGACGCACTTGTCTCCCTGGAAGCGCACCCAGTCGTTCATCTCGAGGTTCACCCGCTTGTTGGTCGGGGGAATGCCCATGAGCGACCCCTTCTGCGTGCCGCTGAAGGACGTGCGGCAGGACAGCCGGTCTCCATCGACGATGGTGTCCTGGATGGTCCACCGGCCGTCGGGGAAGGCCTCGCGCCACATCGTCGTGAACGCCTTGATCCCCTCGATGCCGCCGGGCATCCCGGGCGGCATCCCGTGATCGACGATGTCGGGCGAGATGTGCCGGCTCAGCACGTCGAGCCTGCCGGTGTTGAGCGCCTCCGTGATCTCGCTGTTGATGCGCTTGTAGACCTCGGACTTGTTGATCTCGGGCATGTTGATCGCAGGCATGGCTTCCCCTCCAGTTGTGGCCACAAGGGCCTCTCCGACGATGTCCCGCGACATGGCTAGTTCCATGTCCCGAGGCGTCAAGCCCTCCCACGAATCCTCGGGCGCTCGGCGACGATGCCCGAATCGCTTGCCCCTCGACGCCGCGCTGATCTAACCCGGGATACCCACCGATGTCCGATCCCACCGACGACCTCCCCGCCCTGCGCGCCTGGGCCTCGACGCACCCCGACCCGGCCGCGGTGCGCGCCCTGGCCGCCCGCTTCGACGTGCGAGACCCGGGGCCCGTCACCCGAGAGCAGCTCATACGCCTCGCGGTGGAGGTGCACCCCGACGCGCTCGTCGACCTGCTGCCCTCCCATGTCGCGCCCGACCCCATGGAGCAGCCCCTCTACGCCCTCGCGGGAGAGGCCCTCGGCGCGGCCTGCGCCCGCCGCAAGCTCGCCTCGCCAGAGGGCCTCTACGCCGGGGCCCTGCAGCTCGCCACCGTCGAGGCCCAGGGCGCCTACCTCCGCGACGCGCTCGCGGCCATCCACGCCTACGAGGTGCGCGACCTCGGCCGATGGCTCTCCCCGCACGCCTGCTCCCTCCCCGACTGGATCAAGCAGGCCTACGCCGCGGCCCTCGTCGCCTGCGTCCCCCGGCTCAAGAAGCACGAGCGCGACAGCCTGTTTCCCTTCACCGCGCTGCTCGACGCCGCCGCGGTCGAGGCGCTGCTGCGCGCCTCGGCGAAGCGCGCGGGGCAGTTCGAGCTCGCGCTCGCCCGCGTGGTCGCCCAGGGCCATCCGCAGTGCGCCGACGGGGTCGCCGCGCTGCTCTCCGACAAGAAGCTCGGTCGGGTCGCGGCCGCGGCGCTCGCGTCCATGGGCGAGGAGGGAGCCCGCGCCGCACAGGCGATCCTCGACGCCGCTGGATCGAAGCCCACCGCCGCCACCGAGCTCGCCCGCACCCTCGTCTCGCTGCCTCGGGCGCCGCAGCCGCTCTGGGCCGGCGGGCAGTGGTCGCTCCCCTGCTTCAGCCGCGACCCTCGCATCGACCTCCGTGCCCCTTCGGGCGCCGCGCCGACGAGGGTCCATGAGCCCACCCCCCTCGCGGCCATCGAGCGCGCCATCGCCGAGAGCCCGGGGCGCGACCTGCTCCCGCCCGAAGGGTGGGCCGACCTGATCCAGCTCCTCGCCCTCGACCCCTCCCTCACCCATCTTCCTCGCGCCTACGAGCGCGCCCTCGCCGCCGGTCGCCTCGGGCTGGGCGCCGACCCCGACGCCCTCACCGCCGCGCTCGACGCCATGCGATGGACCGTCGTCATCACGAAGCACCAACCCGCCCAGGGGTGGGGCCTCGGGTGGGCGCTGCTCTGGGCGGGCGCCGAGCGCTCGGTGTTCGTCCACGCCATCGCCCGCTTCGAGCTGTGCCGCGTGGCCAACGTGCTCGGGGCCCGCGAGTACCAGTTCGGCAACGCCCTCAAGGAGCTGCGCCCCCCGTGGGCGCCCTCCGTCGAGACCCTCCTTCGCCACTACGGCGCGAACCGCGACGAGACCGCGTGGCGCGGCCCCCCCGCCGTGCTCGCCTCGCTCGGCGCGCCCTCGGCCGAGGTCGAGCTCCCCAGCCCCTCGAGCAGCCTATGGGTCCTCGGCTGCGTGCGCGGCGCCTCCCGCTTCACGGTGCGCCTTCGCAAGTACGTCACGATCACCGTCGACGTCGCCGCCGAGCGATGGACCGTCTCGACCCCAGAGCCCTTCCACGGCGCGACGCCCCCGCTCGACGCCTCCCGCGGCGTGCGCTTCGCCGTCGAGCTGGCGCGCTCGGCGATGTACGTGGGCGTCGACGGGGCGCTGCTGCGCGGCGCCTTCACCGAGCTGGATGAAGACCCGGGCCCGCTTCGGGTGACCGCCGAGGGCGACGGCGCGCTGGTGACGGAGCTCGAGCTGAGGGAGAAGTTCTCCGCGATGGCCTCCGACGCGGCAGGCGCCCTCTTCGTCGCCCTCGACTCGGCGCAGGGGTACACCGAGGTCGCCGGGCAGCGCTCCCCCGCCGCGGCGCACTGCCTCGCGGCCGCGGCGCTGCTGCTCGACGAGCCCCGCGCCTCGCTGGCCAGGGCCGCGCTCCTCTCGATGGAGGGCGACGCCTTCGAGCCGTGGAAGCAGCGGGTGCGCGACGGGGCGCTCGCGCCGGTCGCCGCCGCCGGGCCCGAGGCGAAGAAGGCGCGCAAGGGGACGAAGGCGAAGGCCGCCGACGAGGGGCCCGCGGAGGTGACCGACGTGGCCGCGCCCACGGCCTTCGCGCGGCGCAGCTTCGAGGACGTGGTGCGCGTGCTGCACGACCTCAAGCTCGGCGTGAAGGCCCGCAGCAAGAAGCCCGCGGTGCTGCGCCGGGGACAGACCGATCAGGGCGACTACGAGTACGCGTCCTTCGCCCCGTCGCCCGCGAGCGAGGACTGGAGCGCCCGCTCGGCGGTCCCCTACCCCGCGGTGTACCTCTCCGAGGAGGCGCCTCCGCTCGACGACATCGAGGCCTTCGTCGACGAGCTCTCCCGGCTGCCGGGCCTCTGCATCAAGGGCCGAGGGAGCTCCGCCGACGTGCGCTACTGCCTCGACGGCGACCGCTTCCTGGTGGCCGCGCTGCAGGTGATCCCTGGAGGCGACGACGACTACGGCCCGATGTGGTCCGACGTGCTGGCCGCCGCGTGGCGGGTCGACGAGGGCTGGTGCTGGGCGCTGCTGGAGGGCGACGAGGAGCCGCTGCGCAGGCTCATCGGCGTGCAGGCGCTGCCCCCGCAGGTGGAGTGGAAGCGCGCCAGCCGCATCACCGTGGGCAACTGGTAGCGGCTCAGCCCGAGAGGAGCGCGTCCGCCTGCCCCGCGGGCAGCGCCTCCCTCAGCACGGCCACGAAGGCCGCGTCGCCCTCGAAGTCCCCCCGGCAGCGCCGCAGCGCCTCCGCCGCGCGATCGCCCAGCGCCCTCAGCGCCTGCACCGTGGCGCCCCGCTCGCTCTCCGAGCGCCGCGGCAGGAAGGCCGCCATCACCGCCGCGAGGCCGTCGTCGTCGAGGATGCGCGCCGACGCGAGGGCCCGCTCGGGGTACGCCCGCCTCGCCGCGCAGCGCAGCAGCGCCGCCAGGCGACGCTCGGGGCTCAGGGCCATCAGCGCCCGCTCTCGCGCCCTCGCGTACGAGGGGTCCCAGTACTTGAGCCGCTCGACGCCCTCCTCGTCGAAGACCACGAGGCGATCCCACGAGGGGTCGACGGCCTCGCCGCGGTCGCCCGCGGTGCCGAGGGCGGCGAGCACCTGCTGGTGCCGGGTGCGCCGGCGCTCCCTCGGCGTGAGCTCCCAGATGCGGGCGAGGTGCGGCAGCGCGGCGGCCCCGAAGCGGCCGACCACCTCGGGCTCGAGGAAGCCGTTGGCGGTGTCCTTGTCGAAGAAGCGCCCGAGCAGCGCGTCGTCGGGCCAGGCGAGCAGCGCGCCGAGGCCCCGGGCGTAGGTGTACTCCTCGCCGAGCGAGCGCTCGGCCATGGCGAGCACCTCCTCGGGGGACAGCGCCTCGAGGGCGCGTACGTAGGGCCGGATGCTCTCGTGATAGACCCCGGAGAGGAACTCGAAGCGCAGCAGCGGGGCGAGCGACGCGGGCACGGCGCGTCCCTGCTCGGCGAAGCGGGCCGCGGCGACCACCGCGAACATCTCGGAGACCGCGTGGGCGTGGCGGTCGCCGTCGCGAAGGGACTCGGCGGCGGAGAGCAGCGCCTCCGGGGCGTCGGAGCGCTCCTGCTCGAGGATGCGCAGCTCCTGGGCGAGCTCGGGGTTGCTGCCGAAGGAGCCTCGCCGTGACAGCAGCGTGGCGAGCTCGAGCGCGGTGCAGTGCCCGAGCGCGTCGCGCACGTTGGAGAGCGAGGGGCGCTGCACCTTCAGCGCGGCGGCGACCATCGCGGCGCCCCACTCCTGCTCGGTTCCGAAGAGCAGGGCGACGGCGCGCACCGCCGCGGGGTCGGAGAGCCGCGGGCGGGTGACGGCGCCGCTCTCGACGCGAGCGAGCTCCCAGTTGGTGGCGAGCCCGCTGGTCGCCTGCACCTCGGCGAACTCCACCAGCAGCGAGTGCGCCCTCGCCGGGGGCAGCGCGACCCCCGAGCGACCGCGCACGAAGTCGAGCGAGCGCCGCGCGGGCTCGACCAGCTCGGAGCCTCGCGCCTCGAAGAGCTCCGGCGAGCGCTGCCAGGCCGCGAAGAGCAGCTCGTCGAGCGAGCGGGTGAAGCCCGAGACGAACCACGGCATCGGGTCGTACTTGAAGAGCCTGGTGAAGGCCTTGCCGGTGGGCAGCCGGGAGAGCAGCGAGAGCACGGCCGCCGGGTCGACGTGGGCGTGGTCCTCGGCCAGGAGGTCCCAGAGCCCCGGCATCGTCTCGGCGGGCACGAGCCCCTGCGCCACCAGAAACCACGCGACCCCGTACCGCCCCGCGAAGTCGCCGGTGGTCTTGTAGATCGCCTCGCCGACCTTGTACGCGTCCCCCGCCGCGGCCTTCCCCACCCGCAGGATCACCGCGTCCAGCGTCTCGTCGCCCAGCCCCGGGTACCCGGGCCTCGCGCTCGCGCTCCCCGCGTCCTTCGCGGCCTCCTTCGCGGCGTCGTCGCCGACCCTCGCGTAGCCCTGTCGCTCCCGCTGCGCCGCCATCCTCCGTCGGATGCCCTCGGCCGTCGCCTCGGTGTCGCAGTGGTGCTCGCGCGTCACCGGCGTCGCGCCCTCGCGGCCCGCGCGCTCGGTGACCAGCGCACCCTCCCGGGCGAGCTCGCAGACATCCTTCGCCCCGTCGACCACGCGCTCCCAGCGTTCCATCACCGGGGCACGATGGCGGCGATGCTCCCGCTCGGCAAGCCTCTGCGCAGGCCAGCGAGCTCGTCGTAGCGCCCTCGACACCTCTCGATGAGGTAGAGACTCTCCCCTCATGAGCACCGAGATCGACGCCGACGCCTCCGCGGTACTGACCACATGGTTCGGGAGCGACGCGCTCGACGGGCCGATCGAGCCGGAGTTTCGGCGTCGCTGGTTCGCCGTCGACCCGGCCTTCGACCGGGAGCTCGGGGAGCGCTTCGGCGCCCTCGTCGAGTCCGCCGCCGCGGGCCGTCTGCTCGCGTGGGAGGACAGCGCCCGCGGCGCGCTCGCGCTGGTCCTGCTGCTCGATCAGTTCACCCGCAACGTCTACCGGGGCAGCGCGCAGGCCTTCGCCGCCGACCCGATCGCCCGCGGCGTCGCCGAGCGCGCCATCGCCCGCGGCTTCGACCGCGCGCTGTCGTTCTCACCGCGCGGCTTCTTCTACCTGCCCTTCGAGCACGCCGAGGAGCTCTCGCTGCAAGACCGCTCGGTGGCCCTCTTCCAGGGGCTCGCCGCGGAGGCCCCTGCCTCGCTGACGAAGAGCGCCGAGGAGCTGCTGAGCTACGCCGAGAAGCACCGCGCGGTCATCGCGCGCTTCGGCCGCTTCCCGCACCGCAACGAGGTACTCGGGCGGGAGAGCAGCGCGGAGGAGAGGGAGTTCCTGAAGGCGGGGCGGGGGTTCTGACGGGTTGAGCAGAGCGCCTCAACCCATCAAGTCCCCTGTGGAAAGGTACTACGCCTGGTTGAACCCGAGCCGCGAGCGCTGCGCGTTGGGCTTGTTGCGGCACTCCCGCTCCAGGGCCACGAGCAGCGCGCGGGCGTCGACGGTGGTCTCCAGCAGCAGGGCCTGCCGTCGCACCGTGGCGAAGTCGCCGGGGGTGAGCGTGCTGAGCTGGTCGAGCGCGGCGCGCGTGGAGGCCACGGCGTCCGTCGGCAGCACCTGACCGAGCGCCGAGAGGGTGCGCTCGAAGAGGGCCATGCGCTGCTCGGGGCGGAGCGGATCGAACTTGATCTTGAGCGTGAAGCGACGGAGCGAGGCCTCGTCGAGGTGCTCGAAGAGGTTGGTCGAGCAGACGAAGAGCCCCTCGAAGGACTCCATCTGCACCAGCAGCTCGTTGACCTGGGTGACCTCCCAGTTCTGGCTCGCGCCCCGGCGGTTCTGGAAGAAGCTGTCGGCCTCGTCGAGCAGCAGCACCGCGCCCTCGTCCCTCGCCTGCCGGAACATCGCCGCCAGGTTGGCCTCGGTCTGCCCCACGAAGGGCCCCAGGATGTCCGACGCGCGCTTCACCAGCAGCGGCCGCTGCACGCGCTCGGCGAGGTGGTGCGCGAAGGCCGTCTTGCCCGTCCCCGGCGGACCATAGAGGCAGATCGACCCGTGCAGCGGCCCCTGCTCGCGGGCGCGGCGCTCCAGCGTCTCCACCAGCTTGCCCAGGTCGTCCGAGGCGTTGAGGAAGCGCAGGTCGTAGACCTCCGGCGTGACGGGCGCCGCGGGCCGCTCGGGCGACTGCACCGCGAGGCTGTTCTGCAGCACCCGCGTCAGCGTCGCCTCGACCTCCTCGGCCTTCTCCATCCCAGCGAGCCTCGCCACGCGCACCGCGCGCTCGATGTGCGCGGGCGTGAGCCGCTCGTCGTGGGCCATGCGCTGCGTCCACGCGGGGCGCGCGGGCAGCGGGCCGAGCTGCTTCTCCAGGATGCGCCGGCGCACCGCGAGCGGCGGGGTGCGCAGCTCGAAGATGAAGTCGAAGCGGCGCAGGAAGGCCGAGTCGATCTGCCCGATCTCGTTGGAGAGCCACATGGTCGGGACGGCGTTGCCCTCCAGCAGCCGGTTGGTCCACCCCTTGTCTTCGCCGGAGCGCTTCTGCCGCCCGAAGAAGGGGTACCAGCGGTCGGGGAACACGTCTTCGATCTCGTCGAAGAGCACCACGGTCTGCGCCCGCCGGCCAAGCATCCGCTGGCAGAGCTGGTAGGCCGCGAAGCGCCCGGTGCCGGAGATGGCCGAGCCGTCGTCGGACTCCACGTTGACCTCGTAGAGCTGCCCCTTGAGGTGCGCCGCGATGGCCCTCGCGAGCTCCGTCTTCCCAGTGCCCGGCAGCCCGTGCAGCAGCACGTTCACCCCCGGAACCTGCTTCTCGATCGCCCCCTGGAGGAACTTCACCAGGATGCCCACGTCCTGCGACGCGTGGGGGAAGTCTTCGAGCGTGAGCTTCGCCGCGGGCGACTGCCGGAAGAAGTTCGTCAGGATGCCTTCCGGCGTCTCGTACTCCGTCAGCAGGATGTTCTCGAGGCCGTCCATCACCTCGAAGGGATCGTCCCAGGTGCGGCGCACGTCCGTCGCCACGCGCACGAGGCCCGTCGAGGCCAGCGGCGCCGAGCGCTTCAGGGCGTCGCGCACCTCCGTCTCGGGCAGGCCCAGCACCTGCCCGAGCAGCTCGTGCAGCTTGCGCAGCGACAGCCCCTCCAGCCGCTCGAAGCAGGCCTGGAGGGACTTCTGGATGTCGAGCACGATCGCGAAGGCCAGCACCTCCTGCTCGGCGCGGGTGAGCGACAGGAGCCGCCCCATGGTCTCGACGTTGCGGAAGAGCACCCCCTCGCGGGTGATCTCGCTCTTCTCCAGGGCGACGAGCCGGTCGCGGATCTCCCGCTTCGCGCGCGTGGGCGTGACGCCGTCGTCGCGGAGGTGCGCGAGGCCGATGACGTCGAGCGGCGAGCGGTCGTCGCCGTCGTCGTGGAGGAAGTACCGGAACGTGTCGGTGTAGACGATGGCCCTCGCCGTCCAGAGCACGACGAGGTCATTGGACTCCTTCGGGGTGCGCCGGGCGCGGGCGGTACGGGTGATCGTCGGGGTCTTGGTGCGTGCCATCGGTCTCTTCTAGGTAGGTCCCCGGTTCCATGCGCGCCCCGCAGCGTCGGCGCAACGCGATGCAGGACCGATGGACAGGGTATGTCAAGGCTGCGGATCGGGAGGGGAGGCCGCGGCGGGGCCGTGTTCGGTCGGGTGGCCGGGCTCGCTGGGGTCGTCGCGCTCGTCGTCGGGGTCGGGCGTCTCGTGGCGCACCGCGGGCGCGTCGGCGATGACGTCGTCGAGCTCGGGGTCGGCGCCGGGCGGGGGCATGGCGGCGATGGTGTCGTCGCGGCCGGCGGCGGCGGTGCGGGCGGGCGCGTCGCTGGGGGGGTGCCCCTCGCGGCCGTAGCGGGGCCGCTCGCCGGGGCGCGACCAGTCGACCCAGTAGGCCGACGAGGAGCGCACGTCCATGTGGACGAACACCGAGCGGGGATAGAAGCCGCAGCCGGTGTTGGGGAGGGTGCGGCAGTAGTCGCGCAGGACGTGGTTGGGCACGCCTCGCACCCGGAAGTCCACGGCGTGGCCGATGTTGTGGTTGGAGTGCGCCGTGTACTGCCCGCGGCGGGCCGGGCGGAAGCCCGAGATCACCTCGAGGACGCGGCCGCCGAAGTGGTCGCTCACCTGGGCGAGCTGCCGCACGAGGCGGGGGTTGATGGCGTGCGAGCGGTTGTCCGTCGAGCGCAGCAGGCTGCGCATGACGCCGAGCGCGCCTCGCCCCGGGCGGCGGAGGTTGGCCGTCACGTGCTGGCTGGTGGCGAGGCGCACCAGGTTGACCAGTCCAGGGCGCCGGGGGACGCCCCAGCGACCGGCCGCGGGACGGCCTCGGGCCGGGGTGACCGGGCGGCGCAGGATCGGGACCCGAGCGGGGCTCACCCTCCCCGAGGAGAGCACGGCGCTGCGCATGACGGTCGCTCGCTCAGGGCGAGCAGCCACGGGAGCGGGGGCGGCGGCGGCGGGGGCGAGCGCGTGGCCGGGGAGGCGGAGGCGCTGGTTGCGGCGCAGGGCGTAGGGCTCGCGGAGGTGGTTGCGCTCGGCGAGGTCGGCCACGGAGACGTGGTGGAGCGCGGCGATGATGGAGAGCGACTCGCCGCGCTGGACGACGTGCGTCGACGGATCGGCCGGGGACACCTGGGCAGAGGCTTCACGCGAGGCCGCCGTGAGGGGCAGGAGCCCCGCGAGGACGGCCAGCAGCCACGCGGCGTTGAGGTCTCGCACGGGCGCAGGCCGTAGCGTGGAACCTCACGCCCGGTCAAGCCGAGGCGCTCCGGGTGGGGGGGGTGCGGGGGGAGTTCAGCCGGCGGAGCCGTACATCGACTCGGCGATCTTGTAGGCGCTGGTCTCGAGGGCGGACAGGTAGCTCCGCAGGCTCTGGGTGTCGACGCCGGTGTCGAGGGCCGCGCGGAGGTTGACGAGGTCCTGCTCCAGGATCTGTCGCAGCTCTTCGGTGAGCACCTCGCCGTACTCGCGCACTGCGTTCTCCGAGGTGACCAGCAGCGCCTCGGCGTTGCTGCGCAGCTCGGCGTACTCCCGGCGCAGGAGGTCTTCCTGCTTGGTGTTGGCGGCCTCCTCGACGAGGCGCTCGACGTCCTGCTGCGAGAGCCCGCTGCCGGCCACGATGCGCACGTCGCGGGTCTTCTTGGTGGCCATGTCCGTGGCGGTCACCGAGAGGATGCCGTTGGCGTCGATGTCGAAGGTCACCTCCACCTTCGGCACGCCGCGCGGCGCCGGGGGGATGCCCGTGAGCTCGAAGTGGTAGAGCGAGCGGTTGTCGACGGCCATCTCGCGCTCGCCCTGGAGCACGTGGATGGGCACGAAGCTCTGGTTGTCGAGCGAGGTCGAGAAGGTCTCGCTGCGGCGCGTGGGGATGGTGGTGTTGCGCGGGATGAGCGGGGTCATCACGCCGCCGGCGGTCTCGACGCCGAGCGAGAGCGGGGTCACGTCGAGGAGCAGCACGCTCTCGAGCTCGCCGCGGATGGAGGCCGCCTGCACCGCGGCGCCGATGGCGACCACCTCGTCGGGCGACAGGCCCTTGTGCGGCGTGCGCTGGAAGAACTCCGCCACGCGCTTCTGCACCAGCGGCATGCGGGTCATGCCGCCGACCATCACCACCTGGTGGATGTCCTGCACCCCGAGGCGGGCGTCGTTGAGGGCGCGGGCGCAGGGCTCGAGGGTCTGCTCGACGAGGTCTTCGACGAGGCGCTCCAGCTCCTGGCGCTTGAGGGTGCGCAGCACGTGGGCGGGGCCCGACGGGGTCGACGCGATGAACGGGAGGTTGACCTCCGTCTCCAGCGAGGAGGAGAGCTCGTGCTTGGCCTTCTCCGCGGCCTCGCGCATGCGCTGGAGCGCGAGGCGGTTGCCCCGCAGGTCGATGCCGTGCTCCTTCTGGAAGTCGCTGACGAGCAGCTCGATGATGCGCTCGTCGAAGTCGTCGCCGCCGAGGAAGGTGTCGCCGTTGGTGGCCACCACGCGAAACACCCCGCGGGTGATCTCCAGGATCGAGATATCGAAGGTGCCGCCGCCGAGGTCATAGACGGCGATGCGCTCGTCGGCGTTGCGGTCGAGGCCGTACGCGAGCGCCGCGGCGGTGGGCTCGTTGATGATGCGCTTCACGTCGAGGCCCGCGATGCGCCCCGCGTCCTTGGTGGCCTGGCGCTGGGCGTCGTCGAAGTACGCAGGGACGGTGATCACCGCGTCGGTGACCTCCTCGCGCAGGTACGCCTCGGCGATGGTCTTCATCTGCGCGAGCACCGCGGCGCTGATCTCCGGCGGCGACATCTGCCGGCCCATGACCTCCGCCCAGGCGTCGCCGTTGGGCGACGGGACGATCTTGTACGCCACGCGCGCGGACTGCTTGCGCGCCTCCTCGGAGTCGAACGAGCGCCCCATCACGCGCTTGATCGACACCACGGTGTTCTCGGGGTTCTGCACCGCCTGGCGCTTGGCGACCTGGCCGACCAGCCGCTCGCCGTTGGCCGAGAAGCCCACCACCGACGGCGTCGTGCGGGCGCCCTCGGCATTGGGAATCACCACCGGCGCGCCGCTCTCCACGATGGCCACGCACGAGTTCGTGGTCCCCAGATCGATCCCGACGATCCTGCCCATGGAAGTCTTTGTCCCCTCTTCCCGATCGCTCAGTTTTGCTTCGTGTCGTCGTCGCCGGTCGGCGCCGGCTCGACCGACGGCTGACCCTTGGACACCGCCACCATGGCCGGGCGCAGCAGCCGCTCGCCGAGCTGGTAGCCCGGCACGAGCTCGACCGCCACGATGCCCGCGGCGTGCTCGGCGCTCTCCACCTGCTGGATCGCCTCGTGGATGTTCGGATCGAAGGGCTGCCCGAGGGACTTCAGCCGCTGGCCCCCGAGGCGCACCACGGCGTCCTCGAAGAGCTTGAGCACCATGCCGATGCCGTCGCCGATGGCCTTGGCGTCGGCGCCGGTCTTGGCGTAGGTCGCGGCGCGCTCGAGGTTGTCGAACACCGGCAGCAGCTCGCGCAGCACGTCCTCGCGCCCGCGGTGCTTGGCGGCCTCCTCGTCGCGCCGGGCTCGCTTGCGGTAGTTGTCGAAGTCCGCGAGCGTGCGCAGCAGCTGGTCCTTGAGCTTGTCGCGCTCCGTCGTCACCGCCGCGAGCGGATCGGCGGCGGGCGGAGGGGTGCTCGGCGTCGACGCGCCGGCGACCTCGGCCGCGGGAGGCCGGCTCTGGGTGGCGCTGGTGGTGTCGGCGGTCTCCGGCGAGTCCGAGGCGTTGCCCGGGGTGTCGGAGGCGCTGTTCTCGTTGCTGTTCTGGTCGTTCGCCATGGGGAAGAACCTGCTATGGGCAGAGCGGCTCGGAGCGCCGCAGGGTTGACCTGTCTATCATAGCTACCGCGCGCCGTGGCAAGCGTTCCGCCTCCCCCCGAGCGAGGCTCGACGGAGCGCCTCGAGGGGCCATCGGGTTCGTCGCTGGAATGGGGAGGGAGAGGGCGGGAGCGGGGGCGTGCGCGTCAGCGCGCGAGGTTCTGCACGCGGGTGATGAACGCCGCGTCGGCGATGCGACCCACGAGGCGGGTGCGGGTGCGGGCGAAGACCTCGTTCCACTGGGCGCGCTCGGTGTCGCCCACGGTGGCGACGGTGATGCCGCGGGTGCTCATGGAGCGGATCGCGGAGATCTCGTCGCGCCGGAGGTTCTGGATGAGCAGCTGGTGAAACTGCGTGGCCGTCTCGCGCAGGATCGTCTGCTGGTCGGCCGGGAGCGAGTTGATCTGGTTCTTGCCGAAGATGGTCGCGCCGACGACCACGTTGGTGGGCATGTCGAGCATGTGCGTGGCGCGGCTGCTCCACTGCAGCGAGACCGCCGCCACCGGCGAGGTGATGAACGAGTCGACGCGGTTGGTCTGCAGCGCCGTGAGCACCTCGGGGAGCTGCAGCGCCACCGGCGTCACGTTGAGGGCCTCGTACAGGTGCGGCATCACGAGGTCGTCGCGCCAGACGTAGGGGTGCGTGCCGCGCATGTCCGCCGGGACGCGGACGGGGACGCGGGAGAAGATCCGGGCGACGCCCACGTCGGCCCAGCCCATGAACGCGAAGCCCCCGGCGTCGAAGGCGCGGACGATGTCGTCGTGGGTGCCCGCGCGCGCCGCGTCGAGCTGCGCGTTGTTGCGGAACATCCCAGGCATCTGGAAGACCAGCGCCGGGCGGTGCACCTGCGAGAGGCCCACGGCGGTGACCGCGCCCCCGTCGAGGCGGCCCGCGCGGATCTTGCGGACGACCTCGGACTCGTCACCCTGCACGCCGCCCGGGTAGATGCGCAGCGAGAGGGCCTTGTTGGTGCGGCGGCGGAGCTCGCGGTTCCATGCCTCGAGGACGCGCATCCACGTCGAGCCCGCGGGGGCGACCGTGGCGAGCGACAGGGTGCGGGTCGTCGCCGGGGCGGGGGCCGGCTGCGCCTCGACGGCGCGACCAGCGAAGAGTGCTCCGAGAGCACCGAACCCGACCGCCAATAGAGCCAACCGATAGCGCTTCATGGTGTGTCTCACTCCTGCGAAGGATTTGTGGTTCCCGCCGAGACGCTGCGCGGAGGGAGATTGATTCAACGGGCGGAAGAGGGAGGGGGTGGCGATGGGGGACTACGGCGTCGCCGGGGTCGCTCCCTCGGCGGGCGTCGTCGCCGGAGCGTCGCCCTCGGCGGGCGGGGTCGCCCCCTCGGCGGCGGCCGGCTCTTCGGACGGCGAGATGAGGTCGTCGATCTGGGCGAGGTAGCGACGGGCGCGGCGCTTGGCGATCTGGTTGGCGAGGCGCTGCTCGGGCATCACGTCGCCGGCGTCGATGACCTCCTGGAGGAGGCGGGTGAAGAGCGCGCGGTCTTGCACCATCACCGCGTACACCCGGGCCATCATGACCTTGTAGGTGAGGAAGTTGCCGTGGGTGCGGGCGATGGCCGTCTCGAACATCTCGCGGGCCCGCGCCGGCTCGCCGCCGAGGGAGGCCGAGGTGCGGGCGTAGTACGAGCCCATCGCGGCGTAGGGGGCGTAGTTGTTGTAGGTCGGGTCGAGCGCGAACACCCGCTCGAAGCAGGCGATGGCGAAGGGCAGGTCGGCCAGGACGTCGGGGTCTTCCTTGTTCAGGCTGATGTGCTGCGCCCAGTTGTAGCCGAGCCAGAACACCAGCCCCGCCTGCTCCTGGTCGTCGAACTGCTGGAGGTAGGCGCGCCACGCGTCGATGCCGCGGCCGTAGGCCCCGCGGGCGCCGCCGTCGCCGTCCTCCTCGAGCGTGAGCGCCTGGAAGCCGACCTCCTTGCCGCGGAGGAAGGCCAGGGTGGCGCGGTTGCGGTAGTACTCGATGCGCGCCTCGTCGTCGGCGACCTCGGCCTCCTCCATGCGGTCGACGAGGAAGGCGAAGCCGAAGGAGCCCACCGCGCGCATCAGGTTGCCGCGCAGCAGCTGGTTGTTCGGGATCACGAGCAGCAGACCCTCCATCTGGGTGATGGAGTACGGCAGCGCCGCTTCGGCGGTGGCCGGGTCGCTGAACGCCTGCAGCGCGGGCGATGCCTGATTCATGATGCGCGCCGTAGAGTTGGCGGCAAGCTTGCCAAGACACCCCGTCTGCCCGAGCGCGATTGCCGCGACCAGGAACCCCGTATGAAAACGTCGCATGGCGAAAGGGGTTAGACCTGATGCCCCTTCCGTGTCAACGACCTCTGTAGAGGGTTGTGTGAAGTGCGTCGGGGGTGCTGTTCTCAGCCCTGGCGCCTCACGCCGATGAGCCACACGCACCACGATATGCCACCCCTTCCGCGGCTCCCGACCCGACGCGCGCTGCTCGTCAGCCTCGCCCTCTCGCTCGGTCTCGCGCCCTCGGCGCAGGGCACCACGCTCGTGGCGCGCCCCCTCGACGCCATGATCCGCGACGCCGACGCGGTGGCCCTCATCACCACCCCCGGCGCCCTCGACGCCCGGGCTCGCTGGGTCGACGGCCGCATCGTCACCGACCTCGAGGTCTCCGTGCTCGAGACCCTCCGCGGCGACCTGCCCGTCGGCCCCCTCACGCTCCGCCTCCCCGGAGGCACCGTCGGCCGCATCACCCAGCATCTCCCGGGCGCCGCCGCCTTCACCCCCGGCGGCACCTGGATCGTCCTGCTCCGCCGCCTCCCCGACGGCGCCTACACCGTCTTCGACCTGTGCCTGGGGCAGCTCCCCATCGCCCTCGACCCCGCCACCCGCGCCCCCGTCGTGCGCCCCGCCTCCACCGCCGGCATCACCCTCCTCCCCGATCCCCGACCCGACCCGGCCCTTGCGACCGTGAGCTCCGCGCTCCAGGAGATTCCCGCCGAGGGCATGCGCGTCGAGCGCTTCGCCGCCCTCGTCCGCGCGCTCCCGCGCTGAGACCCCGACGCGCATGCGCCTGCTCCCCATCGCCCTCGCCCTCGCTCCCCTCGCGCTGCTCTGGCCTGCGAGCGCCCAGGCCTACTGCCGCACCACCACCTGCGGCTCGCAGCCCGACCCCACGATGTGCTCCACCTGCGGCAGCCCCGTGGCGTGGGAGCGGGCCTGCATCGGGCTCCGCGTCGACCCCCGGGTGCTCCCGACAGACCTCACCGCCGCGACCTTCCACGCGCACGTCGTCGACTCGGCGCGCGCCTGGTCGTCGTTCACCTGCCCGGGGAGCGCCCTGCGCGCGGCCTTCACCCTGACCGTGCTCGACGACTTCCCGGTGCCCGTCGGCTACTTCGAGGGCCAGCCCAACATCAACTCCGTCGCCTTCCGCGACCACTGGGGCGACGACGCCTTCCACGCGCCCGACGCCGCGGCCATCACCATCGTCACCTTCACCTCGCCGAGCGCCCGCATCCTCGACGCCGACACCGAGCTCAACCTCCGCACCGAGGCCAACCCCCGCGGCTTCGTCTTCGCCACCGACGGGCGCGCCAACGCCGCCGACCTCCCCACCATCGTCACCCACGAGCTCGGCCACACCCAGGGCCTCGCCCACTCCGCCGAGCGCAGCGCCGTCATGTGGTACTCCGCAGGGCGCGGCGAGCAGCGGCGAGTGCCCACCGACGACGACCGCGCGGGCCTCTGCACCATCTATCCGCCGCGCGTCACCGAGGCCTGCGTGCCCGACCCGGGGCTGGTCCTCTACAGCGGGTCCGGGCTCACCTGCGGGGTCTCCGCCCGCACGACCTCCGCGCCCTGGGCGCTGCTCCTCGCGCTCGCCGCCCTCGTCACTCGTTGGGGCCGTGCCAGCTCCGGCCCTCGTCGCGCGACTCCAGCAGGTGAAGGCCCGACGCGGTCGTGATCGCCAGCAGCACCCTCGTCGCGTCGCTGTAGAACTCGACCGCCTGCACCAGCCCGCCGTGCTGCGCCGCCGCGGCATCGAGCAGCACCCGCTCCTCGCCCCAGGCCCGCTCCCCCGGGCCGCGGCGCCGCAGGCCCAGCACCGTGCCGCTCGCCCTCGCGCTCAGCAGCGTACCCCGCGCCGTCCTCGCGAAGCGCAGCGGCCACTCGGGGTGCATCCTCCGGCCGCCGCTGGCGGTCGGCGTCACGTACACCGGCAGGTCGACCGGCTGCCGTGTCACCGGCGCCTCGACCGACGAGCACCCGTCCGCGCCGCACCACACCACCGGGCTCGTCCTCGGTCGCTCACGGCCCTGCAGCAGCAAGCCACCGCCGTCGCAGCGCAGCGTGGCCGCCTCGTCGAAGCGCCGCCCCGCCGGGGCCCGCGCGCTCCACACCTCCGTCACGGCGCCCGCGTCCACCGTCGCGAGCCGCCACACGTCGCGCGACGTCACCGCCAGCCAGAGCGCCGCGCCGGTGCGGCACATCGCCAGCCCCGGCCGACGGTCGCGGGTGCGCCACGCGTCGGGCACCCCCACCGGCAGCACCGCCGCCCTCGCCCCGACGGTCGCGCGCACCACCCGCACCGTCGCACCGTCGCCGTCGGGGGCCGTGTACGCCGCGAACACCGCCGCGGTGCCCTCGCCCACCGCGACGCGCTCGTCCACCGCGGGGCTTACAGGACCCTGTAAGAGCCGCACCGCCGTCGCGGGCTCGCGGCCCGTCACCGGGAGCCTCGCCAGCACGGGTCCCTGCCCACGCACGGCCTCGCCCAGCCAGAACACCCCGTCGCGCACCACCCCGTCGAGCTGCACCCCCGAGGGGTCGACCCCCGCCGGCGGCGCCGCGATGCGGGCCACCCCCAGCGCCGCGTCGACCCCGTCGAGCAGCACCGGCGAGAGCCCGTCTCCGCGGCCGTCTTCCGGGAGCACCCGCACCAGCCCCGACGGCCCCAGCGACCACACCCGCGCCTCGTCGCGAGCCCGCACCATCACCGAGGGGCGGCCCCCCGTCAGCGACACCGCCGAGATCGCCGGCAGGGGCGTCCCCACGAGGAACCTCCGAGGGCTCCCGAGCGGCAGCGGGAAGAGCCCCGGCAGCTCGATGGTCACCGGCGTCGGCAGCGGCTCGACCCTCGGCGCGCGGCTGCCCTTGGACTCGAACACCATGGCCCCGCCCGTGGCGAGGTCGATCTCCGCCGCGGTGCGAGCCAGCAGCTCGGCCAGCACGTCGAGGTCGGCCTCGGGATCGCCCGCCCGCACCTGCCACACCAGTCCCACCCGCGACATCGCGCGGGTCAGCTCCCTCGCCCGGCGGGCCACCTGGGTGCGCGCCGCGCCGGGCCGGCCGGTGACGTCCACCGCGGCGCCCTCCACCGCCAGCGCTCGGGCCAGCGGGAGGCAGCCGTCGATCCAGGTGGGCGACGGGTCGAGCGAGGTGTCCATCGCGAGGCGTCGCAGGCGCTGGCGGGTCTCGTCGACGTGGTCGACGCGGCGGGCCCCCTCGGGGCCCACGAGGCAGAGCCCCAGGGCGGCGAAGCGCTCCCGCTCGCTGCGACCCGCGCGGGCGGCGGTGCGGCGTCGCCAGTGCTCGACCCCGTAGGCGAAGACCCCGATCGCCGCGAAGATCAGCAGCGTCGGGTAGGAGTTCGAGCGGCGCATCGCGGGTATAGGGAGACGATCGTAGCGGCGCAGGAGCGGTCCCGCCATGAGGTCGGCGTGGTAGACCCCGCGAGGCGCATGGAGATCACGATAAATGACGCGAACGCGCTGCTGGCCGTGGCGCGCGAGTCGGCGGCGATCCTGATGGAGGGCTACCGCCGCCCGGGCGAGGTGGAGCTCAAGGGGCCCATCGACCTCGTCACCCGCTGGGACCGCGCCAGCGAGGACGCCCTCCGCGTCGCCCTCGCGCAGTCCTATCCGGGCCTGTTGCTGGTCGCCGAGGAGAGCGCCGGGGCGACGGTGCCCGACGGGCTCGCGCTCTGGGCCGACCCCCTCGACGGGACCACCAACTTCGTCCACGGCCACCCCTTCTTCGCGGTGTCCATCGGGCTCGCGGATGGCCCGACGCTGCTCGCCGCCGCGGTGGTCGCGCCCGCCCTCGGCCTCGAGTGGCACGGCGCCCTCGGGCACGGCGCGTTTCGCAACGGAGTACCCTGCCGTGTAAGCGAGACCGCCTCGCTCGACCGCTCGCTGCTCGCGACGGGCTTCCCCTACGACAACGCCAGCAACCCGCTGAACAACTTCGCGGAGTTCGCCGCGCTCACCCGGCGCTCGCGCGGGGTGCGCCGCTGCGGGGCCGCCGCGCTCGACCTCTGCCTCACCGCCGACGGCACCTTCGACGGCTACTGGGAGCGCTTCCTCAAGCCGTGGGACCTCGCCGCGGGCGCCCTCCTGGTGAGCGAGGCCGGCGGGCGCACCACGGACCTCGACGGCGCCCCCGCGGACTTCCGCGACGGATGGCTGGTCGCGAGCAACGGGCGCGTCCACCACGAGCTGGTCGCGGCGCTGGGTGAGGTCCGTCGAGGCGTCGGGTGACGCAGCCCGCGGGCTGCGGTAGTAGCCCCCTCCCATGAGCCGACGGTTCGAGGGACGCTGGCAGGGGATCACCATGGCCGCGCTGCTCGCCGCGGGCTGCGGCGCGCGCACGGGGCTGCGCGTCGACCCTCCGCCGCCGGTGGACGCTTCGGTGGACGCTCCGCTCGCCCCGGAGCCGCGCTGCCGACCCTTGAGGGTGCGCGCTCGCGTGGGCACCGAGGCCGCGCTGACCCTGGTGGTCGACGAGGTCACCGCCCGCTCGAGCGGCTTCACCTGGGCGCTGCGTCAGGCCCCCCGGCGCTCTCGCGCGGTGGTCGCCTCCGCGGGCGACGACCGGGCCTCGCTCACCCCCGACGTCGAGGGCAGCTACGACCTCCTGGTCACCACGCCCTACCGGCTCCGCAGCGGGGAGGCGCTCTCGTGCCCGGTGACGGTGCTGGCCGATCCGCTCGATCCGCTGTGCCCCGGCGACGCGCTGGAAGAGCCCACGGTGGCGGCGCTCACCCGCTCCCAGGCGCAGCTCGCGCTCGACCCGGCGTGGTCGACGCCGAGGGTGGCCGACGACGCGGCGCGGTCGTTCAGGGCGCTGGCGACGGACGCCCCCTCGGACGATGTCGCGGCGCTGGTGATGGAGCTGCCCGAGTCGCGCGCCCTGGCCGAGGCCGCGGGGGAGTGGGAGGGGCGCATCGCGGCGAGCGTGGGCGCGGTGCCGGTGCTGGTCGGGCGCGAGGGGCGCACGGACGAGGGGTGGCTGCTGCGGCGGAGCTCGTTCAGGCTGAGCGCGCTCGAGACCTCGGCGGCGGTGGTGCGCGACCGGGTGGCGCGCGACGTGGCGGCCCTCAACCCGGGGCCGTCGCGGCCGGGGTTTCGGGGGGCGCGGAGCTTTACCCTCGAGGTAAGCACCGTGCTGCGACCGGAGATCGGGCGGGCGATCGTGCTGGTGGCGGCGGCGCCGGAGGGGCGCTTCGACGACGCCCGCGCGACGACGGCGATCCGGCTGCAGGACCTCACCAACGCGACGGGCCTGGGCGACGCGAGGGCGACGCTCGACACGCTCTGCCAGCGCATCGTGGCGACGCGCAACGTGAGCGCGGACTTCCTCTGGCTGGTGGACACCTCGCGCTCGATGGAGGACGACCAGGAGCGGCTGGGCAACGTGGCCGCGCGCTTCTTCCGGGAGATGAGCGCCGCGGGCATCGACCTGCGCGTGGGCGTGGTGCAGGCGGGCAGCGCCTCGGCGGGCCCCGACCTCGACGACCCGGGCTTCGCCTGGATCAACGGCGCGAACCCCGACGGGGCGCAGCAGCTCGCGTGGGAGGTGACCTACCAGCGCTACGGCAACGATCCGAGGGACACCCGCCAGCCGTACCCCCTGGAGGGCGGCGAGGAGGAGCCCCTCTCGGCGGCGGTCACCACCGCGCTGGCGATGGACCGTCGCACCATGGACACGGACGACCGCCGGCGCTTCCGCGCGGGCGCGCAGCGGGTGGCCTTCCTGGTGACCGACGAGGCCGGCACCAACGACGACCAGCGCTACTTCGCCAACGACCGGGTGCGCTGGGGCGCGCTGCGGGAGGACCGGGTGCGCTCGGTGACCCGGTGGTTCGGCGCCAACGGCTGGCAGACCTTCGCGATGGCCAACCTGTTCTCCCGCTCGTCGTGCCCCTCGACGGACAACTTCGTCCCCTGCGTGGTGACCGGAAACGGCGGGGCCTACATCCCCATCAGCTCGGCCTCGGAGGGCGAGGTCTCCGCCGCCCTCTCTCGCATCGTCGACGCGGTGGCGGGCGCGGCGAGCGAGTTCCAGGTGACCGTGGCCCCCATCTCGGCCTCGCTGAGGGTGCGCGTCGACAGCGCCCTCACGCCCCGCTCCAGGGCCGACGGCTTCGACTACGACGACGCCGCGCGGACCATCCTCTTCCGGGGGACCACCTACCGCCCTCGCCGAGGCCAGGCGGTGCGCGCGGCCTACTTCCGCTGGCGCCAGTAGCGACTACGAAGGGCCCTCTCCCAGCATCGCGTGGAGCTTCGACACCGTGGCCCAGTTGCGCGACGTGGCCCCATCCCCCAGGGCCTTGCTCATCGCCTTGATGACCTCGCTCTCGAGGATCCCCTTCACGCTCCAGGTGTAGACCACCCGCTCTCCCAGGCGCAGCGCGTCGGGCGACCAGTCGCGGTCCGCGAGCGGCCTGAGCTTCGCCAGCGAGGACGGGTCGCTCACGAAGGTCACCAGGTACTTCGAGGGGTCGGTGGCCACGCCCGCGAAGGGATCGCCCGCCACCGCCGCGGAGAGCTCCTCCGCGGAGACCACCAGCACCTTCGCGCTCACGCCCAGCTTCGTCGCGAGGGCCTCCTCGATGCGCCTCGCCGGGTCGCCGCCCCCCTTCGCCGGGAGGCCGAACACCACGTTGCCGCTGTTGAGCAGCGTGCGCGCGTCCCGGTAGCCGAGGCCCTCGACCAGCGCGCGGAGGTCGGCCATCGCCACCCGCTTCGCCTTCCCGACGTTGATCCCCCGCAGCAGCGCGACCGCCTTCTCCATCGTCGAATGCTCCTCTCCGCGAGACTCCGATCCATCGCATGGGACAGCGGCTCCCGGGGACGACCGTTGTAGGCTGCGTCCCATCACCCCGATGGCCGATCGCCCCGCCCCGAAGCCCGCGCTGCCTCAGCACCCGACCAGCCGCTCCGCCCGAAGGATGCTCCTGCTGGGCGGGGTCTACCTCCTCCTCGGCCTCGGGGCGCTCGTCGCCCTTCCCGCGCTGACCGCCGCCGGCGGGGCGGCCGTGCTCTTCGGCGCCTGCGTGATGGCCCTCGGGCTGAGGCAGCAGCGCATCGGCCCCGCGGTGATGCTCAACAACGCCGCCCACGACCTGCTCACCCAGGGCCGCTACGACGAGGCGATGGCCCTGCTCGACGCCATCCCCCGGTCGAGCCGCGGGGGCCTCGTGGGCATGGCCGCCCTCTCCCAGAGGGCCTACGTGCTCTTCGCCAGGGGCGACGCCGCCGGGGCGGTGGCCGTGTCCGCCGAGGCCCTCGCGCTCAAGATCCCGCTCCTCGCCCGCTCCCAGGGTCGGCAGTACCAGCTCGTGCTCCGCGCCAACCGGGCGCTCATGCTCGCGGCCGCGGGAGAGTCGGCCATGGCCCGCGAGGAGGCCGCCCGGGTCGACGCCTCCCCGCACGCCCTGCCGCTGCTCAAGGGCTACGCCGCCCTCGCCCGCGCGGTCACCTTCGCCCGCGCCGGGGAGCGCGAGGCGCTGGTCGGCGAGCTCACCCGCTCCCGCTCGCTGCTCGATCAGCTCAGCGGCCGGGAGGCCATGCTGGCGCGCACCCTCGGCCGCCTCGCGGCGGTGCCCGTGGGCAGCGCGTACCGGGCGCCCGCGTCGCGTGAGGGAGAGCTCTCCCCCGCGGCCCGGTGGATCGTCTCCGTCGTCCCCCAGGCGGCCTCCTTCGCCCCTCGCGCCTCGGAGCCTGGCGCCGCGGTCGACCCTGCCCGCCTCCCTTCACCCTCGGCCGAGGCGCGCGCCCGCGTGGCCGCCGATCGGGCCCTCGCCAGGAAGCTCTCGCCCTCCCCTCGCCGGTGGCTGCTCCTCGCCTGGTCGCTGGTGCTCGGCGCGATGGTGATCGCGCTCCCGATGATCAACCGTGCCCTCTCGGTGACGATCAGCGTCTGGGTCTTCGCCCTGCCGGTGATCGCCTCCATCGCGCTGGGGGTGCGCCGCAACCTCGCGCTCGACCGCGCCATCCGCGAGGCGCGCTCGCTCTACGCCGACGACCGCGCCGCCGAGTCCGACGCGAAGCTCGAGCGGGCCGCGCGCGCCACCACGCACGCCCACGCCGCCGTGGCCCTGCTCGACCTCGCCGAGCACGCCGAGCGACGCGACGACCTGCCCGCGGCGCTCGCGCTCTGCGACCGGGGCCTCGGCCGGCTCTTCAAGAACCCCGCCGTGAAGGCCGGCATGAGCGACATCCTGGTGCCCGCGCTCATCGCCCTGCGGGCGCGGCTGCTCGCGGCCACGGGCCGCACCGACGAGGCCCTCGCGGAGCTCGAGGTGATCGCCGCGGAGCACCCGACCTTCCCCTTCGCCACGGGCGCGGCGCTGTTGGTGCGCGTCCTGGTGGCGCTGCGCCTGGGAGACCGGGAGCTGGCCCGGGAGCTGGTGCGCACCCGGGCGACCGACACCCGGCTGCCCCGGCACGCGGAGCTGCTCTTCGACCTGCTGGTGGGCGAGGCAGGGTGGTTCGAGGCCGACGGGGAGCGGGAGCGCATCGAGGCGGAGCTGTCGGCCCACCCGGGGCTGCGCTCGTGGATCGACCGGGTCGCCCCGGGCCTCGCCGCGCCGCCCTCGACGGCGACCGGCGTGCGCATCGGCGACCTCGGGGGCACGGCCGACGCGGACAGCACGGGCGAGGCGCTCGCGGCACAGGCGCTGCACCGGAGGTCTTCCTGAAAGGCTGAACGCCCTCATGAAGCTCCTCTCTCCCCGCGTTCACGGCTACCTCGACCTGGTGGTGATCGCCGCCTTCGTGCTGGCGCCCACGCTGCTGGGCTTCGGCTCCCGGGCCGCGTCGCTCTGTTATGTGCTGGCGGCGCTGCACGCCACGCTCACCGCGCTCACGGCCTTCCCCATGGGACTGCTGAAGATGATCCCCTTCCCGGTGCACGGGGCGCTGGAGGCCGTGATGGCGCCGCTGCTGGTGGCCACCCCATGGCTGGTGGGCTTCTCCGGGGTAGGCCCGGCGCGGAGCTTCTACATCGCCTCGGGCATGGTGCTGGGCGCCGTGTGGTTGCTCACCGACTACCGGGCCGGAGCGCCCGACCGGGAGCACCTGCCCGACGGCCGGGTGTCGATCTGAGAGTGGGCACGGCTGCCACGCTCGTGGCGCTCTGCCACAAGTCGAATCCATGGAAGGGGGAGGGATTGGAGGGAGAGGAGCGGAGCGCTCAGCGCGCGGGGGCGGCGCTGTTTCCGCCGGAGAGTTCCATCAGCTCGTGGCGCGCTCGCTCGCTGGCCGCGGGCACCCGGGTCTGGCGTCGGAGCGCGTGCAGCGAGCCGCGGTCGAGCAGCACCCTGAAGCCTCGGAACGCCATGTCCCTACGGAACGCGTCGTTGCCCAGGGCGGCCTCCCGCATCAGCCGGCGCACGTCGTAGGCGCTCACGCCCATGGCGTTGTCCCACCCGCTCTTGAGCCGCGTGGTGAGCCAGTTGACCGCCCAGCCGTAGTGCTTGTTCTGCTTGCCCGCCTCGAGGATGGTCGCCACCTCGATGCGGCGAAACACCCGGCCGTCTTCGAACATCGGCGCCGTCAGCGGCAGCAGCGACCAGTTCTCCTGCACCGTGGCGTTGTTCGCCCCGCCGCCCGCGCCGCGCGGCGCGAACTCGTTCTGCATCATGCCCGCGAGCTCGTCGTTGGCCACCAGCACGTCGAGCAGCGCGTTGGCCGCCCTCGCGTTGCCGCCCAGCACCACCGCGATGGCCGCCGCGAAGCGCACCCCCGAGTCCTGCGCCTCGGTGAGCTGCAGCAGCGGGATGAGCGCGTCGCTCGTCGCCTCGTTGGCCCCGAAGCCCGCCGCGATGGCCGCGCCGCGCATCACGTCGGGGTTGGTGCCCCGGCGCAGGTAGGTCTGCACCAGCCGCGTCGCGATCTCCGGCGTGGCCCGGCCGCGCAGCGCGTAGATGTAATAGATCCGCGCCTCTTCGGGGACGTGCGTGTCCGTGGCCTTGGCGGCCATGTCGGCGAGCGCGGCGTCGTCGGCGACGGCGGCCAGGGTGTAGCCCGCCTCCTCGCGCAGCGAGCGCCGGTCGTTGGGGTCTTCGACGATGCGCCGCAGCTCTCGCACCGCCGCCGCGCGGGCCGCGGGCGCCACAGGGGCGGAGCCGTAGGTCATCCACGACAGCGCGCGGATGGCCGTGCGCCGGGAGTTGAGCACCGGCTCGTCGACCACGGTCTCCTCGACCATGCGCAGGTTGGCCGGCATGCGGGCCATCGGGAGCACCCGGCTCGCGCACTCGGGGCTGTGCAGCGCGCAGAGCGCCACGGCGGCGCCCTCCATGGCGTCGGGCTGCGTGAGGAAGGGGGCGACCACGCCGGCCACCGAGGTGTCGCCGGAGCGGGAGAGGGCGATGATGGAGGGCGTTCGCACGAAGTCTCCGTGCGGGTCGCGGATGATGGCCAGCAGGCCCTCCTTGGCGCGCGTCGCCGCGCCGGGGATCTGCCGGATGAGGTCGAGCGCCTGCTTGGCCTCGGAGGTGGAGTTGGGGTCGGTGTGCGTGAGCGCGTGCGTGGCGTACGCGAGCAGCGACTCGACGGCGCGGGGGTCGCCGATCTCCGCGAGGCCGAAGACCGCGTTGCGCTTCATGCCGACGGAGACCTCGTCGGTGCCCGACGCGATGCCCAGCGCCTCGAAGAGGGCGTCGCCGGCGTCGGGGTCTCGCTGGTCGCGCAGGAGGCGCGTGGCCGTGGCGCGCGTCGGGAGGTCTTGCGCGCTGTGGATGATGACCCCGAGGCCCTGCGCCCCGGAGCTCACCGCCAGCGCCGAGAGGACGCCCTCGCGCGCGTCGGGGTGCGCGTTGAGGAAGCGCACCAGGGGCTCGGCCGCGCGGGGGTCGCCGGTGCGGCCGAGGCCGATGGCGGCCTCGCGGGAGATGCTGACGTCGGAGTTCTGCACGAGGATGTTGAGGTCATCGAGCACGTCCGGGGTGCCGATCTCCGCGAGGGAGAGGGCCGCGAGGCGGAGCGAGGTGACCGAGCGCGAGGTGACCAGCTCGTGGAGGCGCTCTCGGCCGGCCATGCGCGCCACGAGGGCGGGGTCGAAGATGCGTCGGCCGTCGAGGTTGGTGACCGTCTGCAGCTTGTTCTGCTCGAGGAGCTGCCGCACCACGGGCCATGCCTGCGGCTCCTGGAGCACCACCAGGGCCCAGGCGATCTCGAGCTGCTCGGTGGCAGGATCGGCCGTGGGGAGGATGGCGAGCAGCGCGGGCTTCGCGGCGGCGGCGGCGGGGAGGCCGATCTCCGCGAGGCCGAGGGCGGCCTGCTTGCGCCCGGCGCCCGCCTCGGCGAGGCCGTCGATGAGCATCGGCACGGACTCGGGGTCGCTGAGCTGCGCGAGGAGGCGACGCGCGGTCTGGCGGACGCTGCGGGCGGTGTTGCGGGCGTAGACCTCGCGCACGAGGCGGGCGGTCTCGGCGTTGGGGAGGTTGCGCTCGGTGATGGCGGTGAGCTCGGCGCGGCCGCGGGTGAGGGCGTCGGCCTCGGCCTGCTCCTGCCGGGCGGTGTTGAGCATGTAGTAGCCGGTGCCGCCGCCGACGCCGAGCACGGCGATGATGCCGAGCCAGCCGACGGGGCTCACGCGGCGGTTGATGCGCCGGACGGCCTCGTCGTCGCTGATCATCGCCCCGCTGTCGCCCGAAGGCTCATCAGGGACGTCAGGAACTTCAGGCAGGTCATCGTGGTCGCCCGGATCGCTCGTACGCATGATGGGTTCAGTCCCTCCAACCGTGGATTTTGCGCGCGGACTCTAGATCAGCCCCGAAGGCCAACACAACCGCGCAGCCCGGGCGCCGCCGCTTATCGCCCGTAGGCCTCGACCAGCCGCGTATGGAGCCCCTGCACCTGCGCCCGCAAGGCCTCGCGGTCGCCCGAGTTGTCGATCACCTCGGTAGCGACCGCGACCTTCTTCTCCAGCGGCCACTGGGCGTCGATGCGCGCCTGCGCCGCCGCGGCGTCGATGCCGTCCCGGGCCATGAGCCTCGCGCGCTGCACCTCCGGCCTCGCGGTCACCACGATGAGCCCGCCCATCGCCCGGTGCGCTCCGTTCTCCACCAGCAGCGCGGCCTCGTAGACCACGAAGGGTCTCCCCTCCGCGGCCAGCGCCATGAAGCGCTCGGCGCTCCACTGCGCGATGCGCGGGTGAAGGATGGCGTTGAGCTTCTTCCTGGCCTCCTCGTCGCCGAAGACCCGCTCTCCCAGGCGCTTTCGGTCGAGCGAACCGTCGGGGGAGAGCACGCCCTCGCCGAAGGCCGCGACCACCTCCGAGAGCCCGTCGCTCCCGGGGGCCACGACCTCGCGGGCCCCCTGGTCGGCGTCGACGATCGCCACGCCTCGCTCGGCCAGCATCGCCGCCACGGCGCTCTTCCCACACGCGATGCCGCCCGTCAGACCGATGACCACCATAGGGCCCTGGGGTGTACCGCACTCGCGCGATTTTCGCGTCCCGGGGCCTCGCGACGGTACGGTGGTGCCGTCACGGTGAGCGACCAGACCGAACAGAACCCTCCGAGCCCGGTGATCCATGTCGACTTCGGCCGAGGCCGACGCGTCGAGGACGCCGTGCGCCGACCGCCGACCGCCGAGACCCCGGGCACCGACACCGTGGCGCGGCTCTTCTCCGCCCGCGAGGTCGCGGAGATCTTGAAGCTGCGACCCGGGCGCCTCGCGAGCTGGGAGCGCATGGGCATCGTGGCCCCGAGCGCCCGCTCGGGAAACCGCAGGGCGTACACCTTCGCCGACCTGCTGGCGGCCCGCACCACCCGGCGGCTGGTGGACGCCGGGGTGTCGCTCCGGTCGATTCGCCGCGCGGTGGAGTCGCTGCGCACCACCGAGCCCGGCATGGCCCGGCCGGTCACCGACGCCCGCCTCGGGGCCGAGGGGCACCAGCTCGTCGCCCGCCAGGATGGGGCCCGCTTCGATCCCGTCACGGGCCAGCGGCTGCTCGACTTCGAGCTGAGCTCGCTGCGGGAGGACGTGGTGCGCGCGCTGCGGCCGCAGCCCTCGAAGCGCCAGCGGGACGCCTACGCCCACTACCTGGAGGGCCTGCGCCTGGACGAGGAGGAGACCACCCGCGACCGCGCGGAGCAGGCCTACCGCAAGGCCATCGACCTCGATCCACGGCTGGCCACGGCGCTTACCAACCTGGGTAATCTCCGGCTGGTGGCGGGCGACCGCGCGGAGGCCGAGTCGATGTACCGGCGGGCCATCGCCTCCGACCCGTCGCAGGCCGAGGCGCCGTACAACCTGGCCTACCTGCTGGTGGAGCGGGGCGTGCACCACGAGGCGGTTCCGCTCTTCGAGAGGGCGCTGTCGCTGAAGCCGGACTTCGCCGAGGCGCACTTCAACCTGGCGATGGCCCTCACGGAGATCGGCCGCAAGGAGCAGGCGAGGGCGCACTGGCAGCGGTACCTGGCATTGGACCCGAAGGGGCCGTGGGCCAACGTCGCGAGGCAGCACCTGCGCGACGAGCCCGCGGGGTGAAGCGCGGCGACGGGTGACACGATTGCGCCGGGTCATGGACGCGCGGCACACTGCGGTCATGGGCGACGCGGCGAAGGTGAGAGTGGTGCCCGTCGAGGGCGACGGCGGGTTCGATCTCACCCCGGAGCTGGAAGCGAAGATCGAGGCGGGCATCCGATCGGCCCGGGAAGGGCGCGTCGTCTCGTTGGAGGAGGCCGACGCCCGGCTGCGTGCGACCATCGCGGCGGCCCGGGAGGCGATCTCGCGCTGACCGCGCCGAGCACGCGGCAGCACCGCGTGACGCCCAAGAAAATGAGCGGGCCGCAGGGCGACGTCTTCAAACGAGCGGGAATTCCAGGCGTTCGCGGACGGACTCTGAGCGAGGGGAGCGACCGGAGCGTTGAAGGTCACCTGTGGAGATGTCTAACGGGCACCCACTCCAGCCGTATCCGTGCATGGACATTGCCGAAAAAACCACATGACACCGGCTGGACCGACTCAACTACATCACAACATTCAGAACCAGTCCGTAACGCGAGACACCGCCCGCGACATCAACTTCAGGAGAGAGAAACCACCAAGGCCGATGGCCCTGGCTTCCTGCAGCCCTATCGCGATTGCATTGTGGACCTGTTGACAGCTCAAATCCCAACACCGCACCAGCCGCAGAACTCAAACCCGCTGTATAATACGGCATCACAATGGTCGATGTCCCGCCCACAACGCCCAAGTAGGTCCATCCATACCCACCGTCTCCCCCGAGAAGACGACCGGCTCCCCATGCCCCAAGCGCTCCAGTGAAGGTGGCACCAATCACAGTTGATACGGCTGCGATCGAGTTACCAGTACTGGAGCCAAAACCGTCTAGATTCGTGACCACCAAGAATGGCACTGCCGAAACCAACGCACCAACGTAGAAGCCACCGATCTCTGCAAGTATGCGAATCGGTCGATTGCGAGGAGCACAGTGACCACGAGGAGCACTCGACACCTCTGCCAGACGAGGGCTAGTCGAGACGCCCGTCGCCGCCCGCGAATTGTCATCTCTCGCCATCGCCGCAGGGACGGAAGCACGGCCAGGTCTCTCCTCCGCATGCGTCGTGGGTAGCGCCGATGCGACGAGCAAAACCCTTACTTGTGTAGTCGAGCCCGCCGTGATCTGGAATGGACGCCTGACGGTCTGGAATCCATCCAACCGGACCTCAAGCGTCCCCAAACCCGCCAGTACCGGCACTGCTGCCATCGGCAACATAGCGGTGCGTTCTCCATCGACGAACACCTCGGCCCCAGTCACGCCACCAGTCACCATCAACCGCCCCACGTGGCGCTCGATCTCCTGTCGCGCCTGCTCCAATGATGTCCGGTTACGCTGCACCCACGGGTCCGTGTGTGATGCGAGAGCCCGCTCGATGTGGTTCGAGGCGTCCACCCAGTGTCCGAGCGCCTGCTCCGCCAGCGCGACCTGCGCGACGACTCGTGGCTCCTGCGCCAGTTGATACGCCCGCTGAAACTCCTGGAGTGCGGCCTCGTCGCGTCCCTGCTGACGCAGTTCGACGCCGCGGCGCAGAATCACTGTGACGCGGGAGTCCCCGACCTGCGCGAAAGCGGTGCTTCCACTCAACAACACCGCGAGGCAGATTCGTCGATGAAGGCGCATCCCGATATCAGTCGACCCCAAGGATTGGGGCATTGTTGGAAGGAGAACGCGCCCGCGTCGGACGAACGACTGGCGGCGCGGGCAGCGGCAACGGGCTCGCGGACGGCCTTATCGGTCGATCCCCAGGAGCAATCGGTTGTCGCGGCGCCGTGACCCGAGCCGTCGGCGTGCTCGTCCGAGCAACAGGCGCACTGCTTCGTGCCGCGGGCACCGGCGCAGGAGACCCACCCGCGACTGCAGCCCCTTCAGAGGCCGTCACGGGGAGCTCATTCGGAACGGCGGGGGAACGGGCAGGGGACGGCGGCGCTGTTGCGACTTCCTGCGCGGGCTGAGCCGAAGGCCGAGGTGCTGGGACGAAGGTCACCGGCAGTGACGCGGATGCTGTCGGCCCACCACGATTGGATCCGACCATGAAGCCCCCGATGATCCCGGCGACAACGACCGAGACGACCAACATCAGAACCGCGATACGCGGCGCCAGGCTGGTCGAGGTTTGCGACCGCTCTGCCGCTCCCGACCAGGGTGGCGGGGTCAATGTCGGCTGCGATCCCCCCAGCGTCGGACGGTGATCCTCGGCACCTAGCGCGTCGAGATGCTCGCGCGACAGGGACGCCTCCACCCGGGTCGCCATATCGTCGTCATACTCCAGGCCGCCGTGCGGCGCGTCGACGGCGTAGCGGTCCATCAGCGACGGTGTCCCGTTCATCTCGGTGGCAAGGTCGCCGTCCATCGAAGCGATCAGTGCCCCCAGAAACTCCTGCATCGACTGGAACCGTCGCTGCCGATCTGGCTCAAGCGCCCGATGGAGAGCGTCGGCCAGAGACCTCGGAATTCCAGGCGCCACGGTCTCGATGCGCGGAGGCGCCTGGGTGATGACCTGGACGATCAGCAGGTTGTAGTTCGGCGCGTCGAACACCGACCTACCCGACAGCATCTCGTAGAGCACCACCCCCATCGACCAGACGTCCGAGCGGGCGTCCACGTCGCGGTCACCGCGGGCCTGCTCCGGGGACATGTATTGCGGTGTTCCGACGGCCATGCCCGTCTGCGTGCGGCTGCGCTCCTGGTTGCTCTGGTCGATGAACTTCGAGATCCCGAAGTCGATCAGCTTCGGCACCAGGACGCCCCCGGCGTTGCGCGCCAGGAAGATGTTCTCGGGTTTCAGGTCACGGTGGATCACGCCTCGCCGATGAGCGGCCACCAGCGCGCCCATCACCGGCATCAGGATCGCGAGCGCCTCCGATGGCGCATACGGCCCGTGCTGCTCCAACCACTGCGACAGGTCCATCCCGTCGAGGAACTCTTGCACGATGAACAGCACCCCGCTGGCGGGGTCCTGCCCCATGTCGAGGATGTCGACGATGTTCGGGTGCGCGATCTGAGTGGTGGCGCGCGCCTCCTGGGTGAAGCGGTCGATCACCTCCGGGCGACGGGCGTGTTCGGCCAGCAGCACCTTGATCGCCACCCGTCGGCTCGTCCACGAGTTGTGCGCCTCGTAGACCGCGCCCATCCCGCCCGAGCCGATCATCCGCGCGAGCGTGTACTTCCCACCGATGATGGTGCCAACCGGCAGCGGAATGGTGTTGTGATCCTCACCCACTGAGCCGGATAGGGCATCGAAGCGCCCGTCTGGTCAAGTCCCGGTCCCTACGGCGGCAGGTTTCGACGATGCTTTTCAGATGGCCTCCGTGCGTGCACGACGCACATTCGCTCTGCCACGGAAGAAATCCTACGCATGAGCGAGGCCTCCGTTTTCCCATCGCCTCTAGCCAATCGAGGATCGGCAACGACCGACTGCGACGATAGCGAACCTGACGTGGATATACATCAGCCCCCTGCGGTTTCGTCACGGCGGCGCACAACGGAGGCTCCCAGTCGGCACGCAACGCCAAACATCAACACCAGGGTCAAGCTGACAGCAGCCCGAATTGCAGTCAGAACTCCTTAAGCAAAGACGCGCACAGTGACTAACACCAGTCGCAAAATCACAATAGGTCCCACTCTGAGGTGATACATCCGTACCTCGACAGCACTGAGCATCAGACGTACAGGCACCATCGCCCGATGTAAGGGAAACTGTACATCCGGCGCGAGCAGCGCAGAGTGACGCGTGAAGGCAGACTCGCAGACCATTCGACAGCACTCCAGAGCAACACCCCGAGAGGCAGTCGGCGTTCGTACGACAGACGAGTGAGCAAGTTGCTCCGGGGCCTTCGCCCGGATTGTACACGCACGTCGTTGACCGATCAAAGGCATCAACGCCCGCACAGCATTCCGCATCACTAGAACACGGCATCGCCAGTCGAATACTAGCGCACACCCGCACGCACCTTCCCCCTCTGCAGACAATGCCCGACCCGCACGCCTCATCACGTGTGCACGCTGCGCCTTCGGCAACAATACACGCGTTGTTTAGCCCATTGAAGCCACATATACGACCGCCGGTGCAGCAGTTCGGTGCTGCCGCGCCCGGAGCGCATGGAACCCCCTCTCCCAGAGAGCAAGAGCACGGGCAGTCATGCGGACATGTTCCACAGGTCTCTCCAAGGTTACATCTGAAGTCACCACACCCCCAAGTACCACTGTCGGTCACCGACGTGCCCCGGTCAGTGGCGGCGGGAATGTCGGTGGCGGCGGGAATGTCGGTGGCGGCGGGGATGTCGGTGGCGGCGGGGATGTCGATCATACCACCATCCATGGCGGCTGAACATGTTCCATTAATCGATATGCAGATGCCACCTACGCAGCAATACCGCAGGCTATCTGGGTCACTCGGCATGCGGCACGAGTTACAGTCGGCCTCCACGCGGCAAGCCGGTGGACATGCTACCGGGATACCTCGATCGGGCACGAAACCCTGGTCAATCGGGACGAAGACATCCATTGGTGTCCCCGCATCTGCTATTGGGCACGACCCACAATCAGCGGGACAAGTTGCGCAGGTCTCCTTGCCCCCACTACATGTGCCGTCACCACATCCCCTGACGTTCGTTGAGGCGCAGATCCCGGCTGCCGTGCAAGCCAACCCATCACCACAACCCAGACTGATACAACAGGGTTGCCCAGCGGCCCCACACGTTGGCGCAGCATTAAAGTCTCCACAGCCCCACCCAGCCATCAGTACGATTGCCACAAGCCGAATCGTCGCCTTCATTTTCTCTCCCCCGCGCCTTCGCTCAGAACGTCCCACTGCAAGCGATGCCAAACTGCCCCGGTCCCTGTCCGCAACTGAACCGGGTCGCCTGGCGACGTAGCTCCGAGTTCCCCGAAGGTGCGGTGGTCAGCAGCACCACTGAGAGCGCTGTCAACGCTCCACCACCCGCCAGTCCGACAATGCCCAACGTACCCGCGATGCTGTCGTAGTCAGCGTTGCAGGCCGCAAGGAAAACCCCCGGACCCTGCACAGTGGCAGTCCCCGGAGGGACATAGCAACCGCGGTTGTTGAAGTCGGTGACATCTCCGTCGTGGATGGCCAACCCCGCGACACCGCCAGCAACCAAGCCAATGCCGCTTACCAGAGTGATCCAACCCCATGTACGTTGTGCCGAACCCGGAGAGGAGTCATCCGTACCACTGCTAGCCAGATCATGTGACCGCTCGCGAGAACCGACGCGGTCTGTCGGCATGCGAGCCGCGCTTGCGCTCGACGAGAGAAGCACATGCTCCCGTACAGTGGCGCCTGCGACTACCGTCAGATCACGTGTCGTTGTCGCATATCCAGCGGCAGTCAACTCTATCGTCACCAGTCCCGTACGGACCCGCACGGGTTCTTGCATGGGCAACGTTCCAACGCGCGCGCCGTTGATTCGCAGTTCGGCCCCTACTACTCCGCCGGTCACCAAAACAGAACCCAGGTGACGACCAATTTCTCTTAGCGAGGACTCAAGCACGGCACGGTGGCGAGCGATGTACTGGTCATGGGAGGCCGCAAGCGCATCCCGCAGGTGTCTATCGGCCTCAGGCCAACGCTGGAGCGCCTGCTCCGCCAGAGCAATCTGTGCCGTAATCCTTGGCTCCGACGAGAGTTGAAGCGCCCTACGGAACTCCTGGAGAGCCGCCTCATCCTGCCCCTGCTGCCGCAGGTCGACTCCACGGCGGAGTATCTCTGATATCCGTGGATTGCTTGGTTGACCGAAGGCGATGCTGGCGTACATAAACGGGATGACCAGCCATGTTCCATAGCGAATGTACATTACATGATCCTCAAATTGATCCGATGATTGGAGCACTGTCTGGTTGGCGGTCGGCTCGCCTGACCATCGGAATGGCAGCTGAATGGCATGTTTTCGTGGCTGCAGCGGTCGGATGAAAATGGACGCTGTAGTTGAGGATGAGCAGTGAGCGATTGGCGGGGCTAGCCCACGGATCAGTACCGCTGCCTGCCACCCGCCGACTCGTCCACGAGTTGTGCGCCTCGTAGACCGCGCCCATCCCACCCGATCCGATCACCCACGCAAGCGCGTACTTCCCACCGATCACGGTGCCGGCCGGCAGTGGAATGGTGCTGTGATCCTCGCCCACCGGCGCGGATAGGGCACCGAATGATTCGCCCGGTCAAGCGAGCATCCAACCCGCAGCGCCGACCGCCGTGCTCCGGTCGATTCGCCGTGCGGTGGAGTCGCTGCGCACCACCGAGCCCGGCATGGCCCGGCCGGTCACCGACGCCCGCCTCGGGGCCGAGGGGCACCAGCTCGTCGCCCGCCAGGACGGGGCCCGCTTCGATCCCGTCACGGGCCAGCGGCTGCTCGACTTCGAGCTGAGCTCGCTGCGGGAGGACGTGGTGCGCGCGCTGCGGCCGCAGCCCTCGAAGCGCCAGCGGGACGCCTACGCCCAGTACCTGGAGGGCCTGCGCCTGGACGAGGAGGAGACCACCCGCGACCGCGCGGAGCAGGCCTACCGCAAGGCCATCGATCTCGATCCACGGCTGGCCACGGCGCTTACCAACCCGGGTACTCTCCGGCTGGTGGCGGGCGACCATCGCCGCGGCCCGGTCGCTCGAGCGGCACCCACTGGCTGCCGGTGCAGCGCCAGACGCCTGGGCGCGGAGGGAGCCCGTCGGCGCATCCGCGTCGACGAGCGCGCCGTCATGCGCATCACGGTGTACACCTGTGGACGCGAGAGGTTCGGCCAGGGCCCCGAGTGCCCGTCCGACTCGACCTGCACGCAGATTCGGGGAGGCCCTCGATTCCGACTGCGCTTGGGTCAGCGCCGTGGTTACCGACGACGGTCGCGTGGTGATCCCGTGCGGCCAGCGGAGAACCCGGATCACTCGATCGAACTCACGGGACGACCCGTTTCCCCTCCGCGACGCCGGTCGAACCGACGCGTCCGTCCTGAACGACGTGGCACGCACTGACGTCGGATCGAGCGATGACGTCGGAGCGAGCGATGACGTCGGCGCGGTCGTCGCCGACGTGGCGGCGGCCGATGGTGATCCGAGCGACCTGCCGACCTCCACGGCCAATGGCTGTGGGTGCCGAGTCGGGACCACCAGCCCGAGGCACGGGGCGTTGGCCGGTGTGCTGCTGGCGCTGATGCTCACTCGCCGCCGCGCGCGTTCGCGCCGCGACGGTCAGCCGCTCCACCCTCGTTGATGGCCTGAGGCGCGCCGCCTCACCGCCGACCCGCGAAGGCGCCCGGGGTCTCTCCCACCATGCGCTTGAAGTCCCGTGAGAAGTGCGCCTGGTCGGCGTAGCCGAGGGAGGCCGCGAGCGCGGCGAGCTCTGGCGGGGCCGAGCTCCGGAGCTGCGCCGCCGCCTCGTGCAAGCGATAGCGCTGGATCACCCACTTGGGGCTCACGCCGACGCACGCGCGAAACGCGCGTTGCAGCGCGCGCTCGTCGAGCCCGCTCGCGTCGCACACGTCCGCGACGCGCAGGATCGATCGATCGCCGGCCATGCGCTCGACGAGGTCGCGCAGGCGGACGACCGCGGGCGGGGGTGGCGGGAGCAGCGGCGCGAGGAAGGCCTCGGTGAGGGCGAAGCGCTCGTAGGCGTCGCGCGTCGCGGCGACCGCGCGCAGCCACGCGGCGGTCTTCGTCGTCGAGGCGAGCAGCTCGTCGAGCGGCACGACCCGGCCGGTGACGCCCGCCATCGGCGCGCCCAGCAGCGGCTGGAACATCGCCGGGCGGAAGGTGATCCCGAGCTTCCAGCCTTCGCCCTCCAGGCGACCCGTGACGCGACCGCGGCGCACGCCCGCGACCTCCGCGCGCGGGCCACCCGCGGCACTCTCGGCCGTGATCTGCGCGGCCGGGTGCGGCAGCGACTCGCTCACGAACGGGGCGTCGAGTGACCAGCGCACCGACCAGAGGTGATGCACGTAGGGCGCGAGCGCGGGGCCGGGCAGCAGGCGGCGGGCGTCGAGCAGGCCATCGGCCCGGGGCGCGCGCACGACGCCGCGCGAGGGGCGCGGGGTTCTGTCGGGAATGTTCAATACGCACCTTCGTAATGGACGTAGACGTCGCGCATGCTCAAGGCCATCGACGTCTCCGCCGCCGTGTTCGTTCGGGGACTGAACAATCTCAAGACGGTACTCCGGAAGGGCGAGGTGTTCGCGGAGGAGCGCGGGATCGACCCGTCCGCGCTTCTCGACGCCCACCTCGCCGCGGACATGTTCTCCCTCGCGGTGCAGGCGCACTGGGCCGCCGAAGGGGCGAAGCTCGCGGTCGCGCGCCTGCTCGGCGCCGCCCCCGCGCCGCTGCCCGACGACGCCAGGACCTTCGCCGCCATCCACGATCGCCTCGACGCGGCGATCGCCTCGCTCGAAGCGGTCGACCCCGATGCGCTCGAAGCGGGGCTCGCGCGCACCATCGAGATCCCCCTCCGCGGCGGCGTGCGGACGTACCGCGGCGATCGGTTCATCACGGAGTTCGCCGTCCCGGGCTTCTTCTTCCACGTGACCACCGCGTACGGGATCCTCCGCCGCGAAGGGGTTCCGTTGAACAAGGGCGACTTCATGGGGGCGTGAGCGGGGGAGTCGTTGCCTCGCACACGGGGGCCGATAGGAGGACCCACGGGGCACCGTCGTCGGCATCGATCCGCTCCAGTTACCAGAGCGCCCATGATCAGCAGTACACGCTCCCGCGAGCGCTGCCATGAGCTGCCTTGGCGAGGGCGTGGCGCCTTCGACGTGGCGCCCGGCGTTGGTATACGGTCCGCCCATGAGCGCGGCCGAGAAGCTGGCGATGACCTATGCCGAGTACCTGCTCTTCGAGCGGACGAGCGCAACGAAGGTCGAGTTCGCCGACGGCATGGCCTACGCGATGGCGGGAGGTACGCCCGAGCACGCGCAGCTCGCGATGCAGCTGGGTGCGGCGCTGGTCGGGCTGGTACGCCCGGGTCGCGGGCGGTGCCGGGTGTACTCCAGCGACGCGAAGATCCACGTCGTGGCGACGGGCAGCAGCTACTACCCCGACCTCTCGGTGGTGTGCGGGGACATCGTGCCTGCGGCGGTGGACCCCGCAGCAATCACCAACCCGGTGATGGTCGTCGAGGTGCTGTCGGCCTCGACCGAGAGCGACGACCGACGGAAGAAGTTCGCCGACTACCTCCGCACTCCTTCGTTGGATCACTACCTCCTCGCGTCGCAGGAGAGCGCCCGGTTGGAGCACTATCGTCGCAACGGCGACGGGACGTGGACCCTGACCATCGCCGAGAGGGGTGGGGTGATCCGGCTGCCGGACCTGGGTGGGGACCTCGTGGTGGACGAGGTGTATCTCGGGGTGCCTGGGCTGGGCGCGTGAACGTGGTGATGAGAAGGGGATGGGCATGTGCCTCCTCGTGTGGGTCGGAAGCCAACGTCCTCTCGACGGCGTCATCGTCGAGGGCGACGCTGCGATCAGGGTGGAGGACGTCCCGGCGGACGAAGCGGTCCGCGCCCACCTGACCTCCCCTTGCATCGCATACGTAGGCGCGTACGAGGGCTGCGGCTGCGGGTTCCAGTCGGACGGCCTCCGGTACGAGGGCGTCGACTCGGTGGCCGAGGCCGTCGCCCTCGAAGAGGCTTTGCTCCCGAACGAGCGCGAGGAGTTTCACCAATCGCAGCGATCTCGCGCGGCGCTGCATCGCCTGGTGGTCGACGCGGCCCTGCACGGCGAGGTCGAGCTCGTCGCGTTCTGGGCAGGCGAACAAGCGGCCCCACTCGTTCGGGTCGAGGCGCGAGACGCGGCGTGGCTCATCGACCACCTCGTCCCCTTCGTCGAGGGCACGAAGTACCTCGTCCCCGCCCGCGGGCCCGCCACGCCGCGGCCCTGACGCCTCCGTCACACCCCCCCGCCCTCCGCGGCCGCCCGGTGATCGTCGGCGGCCGCCACCGCGGCGGCGTGCTCGCGGCCAGCTACGAGGGGCGCCCCTCCGGCGTGCGCAGCGCGAGTCGATAGGAGGACCCACGGGGCACCGTCGTCGGCATCGATCCGCTCCAGGTACCAGATCGCCGATTACCCGTAGTACCCGCTCTCGCGAGCGTTGGCAGGAGTTGCCGGGACGCTGCCTTGGCTGCGCCCCGTCGACGAAGACCGTCACGTGGTGCCGCACCCGCCCCTGCTCGTCGAGGACGTACGGCCGCATCCGGGGGGGTGAAGCGCGAAGTACGTCTCCAGCGCCGCGCCCACGGTGGCGCCCGCGACCGCCTCCGCAGGGCACGCCATGTGGCGTGCTCCTGGGTCCCGGGAGCGGGCGAATGTGCCTTGGAGCCTGAGACCGACACTGCCGGGTCTTGAAGACAGCCTGGATGGCCTGCTATCGCGGCGCGGTGCCATTCTCTCAATGCAATCTACGAAGCCTGGTGGGCAGGCTCTCGTCCACGCCCGGAGTGAAGCTCGATGACCAGTACTCGTCGATCTCGCGCGGGTGCCTCGGCTGCAAGAGCGGCACGCAGAAGAAGCTCGCTGCCCTCTATGGAGAGGTCCTCGCGGCCACGCTGGCCCACGTCGCCGAAGCGGAGATCGGCTACTCGGCCCCGGGGCGCCGAGGTGAAGGAGCCCTCGTCGGCCGACTCGCGATCCCCTCTGCGGCCACACTGCTGAAGCAGGACTTCGGCTGGTACGGGAAGAAGCGCGGCGAGCTCGCCTTCCCTCCGGGGCGCGAGTTCGCGCTGATCGACCGCCACGACGACCAGTCGCGGGCGTGGCTCGTGCGTGACGCCGATGGTGCGACCAGCGTCCACGTCGCGGAGGTCGGTCACGAGCGCGACAGCCGGCGCGTCGCCGACGACCTGGACGGCTACCTGGAGCTGGGGCTCTCGTGCGGGTTCCTGACCGGCTGGCACCGCGAGGAGCAGCGCGCCACGCTGCGCGAGCAGGCCACTGCGTTGAAAGCTGTCGCGCGGAAGAAGGACGTGGCGGTCGAGGTGCTGGAGAAGGCGCCGGTCGACGCCGAGTGGCTCTCGTCCTTCGTCGCGAAGTACCTCGAGGACGCCCCGCAGCTCGCGAAGCCGCTGAAGGCGAGGGCCACGGCGATCCGCAAGCTGGGGCCGGTGGTGCGGCTTCGGCTGCGGATCCAGAGCCCCGACGCGAGCGCCTTCATCCCGCGCGACCGTGTCGCGGCGGTGCTCGCGGACGCGCCCGGCGCGGAGGCCTTCCTGACCGCGTGCGGTCCGTCCGATCCGCGCTTCGACTGGCTATGGAACCACGGGTACGCCAACTCCCACGCGCCCGCGGAGTTTCTGGGGGCGAGCTACGTCGACCCACTCCCCGAAGAGGGCGGCCCGGTCACGTTCAGGGCCGACTGCGTGCTCTGTGAGTCGATGGTCGCGGGCCTTCAGGCTGGAACCCGCTTCGAGGCCATCCTGCCCTACAGCTGAACTCCGAGCCCGGCGAGGAGCGCTGGGATGACGTGACCGTCGCCCCGTCGCTCAACCCTTCACTTCCCCTGTGTCGAGGTACCCGATCGCCCGTGCCCCGTAGTACCCGCCCTCGCGAGCGTCGGCAGGAGCGTCCCGGGACGCCGCCTTGGCTGGATCGAGTACGCGGGCCGGATGAACTTCCAGAAGGGCAAAGCTGATCTGGTGGGACGAGGGCTCGGGGCGTTCGACGACCCGCGCCAGCGTCGTCCATTGCCCCTGTGCGACGCCCTGTGCAACGCCCTGCGCAGGCCACTGGCGCTCCATCTCCTCAACCAACGGCCAGGGCCGCGTCGGGGCGGGAGGCAGCACCTGCGGGCCTCCCGCATCACTTCGACACCTAGAGCGGTGCTCGGATGGGCGATGGGGGAACTCCGGCGAGCGACCGCTCACGTCGCAGTCCGATAGGCTTCGAGGCCGATCGCCACCACTGGACGATCGGCCTCGATGAAATACTTAGCAGCGGTCACCGTTGGCGTTTGGGGGGGGACGCCGGCGCCGCCGCTCGGGGAGATACATCGCAGGAGACGTGCCATGAGCCGACCTACGGGATTCCAGGCACATGGCCCATCGCCCCACGGTGAAACCTTGCAGCGTTGCACCCCGAGGCTTTCGTTCGTGACACCTCGCGCATGACTTCGCGAGACGATGACGACGCCGTCCCTCGATGTCGGCCCCGAGGCAGCGAGCACGGACCTCGCCGGGGACTCCCCTGGGCGCGGAGGCTTGGGGCATCCTCGCGGCCGATGGGATTCCGATTCTCGAAGAGACTCAACCTCCCCGGAGGGTTCCGGCTCAACCTCGGCGCAGGGGGCCTCGGCGTCTCGTGGGGCGTGCGCGGCTTCCGCGTCGGCGTCGGCCCCAACGGAGCGCGCTACACCGCCTCGGTCCCGGGCACCGGCGCGTCGTGGTCGGGCGCCCTCGGCGCTCCCCCCGCGAAGCCGTCCACCGCCGCCCCCCGCTCGGCGCCGGCCGACCCCTCGGCCGCGGTGGCCGCGCACGAGGCGCTGGTGCAGCAGCTGGTCTCGCTCCACCGCACCGCGCCCGCCGCCTGGGACTGGAGGGCCATCGCCGCCGCCCCGCCGCCCCCGGCGACGGACGCTGCGGCGTTGGGGCGGTGGCAGTGGTTCCACGACGTGGCGGCGGGCGTGCTCGCGGGCAACGTGGCCGCGTGCGACGCGGTGCTCCAGCACCTGGGGCCCTTCCAGCAGCTCCGCGATCTGGGCGGATCGATCAGGGTGTCGATGCAGCAGGACTGGTGCGTCGAGGCGTGGCTGCTCGCCAACCGCGCGGAGGTGGTGCCGACGGAGCAGCCGGTGCTCACGCCGACAGGCAAGCTCGGTCGCCGCAAGCTGACCGCCGCTCGCCGCTGGGAGATCTATCAGGACCACGTGTGCAGCGCCGCCCTCCGCGTGGCCCGCGAGACCTTCGCCCTGCTGCCGCTGCCCGTGGTGTTCGTGCACGTCGCGGACGTGCGGATCGACCCTGCGACGGGCCACGAGGGCTACGTCCCGGTGCTCTCCGTGGCCTTCGACCGCGAGTCCTTCGAGCGGATCAACCTGGACAACGTCGACCCCTCGGCCGCGGTGGAGGCCTTCGACCACGCGATGACCTTCAAGAAGACCGCCGGCTTCGCAGAGGTGGTCCCGCTCGACCCGGCGCAGGTGTCCCGGTGAGAGGAGCGACGATGGCGAAGGATGGCTCGGCGCCCGACGCGCGCGCCAAGAAGATCCTCTTCGACACCTTCTGGTCGTCGAAGGGCTGGATCGACCAGGGCGCGCGCCACCTCTCCGAGGCCGACCGCGAGTACGCGAAGCGCCACGGGATGATGTTCGACCCGCTGACCATCGGGCACGACGCCCTCGCGGCCGAGACCCGTCGCCTCGTGGAGTCCATCGGGCTCGCGAAGGCCTCGGCGGCCTTCCTCGCGAGCCTCACCTCGCGGCGCCTCGACCTCCGCTCGGGCCTCGCGAGCTATGTGCTGGCCAGCGCGGCGGGGCCTCACGACTACGTCGGCAACGCCTTCGGCACCTGCGTCACCTGCGGCGCGCGACGTGAGCACCGCGACGAGGACCTCGACGTGCTCAACTTCGAGCGCCACAAGTGGGGCGGCGTCCGGCACGGCGACCCGCTGTACACGCTCCTCGACCTCTCCGAGCTGGCGCGCGCCGAGCCCGCGACCCCCACCGACGACGACCGGGCGACCTTGGAGAAGATCCTCGAGCTCGTCGCGAGCTCCCCCCCGAAGGACACGCCGGGGAAGCTCTCCAAGCGCCTCGCCGACGCGCTCCCTTCGTCGAAGCCCGAGCGCGACGTACTCATCGAGATCCTCGCGGCGGCCGGCGTGCTCGCCCCGTCGGACCCCTCGCGAGGGAGCGGCGAGTTCGTTCACGCCGGCGCGTGGCGCGGCGCGGACGGCTACTCTCAGACGGCGGTCGCGCGGCTCTTCGGTCCGCGCGCGTGAGCTGGCGCTCGGTACTCCCCGGGCTCTCGGTGCTGACCCGCTACGAGCGCTCGTGGCTCCGCGCCGACCTCCTGGCCGGGCTCACCGTCGGCGCGATGCTCGTCCCGCAGAGCATGGCCTACGCGGAGCTTGCGGGTCTCCCTCCCAGCGCGGGCTTCTTCGCGGCGCTGCTGCCCCCGGTCGCCTACGCCCTCGTGGGCTCGTCTCGGCACCTCGGCGTCGGCCCGGAGCCGGGCACCGCCGTGCTCGCGGCGACGGGCGTCGCGGCCCTGAGCGCGGGCGACCCGGCGCGCTACCTGGCCCTCATGCCGACCCTCGCGCTGCTCGTCGGCGCGATCGCCCTGCTCGGCGCCGCGCTGCGCATGGGCTTCCTGGCGCAGCTCCTCTCCAAGCCCGTGCTCGTCGGGTACATCACCGGCGTCGGCATGACCCTGCTGTCGAGCCAGCTCGCGAAGTTCACCGGCGCGCCCGTCGCGGGGGACCAGTTCTTCACCAGGGCGTGGTCCTTCGCGCGCTCGCTCGACGCGGTGCAGCCCGTCACCCTGGCGCTCTCCAGCGCGGGCCTCGCGCTGCTCCTCGCGCTGCGCAGGTGGGCCCCGAAGCTCCCCGGCGCGCTCATCGTGGTGACCCTCTCCACCCTCGTCGCGGGCCTCGGTCACCTCGACGCGCGGGGCGTGCGCCTCGTCGGCACCATCCACGGCGCCCTGCCCTCGCTCTCCCTCCCAGCGCTCCGCCTCGCGGACCTCGCGGCGCTCCTCCCCACCGCCCTGGGCATCGTCCTCGTCGGGTACACGGACAACGTGCTCACGGCGCGCTCCATCGCCGCGAAGCGCGGCTACGCGGTGGACGCCAACCAGGAGCTCGCGGGCCTCGGGGTCATCAACCTGGCGTCGGCGATCGCCGGGGGCTTCCCGGTGTCGTCGAGCGCCAGCCGCACGGCGGTGCCCGCGTCGCTCGGCAGCCACACGCAGCTCGTGGGCCTCGTGGCCTCGGGCTTCCTTCTCGCGACGCTGCTGCTCATCGCCCCTGCGCTGTCGATGATCCCGCAGTCGGCGCTCGCGGTGGTGATCGTCGCCGCGGCGATCGCGATCATCGACGTGGCCGGGTACCGCTGGCTCTGGGGGGTCAGCCGGGTCGAGTTCTCCGTCGCCGTCGCCACGGCCCTGAGCGTGATGGTCTTCGACCTGCTCACCGGCGTGCTGCTCGCGGTGGGCCTCTCCGGGCTCGTGGCCTTCGCGCGCGTCGCGCTCCCCCACGACGCCGTGCTCACCCGCGCGGAGGGCCTCGACGGCTGGGTCGACTCGGACCGGTACCAGCGAGGGACGAGCCTGCCGGGGCTGCTGGTGTTCCGCTTCGACGCGCCGCTCTTCTTCGCCAACAGCGCGCGCTTCCGAGAGCGGCTGGAGGTCGTGCTCGAGCGCAACCCCGGCGAGGAGGAGTGGGTGGTCCTCGACTTCGAGGGCGTCGGCGCCGTCGACGCGACGGCCATCGAGATGCTCGCGGAGCTGCTCACGTCGCTGCGGGAGAAGGGCATCGTCGTGGCCATCGCGCGCGCCAACGACCGGGCGCTCACGCCGCTTCAGCGGGCGGGCCTCGTCTCCGACGGGGCCTTGCGGGTCTTCGAGACGATCAACCGGGCCGTGAGGGAGTTCGAGGCCTCGCGCACCCCGGATGGATCGACCGGGGACGTCTCCGCTGGGAAGAGCGCCGGGCCTCGTGTTCCACTGCAGCCATGACGCGCGTGCTCTTCGTTCATGGCCTCGAGTCGGGCCCCACCGGAAGGAAGCCCGTCTCGCTGAGGGAGCAGGGCTACGACGTCGAGAGCGAGCTCATGCCCTGCGGCAGGGCGCGGGCGCTGCGAGACCCCGCGGTGATCGCGGGCGCCGGCGTCACCCTCGCGGCGATCTCCTGGGCGACCGCGCGACGGGGCCTGCGCGGGCTCGTCGGGGGCGTGTCGCTCGCGGCGGCGCTGGGTCCGCTCGCCAAGGCCGCCATTACGCGCAGGGCCTTCGCTCGCAGCGTGGCGGTGCAGCGCAGGGCGCTCGCGCGCGGCCCCATCGACGTGGTGATGGGCTCCTCCTTCGGCGGCGCCGTCGCGCTGAGGCTCCTCCAGTCCGGCGCCTGGAGCGGCCCCACGGTGCTCCTGTGTCCAGCGCACGAGCTGGTCGCCGCCCGAGGGCGAGGCGCCGTCCCTGCGCCGCTGTCCGCGCTCCCGCCCTCCGTCGCCGAGCGGGTGCTGGTGGTGCACGCGCGGCAGGACGAGGTCGTCCCCATCGAGCACTCGAGGAGGCTGGTGGCGGGCTCCCGGGCGCGGCTCATCGAGGTCGACGACGACCATCCCCTCACGGCCACGTCCTCGGGCGCGCAGCTCGGCGCCTGGATCGACGAGGTCCTCGGGCGCGCACCGCTCGCCTGACGCTGCGACGGCGAAAGGGGGAAGGGCGCCCCGCGGGCACAGCGGGCACCGCCCTCCATCGCACGCATCGGCTTGAAGCACAGACGCATCGCGAGATGTGTGCCGAACGGAGCGACAGAAGGGGAGAGGGGCGCCCCGCAGGCGCAAACGATTCGCGTCCTTTGCGCGTGGCCGCGCTCTCTGAACCCGTGAATCCCCCCGTCGGGTCCTTCGCGAGCGCCGGGCAGGGCGATCTCCCGCCGTTGGAGTGCTTCGTGCTTGGCGCCCCTCTCACCCCCCGCAAGGAACGCCCCCCAATGGCTGAGCCGAAGCAAGTCACCCTCGATGGCAACACCGCTGTCGCCAACGTCGCCTATCGTTTGAGCGAGGTCATCGCGATCTACCCCATCACCCCGTCGTCCTCGATGGGTGAGCTCTCCGACGAGTGGGCCGCGAAGCGCGTGCCCAACCTCTGGGGCACCGTCCCCAGCGTCACCGAGATGCAGTCCGAGGCGGGCGCGGCCGGGGCCGTCCACGGCGCCCTCCAGGCGGGCTCCCTCGCGACCACCTTCACGGCGTCGCAGGGCCTGCTGCTGATGATCCCCAACATGTACAAGATCGCGGGCGAGCTCACGCCGTTCACGATGCATGTGACCGCGCGCACCATCGCCACGCACGCCCTCTCCATCTTCGGCGACCACTCCGACGTGATGGCCTGCCGGCAGACCGGCTTCGCCCTCCTCTGCTCGGGCTCCGTGCAGGAGGCGCAGGACCTCGCGGCCGTCGCGCACCTCGCCTCGCTCGAGTCACGCGTGCCCTTTCTGCACTTCTTCGACGGCTTCCGCACCTCGCACGAGGTCGCGAAGATCACCGCGCTCGACGTGTCCGACCTCGAGGCCCTCGTCGACGTCGCGACGCTCACCGCCCACCGGGCCCGCGCGCTCACCCCCGACCGGCCGCTGCTCCGCGGCGCCGCGCAGAACCCCGACACCTATTTCCAGGCCCGCGAGGCGTGCAACCCCTACTACGACCGCTGCCCCGAGGTCGTGCGCGACGCCATGCGGCGCTTCGGCCAGCGCACCGGCCGCGACTACGGGCTCTTCGAGTACTACGGCCACCCCGAGGCCGAGCGCGTCGTCGTGCTCATGGGCTCCGGCGCCGAGACCGTGCAGGAGACCGTCGACTGGCTCTGCGCCCGAGGAGAGCGCGTCGGCCTGGTGCGAGTGCGGCTCTACCGACCCTTCTCCGTCCCCGACTTCATCGCGGCGCTGCCTCCGAGCGCCCGCTCCCTCGCGGTGCTCGACCGCACCAAGGAGCCCGGCGCCATCGGCGAGCCGCTCTACCAGGACGTCGTCACGGCCCTCGCGGAGGCCTCCGCCGACGGCCTCTGGGCGCGCGCGCTGCCGCGCATCCTGGGCGGGCGCTACGGCCTCTCGTCGAAGGAGTTCACGCCCGCGATGGTGCGCTCGGTCTACGACGAGCTCGCCAGGGCCTCGCCCAGGCGGCACTTCACCGTGGGCATCGTCGACGACATCACCCACCTCTCGCTGCCCTTCGACCGCGACCTCGACATCGAGCCCGACGACGTCGTGCGCGCCGTCTTCTGGGGCCTCGGCGCCGACGGCACCGTCGGAGCCAACAAGAACTCCATCAAGATCATCGGCGAGGAGACCAGCCGCTACGCCCAGGGCTACTTCGTCTACGACTCCAAGAAGTCCGGGGCCATCACCGTGTCGCACCTGCGCTTCGGTCCCCGGCCCATCCGGTCGCAGTACCTCGTGCGCCGCGCGGGCTTCGTGGCCGTGCACCAGTGGAACTTCTTCGAGCGCTACGAGGTGCTCGCGGAGGCGACGGAGGGCGCCACGCTGCTCATCAACTGCCCCCTCCCGACCGCCGCGCTCTGGGGCGCGCTGCCTCGCGAGGCGCAGGAGACCATCATCGCCCGCAAGCTGAAGGTCTTCGCCATCGACGCGGCGACGGTGGCCCGCGAGGCGGGCATGGGCACGCGCATCAACACCATCATGCAGACGTGCTTCTTCGCGCTCGCGGGCATCTTCCCCCGGGAGGAGGCGCTCGAGTACATCAAGGGCGCGATCAAGAAGACCTACGGGCCGAAGGGCGAGGAGGTCGTGCGGAAGAACTACGCCGTCGTCGACGCGTCGCTCGAGCACCTGCACGAGGTGGTGATCCCCGCCGCGGTGACGGCCGACCATGAGCGCGAGCCCATCGTGTCGCGCGGCGCGCCGAGCTTCGTGCGCGAGGTCACCGCGATGATGCTCGCCAACCAGGGCGACCTGCTCCCGGTCTCGGCCTTCCCCCCCGACGGGACCTGGAAGACCGGCACCACGAAGTGGGAGAAGCGCAACATCGCCGTCGACATCCCGGTGTGGGACGAGTTCATCTGCATCCAGTGCAACAAGTGCGCGTTCGTGTGCCCGCACGCGGCGATTCGCGTGAAGGTCTACGACCACGCGCTGCTGGCGGAGAAGCCCATCACCTTCAAGTCGGTTCCCTTCAAGGGAACGGATTTCAAGGGCGACGCGTACACCGTGCAGGTCGCCCCGGAGGACTGCACCGGCTGCGGCCTCTGCGTCGAGGTGTGCCCCGCGAAGGACAAGGCCAACCCGCGGCACAAGTCCCTCGAGCTGGCCCCGCAGTCGCCGCTGCGCGCCGCGGAGCGCGACAACTTCGACTTCTTCCTGGCGCTGCCCGAGCCGAAGCGCTCTCGCGTCTCGCTCGACGTGAAGGGCTCGCAGTTTCTCGAGCCCCTCTTCGAGTACTCCGGCGCGTGCGCCGGCTGCGGCGAGACCCCGTACATCAAGCTGATGACGCAGCTCTTCGGCGACCGCACCATCATCGCCAACGCCACCGGGTGCTCGTCGATCTACGGCGGCAACCTCCCGACGACGCCGTACACGGTCAACCACGAGGGGCGCGGCCCGGCGTGGGCCAACTCGCTCTTCGAGGACAACGCGGAGTTCGGCCTCGGGATGCGGCTCTCGCTCGACAAGCACGCCGAGCAGGCGCGCGAGCTCGTCACCGAGCTCTCGACGACGGTCGGTGACGTGCTCGTGGAGGCGCTGCTCAGGGCCGACCAGGACGACGAGCCGGGGGTGTTCGAGCAGCGGGCCAGGGTGCTCGAGCTGCGCGCGAAGCTCGCCGGGGTCGACGACCCGCGGGCGCGGAGCCTCCTCGAGCTGGCGGACTACCTCGTGAAGAAGAGCGTGTGGATCGTCGGCGGCGACGGCTGGGCCTACGACATCGGCTTCGGCGGGCTCGACCACGTGATCGCGTCGGGCAAGAACGTGAAGATCCTCGTGCTCGACACGGAGGTGTACTCGAACACCGGCGGCCAGCAGTCGAAGTCGACGCCGAAGGGAGCGGCCGCGAAGTTCTCCGTCGGCGGCAAGGCCACGCAGAAGAAGGACCTCGCGATGCTCGCGATGACCTACGGTCACGTCTACGTGGCGCGGGTGGCCTTCGGGGCGCGCGACGCGCAGACGGTGCGGGCGTTCATGGAGGCGGACGCGTACCCGGGGCCGTCGCTGATCCTGGCGTACTCGCACTGCATCGCGCACGGGTACGACCTCGCGCAGGGCGCCAACCAGCAGAAGCGCGCGGTGGAGTCGGGCTACTGGCCGCTCTACCGCTTCGACCCGAGGCGCGTCGCCGAGGGCGAGTCGCCGCTGAAGCTCGACTCGTCCCCGCCGAAGGGGCGGCTGGTGGATTTCGCCCGCAACGAGACGCGCTTCCGCATGGTCGAGCAGCAGGACCCGGCTCGCTTCCGCGTGCTGATGGACGAGGCCCAGGCGGAGATCCACACGCGCTGGGCGACCTACGAGCAGCTCGCGCTGGCGATGACGCCGCGGGCCAAGACCGACGACGGAAAGGGAGCCTGAGATGGACCTCACCACGCAGTACCTCGGGCTCGAGCTGAAGCACCCGTTCATGCCGGGCGCGTCGCCCATGGTCGACGACCTCGACACCGTGCGGCGCCTCGAAGACGCGGGCGCCTCCGCCATCGTGATGCACTCGCTCTTCGAGGAGCAGATCGAGCGCGAGCACGCGCGCACCGCCCACGACCTCGACGCGCACGTCGACGCCTTCGCCGAGGCCACGTCGTTCTTCCCCCGCACCCAGGACTTCCGCCTCGGTCCTCACGAGTACCTGGAGCAGATCCGGCGCATCCGCGCGGCGGTCGCGGTGCCGGTCATCGGCTCGCTCAACGGCGTGACCGCGACGGGCTGGCTCGAGTACGCGCGGCTCATCGAGCAGGCCGGCGCCCACGCGCTCGAGCTCAACCCCTACTACGTCGCGACCGACCCGACGGAGAACGCCGCCGCGGTCGAGCAGCGCATCATCGACATCGTGTTCGAGGTGCGGCGGCAGGTGAAGATCCCGGTCGCGGTGAAGCTCTCGCCGTTTCACTCCTCGCTGGCCAACCTCGCGGGCCGGCTCGAGGTCGCGGGCGCTCAGGCGCTGGTGCTCTTCAACCGCTTCTACCAGCCCGACATCGACGTGGAGACCCTGGAGGTGGTGCCGCGGCTGGTGCTTTCCGACTCCTCCGAGCTGCTGCTGCGCCTGCGCTGGCTGGCGATCCTCTCCGGCCGCGGCGGGATGCAGCTCGCCTGCTCCGGGGGAGTGCACACCGAGTCCGACGCGCTGCGGGCGCTCGCGGCCGGCGCCGGGGCGGTGCAGCTCGTGTCGGCGCTCTTGAAGCACGGCCCCGGGCACCTCACCCGGGTGCGCGACGGCGTCACCCGCTGGCTCGTGGAGCACGAGTACGACTCGCTCGCGCAGCTCCGCGGCAGCATGAACCTCGCGCACTGCCCCGACCCGGCGATGTTCGAGCGAGGCAACTACACCCGCATCCTGCAGGGCTGGAAGGGCTGAGAGGGGTCCCGCCGCCGCTACGCCCGGCGCCGCTGGAGGATCGCCGCCGTCAGCCCCACGCACGCCGCGGCGTAGCCCGCGAGGATCGCCCAGCACTCCAGCACGTGCCGCGCGGTGCTCTCGTACTGCGCGCTCGCGAGCCCGGCGCGGGCGGCGCTGAGTCCTCCGGGCCTCACCGGCAGCTCGTTGATCGCCGCCAGCGCGCCGAAGGCGTCCATGGACCAGCGGCTCGCGGTGAACCACGAGGCCACGGTGGTGGCGCCCGAGAGGTCGAAGATCATCCCCGCGAAGAGGATCTGCGGCACCAGCGCGAGCGGCACCAGGCTCATGGCCTTGTCGGGCGTCGTCGCGAGCGCCGAGATCAGCAGCCCCAGCGCGAGCCCAGCCACCGAGGAGAGCACCGTGGTGACGTAGAAGTCCCCTTCGGACCCCAGCACCAGGCCGTGCGGAGGCAGCCGCACCCACAGGGCCACCACGCCCAGCAGCAGCGCCGACTGGACCATCACCAGCGCGCCCAGCACCGCCACCTTCGACGCCACGTAGGGGCCCACGCGCAGGTTGGCGAGGCGCTCCCTCCGCAGGATCGCGGACTCCTTGCAGACCTCGCGGGCGGCGTTGATGATCCCGAACCACACCCCCACGGTCGAGAGCATGAAGAGCAGCTTGCGGGCCTCGGTGGCGTCGGCGCGGCGGCCGGTGAGGGAGTCCGCGCGGGAGACCATGGCGAGCAGCACCCCCATCAGCGGGGCCTGGCCGAGCAGCATCGCGAGGCCTCGGCGGTCCTGTGCGACGAGGTCGAGGTAGCGCTGCGCGAGGATGCCGAACTGCCGCAGCGGCGAGTACCGCGCCCCGGAGCGGCGCCCTCCGCCGGCCTCCGCACCGTCCACGGAGGGGCCCTGCGGGGCGCGGGCGAGGCGGTCGACCACGTAGCGCTGGTGCTGCTCCGAGCGGCGATACCGCATCTCCCAGAGCTCGGCGTAGAGGGGCCGCCCGGTCGCGTCGGGGTTGTGCTTCTGCCAGAGGGCGTACTCGTCCCGGAGGTCGGTGCGCACGAGCGGGCCTTCGGGGTCGGCGACGCCGTCGAGCTTGGTGTAGATGTCCGCGAAGTCGCCGCTGGTGACGCGGAAGAACCCGAGCGCCTCGGCGGGCGGGCCGAAGTAGACCATCCGTCCCGCGGCCATGAACACCACGTGGTCGCACTGGGTGATGTTCGCGGTGGCGTGGGTGACGAGCACCACGGTGCGCCCGCTGTCGGCGAGGCGCCGCAGCGTGAACATCATCTTCTTCTCCAACCCCGGGTCGAGCCCCGACGTCGGCTCGTCGAGGAACAACAGCGACGGGTCGTTGAGCAGCTCCGCGGCGATGGACACTCGCTTTCGCTGCCCCCCGGAGAGGTGCTCCACGAGGGTCCCCCGGCGGGCGGTCATCTCCACCGCCGCGAGCACCTTCTCGACCCGCGCGGCGATCTCCTCGTCGAGGGTGTCCGCCGGCAGCTTCAGCCTCGCGGCGTAGGAGAGCGCCCGCTCCACCGGCAGCATCCGGTGCACGACGTCGTCCTGCGGCACGTAGCCCAGGATGGCGCGGTAGGCGTCGAAGTGACGGTAGTAGTCGTCGCCGTTGACCCGCACCTCTCCCCGGTCCGCGGGCTGGTAGCCCGAGAGGGCCATCATCAGGGTCGACTTGCCGGCGCCCGATCCCCCCACCAGGGCCACGAACTCGCAGGCGTCGATGCAGAGCGAGACGTCGTCGAGGATCACCCTCGCGCCCTCGCCTCGCGGGTCGGGCACCTCGCGGCGCAGCGAGAGCGCGTCGATGCGCAGCGCCCCCCGCTGGTCGTACGAGTCGAGGCTCTCGCCGTCGTAGCGCAGCTTGAAGGGCCCGATCTGGATGACGTCCCCGGCCTTGAGCAGCACCGGGCCGTACACGCGCCGGCCGTTGAGGAAGGTGCCGTTGGTCGAGCGGTTGTCCTGCAGCGTGTGATACGAGCCGTGCCACTCGACCTGGGCGTGGCGCGCCGACACCTGGGGGTTGTCGAGCACGACGTCCGCGCCGACGCGGCCGAGGGTCACCACCCCGGGGCCCCTGGCGACGGGCTGGTGCAGCGCCACCGTCGCGGCCTTCGACACGCGGGGCGAGAGCTGGTTGACGTACGCGAGGGTCACCACGCTCGCGGTGGTCGGGTCGGGGATGCGCAGCACGTCGCCGTCCGAGAGCACCCGCTCGGTCACCCGCTGCCCGTTGAAGAGCAGCCCGTTGCGGGAGCCCACGTCGACGACCTTGTGGCCCGCGCCGTGGGGATCGATCCGGCAGTGAAGCCCGGAGACCCACAGCGACCGGAGCACCACGGCGTTGTCCGGGCGTCGACCGAGGGTGACCGGGGTCGCGCCGAGCGGGACCAGGGTCTCCTGGCCCGCGTCGATCACCCGCAGCGCCACGAGCTCGTGGCTCGACAGGGTCTTCATCGGCCTGACTATCATCGAAGCAGTCGATTTCCGCGACGGCGTCCCACTTGACCCGCCCTCCCCCGGCGCCCCATCACCACCTGCGATGACCGACCGCGCCGCCCTCGTCGCCCTCGACAAGCGCCACGTCTGGCACCCGTACACCCCGATGGACCGCTACCTGGCGGAGACCGATCCCCTGGTGGTGGTCTCCGCCGAGGGCTCGTGGCTCACCGACATGGACGGCCGCCGCTACCTCGACGCCAACGCCTCGTGGTGGGTGGCCTCGCTCGGGCACCGCCACCCCGCCCTGGTCGCCGCGCTGCGCGCCCAGCTCGACTCGCTCGCCCACTGCGCCCTCGCGGGCATCACCCACGAGCCCGCCGCGCTCCTCGCCGCCGAGCTCTGCGCCCTCAGCCCCGAGGGGCTCTCCCGGGTGTTCTATTCGGACAACGGCAGCACCGCGGTGGAGGTCGCCATCAAGCTCTGCGGCCAGTACTGGGCGCAGAACGGCCGGCCCGCGCGCACCCGCTTCATCGCCCTCGACGGCGCCTTCCACGGCGAGACCCTCGGGGCGACCAGCCTGGGCGGCGTCTCCACCTTCACCCGGCTCTACGCCCCGTGGACCTTCGAGGTGCTCCGGCTCCCGCTCGCCGACGACGCCACCACCTGGGAGCAGTGCCTCGACGCCGTCGCCCGGCTCTTGCGAACGCACGGCGACGAGGTCGCGGGCGTGGTCATCGAGCCCATGGTCCAGGGGGCCGCGGGGATGCGCATGCACCCTCCGGAATTCCTCCGCGCGGTGAGGGAGCTCACCCGCGCCGCGGACACCTTCCTGGTCGCCGACGAGGTCTTCACCGGCCTCTGGCGCACCGGCCGCCGCTGGGCCACCGACCACGCCGACGTCGCCCCCGACCTGCTCTGCCTCGCGAAATCCCTCTCCGGCGCGACGGTCCCCTTCGCCGCGACGCTCACCACCGAGCGCGTCTTCGACGGCTTCCGGGGCGACGACTCCCGGGCCTTCTTCTACGGCCACACCTACTGCGGCAACCCCCTCGGGGCCGCGGTCGCCCGCGCCGCGCTCTCGGTCTACCGCGACGAGGACATCCCCTCGCAGGTCGCCCGAAAGGCCCCGCGCATCGCCGAGGCCTTCGCCCGCATGGGGGCGCTCCCGGGCGTCGCCCGCTCCCGCTCGCTGGGGATGATCGGCGCCCTCGACCTCGGCGGCGAAGGCTACCTCGCCCGCACCGGGTGGAGGGTCTTCGACGAGGCCCGCTCCCGGGGAATCTACCTGCGGCCGATGGGCGACACGGTGTACGTGACGCCGCCGCTGAACATCCCCGACGAGGAGCTCACGTTGTTATTGAACGGTGTGGAGGAGAGCGTCCGCGCGGCGCTCTGAGCGAGCGCTGCGGACGGGGGATGCACGGCGGGGAGAGACGGAGACGATCAGCCCTGCTTCTTGGGGTTGGGCATCTTCATCTCGGTGAACATCACGTGCTTCCGGACGACCGGATCGTACTTCTTGAACTCCAGCTTGTTGGTCGTCGTGCGCTTGTTCTTGTTGGTGTAGTAGGTGAAGCCCGTACCAGCAGACGACACCAGGCGGATCATGTCACGCATCGCAGTCCTCGAAGTTCAATAGAGCGGACGCATAGGCGTTCGCAGAGGGGCCGCGAACCTACACGACCCCGGCGCGAATGCAACTCCCGCCTGGACGCTCCGCTCCGGTAGCATCGCCGGCATGGAGATCGAGTTCGTCGGCGCGGCCCAGACGGTCACCGGATCGATGCACCTGGTGCGCACGCCGCACGCCACGCTGCTGCTCGACTGCGGGCTCTTCCAGGGCCACCGCCGCGAGAGCATCGAGCGCAACCGCAACCTCCCGCTGCCGGTGAGGGAGGTCGACGCGGTGATCCTCTCCCACGCGCACATCGACCACTCCGGGGCCTTACCGCTGCTGGTAAAGCAGGGCTACGACGGGCCCATCTACGCCACGCACGCCACGCACGACCTCTGCGCGGCGATGCTGCTCGACGCGGCCAACATCCAGGAGTCCGACGCGCGCTTCCTCAACAAGCAGATCGACCGCGGCGTCATCGACAGCGACCGGGTCGACGCGCTCTACACCGAGGCCGACGCGCTGCAGGCGCTGGAGCGCTTCGTGGCGATGCCCTACCACCGCTCCTTCGAGGTCGCGAAGGGCGTGCGGGTGACCTTCTTCGACGCCGGCCACGTGCTCGGCAGCGCCATCGTCGCGCTCGACTCCGAGGAGGACGGGCGCACCCGGCGGCTGGTGTTCACCGGCGACCTCGGGCGCACCAACATGCCCATCCTGCGCGACCCGGAGGTGGTCCCCGGCGCGGAGATGCTCATCACCGAGAGCACCTACGGCGACCGGCTGCACGACCCCATCGCCAAGATGGACGACGACCTCGCGGAGACCATCAAGCGAACCTTCGCCCGCGGCGGCAAGGTGATCATCCCCGCCTTCGCGCTCGAGCGGGCGCAGGAGATCGTCTTCGCCCTGAAGGCCCTGCGGCGCAGCGGGGCGCTGCCGCCCATCCCGGTCTTCATCGACTCTCCCCTCACGGCGAAGATCACCGAGGTGTTCAAGATGCACCCCGAGTGCTTCGACGAGGAGGCCCGCGGGATGATCACCGCCCACGACGCGCCCTTCGAGTTCGACGGGCTCCGCTACATCCAGGACGTCGAGGCCAGCCGCGAGCTCTCGCTGCGCGCCGACCCCGCGGTGATCATCTCCGCCAGCGGGATGTGCGAGGGCGGCCGGGTGCTTCACCACCTCCGCACCACCATCGACGACGCGCGCAACACCGTGCTGATCGTCGGCTTCCAGGCGCAGCACACCCTCGGGCGGCGGCTGGTCGAGCGCCGGTCGAGGGTGCGCATCTTCGGCATGGAGCGGGAGCGCCGCGCCGAGGTGGTGGTGCTCAACGGCTTCAGCGCCCACGCCGACCGCGACGGGCTGCTGGCCTACGCCCGGGCCTGCCAGGAGCAGGGGGCGGTGAAGACCATCGCCCTGGTGCACGGCGAGCTCCCGGCGCAGTCCTCGCTGCGGGACGCCCTGCTGGCGGAGGGGGCGCCGAGGGTGGTGATCCCGGTGGCGGGTGACCGGCTGGCGGTGTGAGGGGCGCTCCGTGCTAGCGTGCCCGATGGTGAAGGCGCTCACCCGCAACCTCGTGATCACGGCGGCGCTGGCGGGGTGCGCGGGCGAGCGTCCCCCGGGCCTCGGCGCCTTCGACGCGGGCGACAGCGCCTTCCCCTCCAGCGACCTCGGCGCGGTGCGGGTCTCCGACGGGTCGCTGCCGTCGCGCGCGGCCTCGCCCTACCCCTCCTACGACCTGACGGTGACGCTCCCCTTCGAGGGCCTCGAGCAGGGCTTCGACATGGAGGCCGAGCCCCGGGCGACGAAGCTCGACGTGCACCTCAACGTCGACACCACCGGGAGCTTCAACGGCGAGATCGCCAACCTGAAGGTCGCCCTGGGGAGCAACATCATCCCTTCGCTGCGGGCGCGGGTGGGCGACCTGGCGATGGGGGTGTCGCGCTTCGGTGAGTTTCCCGTGGCGCCCTTCGGCCGCAACACCGACGCGCCGTACAACCTGCTCACCCCCATCACCACCGACCTCTCCCGGGTGACGGTGGCGGTGAACTCCCTCGACCAGCCCTTGCAGAACGGCGGCGACCCCCCGGAGCCCTGGGGCGAGGCGCTCTACCAGATCGCCACCGGCGCCGGGCTCACGGGGCTCAGCCTCGGCAACATCCCCCCCTTCGTCCCTCCTGCCGGTACGCCCGCGGGCAGCGTGATCGGGGGCGTGGGGTTTCGCGCGGGGGCGGCGCGGGTGGTGATCAACGTGACCGATGCTCCGTCGCACGAGCCCTCGGACTACGGCGACGCCGTGCCCGGCGCGCACTCGACGCAGGAGGCGGGGGCGGCGCTTCAGCTCATCGGCGCCAGGATGATCGGCATCGCGTCGGGGGAGGGATCGCGCTCGCAGATGGAGGCGCTCGCGGTGCGCACCGGGGCGGTGGCGCCTGCGACCGGGGGGCGCTGCCCGACGGGCATCGGGGGCACCACCCGGCTGGCGGCGGGCGGGATGTGCCCGCTGGTCTTCGACATCGCCGAAGACGGGACGGGCCTCGGGGCGGTGCTGGTCGACGGCATCCTGCGCTTCCTCGACTCGCTGGCCTTCGCGCAGGTGAGCGGCCGGGCGACGGACGACCCTCACGCCTTCGTGCGCTCCATCGAGGCGGTGAGCGCCCGCACGCCCGACGGGGCGACGCCGCCGCAGCGGGTCGACCTGCTCCCGACGGCGATGCGCGACGGGGTGCTGGATACGTTCACGACGGTTCCGACGAGGACGCGGCTGACCTTCCGGGTGCGCCTTCGCAACATGACGCGGCGGGAGACGGAATACCCGCAGTTGTATTTCATCCGCGTGGCCCTGGTGGGCGACGGGGTGACCGTGGACGAGCGGGTGGTGCGGGTGATCGTCCCCGAGGGGCCGAAGCCCGACGGCGGCGACGGCGGCGCCGACGCCGTGGTCCCGGAGACGGGCGCGGACGCGGGCGCGGAGACGGGCGCGGAGGACCTCGGTGGGAGCATCGAGGTGACGAGCGACGCGGGGGTCGAGGGGGACTGATTCACGCGGACGAGGGGCGCAACGACCGGACAGCAGCACGAGCCGTCCGCATGAGCGACTGTTCCCCCGCAATCGCCTGTTGCTGGCCCCCTCCGCGCGGACCCTGTTACACCCGTCGGCACCCCCCAATGCCCACGACGCTGCCGCCGCCTGGTGATCCGAAGGCCCTCTACGTGCTCGACCTGTCGGGCTACGTGTTTCGCGCCTATCACGCCGTCGCCCCGCTCTCCAACAGCAAGGGAGAGCCGACCTTCGCCACCCTCGGCGTCACCAACATGCTGCACGCCCTGGTGCGCAACCAGCGGCCGCACCTGCTCGCGGTCGCCATGGACAGCGTCAGGCCGACCTTCCGCCACGAGCTCTACTCCGAGTACAAGGCCAACCGCCCGCCGCCTCCGCCGGACCTCGCCATCCAGATGGCCCGCTGCCGCGAGGTGGCCGAGGCCTACAACATCCCCGTGCTCCAGTGCGAGGGCGTCGAGGCCGACGACCTGCTCGCCACCTGCGTCGCCGAGGCCCGCAAGCACGGCCTCTTCACCGTCATCTGCTCCGGCGACAAGGACCTCCTCCAGCTCGTCGACGACGACGTCATCATGTGGGACGCGATGCGCTCCCGCATCTTCGGCGCCGCCGAGGTGAAGGAGAAGTGGGGGGTCGCCCCCAACCGGGTGAGAGACCTCCTGGCCCTCATGGGAGACTCTTCCGACAACGTCCCCGGCGTGGCGCACGTCGGAGAGAAGACCGCCGTGAAGCTCCTCACGGAGTTCGACACCCTCGACGGGGTCTATCAGAACCTCGACAAGATCAAGGGGAAGGTCAAGGAGCACCTCCAGGCCCACGAGGCCGACGCCCGCCTCTCGCAGCGGCTGGTGAGTCTCAAGTCCGATGTCCCGATGAAGTTCGATGTCGACCATCTCGTGTATGGAGGCTTCCAGCGCTCCACGGTGCGGGCGCTCTTCGAGGACCTGGAGTTCACCCGGCTCGTGGCCTCGCTCGACGCCGAGGACGCCAAGGCCGCGCAGACCGGCTCCGCCACGGCGGCGCCGGAGGCTCCGGCGGGGCCCGCGGTCTACGAGGCGGTGCTCACCGAGGCGGCCCTCGACGAGGCCATCGCGCAGTGCCGGAAGACGGGCTGGTTCTCTGTCGACACGGAGACCACGAGTCTCGAGACCACCCGGGCCGAGCTGGTGGGCATCTCCCTCTCCTGGAAGCCCGGCCACGGGGTGTACATCCCCATCGGACATCGGGTGCTGGGCGACCCCGCGCAGCTCGGGCGCGCGCTGGTGCTAAACCGACTTCGACCGCTCTTCGCAGACGCCTCGGTGAAGAAGATCGGACAGAACATCAAGTACGATGACATCGTGCTGCGCCGGGCGGGGGTTCCGGTGAGCGGGTACGAGTTCGACACGATGCTGGCGAGCTACCTCATCGACCCCGAGCGGCATACGCACAAGCTCGACGAGATCAGCAAGAGCGAGCTCGGCTACGAGATGGTCAGCTATGACAGCGTGACGAAGGTGGGCAAGGGCAAGCAGATCACCTTCGACGAGGTCGACATCGCCCGCGCCACCCGCTACGCCGCCGAGGACGCGGAGGTGGTCTCTCGGCTGCAGGAGCGGCTGCGCCCCAAGCTGGAGGGCGCCGCGCTCACGGGGTTGCTGCGAGACGTCGAGCTGCCGCTGGCGCTGCTGCTGGGGCGCATCGAGGAGCACGGCGTGCTGGTGGACGTCGACCACCTGAAGGCGATGTCGAAGCAGGCGGGCGCGGAGGTGGTGAAGCTGGAGGCCGAGGCGCACGCGATGGCGGGCCACGCCTTCAACGTGAACTCCCCGAAGCAATTGGAGACCATCCTCTTCGATGAGCTCAAGCTCCCGGTGGTCAAGAAGACCAAGACCGGGCGCTCGACGGACGCCGAGGTGCTCGAAGAGCTCGCGTCGCAGCACCCGCTGCCCAACAAGATCCTGGAGGTGCGGTCGCTCACCAAGCTGATCGGCACCTACCTCGACGCGCTGCCTCAGCTCGTCGACGCGACGGGCCGGGTGCACACCAGCTTCAACCAGGCGGTGGCGGCCACGGGGCGGCTCTCTTCGAACAACCCCAACCTCCAGAACATCCCTGTTCGCACCCCCATGGGGAGGGAGATTCGCCGGGCCTTCGTGGCGCCGGAGGGCTGCCTCATCCTGTCGGCGGACTACTCACAGATCGAGCTCCGGGTATTGGCCCATCTCTCGGGAGATCCCATCCTGGTGGACGCCTTCCGCTCCGGGGACGACGTGCATGTGCGAACGGCCATGGAGATCTTCAAGGTCTCCCGCGACGACGTCTCCAAGGAGATGCGCGGGAAGGCGAAGACCACCAATTTCGCGGTGATCTACGGTCAGGGGGAGTCGTCGCTGGGCAAGCGGCTGGGCATCACCCGGGACGAGGCCGCGGAGTTCATTGAAAAGTACTTCCAGACCTTCGCGACGCTGAGGAAGTACCTCGACGACGTGGTGGAGAAGGCGCGCACCGGCGAAGGGGTGCACACGATCCTCGGGCGGCGGAGGTTTCTGCCGGACCTTCACTCCCCCAACCGGGCGCTGCGATTGACCGCCGAGCGGGTGGCGCAGAACACGCCCATCCAGGGCACCGCGGCGGACATCATCAAGCTGGCGATGCTCCGGGTGGACGAGCGCTTGACCGCAGAGAAGGTGGGCACCCGGATGGTCTCGACGGTGCACGACGAGCTGGTCTTCGAGGTGCCCGAAGCGGAGAAGTCGGCAGTGGGCGCGATGGTCAAGGAGACCATGGAAGGGGTGATGAAGCTCGAGGTGCCCCTGCTGGTGGAGTGCGGCTGGGGCAAGAACTGGGGCGACGCGCACTGAGCGAGGGCGGCTGGCGCTCGCCCCCTCACTCCGTCACCCCCGCGAGGATCTCCCGCTGGATGGCCGCGTAGTCCACCGTCACGTCGAGCCTCGCCATCAGCGAGTAGAACCCGAACTGCAGCCGGTTCATGAAGGTCATCTCCGCGGGCATCGTGAAGAACTCCGCCTCGGGCACCGCGCGGCTCTCCTTCACGATGTGCTTCATCCCGTCGACCAGGCTCGCCGCGAAGGGGCGAGTGATGCGGAAGGGCGAGTCGAAGATCGGCGCGTAGGCCAGCCGGATGTACTCCCCGCAGAGCACCTCCATGCGCCCCGGCTTCGCGTTCAGCATCCGCGCCAGCGAGCGACGAAACGCCGCCTCGTCGCGCGAGAGCGCCGCCCGGTGCATCCCCCGGGCGTGCTTGCGGTTGTCGTCGGGGATGCGCTGCACGCAGCCGAAGTCGAGCACCCCCACGGCGCCGCCCTCCAGGAAGATGTAGTTGCCCGGGTGCGGGTCGGCGTTGAAGCGCCCGCCCACCAGGATGGCGCTGAACACGAAGCGCCAGAGCGTCTTCGCCCACGCCTCGCGCTGCTCCCTCGGCGCCAGCACCGCCTCGTCGAAGGAGCGCCCCTCGATGAACTCCATGGTGAGCACCCGCTTCGTCGAGCGGTCGTCGATCACCGCCGGAACCCGGATGCTCCGGTCGCCCTCGAACATCGCCCCGAAGTGCCGCTGGTTGCCCGCCTCGTGGGCGTAGTCGAGCTCCTCCCGGAAGCGCGCCTTGATGACCGAGAAGACCGCGTCCGGGTCGTGCCGGCGCATCCCCATGCTGGAGGCCATGGAGGTCAGGATGCTCCCGTTGGACAGGTCGCTCTCCACCGCCGCCGCCACGCCCGGGTGCTGCACCTTCACCGCCACCGCGCGCCCGTCGCGCAGCCTCGCCCGGTGCACCTGCCCGATGGACGCGCTCGCGATCGGCGCCTCCCCCCACTCCGCGAACAGCTCCTCCGGCGAGGCCCCCAGCTCCGCCGTGATGAGCGCCCTCACCTCCGCGGGCGACGACTGCGGCGTCGCGGCGCGCAGCCCCTTCATCGCCACCTCGTAGTGCTCCCGCTGCCCCTCGGGGATCACCCCGTCGACGTAGCTGGCCATCTGCCCGACCTTCGCCGCGAGGCCCCGCAGCGTGCCCAGCACCTCCGCGGTGTGCATCGCCGCCGCGCGGGCGTCCTTGTCGATCAGCACGCCCACCCCCGCGCGCAGCCCCGTCGAGGCGAGGCGGGCGAAGCGTCCGAGGCGTCCGGTGGGCAGGTCGCGTTCATCCATAGGGACGCAACCGTGGGGGTGTCCGGGCCATCGCCGTCAAGGGCGTCCCCGCAGCCGCACCTCCACCGCCCTCGCGTGCGCCTCGAGGCCCTCGGCCCTCGCGAAGTCGGTGATGGCCCTGCCGTGCCGCTCCAGCGAGGCCCGGTCATATCGGATGACCGAGGTGCGGACCATGAAGTCGTACACCCCCAGCGGAGAGCTGAAGCGCACCGCCCCGCCCGTGGGCAGCACGTGCGAAGGGCCCGCCAGGTAGTCGCCCGCGGCCTCCGGGGTCCAGTCGCCGAGGAAGGCCGCGCCCGCGGCGCCCACGCTCGCCAGCAGCGCCTCCGGGTCGCGCACCAGCAGCGCCAGGTGCTCCGACGCCAGCGCCGTCACCACCCTCGCCGCCTCGTCGAGGTCGCCCACCACGAAGGCGTGTCCATTGGACATCACCGAACTCTCCGCGATGGCCCTTCGCGGGAGCGACGCGAGCTGGTGGCGCAGCGCATCCAGGGCCCTCATCGCCACCGCCTCGGTGGTCGCCACCAGCAGCGGGTACGCCGCCTCGTCGTGCTCGGCCTGCGACAGCAGATCGGCCGCCACCACCTCCGGGTCGGCCCCCTCGTCCGCCACCACCAATATCTCCGACGGACCGGCGATGCCGTCGATGGCCACCCGGCCGTAGACCAGCTTCTTCGCGCAGGCCACGTAGATGTTTCCGGGGCCCACGATCTTGTCCACGCGGGGGACGCTCGCGGTGCCGTAGGCCAGCGCCCCGATGGCCTGGGCGCCCCCCATGTCGAAGACCCGGGAGACCCCCGCGATGGAGGCCGCCGCGAGGATCTCCGCCGTCGGCCTGGGCGTCGCCAGCAGCACCTCGCCGACGCCCGCCACCGCCGCGGGGATCGCCGACATCAGCACGCTCGACGGGTAGCGCGCCTTGCCCCCCGGCGCGTACACGCCCACCCGGGAGAGCGGCCTCACCCGCCAGCCCAGCGAGACCCCGTCCTCGTCGGTGTAGCGAAGGCCCGACTCCACCTGCCTCTCGTGATAGGCGCGGATGCGCCTGGCCGAGAGCCGCAGCACGTCCGCAAGAGAGGGGTCGAGCGCCGAGAGCGCGCGGGCCATCTCGTCGGGCCCGTAGGCGAAGGGCGAGGGCACGGCGCCGTCATACCGGAGGGAGTATTCCCTGAGCGCCTCGTCGCCGCGGGAGCGCACCGCGTGGAGGATCTCGGACACCGCGGGGGTGACCCGGTCGAGGTCCTCGTCGCCGCGGTCGGAGAGGCGGGTGAGGGCCTCGGTGTAGGAGCGGGTTCCTCGGAGGTGGAGCTTCATGGCGGGGGCGGAGGGTGACCGCGCCCGCCGCGGACTGCAACGGGCCGCTACGGGCGGTGGTGCTCGGGTCTGCGCGAGGCCGTGGTGCCGTGTCGCACCCCCTCATGCCTGGGGTACGGCGTGCGGCCTCTGCATCGTCGTGCAGCGCCTGACCCCAGGCAACATCAGGTGGTCACCTTCGCGCGACGCGAAGGTTGCAAGACGAATGGCGCGGCGACGGCCGCGGTGCAAAACGGTCGCGGCGACGGTCACGGTGCAAAACGGTCGCGGCGACGGTCACGGTGCAGAGCGAGCACGACGACGGCCGAGGTGTAGAGCGAGCGCGACGGTCAGCCGGTCTGGGCCGTGCGACGACGGCGACAGCGCCTGGCCTTGCAACCTTCGCGTCCCGCGAAGGTGACCACCTGATGTTGCCTGGGGTCAGGCGCTGCACGCCGATGCAGAGGCCGCACGCCGTACCCCAGGCCAAGAGGCCTGAGCGCGATGTGTAGAAGCCATCGGGTTGAAAACCCGCGCCCGCCGCGGACTGCAACGGCCCGCTACGGGCTCGTCCAGGGAACGCTCCAGCGCACCTCCGCGCCGCCCCCGGGGCCGGGCACCAGCTCGAAGCGTCCGCCCAGCTCCTCCGCCCTGCGGCGCATGCTGTGGACTCCTCGACCCCCTCCGGAGGCGCGCGACGCGTCGAGCCCCGTGCCGTCGTCCCGCACGACCAGGGTGAGCCCCTCCTCGTCGGCGGCGATCTCGCAGGTGATGTGCTTCGCCCCGCCGTGGCGTATCGCGTTGCGAAGCGCCTCCTGGGTCACCCTCGCCGCGGCGAGGTGCTGGCTGCCCGACAGCCTGCGGGAGCGGTCGCCGGTGACCGTCACGTCGACCCGGAGCTGCCCACCGGCCTCGCAGCGACCGGCGAGGCGCTCGATGGTGTGGGGGAGCGCGTCGACCGTGGAGTCCTCCGGGGTGAGCGCGTCGAGGATGGCGCGCAGGTCGGTGAGCCCCTCCCTGCCCATCTCCTCCAGGGTGACGGCGATGCGGCGCATGGCCTCGGGCTGCGCGGCGTTGCGGCGGATGATCGTCGCGTACGACGCGGTGAGCGCCAGCGTGGAGCCGAAGCTGTCATGGAGGTCGCGCGCCATGCGCTCGCGCTCCAGGGCGTCGGCCCGATCGCGGTGGTGGTCGAGCTCCGCCTGCCTCGCGTCGCGAAGGGCGCGCCACGCGGCGCTGGTGGTCCCGAGCATCAGGTAGGAGAGGCCGCAGATCAGCGAGGCCAGCGCCGGGCCGACGATGGCGTGCGAGGCGGGCGCCCCGCGCTCGAGGAAGATGGGGATGGTGAGCAGCGGCCCGATCACATGGCAGGCGAGGCCGAAGACCGAGGCGTCGATCTCCTGCCACGATCCGGTCTTGAAGGCCCAGAGCGCCGGGGCGAGCCAGAGCGGAGACCACGGCTGGTTGGGGAGCACCACCAGGCCCAGGCAGAAGAGCTCGTTGTAGAAGAAGAGCGTGGCGATCTGCGCGTTGAAGCCGCGGCGGGAGCGCAGCGCCGCGGGGTGCAGCACCAGGTCGTTGAAGACCATCGCCAGGTAGTAGGCTCCGAGCAGCGCGATGACCGACGAGGGCGCCATCCCCGTGGCCCGGTGCACCGCGGGCAGCGAGAGCACCGCGGCGCAGAGCGCGAGCGAGCAGCCCATGTAGATCAGCAGCCGCGGGCCGCCTCCGCCGATCTCCACGGAGCCGGGGCGGTAGCGCGGCCAGAGGCGAAGCACCGGGGTCCTGGCGGTCTCCTCCACGGTTGAGGTCTATCGCCCCCACGCGCCACGAAGACAAGTCGCCCCGCGCATAAACCTGATCGCCCCCCCCGGGATATCACCTCCGAGACTTCTCCGATAGCCCATGAAGATGCGCTCCGACGGCTGATAAGGTCGCCGCTCATGGCCATGCGACCGCTTGCCTTCGCCCTCGGGATCCTCGCGCTCGGCTGCTCGTCCCGCGCCCCGGCGCCCACGACGACGCCCCCATCGCCCCGCCCGGCCCCCCTGGTGGTGACCCTCGTGGTCGATCAGTTCGCGGCCTGGATCGCCGAGGATCGGCTGCCGATGCTCCCCGAGGACGGCGGCTTCGCGAGGCTGCGGCGCGAGGGCACCTGGTACCGCCATGTCCGGTATGGCCACGCGGCGACGGACACCGCGCCGGGGCACTCGTCGCTCTACACGGGACAGCCTCCGAGGGAGAGCGGGATCCTGGCCAACGAGGTTCCGGATGCGCGCGGGGAGCGGGTGTCGATCTTGAGGGACGAGAGCGCCCGCGTGGTGACCTCGGAGGGAGCGACCGACGCGGTGGGCAGCTCCATCGCGAGGCTGCGGGTCGACACGCTCGCCGACGCCCTCCGGGCGCGCTCCCCCGGCGCGGTCATCGTGAGCATCTCCCTCAAGGACCGCGGGGCCATCTTCGGCGGAGGCCGCCACCCGACGGCGACCCTGTGGTTCGACCCCTCGCGCGACGCCTTCGTGACCTCGACCGCCTTCGGACAGACCTTACCCACCTGGGTAAACCGCGCCGGCACGCCCGCCGCCCTCCAGGCCCTGCGGGCGACGCCGTGGACCTTGTCGGATGAGCCCTGGGTGAGGGCCCACGCGGCGACCCCCGACGACCAGCCCGGAGAGGGCGACCTCGGCGGCTGGGGGAGGACCTTCCCCCATGACTTCACCCGGGCCCGACGGCCCGCCGGGGCGATGCGGGCCTCCCCGATGGGAGACACCGCGGTGCTGCGCCTCGCGGAGGACGCGCTCTCGGCGAGAGACCCGAGGGCCCCGATGCTGCTGGCCCTCTCGCTCTCCTCCAATGACTACATCGGACATCTCTTCGGACCAGACTCCTGGGAGGCGTGGGACCAGCTCCGCCGACTCGATGCCTCCCTCGCAATCTTCTTCTCCCGACTGGACGCCCTCGCAGGTCGCGACGGATGGACCCTGGTGCTCTCCGCGGACCACGGCATCACCTCGCTCCCCGAGGTGGCGAGCATTCCCGCGGCGAGGCCCTGGTGCGACGGTCCGAGGCAGCGCGGAGGGAGCGACCCCTATGAGCGACCCTGCGGGGCTCTGGGGAGGATCGACCCGGACCACGTCGCGACGGTGCTTCAGGCCGCCGCGGTGCGCCTTCTTGGCGAGGGGCGCTGGGTGCTCGGGGTGGCTGATCCGTATGTGTACCTGACGCCCGAGGCGGAGGCGCTGCCGGGGCCTCGGCGCGAGCTGCTTCAGCTGGCCCTCACGGCGACGCTGCGGCAGTTTCCGGAGATCGAGCGGGTGATCGACACCCGTACCGTGGCGACCTCGTGCGCCGAGGGCGAGTCCGTCGAGGCGCTGCTGTGCAGGGCGATCCCGGAGCGCAACGGCGCGGCGCTCTATGCGCAGGCCAGGGCGGGGGCCTTCTTCGACTCGGGATATGACCTGGGCCGGGGGACCAGCCACGGATCTCCCTACCTCTTCGACCGGACGGTCCCGATGCTGGTGAGGGCGCCGGGCAGGGAGCCCGCGGGGCGGGTGGTCGATGAGCCGACCTCGTATACCGAGTTCAGGCGACAGGCCGAGCGGCTATTGGGGTTGTGACCAGAGAGAGAGCGGTCACTCCGCAGGGAGCCGGCTCAGCTCGGTGAACACCTGCTCGGCGTCCCTGATGTTGGGCGTGATGGTGTCGCCGTCGCGCACCCGGCGCAGGCCGTCGATGAGGATGCGCTCGCCCTCGCGGAGGCCGTTCGAGACGATGTACTGGTGCGGCAGCTCCTCGCCGAGGGTGATCTCTCGCGCCCGCACGACGCCGCTCGCGTCGACGACGAACACGAAGGCCTTGTCGAGGACGCGGAAGACCGCCTTCTGGGGGATGAGCAGCGCGCCCGGCAGCGCGGTGGTCATCAGGATCTCGCCGGTCTCGCCGTGGCGCAGCAGGCGGTCGGGGTTGGGGAAGCCCGCGCGAAACGCGATGGTGCCCGTCTCGTTGTTGAAGTCGGCCTCGATCGTCTGGATCGTGCCCGGGTGATCGAAGATCTCGTTGTTCGCCATGCGAAGGCGCACCGGCACCGGCTCGCCTGGCGCGTGCGAGCGGCGAAACGCGAGGTACTCGCGCTCGCTCACGTTGAAGTACACCCACATCTGGCTGTTGTCGGCGAGCACGGTGAGCAGGTCACCCTCGCCGAGCAGGCTCCCGCGGCGCACCATCAGGCGCCCGACGATGCCGTCGAAGGGCGCGTCGAGCCTGGAGAACCGAAGGTGCGCCCGCGCGAGGGCGCGCTGCGCGGAGGCCCGGTTCAGCGTCGCCTGCGCGAGCGCGAGCTGGTTGGGCGACACGACGTTGCCCTCGCGGAGCATCCGGGTGTTCTGGTACTCGACCCCGGCGAACTCCACCTCCGCGTCGGCGCGCGCCACCTCGGCCTGGTAGAGCACCGGCGTGATCTGGAAGAGGCTCTGCCCCCGCCTCACGGTCTGGCCCTCGTCGATGTAGATGTCGCGCAGGTAGCCGCGCTCGAGCGCGCGCACCTCGATGTGCTGAAACGCCCGGATCTGACACACGTAGTCGTGGGTGATCTCCGTGTCCTTCCTGATCGCCGTGGTCACCTCCAGGCGCAGCCGCGCCTCGGCGTGGGGGTGCTGCTTGTGGCAGCCGCTCGCGGCGCCCGCGGAAAGCAGCGCGACGATGAGCCCCCCTTGCGTGAGCGCCTTCATCGCGCAGCTCCTGCATCCGCGCTCTGTGGGCTGAGGGCGCGCGGCCCTGCGGGTCGCCAGCCTCCGCCCAGGGCCTGGTAGAGCGTCACCGTGGCCGTCAGCTGCCTTTGTTTGGTCTCGACAAGACTCACCTGCGCCTCCATCAGGTCGCGACGGGCCGTCAGCACCTCGAGGTAGTCCGCCCGCGCGGAGTTGAAGAGCAGCGTCGAGATCTGCACCGACTCGGTCAGGTGCTCGACCTGCTGCGCCTTGAGCGCGTAGCTCTGAGAGAGATTGCGGAGCATGTTCAGACCCGTGTTGACATCGACGTAGGCCGCGAGAATCGTGCGCTCGTACCTGAGAACCGCCTGCATCTGCCGCGAATTCGAGGAGAAGTACTCCGCCGTGATGCCGCTTCGGTTGAGCAGCGGCGCCATCACTCCAGCGAAGACGCTGTAGAGAATCGAGTCCGGCGTAGCGAGCAGGCGGCCGGCGTCGAAGGACTGATACCCGAGGCCCGCGTCGAGGTGCAGCGCGGGGTAGAAGCGCGCCCGCGCCGCCGCCACGTCGAGCGAGGCCGCCCGCAGCTCGAGCTCCGCGCGCCGCACGTCGGGTCGGTTCTCGAGAAGCTGCGCCGGCGCCCCCGCGTGCACCGCCGACGGCTCGCGCTCGAGGAAGCCCTCCGCGCGCCGCTCCACGTGCTGCGGAAAGCGTCCCACGAGGAGGTTGAGCTGGTTCTCCGTCTCGACGATGCGCTGGGTGATGTCGAACTGCTGGCTCTGGAAGGCCCGAAGCTGCGCCTCGAACCTTCGCACCGCGAGCATCGTGACCTGCGCCGCCTGCTGCTGGAGGCGCACCATCTCGAGCGCGCTCTGCTGGAGCTCGACGTTGCTGCGCACGATCTCGAGCTGACGGTCGAGGGCGATGAGCTCGTAGTATCGACTCGCGATCTCCGCCACGAGCCGGGTGACCATGAAGTTCAGGCCCTCCTGGCTCGCGAGGTAGCGGTACCGGGCCGCGTCGATGGAGTTGCGCAGGCGCCTCCAGATGTCGACCTCCCACGACGCGTAGAGGCCGAACGAGTAGCCCTGCAGGTCCGGCGCGACGCCGGTGTGCTCGTCGGCCTGACCCTGGCTGGTGTAGCGGCCCACGCGGTCGAGGCCGGCGCCCGCGCGGAGCCCGAGGCTCGGCAGGTACTCGCCGCGCCGCGACATGATCTCGTTGTTCGTCACGAGCATCTCTTGAACGTTGATGTTCAGCTCCTGGTTGTGGCTGAGCGCATGGTCGATGAGCGCCAGCAGGGGCGGGTCGGAGAAGTACTCCCGCCAGTCGACGAGGGCCGAGTTCTGCGGGTCGGAGGGCACGCCGAAGGAGGCCGGCACCTGCCTGTTGGGCGCGCGGGCGGGCCCGTGCGGGAGCGCCGGGACGCATCCCCCGAGGAGCACCGCGCCGACGATGGCGAGCGAGCGCCGCGAGCGGGGCTTGGAGCGGGTCCCATCAGGGTGTGGGACGCCGCCGTCGGCCCCCTCACCGCGCTGCCGCGCGCCCTCACCCCCGCGGAGCGGGGGCAAGGGCTCGATCGACTGAGAGGAAACGATGAATCGGGCCCGTGGATCCGCCTCGACCTGCCAGTTCGAGCACCACCCGAACCCATCGCAGAGCCCTTGCCCCCGCTCCGCGGGGGTGAGGGCGCGCGGCAGCGCGGTGAGGGGGCCGACGGCGGCGTCCCACACCCATCGGAGCACCGCTCTAGTCACCGTTCTCGTCTCCCTCGGTGACCGGGTTCTCTTCCTCGTGCTGGATGAGCGTCCGCCCCTCGGCGAGCGTGCCGAAGATGTAATAGAGGCCGGGGATCAGCACGACGCCGAAGAGGGTGCCGAAGAGCATGCCGCCGAGCGCCGAGCCGCCGATGGTACGGTTGCCCACGGCGCCGGGGCCGGTGGCGCGCACGAGGGGGATCAGGCCCGCGATGAACGCGAAGGAGGTCATCAGGATCGGGCGGAAGCGCGCCCTGGAGCCCTGGATGGCGGCGTCGAAGACCGTCGCCCCCCGGTGGTGCGCCTGCACCGCGAACTCGACGATGAGCACGGCGTTCTTGCCGAGCAGGCCGACCAGCATGACGAGCCCGACCTGGGCGTAGATGTCATTCGCGAGGCCGAGCATCTTCAGCACGAAGAACGAGCCGAAGACTCCAGCCGGGAGCGAGAGCACCACCGCCAGCGGGATGATGAAGCTCTCGTACTGCGCCGCGAGCACCAGGTACACGAAGGCGAGCACGATCGCGAAGATGTAGATCGACTCGTTGCCGCGGCGCGCCTCGTCGAAGGAGAGGCCCTCCCAGGCGATGTCGTAGCCGCGCGGCAGCGTCCGCCGGGCCACGTCGCGGATCGCGCGGATGGCGTCGGCGCTGGTGTGCCCCGGAGCGGGCACGCCGCGGATGGCGGAGGAGTTGTAGAGGTTGTATCGGGTGATCTCGTTCGGGCCGTGCGTCTCGCGCATGGTCATGAACGCCGAGTACGGGACCATCTCGTCGCGGCTGTTCTTCACGAACAGGTTCATCAGGTCGGAGGGCATCCGGCGGTACTGCGGCCCCGCCTGCACGTAGACCTTGTAGAACCGGCCGAAGCGGATGAAGCCCTGCTCGTAGGTGCTGCCGATGAGGATGTCGAGGTTGTCGAGCGCCGCGCGGATGGAGACGCCCTTCTGCATCGCGAGCTCGTTGTCGATGACGAGCTCGTACTGGGGATAGTTCGCCGCGAAGAAGGTGAAGAGCCCGGTGAGCTCCGGGCGCCGCTCGAGGTTGTGCATGAACTCGCGGTTGACGCGGTCGAACTCGTTGTAGTCGACGGTCTCGCTCGTATCGAGCAGTCGCAGCGCGAAGCCGTCGGCGGCGCCGTAGCCCGGCACCGACGGCGGCTCGAAGAACTCCACCGTGGCGCCGATGTTGCGCGACCGCTCCTCGAGCTCGTGGATGATCTGGTGCACCGAGTGGGTGCGCTGCGACCACGGCTTGAGGTTGATGAGGCAGGTGCCCGCGTTGGAGCCTCGGCCCTCGGTCAGGATCTCGTAGCCGGCGAGCGACGAGATGGATTCGACGCCCTCGACGTGCTGGGCGACCTCCTGCAGCGTGCGCGCGACCTGGTTGGTGCTCTCGAGCGTCGAGCCGGGGGGCGTCTGGACGATGGCGTAGATGAGCCCCTGGTCTTCATTGGGGATGAAGCCCGCGGGAAGGACCTTGTTGACCCCGAAGATGCCGAGCCCGAAGAGCGCAAGGAGGCCGAAGGTGACCAGTCGGCGGTTCACGATGAGCCCGAGGAGGCGCACGTACCGGTTGGTCACCCGGTCGAAGACCCGGTTGAAGAGGTCGATGAACATGCCCACCGGCGTGCGGCGCTTGGGCTTGCCGTGGTGGCTCTTCAGGATGATGGCGCAGAGCACCGGCGTGAGCGTGAGCGCCACCACGCCGGAGATGACGATGGACGACGCCATGGTGATCGAGAACTGGCGGTAGAAGACGCCCACCGGGCCGGTCATGAACGCCACCGGCACGAACACCGCCGTCATGAGCACGGTGATGGCGATGATGGCGCCGCTGATCTCGCCGATCACCTTCTTCACGGCCACGTATGGGGTGACGTCCTCCTCGTCCATCTTGGCGTGCACGGCCTCGACGACGACGATGGCGTCGTCGACCACGATGCCGATGGCGAGCACCAGCGCGAAGAGGGTGATGAGGTTGATGGTGAGGTCGAAGGCCTGCATGAAGATGAAGGCGCCGATGAGCGACACGGGCACCGCGAGCGTCGGGATGAGCGTCGAGCGCAGGTCTCCCAGGAAGAGGAACACCACCAGCGCGACGAGCACGAAGGCCTCGAAGAGCGTGTGCACCACCTTCTCGATCGACGCGTCGAGGAACTTCGAGACGTCGTAGTTGATCGAGTAGTGCATCCCGGGCGGGAACCTCGATCGCTGAAGCTCCTCGAGCCGGGCCTTCACGGCCTCGATGACGTGGCTCGCGTTGCTGCCGTAGGTCTGCTTGAGCACGATGGCCGCCGAGGGGTGGCCGTTGAGGTTGGAGTAGATGTCGAAGAACTCGCTGCCGAGCTGTACGTCCGCGATGTCGCGCAGGTGGAGGGTCTCTCCGTTGGGCGTCGCGCGGATGATGATGTTCGCGTACTGGTCGGGCTGGTTGTAGCGGCCCTGGTAGGTGAGCACGTACTCGAGCGACTGCGCGGTCAGGCCGGTGGCCTGCCCCATGCGACCGGGGCGGCCGATGATGCTCTGGTCGCTGATCGCCCTCATCACCTCCTCGGTCGAGACGTTGTAGGCGCGCATGCGGTCGGGCTTGAGCCAGACGCGCATCGCGTACTGGCGGTTGCCGAGGATCGTCACGCGGCCGACGCCGGGGATGCGCTGAAGCTCCGCGACGAGGTTCACGCTCGCGAAGTTGTAGAGGTACGTCTCGTTGGCGTTGTGGTCGTCGCTGTACAGGTTCACGTACATCAACATGCTGGGCTGCACCGGCGTGACGACGATGCCCTCGAGCTGAACCAGCTCGGGCAGCAGGTTTCTCACCTGGTCGACGCGGTTCTTCACGTTGACGACCGCGAGGTCGGAGTCGGTGCCGAGCTCGAAGACGACCTGGATCGTCGCCTCGCCGGCGCTCGTGGCGTCGGAGACCATGTACTTCATGCCCGGCACGCCGTTGATCGAGCGCTCGAGCGTGATCAGCGCGGAGTCGACGAGCACCGCCGCGCTCGCGCCCGGGTAGGCGAGCGTCACGGTCACCAGCGGCGGGGCGATCGCGGGAAACTGCGAGGTCGGCCGGCTCTTGATCGCCAGCGCACCGAGGAAGATCAGGATGAGAGAGACGACGATGGCGAGGACGGGGCGACGGATGAATTTCTGGATCATTTCTGCGCAGGGCCGCCCCTGGGCAATGGCCATGCCGCAAGCGCCAGCGCGCTGCGCAGCGCGCTCCTACCCGGTGGGCGAGGCGGTACGGCTCCCCGAGGCCGAGGGGTCCCTCGGTTGCCCCATTTTTCCACGGCGTGGCGAAGTGCCCCACGGCTGCGTTCGGAGTCCGCAGCCCCCTCGAGCATTGTCGGGAGTGTCGCCCCTCGTAACTGCCGTACCTCCCTGGGAGTATCCCCACCGATGACCCTCCGGACCTCCTTCGCCATCCCGGCCTTCGCGCTCCTCCTCGCGGGCTGCGGCTCCTCCGGCTGCAACGCCTCCACCCCGGCGCCCGCCCCCGCGCGGCCCGCCGCGACCCCGAGGGCCCCCGCCGAGGCCCCGGTCGCCGACTACCCGGTCGTCCCCGAGGGGGGCACCCGCGAGGCCGGTCCTCCCCCTGCGGGCATGGCCGTGGCGACCTTCGCGGGCGGCTGCTTCTGGTGCATGGAGGCCGCCTTCGAGCACGTCCCTGGCGTGCAGGACGCCATCTCGGGATACACCGGAGGCACCGAGCAGCACCCCACCTACGACGACGTGAGCAACCACCGCACGTCGCAGGCCGAGGCCATCCGGGTGATCTACAACCCCTCTCAGGTCACCTACGACCAGCTCCTCGAGGTGTACTGGCGACGCGTCGATCCGACGGGCGTCGACCGCGCCTTCTCGGATGTCGGCCACCAGTACCGCAGCGTCATCTTCGTGCACGACGCCGCGCAGCGAGAGGCCGCCACCCGCACCCGCGCAGGCGTCGCGGCGCTCGGCCACTTCACCGATCCCATCACCACCACCATCGAAGACGCCGGGGTGTTCTGGGTCGCGGAGGACTATCACCAGAACTTCTGGCGGACCCACCCCACGCACTACAGCGCCTATCACGACCACTCGGGGCGACGGGAATTCCTCCGGCAGCACTGGGGGCCCGACGCGCCGTACTGAGCGCCTGCTCCGCCGTGGTAGCTTCCGCGCGCGTCAAGCGAAGGGAGCCCACCACCACCATGCGACTGGTCAAGATCGGCCTCGGCAGCGTCAACCCCACCGTCGGCTCGGTGCACTCCAACACCGCCCGGTGCATCGCCGAGGCGAAGGCCATGGCCGCCGTCGACGTCACCGTCGCCGCGCTCCCCGAGCAGGTCATCGGCGGCTATCCCTCCGAAGACCTGGTGCAGTGGGCGGGCTTCGTCCGCGCCCAGTGGGACGCGCTCCAGCGCTTCGCCCAGGAGACCTCCTCGCTGGCCACGGTCTTCGCGCTCGGCGTCACCGTCGCCCACCAGGGGCACCTCTACAACTGCGCCGCCGTCGTGCACCGGGGCGCGGTGCTGGGCCTCGTCCCCAAGGAGAAGCTCCCCACCTACAACGTCTTCTACGAAGCCCGAACCTTCTCCCGAGGGGTCCCCGGGCAGCGCGACACCGTGGAGGGGGTCCCCTTCGGCGACCTCGTGTTCGCCTTCGACTTCGGCACCCTCGCGGTCGAGGTCTGTGAAGACGTCTGGTCGCCCGACGGCCCCATGCGCCGCCGCTGCTACGCCGGCGCCGAGCTGGTGCTCAACCTCTCCGCCTCGCCCTACCGCATGGGCGTCATGGGCACGCGCCGCGAGATGCTCTCCACGCGCTCCAGCGACAACCAGTGCACCCTCGCGTACGTCAACAGCGTCGGCGCCAACGACGGCCTCATCTTCGACGGCGGCGGCTTCGTCTTCCAGAACGGCCGCCCGATGGTCGAGGCCCCTCGCTGGGTGGAGTCCTGGGCCGCCGTGGTGGTCGACCTCGACCGCACCCGCCGGCTGCGCACCGAGGCCACCACCTGGCGCACCGACTGCCTCGACGCCGCGCAGTCGCCCATCAAGCCCACGCTGATCACCGCCCCGGGGAAGGGCTCGAGCCGCGCCTCGCTGCCCTACCCCGCCCCCACGCACGGGAGCTTCTTCCTGCCGGGCCCCCAGGTGCCCCGCAACGCCCGCGTGGAGTTCTGCGACGACCTCCTCGACGCCCTCGGCATGGGCGTCTGGGACTATTACGAGAAGACCCGCGCCTTCAAGGGATTCGGCCTCGCGCTCTCCGGCGGCCGAGACTCGCTGCTCACCCTGCTCGTCACCTGGAGGGCCATCCAGAAGCGCTTCGCCGACCTGCCCGACGAGGCCCGCAAGGCGAAGACGGGGGAGATGCTCAAGGCGTTCTATATGCCCTCGCGCTACTCCACCGATCACACCTCGGAGAGCGCTCGCATCATCTGTGAAGAGCTGGGAGTGCCATTCAAGGTAGTGGCCATTGAGGAAGCCTTCGAGCGAGAGGCCGAGGCCGCGAAGACCATGGTGGGCGGAGAGCTCACCGCGCTGACCATGCAGAACATCCAGGCCCGGGTGCGCGCCCAGCGGATGTGGAACTACTCCAACACCACGGGGATGCTCTTCCTCCAGACGGGCAACATGTCGGAGAAGGCCATGGGCTACACGACCATCGGAGGCGACCTGGAGGGCGCCCTCGCGGTGCTGGCCAACGTCCCCAAGACGGTGGTGATCTATCTCCTGGAGTATCTGTTGGAGAAGCACGGCTTCGAGGGCATCTGGAAGACCCTGTCGGCCCCGGCGGGCCCGGAGCTGGCGCCCAACCAGAAGGGCGAGGACGAGCTCATGCCCTTCAGGGTATTGGACGCGTGCTTCCACCTGTATGCCGCGGAGAAGCTGTCCCCGCCGGAGATCGTGCAGGCGCTGGAGAGCATGTTCCCGGATGACACCGCGGAGGAGCGGGAGCGCTGGGTGGCGAAGTTCACCCGGATGTTCGTGCAGTCGATCTACAAGTGGGTGCAGGCGCCGCTCTCGCTGCACGTCGGCAACCTCGACCTCGACCGAGAGCGGGCGCTCCAGCTCCCGGTGGTCGAGACCACGGAGTGGACCCGCAAGGCGTAAGGGGAGAAGGGATTGGCGATGCGAGGTGAAGGCAACAACCGTTGGAGAATCAGGCGATGCGTCCAGGCTTGGGGCCCCCTCACCGCGCTGCCGCGCGCCCTCACCCCCGCGGAGCGGGGGCAAGGGCTCAGGTAGCTGCCAGGTTCGCGCTCGGACTGAAGGCGTCGGAGCCCTTGCCCCCGCTCCGCGGGGGTGAGGGCGCGCGGCAGCGCGGTGAGGGGGCCGCCCGAGCTTCGGCGATTGCCTTCACGTCGCAGCGGTAGCCTGAGATGCGCCCACCCCGATGACCACGCCCTTCCGCACGCGACCCGACGACGGCCCGCAGCTCAGCGCCAGCGAGGCCGTCCATGACGCCATCCACCAGATGGTGCGCCAGTTCGCCGACCCGATGGCGTGGCTGCGCGAGCTCGTCCAGAACGCCCTCGACGCAGGCACCACCGCCATCAGCGTCCACCTCGACTACCAGCCCGACCGGGTGTCCGATCGAGGCACCCTCCTCGCCTCGGTCACCGACGACGGCCACGGCATGGACCAGGACACCATCGAGCGCTCCCTCGTCGTGCTCTTCCGCTCCACCAAGGACCGCGACCCCACCAAGATCGGCAAGTTCGGCGTCGGCTTCTTCTCGGTCTTCGGCGCAGGTCCCACCGTCGTCACCGTCGACTCCGGCCGCGCCGACGCCCCCGAGGCGCTGCGTCTCAGCTTCCGACCCGACTTCACCTACGAGCTCGAAGCCATCCCTGCCCGCCGGGGGACCACCGTCACCCTCACCCTCCAGCAGTCCTCCGCCCAGGCCAGCGAGTTCGCCGAGCGCTCCCTCGCCGCCCTCTCCCGCTGGTGCCCCCACGTCGCCGCGCCGCTCCAGCTCAGCACCCACGGCATCCCCGCCGGAGACCGCGACGTCCGCATCGACCGACCCTTCGACATCGACGGCCCCGTCACCCTCACCCACCGCGTCGACGCCCGCACCGTGCTCGCCCTCGCCGTCGACCCGGTCGCCTCCGTCGCCTTCTACAACCGCGGGATCCTCCTCCACGAGACCACCGACACGCCCCTCCCCGGGGTGCGCTGGAAGGTCGACGCGCACGACCTCCACCACACCGTCTCCCGCGACAACGTGCGCCGCGACGCCGCCTTCGCCCGCGCGCAACAGCTCGCCGCCGAGCTCGCCCGCACCGCCCTCCGGGAGCGCTTCGTCGCCGCCTTCGCCGCCGCCTCCTCTCGCAGCGCCTCGGCCCGCCACGCGAAGCAGCCCCCGCCCGACGCGGCCCTCCTCGCGGCCTGGGCCCGCCTCGCGCTCGACGCGCCCTTCAAGCTCAAGCCCGCGGAGGTCGCCTGGCCCCTCGCGCACCCGCTCGCCTCCGACCCCTCGCGGGTCACCGCCTCCTTCGCGCCAGGCATCCTCCAGCGCCCCGAGCGCCGCTACACCCTCGAGCCCTCCGCCCTCACCGCCGCCCTCGCCCGCAAGGACATCCCCGTCGTCGACCTCGGCGTCGCAGGCCCCGGCGCCGAGGCCCTGCTCGCCCTGCTGCGCGCCCACCACCACGAAGACCGGGTCGTCCCCGTCGACGCCCGCTACCTCCTCGCCAGGGCCCTCCACACCAACGACCTCGTGCCCCACGCCCGCAAGCTGCTCGACGCGCTGCGACCGCTGCTCCCCGCGCTCGGCCTGAGAGAGGTCTTCCTCGGAACCATCGACGGACACGGGCGCGACCGCGCCTTCGCGGCCTTCGCCCACGACCCGAGAGCCACGGAGTCTCTCCTCGACGCCACCCGGGACGAGCCCTTCTCCCTCGAGGAGGGAAGGGCCCTGCTGCTCCAGGTGACGCACCCCCGCGTGGCCGCCGCCGTCGACGCCGCGCGCTCCGACCCGGCCCTCGCCGCCCTCGCCCTGCTGCGCGCCATCGCCCTCGACGCGGGCTCCCTCGACGCCCGCCGCGACCTCTCCCTCTTCACCCTCGCGACCCCCTCATGAGCGATCGACGCAAGGTCCTCTCCCGCGGCACCGCCCTCGTCGACCCTCGCGCCGCCGTGGAGCGCCTGCGCAGCTTCCAGCTCGCCGAGCCGCTGCTCTACGTGCTGGAGATCGTCCGCGCCGCGGTCGCCGGCGAGGCCACCGCGGTCGACCTCTACAACGACGCCGACGACCTGGTGCTCACCTTCGACGGCGCCGCCCCCTCCGCCGACGACCTCGCCCACCTCCTCGACCACCTCTTCAGCACCCAGCACCCCCGCCTCCGGCTGCTCGCCATCGCGGTCAACACCGCCCTCGGCTTCGGCCCCCGCCACGTCGACCTCTACACCACCCGCGACGCCCCCGCGGGGCACTGCCACCGGGTGCGCTTCACCGCGGGCGTCTCCCACGACCCCGACGCGCGCGTCCCCGCAGCCCTGGAGAGCGCCCGCGTCGAGCTGGTCGCGCGCCCCGCCGACCTGCCCCCCGAGGGCGTGCGGGTGCACCTGAGGGAGTCCTTCGGGCTCCCGGTGGTGAGGGAGTGGTTCGCCCGCGACCCGGCGGAGACCGTGCTCCTCCGCGACCGCCTGGTGGCGCTCCCCATCCCGCTGCGCCGCGACGGCGTCGCCCTCGCCACGGGCTTCGCCCCAGGCCCGCTCGTGAGCGTTCCCCTCGAGCTCGGCGCCGGGCTGAGCGGATCGCTCCAGCTCATCAGCGCCACCCACGGCCATCGCCTCGTGCTCTCCGAGCTCGGGGTCATCCTCGAGGAGCGCCCGCTCTCCGCCGCGGCCGATGCCAATGTCCCCGGCGCCCCGCTGCGCCTCCACCTCGACGCCCGCTCGCTGCCCACCAACGCCTCCCGCTCCCAGGTCGACCTCTCCGGCGGCCTCCAGCACGCCCTGCGCCGCGCCTGGAACCTCCACCTCCCCCAGCTCCTCGACGCCGCCCGCGCCCGCCTCGACGACCCGCAGCTCCCAGAGGCCGATCGCGTCGCCCTCCACGAGGCGCTCCTCGCCTGGGTGCACCACTACCTCGGCGACGCCTGGTTCGCCCTCGGGCGCAGCGCCATCGCCACCACCGACGAGACCGAGCTCGGCCAGTGCCCGCCCGCCGTGCTGCGCGCCCTCATGGCCCTGGAGCTCATCCCCACCGCCGCAGGGACTCGGCTCTCCGTCGCCTCGATCGTCGACACCGACCCCCGGCCCTCGCTCGTCTGGCGAGGCGCCGAGCCCGTCGCCGCAGAGCTCGCCCCCCACCTCGCCGCGGTGCTCTGGTGCCCTCCCAGGCGCCCCCGCCTCGAGGCCCTGCTGCGGCCGCTCTCGCTCCAGCCCGCCGACGCCGCCATCGCGATCGCCCGCGAGGCCCTCACCCGCCGCAAGCGCTTCCTCGGGCTCTCTCCCCGGGAGCCCCGCGTGGCGCAGGCCGACGACGCCGTGCTGCGCGTGGTCTTCGGCGAGGCCTCCACCGAGGAGCGACCCACCCTGCCGGTCACCCTCCCGGGCCTTCGCGGGGAGCTGCTGCTGCGAGCGCGGGGCCTCGACGCCGCCGGGGTCTTACAGACCACCGTATTCATCGAGCAGCGGCCGCTCGCCGCCGAGGCGCTCGACACCGCAGGGGTCCCCGCGGAGGTGGCGCTGGAGTACACCCCGCTCAGGGCCAACGAGGCCTTCCAGGGCGTAGAGCGGGACGCCGCGCTCGCCGACGCCATGAGGGCCGTGAAGCGGGTGCTGGCCGAGGCCCTCGCGGTGCTGGCCGACGAGCTCGCGGGAGCGCTCTCGCTCCATGACCCGAGGCGGCAGTGGCTCGGCCCCTCGCTCGACGACCTCTCCCCCGCCACCCGCCGCGCCATGGCCCGAGCGGCCTTCGACACCCTGCGCGGTGCCAGCGCCGCCCCGTCCGAGCCGCGCTCCCTCGGCAGCGATCTGCTCGAGCGCCACCCCGCCCTCGACGAGCTCCCGCTCTGGGCCACCACCGCCCCGGGGGTCTTCGCCTCGACCCGTGAGCTTCGCGCCATGGCCGAATCCCCCGTCGGGTGCGTGCTCTTCAGCACCGCGACCCGCTCGGGCCTCCGCGCCGACGGGCGCACGGTGCTGCTGCTCGACCCGTCGGTCCGTCGCTCCCTCTCGGCGCTGCTCCCGGCGTCCACCCGCTTCGTCGACCTCACCGACGCGCTGCCCACCCGCATCAGTCCCGACCCCCGCGCCCTGGTCACCCTCGACGACCGCCGCGCCGTGCCGTGGATCGTCGTCGCCAGCGAGCACACCCGCATCGCCCTCGCCCCGTCGCCCTCCACGAAGGACACCCTCGTCCTCGCCCACGGCGGCCTCGCGCTCGACGCCCGCAAGCGCAGGAGCCGCTTCGGTCCGATGCAGGTCGTCGCCGAGGACGACCGGATCATCGTGCTCCCGGAGAAGAAGAGCGCCGCGCTGCCGGAGAGCGTCCCCGGGGACCTCGACGAGCTCGTGGCCGCGGCCGAGCTTACCCTGGTCGGTAAACTCTGCCTCGCCTGGCGGGGCGACGACGAGGCCGCCGACTCGCTCGGAGGCGACCCGGAGGAGATCCGCAGCGTCCCGGCGCGGAGGATGCTGCTCTCGGCCCTCGCCTACACGGCAGCGCACCCGGAGGACGCGAGCCTCCACGCGCTGAGGGAGGCCCTGGAAGGGACGCCGATGATCCAGTCGCGCAGGGTCGACGGCGCGGTGGAGGAGCTCAGCCCGAGGGCGCTGAGGGAGCGCATCCAGGCCGCCGGCGGAGGGCCCTACCCCTACCTGGCGGAGCCCCCGGCGGACCTCGCCGGAGAGGACTTCACCCCGCTGCTCGTGGCCGACCGCGAGCACCGAACTCTCATCGAGCAGTCCCTCGGGGTGAAGCTCCGCAGCGCCCACGAACATCTCCCCCGCCTCCGCGAGGCCCGCGCCCGCCGCCTCGCCCGCGCCCGCCTCGCCGCCCTCCCCCAGGTGCGCCCCGACGACCTCTCCGGCTTCCCCACCTGCTCCCCGGTGCGCACGCTCACCCAGCAGGACCTGGGCACCCTCCACGCCGCCATCGCCAGGGAGCTCGCCTCGGCGCGCATCGAGGTGATCGTCGACGGCGCGGTGGCCTTCACCCTCTCCGGCGAGGCCCTCCCCCTCCCGCTGGTGGGAAGGCTGGACGCCGACGCCGACCCCGCCCTCACCAGCGCCCTCGACGCGCTCTCGGACGCCGGTCGCAAGGGCCTCGACGCGCTGCTCCGGGTGATGGTCCCGGTGCTGCTCGAAGGGGCGCTGGAGGAGGCCGACGGGGGGAAGGTTCTGGCGGCGGGCGTGGCGACGCTCTGCCTGCGCTGGGCGCTCTCGGAGGGGACCCGAGGGATCGCGAAGCACACGGTGCTGCGAGAGCGGCTGCGGCGCGTGCCGATGTGGCGCACTCCCTCGGGGGAGCGCATCTCCCTCTCGACGCTGACCCTCTTCTCGCCGAGGCCCGCCTGGTGCCGCGAGCGCTCGACCCCGTGGATCGCCGCCGCCCCCGGAGAGGACCCCGACGTCGCGGCGGTGGTGCTCGATCACCCGGACGACGCGAAGGGGCTCGCGGCCCTGGTGGGCGAGCTCTCCGTCGACCGCTCCGAGGAGATCGAGAAGCTCCAGCGGCTGCGCTCGCTCCGGGCTTCGGGCGGCGCGGCGGTGCGCGTCCCAGGAGAGCCCGGGTGCCCGGCGCTCTCGGTGCGCATCGAGGCGGTGGCCCCGAAGATCGGCTTCGGGGAGCTGCGCCTGGTCGATGACGAGCCCGCCCTCACGCTGCGGGTGCACGCCCCGGGCAGCAGCGCCCGGGTGCTCACGCTCCCTGCGCCCTTCGCCATGGCGGCGGCGATCGCGTGCGTCGACCTCGACCCCTCGGACATCGACCGCTCGGTGCAGTCGCTGGAGCTGGGGACGCGCCTCCAGGAGATCGCCCGCGCGCTGCTGCTGAGGGTGGCGGGCACGAGCGACGCGCTGCCCCGGTGGAGCGACGCGGCGATGCGCTGGGCGCTGCTCACCACGCGAGGGGTCGAGGGCGCGGCGCTGGGTCGGGCGGTCTTCGCCGACACCGAGGCGAAGCCCATGTCCCTTGCGGATCTCCAGGCCCAGGAGGCGGCGCACCGCGCGGTGGGCTACTGCACGGTGGCGCCTGACGAGCCCTGCGCGCTGCCCGAGGCGGGCGTGAGGGCGGTGGTGCTCTCGACGCGCGAGGCGGGGTGGCTACAGACGCTGCGCAAGGGGCGAGACCTTACCGCGGCGGTAAAAGCGGCCCTGCGCGCGCTGGCCTGGGACCGGTCGCCTACGGCCTCGCGCATCGAAGCCCCGGTGGACGGCTCGGTGCGGGTGCGGGTGCGCAGCCCGATCAAGGCGGAGGGCGCGGAGGGGGAGGTCTGCTGGCTGGACAGCGACGCTCCGCCCGGGAGCACGGTGGCCTGGTACCGTGGGCGACGTCGGCTGGGGGAGAGCCCGATCGAGCTGCCGTGGCCCGCGCGGGTGGCGCTGGAGGCGCCGGAGCTGACGCCGGACGCGACGCGCAGCGGGCCGGTGCCCGACCTGGCGCTGGCGCAGGCGAGGCAGCGCGCGGTCGACCTCGCGCTGGGCACGCTGCGGCGCACGCTGGGCCCGACGGAGAGGGAGGCGCCGCTGGGATCGGTGGCGGCCCACGACCCCAAGAGCCCTGCGTGGCGGGGCGGCGTGGCGCACTCGGCGGGCTGGCTCTGGCTGGAGCCCGACGGATCGCCAGGGTCCATCGAGGTGATGGCCGGAGAGCAGGTGACGCTGTGGAAGGCGCGCACCGGGGGCAAGCACGGTGGCGCGGCGCCGCTCTCGGGTCGGCTGTGGCTGCACCGGGTGGTGCGCGGCGGGAAGGAGCGCGACGAGCTGCTGGAGGCGGTGGTCTCGTGGGCGTGGCGGCGGCTGCTGGACGTGTGGTTCGGGGCGAAGGGAGTGAGCGCGGAGAGCGAAGGGCACGCGGTGCTGCTCACCCGCGCGGCGCTGGCGGGCGTGCTCACCGGCGCGACGATGCGCGACGCCTCCAGGACGCTGCGGCTGCCGGGGACCCGCACGACCTTCCAGCAGCTTCAGACGGCGAGGAAGGACGACCGGGCGCTGCGGGTGGTTCCGCCGGGTGATGGTCGGACGGAGAAGGCGTACTTCGTCCCGGAGGCGAAGGCGCCGTGGATGGCGGTGCTGCGAGAGGCGGGGATGCTCTCGGCGGACGAGGCCCCAACGGTGACGGTGAGCGCTCCTCCCTCGAAGGCGAAGGAGCCCGCGAAGGAGAGGCCGCAGCCGTCGAAGCCGGTGGCGAGCGCGCCTCGGGCGGAGGCGGAGCCGAGGCGGGAGGAGCCCGCGGTGAAGGTGAGCGCCGCGCGCTCGGTGGCCTGGCCGTGGGCGCCGAGGGTGGAGGGCGAGCTGCGCGCGCTGGGCCTCGCGCCGGAGATGCTGCACACGCTGGAGGGCACGGAGGCCGCGCGAGGAGCCCGGGACGCGATGGTGGACTACCAGTCGGGCTCGCGCGTGGCGCGGGTGGCGGTGAGGCACCCGGTGGTGGCGCGCTGGCTGGCGGGCGATGCGCGGCGGGCGGTGACGCTGCTGGCGATGGCGGTGTACGGCGCGATCAACCGGGAGCGCGCCGACGTGACGGCGGCGGAGGAGTGCGCGGCGATGGACGCGGCGCTCGCGGCGATGGGTGAGAGGATGCGCGGATGACGATCGCACTGGTGGTGTGTGAGCGGTGTGTGCGGCACATGCGGGTCGATGAGCCCCGGTGTCCCTTCTGCGGCGCGGCCGTCCCTGCTGTGGGAACGCAGGCGCTGGAGCTGCCGCGGGGAGCGTCGAGGGCGGTGATCGCGGCCCTCGGGGCCACGTTGAGTCTCGGCGCCTGCCACGGCCGAGGGGAGGCCACCGTCGACGCGACCCGCGCCCGCGAGCCGCAGCGCGTCGAGTCGCACCCGCTGATCATGGCGCCCTACGGTGCGCCGCCGCCGCCGCGCGATGGCCTCCCTCCGGCGGTGCGAGACCTCCAGTGGTTCGTCACCATCTCGAGCCCCATCACGATGGGCGCGCGCGCCACGACGCCGCTGGAGATCTCCGCGAGAAACCATGGCGCCGCGGCGGTTCGCCCCCAGCGAGAGCGGCTGCGGCTGCGGGTCAACGGCGAGCTCTCTCCCGCCTTCGATCTGGCCTTCAACAACGGCACGATGCTGCCCGCCTGGAGCGAGCTCCCGACGGGTCAGGTCGTGCGCGACGTGCGGCCGATCGTGGAGGCGCTGATGCCGGGTCCCGGCGAGTACATGCTCGCGCTGGAGTGGGACGGCCACGTGGTGTCGCGACGCTCGGTCACCGTGCGCCCCTGAAGGGTCAGAGCGAGGCGCCGTCGAAGGTCTCGACCGGCAGCTCGGTCGCCTTCCAGGCGGGGACGCAGCGGAGGTTGACCGCGACGGTCTCTCCCCCCTCGGGGCTGGTCCCTCGGGAGAAGGAGCGCACGCCGCAGTGGCGGCAGAACCCGTGGTGCAGGTGCTTCTTGCCGAACTGGTAGTCCTGGATGGCGTCGGCGCCGGAGAGCAGCTCGAAGCGATCGGCCGGGACGAAGGTGAGCAGCCAGCCTGCGCGGGAGCAGATGGAGCAGTTGCAGGCGTAGGCCTTCTCCGGGCGGGCAGCGTGGACGTTGAACCGGACGGCGCCGCAGTGGCAGCCGCCCTCGACGGGGGCTTGGGTGGTCATGAGGGCCTTCGTAGCCGCGCGACCGGCCCCGGGTATTGTAGAAACGCGACGTGCCGCGCTCCTCGTCGAAGCCGCAGGGCCCGTCGCCGATCGACCGCCGTGGGATCCTCGTTCCCGATGGAGGCGAAGGGCGCTTCGCGCTCTCCCGCCACGCGCCCTCGGAGCGCCTCTCCCGCTGGATCGACCGGTACTGGGTCGTGCGCTGGGACCTCCGGGGCGCAGCCCCCTACGCGCAGGAGACGCTCCCCTTCCCCGCGGTGAACGTGGTGTGCGGAACCCATCGACCCGGGGTGCACGGGGTGAACACCGCGCGCTTCGTCGCAAGGCTCTCCGGGGTCGGCTGGGTGCTTGGCGCGAAGTTCCGCCCCGGAGGCTTCGTCCCCTTCCTCCCTCCTCCCTGGACGATGGCCTCGCTGAAGAACCGAGAGTTCCCCATCGAGGCGCTCTACGGAGACGACGGAAGGCGCCTCGACGAGGCCGTCGCCTCCACCGACGACGACCACGAGAGAATCGCCCTCATGGAGGCCTTCTTCACGGAGCGCGCCCCCTCCGGGGACACCGCTTCGGAGCCTCGCGTGCCCTCGCTGCTGGCGCTGCTCCAGGGCGATCCCTCGCTGGTGCGCGTCGACCTGCTGGCCGAGAGGGCGGGGCTCTCGATGCGCTCGATCCAGCGGCTCTTCCTCCAGGAGGTCGGCGTCCCGGCGAGCCAGGTCGTCCGCCGGGCGCGGGTGCAGGAGGCCGCCGAGCGCGTCGCCCGCTGGGGCGCCTCTCCGGGCACCTGGGCCGACCTCGCCGCGGAGCTCGGATACACCGACCAGTCGCACTTCATCCGCGACTTCAAGCAGCAGATCGGCCAGACGCCGACCCGCTACGCCCGCCGCTGCGCCGGGCGCTCCTGAGCGCGGCCGTGCCCACGATTGCGACGCCGCGCCATCGCGACGATCCTCGGCCGATGGGCCTCCGATGCAACCGCCCCCTCGCGAGCCTCGCGTGACCGACGCGCGGCGCCGCTCGCTGCCCGACCTCGCGCGCTGGGTCACCGCGGCCCTCAGCGTGTGCGCCTGCGCGGCGCTGGTGAGCACCGCCTGGGGCGCCCGGAGCACCTCCCGGGGCCTGGCTCCCGCGCTGGAGCGCGGCCTGGCCGAGTCCTTCCTCGCGGAGATGCCCGCCGAGTTCGGCGGACCGCCCACCACCCGGGGGATGCAGTCGGTGCTCTCCCGCCGCCACGACGCGGGCCTGCGCGCCCTCGCGCTCGTCGACGACTCCGGCGCGGTCCTCTCCCGGGTGGGCTCGCTCGACCCCACGCCCGTCGCCCCGCCCTCGCGCTCCGGCGGCGCCTCGCTGCGCCACGTCGGAACCCGGGTGCGCTACCTCCCTCCGATGCTCGGCCCCCCGAGGCCGCCCGGCGAGGGGCACTTCCCGCCCGGTCCGCCGCCGCCGAGGATGCTGCTGGAGTTCGAGCCCATCATGGTGCGCGCGGCCATCGCGGAGTCCGACCGCACCCTCGCGCTCTCCGTCGTCCTCTCGTCGCTGCTGCTCATCGCCGCCGCGTGGTTCTGGCGCCGCTCGGTGCACGGCGAGGACCTCGACCGCCGCACCATCCAGCAGGACCGCCTCGCCGAGCTCGGCAAGATGACCGCCGTGATCGCCCACGAGATCCGCAACCCCCTCGCGGCGCTCAAGGGCCACGCGCAGCTCCTCGCCGAGTCGCTGGACGAGGGCAGCTCCACCCGCTCCCAGGCCGACCGCATCGTCAACGCCTCCACCCGCCTGGAGCGCCTCGTGCGCGACCTGCTCGACTTCGTCCGGGAGGGCCCCGTCACCCGCCGCCCCTGCGACCCCGCGGCGCTCGTGCGCGAGGTGGCCGACGAGCTCAAGCTGGGCGTCCAGATCGACGCCACGGCGGGCATCCCGCTGTTGATGCTCGACGAGCGACGGCTGCGCCTCGCGCTCTCCAACCTCCTCCAGAACGCCGCCCAGGCCGGCGCGAAGACCGTCACCGTCGGGATCGTCTACGAGGCCGGCATGCTCAGCCTGGAGGTGAGCGACGACGGCGCCGGGATCGACCCCCACGACGTCGAGAGCCTCTTCGAGCCCTTCGTCACGAAGCGCACCCGCGGCGTCGGCCTCGGGCTCGCGGTGGTGCGCCGGGTCGCGCAGATCCATGGAGGGAGCGTGAGCGCCAGCAACCGCGCCGGGGGCGGGGCCCTCTTCACCATGCTGCTCCAGGCGCCTCCCGCGAGCGGGTGACACCCGCCCTCCGCTTACGGCACCCTCCCTCCCCGTGGCGCGCATCCTGGTGGTCGATGACGAGGAGGACCTGCGGGCGTTCTGCGAGGCCGCGCTGGCGGGCGCCGGGCACGACGTGGCGACCGCGGCGGACGGCGTGGAGGCCCTCGACGCGCTGGCCCGGCGGCGCTTCGACCTGGTGCTGACGGACCTTCGGATGCCGAGGCTCGACGGCGAGGCGCTGCTCCGCCAGGTGCGGGCGACCTGGCCCGACGTGGCGGTGATCGTGCTCACCGCGCACGGCAGCGTGGCCAAGGCCGTCGAGGCGATGCGACTGGGGGTGAGCGACTTCCTGGAGAAGCCCGTGGAGAGCCCCGGGGCGCTGCGCTCGGCGGTGACCAGGGCGCTCGGGCGAGACCCGCTCGCCGACGGGGGCGGAGCCATGGAGACCCGGCTGACCTGGGGCGCGGCGGCGATGGCGCCGGTGGAGACCGCCCTGCGGCGCGTGGCGCCCACCGACGCGACGGTGCTGCTGCAGGGAGAGAGCGGCGTGGGGAAGGAGGTCGCGGCGAGGGCGATACACCGCTGGAGCAGGCGCTCGGCGGGGCCCTTCGCGGCGATCAACTGCGCGTCGCTCTCGGAGACGCTGCTGGAGTCCGAGCTCTTCGGCCACGAGCGCGGGGCCTTCACCGGCGCGGTCACCCAGCGCGCCGGTCACATCGAGGCCGCCTCCGGGGGGACCTTCTTCCTCGACGAGGTGGGGGAGCTCGCCCCCTCGCTCCAGGCGAAGCTGCTGAGGGTGCTCCAGGAGCGCGAGTACACCCGCGTCGGCGGCACGCGCACGCTGATCGCCAACGTGCGCTGGGTCGCGGCCACCAACCGCGAGCTCCTGGCGGCCGTGAGCGCGGGGCAGTTTCGCGCCGACCTCTACCATCGGCTGTCGGTGTTCCCGGTGATGATCCCGCCGCTGAGGGAGCGCAGGGAGGACATCGCGCCGCTCGCGGAGGCCATCGTCGCCCGGCTGCGGGTGCGCCTCGGCCGGCCCGGGCTGCGGCTCTCCCCGGCGACCCTCTCCACGCTCACGGCGATGGCCTTCCCCGGCAACGTGCGCGACCTCTCCAACACCCTGGAGCGCGCGGCCATCCTCAGCGACGGCGACGCGCTTCAGCTCGACGCGCCGCTGCCGGACGCGAGGGCGATGCCCATGGACTCCCCTCGCAACAGCGCTCCGACGCTGGAGGAGGCCGAGCTCACGGCCATCCGTCAGGCGCTGCAACGTCACGACGGCAACCGCAAGCGCGCCGCGGAGCACCTGGGCATGGGCCTTCGCACGCTCTACGAGAAGCTCAAGCGCTACCGGCTGGGCTGAGCCCCGCGGCCGCACCGCTCCGACTGCGCCCGCGGCTCCGGAGCTCATCGTTGCTCTCCTCTCCACGGAGAGGCCGCCCGATGCACGTTGTCCATCCTGGAGTTCGGAGTACGAGCGCGAGGCTGTCGGCGGGGAGTTCCCCGGTACGACCGCGAGGCCGTCGGCGGGGAGTTCCCCGGTACGACCGCGAGGCTGTCGGCGGGGAGTTCCCCGGTACGACCGCGAGGCCGTCGGCGGGGAGTTCCCCGGTACGACCGCGAGGCCGTCGGCGGGGAGTTCCCCGGTACGACCGCGAGGCTGTCGGCGACCAGAGCCAGACCCTGAGCGTTAGCGAGGGGGAGCGACCTACCACGCCCTCCCAGCGCGGAATTCTGATGACGCCTTCGCCCGGAAACCGACCACGTTTCCGGACGACGACTGGCAGCGTGAGCGGGCTCTCCCCCTCGCTAACGCTCAGGGTCTGGCTCTGGTCGCTGACGGCCTCGCGGTCGTACCGGGGAACTCCCCGCCG
>Ga0208511_100024_pt1 | contig 149175 bp, 119 predicted proteins | sample LakWasMet39_LOW7_2_FD_183879 | JGI IMG/M metagenome (GOLD analysis project Ga0208511, IMG submission 183879) | Freshwater sediment methanotrophic microbial communities from Lake Washington under simulated oxygen tension - Sediment Metagenome... | ecosystem: Environmental > Aquatic > Freshwater...
CATCGGACGGGGACGGTTGCTACCTCGGCGCTGGCTCATGACGCGATCGATCAGAGCTCCCGGGCAGACGACGGTCAACCCTCCTTATCGACACCCTCTTACGGTCGCGGTCTGGCTCTGGTCGCTGACGGCCTCGCGGTCGTACCGGGGAAGCGCTCGCTGGCGGCCTCGCGGTCGTACCGGGGAAGCGCTCGCCGACGGCCTCGCGGTCGTACCGGGGAAGCGCTCGCCGACGGCCTCGCGGTCGTACCGGGGAGATCCCCGCCGACGACCTCGCGGTCGTACCGGGGAAGCGCTCGCTGGCGGCCTCGCGGTCGTACCGGGGAAGCGCTCGCCGACGGCCTCGCGGTCGTACCGGGGAAGCGGTCGCTGACGACCTCGCGGTCGTACCGGGGAAGCGCTCGCCGACGACCTCGCGGTCGTACCGGGGAAGCGCTCGCTGGCGGCCTCGCGGTCGTACCGGGGATATCCCCGCTGACGGCCTCGCGGTCGTACCGGGGAGAGTCCCGTCGACCGCGCCCTGACGGCCGAAAAGGCAGAGCCCCCGCCGGAGCGGTGGTAGGCGTCGGGGCGCATGGCCACGCCCTCCGAACGAACGCTCACCGTCGCTCCCACCGCTGATCCGACCCGGGTGCGCGCCTCCGACGGCGCGGTGCTCTCGGCCCCCGAAGGGTGGGCGCTGCTGCCTCCTGGCGACGCCGGGCTCACCCGTCGCGTGAAGGCCGCCGGTCCCACCTGGACGGTCATCGAGCGCAGGGGCAACAAGAACTTCTCCCGCGGGGTGTGGGCTCCGGCCGCGCACATCGACACCGCCCGGGGCGCGCTGGAGGCCGAGCGGGCGACCCCCGCCTACGCCCGCCGCCTCGCCTCCGACGCGAAGCGACGCGACGCCGCGCAGGGCGAGTACGTGCGCGCGTTCGAGGAGGAGGTGCTCGGCTTCCTCCGCTTCGCGCCCACCTGGGCGGAGCAGGGGAGGGCGCTCGCCTCGGCGGTCACCGCGCACGCCACGCCGGTGGGCAGCGGAACCGTCGCCCGCACGCAGCGCATCCCGGTGGAGCAGCGCGCGGAGTCGGCGGTGATCGCGTGGATGCGCCACCAGACGACGGCCTACGACTCGATGAAGATCGCGAGGGTGAAGGGAGAGCGCCGCGCCGTGCGAAGGGAGCTCGCGGAGATCGCCAGGAGGGTGCTCGACGCGCACCGCCGCGACCTCGCCCACGCGGCCTCGGGGTGCTCGCTCTGCGGCGCCCTCACGGCCTGAGAGTCGCTACCCCTCCGCGCGAAACGGCGGAGCCTTCAGCGCCGAGCGGACCATCATCAGCTCGCTCACGTTGTCGGGCGTGAGCATCCCGACCACGCGCCCGTCGGCGACCACCGGGAGCGAGCGGCACTCGCGGTCCTCGAGGCGGGCCAGGGCCACGTCGAGCATCTCGTAGGGGTGCGCGATGACGAAGCGGCGGTCCATCACCTCGGCGACGCGGTGCTCGGTGCCCTTCTCGGCGAGGCCCTTGATGAGCCCGGAGCGGGTGAGCACCCCGAGCACCTGGCCGTCGTGGCCGACGACGGGGAAGTCGACCTGCGAGCCCGCGAGCAGCGTGCGCACCGCGTCGCCGAGCGTGTCGTCCGCCGAGAGGATGTGAAACTCCGTCTGCATGGCCGTCCTCGTGGGGATGCCGTGCAGCGCGGCCTTCATCCGCACCCCGGCGGCCTCGCTGGCGGCGCCGATCCAGACGAAGAGCGCGATGAAGACCAGGATCGGGTTGTAGAGCACCCCGAGCACGCCGAAGAGGAGCGCGATGCCCTGGCCGAGCTGCGCCGCGAGCTGCGTGGCCGCCACGTAGTCGCCGCGCAGCGCGAGCAGCGCGCGGAGGGCGCGCCCGCCGTCCATCGGGAAGGCCGGGACCAGGTTGAAGATCGCCAGGGCCACGTTGACCCAGAGCAGCCGTGGGATGAACGAGCCCATCCCCCGGGCGTTGGCGAGGTCGGGCACCAGGGCGGCGCCCGCGACGGTCAGGCCGACGAGCAGCACCGCCGCGATGACCACGTTGACCGCGGGGCCCGCGAGGGCCACCAGAAACTCCTGCCAGGGCTTCTCGGGCATCCGCTCCATGCGGGCGACGCCGCCGATGGGGAGCAGGGTGATGTCCCGGGTCTTGATGCCGAAGCGCCTCGCGGTGAGCGCGTGGCCGAGCTCATGGAGCACCACGCTGCCGAAGACCGCGAGCATCGAGAGCACCCCGACGACCATCTCGGCGGACTCGTGGGAGCGCAGGTAGGTCGAGAGGGCCACCCAGCCCAGGAAGACCGCGAAGGTCACGTGGACGTAGACGTCGATCCCGAACACCCGACCCACCTTCCACGACCAGCCCATGCGCTCACCTCCCCCGAAGCGTGCGCTCTCTCCGCGACGACGGCCATGGACTCTCCTCGGGCTCTCCTCCTGCTCTACGATCGCGCCCGATGCCGCCCCGTCGACTCCGCTGGTTGCTCCCGCTCACCTCGCTGCTCCTCGTCGCCTGCGACGGAGGAGAGCCCGCGGCCCCGATGGACGCCGCCGTCGACGTGGCGCCCTCGGACGTCGCCCCCTCGGACGTCGCTCCCGTGGAGTCCGCTCCCGAGGGCTTCCGGGTGACGCTCGGCCCCGACGCCCGGCTGCGCGTCGAGTCGACCCGCGTCGCCATCTCGGGCATCGAGCTCGTGCTGCGCCTCGGCGACGGCAGCGAGCGGGCCCTCTCGTCCATGACGCTCAGCCCCGGGCCCACGCCGTCGAGCCTCGTCGGGCAGAGCCCCGATGGATGGTCGGTCACCCTCGACGCCTCTCCCGTCGCTGGCTCCGCGGCCCATGCGGTGCGCGTCGCGTGGCAGGTGAGGGGCGCAGGATCGCTCCTCGGGGTCGAGCTCCGATCGCCCCCGGTGACGCTCCCGACGGACGCCCACGCGATGCTCGATGGCGCGCAGAGCTGGTCGTTCACCGGCGCCCTCGCCATCGCCCCGGGAACCCTCCGCGCTCGCGACGCGATGGGGCGCGTGGCGTGGCCCACGGCCGCGGGGGAGGTCACCCAGGACACCGCCACCACCGGCTTCTTCCGAGGGGACCTCGCCTGGGGCGGGGGCGGCCTCTCGCTCTGCGCCGACGCGCCCTTCGACCGCTGGACCGCCGTGCTCGCCGAGCGCCCTACGACGCAGTGGAGCCTTCGCATCGCCACCGGCATCGAGCGCGACGAGGCCGTGACGCTCAGCCCCGGCCCGAGGGGAGCGACGCTCCGAGGCTCGTGGGTGCTCTCCCCGGCGCAGTCGGGGCGTCCCTTCGCGTGCAGCGACGACGCTCCTCCGCCCGCGAGGACCCGGCCCCCCTCCGCCTTCCCCCGCGGCTGGTGGAGCTGGAACACCCTCTTCGAGGCCGTCACCCTCGCCCGCGCCGAGGCCCAGGTGGAGCCCATGAGGGCGCTCGACCCGGGCGCCCGCCACATCACCATCGACGACGGCTGGGAGCGCGCCTGGGGCGACTGGAGGGAGCGCGACGCCTTCGGAGGAACCCTCGCCGACCTCGCCACCTCCCTGCGCGCCCGCAACGTCTCGCTGGGGCTCTGGCTCGCTCCCTTCGCGGTCGACCCCACAGCCCCCCTCGCCATGGAGCACCCCGAGTGGATGGTGCGCGACGAGCGGGGCGCTGCGCTGCTGGCGGAGCTCGTCCCGGGGCGGCGCTTCCAGGTGCTCGACATGACCGTCCCCGCCGCGAGGGAGCACCTCCGGGCGCTCTTCGCGAGCCTGCGCGCCAGGGGCGTCTCGCTCTTCAAGATCGACTTCCTCTTCGCGGCGGCGCTCCCCGCGGTGCGCTCCGACCCTTCGGTGACCAGCCTCCAGGCCTACCGCCTCGGGCTCGCGGCCATCGCCGAGGGGGCCGGCGACGCGCACATCAACGGCTGCGGCGCGGTGATCCTCCCGGCGGTCCCGTATGTGGACTCGATGCGCGTCGGGGCCGACCTCACCTTCACCGGGACGCCCCCCTTCTGGGCCGCCGTCGCGGCCTCCGCGCGCAACCTCGCGGCGCGTCGGGAGTCCATCCGCTGGGGCGTGCTGGCCGACCCCGACCAGCCCGTGCTGCGCGGGTACACCCCCGACGAGGGCCGCGCCGCGCTCGCCGTGGCGGCCCTCTCCGGCGGCGCCTTCGGCTACGGCGACGACCTCACCGCGCTCACCGAGGCGCAGTCCGCCGTGTACCGCGAGGCGTGGTTCACCCGGCTCCGCGACGGGCTCACCGGGCCCGCCACGCCGCTCGATCAGGGCGTCGGGTCGCGCTTCGCGCTGAGCCCGATCCTCGACGGGGCCCTCAACCGCTTCCGCTCGACGAGCGCGAGGCCGCCGTCGGTGTGGCGCGCGACGCTCTCCTCGGGAGAGTCCTGGGCGGTGCTCTTCAACTGGGGCGACGAGGAGGCGACGATCGCCGTTCCGCCGGGCGTGCTGGGCCCCCGCTCGGAGGAGCTGGTGGCGCGCTCGACCGTGACGGCGACGGCGAACGGGGGCGCGTCGGTGGTGGTCCCGCCGCACGCGGTGAGGGCGCTGCGGACGATGCCCTGAGCTGAGGGCGGAGAGCCCCTCAGCGGGTGATGTCGAAGGAGCCCGGGAACACCGCGTAGTCGCGGGTGGTGACGCCGTTGCGGGTGTCGCCCTCGTAGTGCGCGCGGCCGGGCTTGGGCCGCAGCCTCACCACGCCGCCCTCCTCGAAGGTGATGCGACCCGCGAACACGGCCGCCGTGCAGATGCTGGAGTCATCCGTGAAGGGGCCGCGTCCCCAGACCGTTCCGGGCCTTCCGCCGGGGGGGCACCACACCTGCTGCCGGGCGCGCCCCGCCGTGCGGAAGCGCGTCGCGCTCGCCGCCCAGGTGATGGCCTCGACCCCCTCCGGCGCCCTCACCGTCGGCGCGATGCTCGACGTGAACGCGAAGCTGCCCGGGAAGGACGCGAAGGACATCGAGGTCACGCCGCTACGGGCGCTGCCCGCGTAGCTGGGCTGACCCGGGTGCACGAAGACCGTCACCCTGCCGCCCTGGGCCAGCGTGATCTGGCCGACGTGCACCGCCGCCGAGCAGATGGACGAGTCATCGGTGTAGACGTCCGTGCCCCAGACCGACGCCAGCGTGCCGTTGGGAGGACACTCCTGGGTGAAGCTGCTGCCGTTGTTGCCGCGGTGGCTGGTGGCCTTCGCGCTCCAGGGATTGGGCGCCCCCGCGTCGCCGCCGCCGATGCGGATCTGCACGCCGCCGATGTTCACCCCGCCGCCGTTGAGCTGCGGAACGGGCACCGCCACGAGGCCCGGCTGCGGCCCGCCGACGATGGTGAAGCTGCCCGGGAAGGCGCCGAAATGCCGCGTCGTCTCCCCGGCCCGCATGGTGCCCGGGTACGACGGCTGCCCCGGCGCGATCTGGATCTGCACCACGCCTCCCGCGGCGCGGGTGATGCGGCCCGAGTGCGCCGCGGCGGTGCAGATGCTCGAGTCGTCGGAGTAGGTGTCCGAGCCCCACACCGTCCCGGGCTCGCCGTTGGGAGGACACTGGAAGGTCAACACCGCGCCGGCCTGCGGCCTGAAGCGCGTCGCGTTCGCCGCCCAGGTGATGGGCGCCGCGGGAGGCTGCATCGGAAGCTGCGGCGGTGTCGGCGCTGCAACAGGCGCCGCTGTCGCGGTCCCCTCCCGCTTGCACCCGGCGCCCGCGCCCGTCAGCGAGAGCACCACCAGGACCACCAGCTTCTCCGTCGATCGTCGCATCGCGTCACCGTAGACCGCACCCGTTGCGGCTCCTTCTCCGCGCACGTTACGCCGACCGCGCCTCGCTCCTCCCGCACGATATTCAAAACGAAAATTATGCAGCGGTCGCGCGGCGTTTCCGGCGCCTCTCAGAAGATCAGCATAAACCGTCGCGAGCACCCCGAGGCGAGGGAGGCCGCGCGAGACATACGCGGGGTACTTCGAGCGCGGCCGACCGCTGCATCGGGGGGCGCAGCAGGTTTATGCTGACCTTCTCAGCGCGGCGCGGGCATCCCGAGCTGGTCGAAGAGGAAGGCCCACACGTCGGTCTGCTCGGCGATCACCTCGCTGCGCGAGCTGCCCATCCCGTGGCCCGCGCGGGAGCTCACCCGCAGCAGCACCGGGCGCCCGGGAGCGCTCGCGGCCTGGAGCCGGGCGGTCATCTTGCGGGAGTGCGCGGGGTTCACCCGGCCGTCGTGTTCGCCGGTGGTGAGCAGCACCGCGGGGTAACGCCCGCCGTCGGTGACCCGGTGGTAGGGCGAGTAGGCGAAGAGGGCGCGAAACTGCTCGGCGTCGCTCACGCTGCCGAACTCGGTGACGTTGAAGGCCCCGTTGGGGTCGCGCTCGACGCGCAGCATGTCGTAGATGCCGACGCCGGAGTACACGGCGCGAAACAGCTCCGGCCGCTGGGTGAGCGCCGCGCCCATGAGCAGCCCCCCGTTGCTGCGACCGCGGATCGCGAGCTGCGCGGGGGTGGTGTAGCCCAGCGCGATCAGCCGCTCGGCGGAGGCGATGAAGTCGTCGAAGACGTTCTGCTTGTGGGTGAGGTTGCCCCCGCGGTGCCAGTCCTCGCCGAACTCCCCTCCGCCCCGGAGGATCGCCACCGCCACCACGCCCCCGCGGTCGAGCCAGAGCCGGTTGGTGAGCGAGTACGAGGGCGTCATGCTCACGCCGTAGCCTCCGTATCCGCCGAGCAGCGTGGGGTTGCGCCCGTCGAGCGCCGTCCCCCTCCGGCGGATCACCATCACCGGCACCCTCGTCCCGTCGCGCGAGGTGGCGGTCTCCTGCACCACCTCGGCGTCGTCGTAGCGCACCGGGGCCTCGTCTCTCAGCGAGGTCAGCGCCGGGGCGCTCGCCTCGGGCGAGGCGCGGTACCACGCGGGCGGGGTGAGGTAGGTCTCCGCGCGGAAGAGCACCGCGTCGCCGCCGGCGCCCACCATCGAGCGCACGGACGAGACCGGAGCCAGGGAGAGCGTCCCGCGGGCGTGGCCCTGGTGGTCGAAGACTCGCACCTGCGAGGGCCCTCCGACGAGGTCGACCACGTAGAGCAGGGTGCGCGTCGGGACCACCTGCTCGATCACCGCGTCGCTCTGGGGCACCACCACCGTGGCCTCGGCGAGGCTGGCGGCGGTGAGCGGGAGGCGCAGCACGGCCCCTCGGGCAGCGCCGCGGTGCGAGGTGAGGAAGAGCGCGTCGGGCCCGAACTCCACCGCGGTGACGCCGTCCTCGAAGCGGGTGAGCTGACGCCACGCGCCGGACGGTCCTCGGAGGTAGTGGGCGAACTCGCCGCCGTCTCCGTTGGCCACCGCCGCGAGGATCCACCGGCCGTCCTCCGAGGTGCTGAGCTCCGTCTCGGCGATGCGCGGCGACTCCCGGCCGAGCTCGTAGCGGTCCGTCGCCGGGTCCGTTCCGAGGGCGTGGAAGTACACCTGCTGGTAGAAGGCCATGTCCTCCGCGGGCCGCTCTCCGGCGCGGGGGTAGCGGGTGTAGTAGACGCCCGCGTTGTCGGCCGCCCACGCGAGGCTGCCTCCCCCGGTGGGGTTGCTCACCCGCTCGATGGTGTCGCCGAGCTCCCTGCCGGTCTCGACGTCGTAGACGTGCAGCTCGCCCACCTCGCTGCCGTTGCGGGCGAGGGCGACGGCCACGCGGCGCCCGTCGTGCGAGGGGGAGAAGAGGTCGATGGCGGTCTGCCCGCTGGGGTCGAGGGCGTTGGGGTCGAGCACCACGCGCTCGGCGGAGCGCTCGTCCGCGGAGGGCATCACCACCAGGAAGGGCTGCTGCCCCCCGGGGCGGGTGCGCATCGCGAAGAGCCTGCCCCCGCGGTGCACGGCGCGGCTGTAGCTCGCGACCTCGGCGTTGTAGAGGGTGGTGAGCTGCCGCTCGATGGCCTCGCGCCCTGGGAGGGCGTCGAGGGCGGCGCGGGTGCGGCGGTTCTGCGCGGCGACCCAGGAGCGCACGGCGGGGGCGTCGGTGTCCTCGAGCCACTGGTAGTCGTCGGTGACCTCGACGCCGTGATAGCGGTCGACCACCGGGCGTCGGGGGGTGAGCTCGGCGGTCGCCGCGGGGGTGGTCGGCCGCGAGGGCGAGCGATGACACGAGGCGAGGGCGAGGGCGGCGAGCAGCAGGGAGCTTCGGGATGCGAGCATGGCGGCGGACGCTATCACCGCGATGGCCGACGGGGGCCTTGCCGTCCCGGGCTCACCTTCGGGCGGAGGCCGCGGCGACCGCGCTCGTCGTCGCGGGCGGAGCGCCGGGCGGGAGCGGCGCCCCCAGCCGGACGCGCACCCAGTCGTGGTAGCCGAGCTGACGGCCGCGCACGACCCAGCGGGAGGGGTCGTGCTGCACCATCGCGTCGTAGTCGGCGAGCTCGGCGTTGCGGGGCCGGGTGACCGCGCCGCGGCGGAGGAGCATCGGGCGGAAGTTGCGAAACCCGCCGCCCTGGCGCGACGAGCCGAGGGTGAGCTGCGAGGAGAAGCGCCGCGCGGTGAAGCTCCCTCCGGGGTGCCCGTCGATGAGCCGGATCTCCCCGTCGGGGCGCACCTCGTAGACGGTCAGCACATGGCCGTCGGGGTCATAGAAGGCCGTGCCGGGGTGGATGGCCCCGCGGTCGACGCAGACGGGGTAGGTGTCGCTGTCGTCGAGCTCCGGGCGCATCCGGAAGAAGCCCGAGTGCACCGAGGAGCCGATGTCGTGCAGCAGCCTGCGAGGGGTGGCGTAGTCGCTCCAGCGTCGGGTGGAGGCAGGGCGGTTGGTGTACGAGTAGCGGCCGTCGCGGCTGGCTCTCTCACCGCGCACCGAGGCGGTGTGAAGGAAGGGGAGCTGTCTCCGCCAGGCGAAGTACGCGCGGAGGATGTACGGCACGTCGCCGCAGTCGGCCCGGAAGGTGGAGCGACGCCCGGAGACGTAGAGGGGATTGATCGCGGGGCTGTCGAGGCAGGAGGCGAGGGTGCGGCAGCGGCGGGCCTCGACGGCGCGGCCGATGGTCTGCACCCAGCGGCCGAACTCGGCCTCGGCGGCGGAGTCCCAGGAGCGGGTGACGGGCCACGACTCGTCCATGGGACGATCGCTGGCGCCAGGGGGGCGGCGCTGCGCGTGGGCGGAGTGGCTGAGAGACGCCGCGGCGAGCGCGACGAGGCCTGAGAAGAGTGGGCCTTTCATCGAAGGCCATGCATAAGTCCCGAATCGGGCCGTGTCTCAAGTGGCGCAGCCGTGGATTCTTCTCCCTACCTGACGCCGAGCACCGGGCGAGGGTCGACGTCGGGCGGGGTCTCGGGGCCGAAGGTGATGGGCGTGGCGACGCCGTAGACGCGGTCGACGCGGTTGCGAAGGCGCTGCTCGGCGCGGAACCACGCGCGCCGGGTCGGGTCGTCGACGCAGGCGGCCCGCTCGGGCGATCCCTCGGGCGCTCCCCAGCGGATCTCGGGGCAGTGGTAGGGGTCGAAGCTCATGGCGAAGAGCCGGTCGAGGACGTCGTCGACGGTGATCCCGACCGGCGCTCCCGCGGAGTTGATGTACCGGAACTGGCATCCGGGCTTCGCGAGCTCCTCGGACCAGGCGCGCGCGAAGGCCGCTCTCAGGGGGCTGCCCGGGGGCTGCGCCGCGGCGGTGTCGCGCAGGTCGCGCAGCACGACCTTGAGGGCCGCGTCGCGCGAGGGGGTCGACCAGGTCTCCCAGTCGCCGTTGGTGCCGTAGATGTTCCACGGGAGGTGGTTGGGGTGCGGGCGGAGGTGGAGGCCCGCGGTGCGGGCGAGGTCCACGGCGTCGACGCGGTCGACGATGTCGCGGCACAGCGACGCGACCATCTCGCGGTAGTCGCTCTCCGGGTCTCTCGGCGCCCCGGGGACGGAGAGCGCGGCGCGCACCCAGTCGTGGAAGCTCACCGGCTGGCCGTTGGCCACCCAGGCCGACGGGTCCCACTGCGAGCGCGAGTCGATGTCGGCGAGCTCGCTGTCGCGGGCGCGCACCACGTAGCGGCCGTCGATGCGCTGCGGGCGGAAGTTCTTGAAGCCGCCGCCGACGCGCGCGGTGCCGATGGCGTAGCGCGGGCCGAAGCGCTTCCAGGTGAGGCCGCCGTCGGGGTGGCCGTCGATGAGGTGCACCACGCCGTCGTCGCGCACCTCGGCGACCACCAGCACGTGGCCGTTGGGGTCGTAGTAGATCGACCCCGGGCGCAGCGCACCGGGGCGCACCGCCACGGGGTAGAAGTCCCCGTCCTGCACCTCGGCGGTGGTGCGGTACATCCCCGAGTGCACCAGCTCGACGACCTTGTGGAACACCGCGCGCGGCGTCCGGTAGTCGCGCCACGACGACCAGCGCGAGGGCCGCAGCCCGAGGGCGTAGCGGGTGTCGGTCTGCTGCGCCGATCGCACGTTGGAGACGAAGCCGAAGGGCAGCCGGCGCTTGTACGAGTAGTAGGCGCGGAGGATGTACGGCAGGTCGGCGCAGTCGATGTCGTCGAGCCGCAGTCTGGCGTCGGTCTGGGCGTCCCAGAGGCTGTTGGCCTCCGGGTCGCGGAGGCATCGGTCGAGGCGGTTGCAGCGGCGAGACTCCACCGCGCGGCCGAGGCGGGCGACGAAGGTGGACCAGTCGCGCTCCATGCGGTCGTCCCAGCGAACGACCGCGGGCCACGCGGAGGAGGTCGGGTCGTCGAGCCCGCTGCCGCGAGGCGCGGCGGCAGCGTCGGTGGGAATCGTGGGAAGCTCCTCCTCGGGAGCGGCGACAGGAGCGGCAGGAGCGGCGACGGGAGCGACGGCGGCGACGGGAGCGACGGCGCTGGCGTCACGGACCGGGGCGCCTGCGTCGAGGAAGGAGGGCGCTTCGTCGCGCACGCTGCTCGCGGGCTCACGGCCGAAGACGACGTAGGCCGCGGCCGACGCGGTGATCGCCAGACCACCACGTCGCGCCCAGGACCATAGTCGTTCGTTCATCCTTCGTAGTTGTACCGCGGCGCTGCCACGCGAGCCCGTGGGGGTCCATTGCGCTCCAGCGTCGGGGGGGGGCGTGTGGGTTTGCCTCGGCGCGATGGACGCGGCTAAGGTGATCCATCGCATCGGAGTGACACGCACGTCGAACGGGTGGTGTGCGTCTCTCGCTCCAAAGGAGCCCGAACATGGTCAGCGACCACCGCGGTAACGGCCTTCAGCGCAGCGTCCCGGTGCCCTTCACGGCGGTGCGGCTCGACACCTGGGTGCTGCGCCTCCTCGAGGCTGACCTCGACGAGCAGGGCGACGTGCTGCTGGAGGTCGGGCCCGATCAGCCCGGCGGGTCGTGCGTCGTGCTGCGCTCCGACGGCGGTCTCTGGGTCGCCACGGGCAACAGCTCCTTCTGGAACATCTTCAGCGTCCCCCCGAGGGCCTGGCGCCCGGCCGCGAGCATCTCCGGCGTGATGCCGAAGGTCGACGCTCCGGTGCGCAAGGTCGGCTGAGCGTCATCGGAGGGGGGGGCCATCGCCCCTCAGTCCTCGCCCTGGCGCGCTGCGAGGGCTGCTTGCTCCTCCTGGGCGAGCGCCGCGCCGATCACCCGCATCACATCGAAGCGATACGGCCCCGGGGTGTAGCCGACGACCTCCACGAGGTTCCACATGATCTCCTCGCGGCTGGCCTGCTTGGGGATGGCGACCATCGCCCATCGCGCGTCGCCCGCGGACCACAGCCTGCCCTGCTCGATCACGAACTCCGTCATCCCGTCGCGCAGCAGCACCCGCACCCCGCGGGGCTTGAGCACATCGAGCACCCGCCGCGCGAAGTCGACCCGGTCGAACTCCTCGGTGCACCAGCTCTGCGGCGCCCTTCGCTCCTCCTCGCGGACCCACCCCTCCGTCGGCTCATCGGGTCGGCGTCGTGGCGGCATCGGTGGCCCAGCGTAGCGCACCCGGCGAGCTCCGACTGGGCTACGCTGGCCGCACGTCTGGCGACGACGCACGTCGCCTCGACAGGAGACCCAACCCCACGATGGAACGCGTATTGATCCTAGGCGCCACCTCGGCCATCGCGACGGAGGTCGGGCTGCGCCACGCCGCCCGCGGAGACCGGCTCCACCTCGTGGCCAGAGACCCCTCGAAGCTCGCCGAGGTCGCCCGCCGCTGCGCCCTCGGGGAGGTGACCACCGCGCAGGCCGACTTCTCCGAGCTCGGCGCCAACGAGGCCGTGATCGCCGACGCCATCGCCGCGCTCGACCACGTCGACCGGGTGCTCATCGCCCACGGAGACCTCGGCGATCAGCTGCGGAGCGAGCGATCCTTCGAGGAGGCCGACGCCATCCTCCGCACCAACTTCACCAGCGTGGTGTCGCTGCTGATCCCGCTGGCCAACCACATGGAGGCGCGTCGCAGCGGGCGCATCGGGGTCATCACCTCGGTGGCCGGCGACCGGGGACGACCGCGCAACTACACCTACGGCGCGGCCAAGGGGGGGCTCAACATCTACCTCCAGGGGCTCCGCTCTCGGCTCCACGCCTCGGGGGTGAAGGTCACCACGCTCAAGCTCGGTCCGGTCGACACCCCGATGACCCGCGACCACGCCAAGAACCTCCTCTTCGGTCAGCCCGCGCCCGTCGCCCGGGGCATCGTCGCGGCCATCGACCGGGGCGTCCCGGAGGCCTATGTGCCCGCGGTGTGGGCTGCCATCATGCCCCTGGTGAAGCGCACGCCCGAGCGGGTCTTCCAGTGGCTGCCCTTCCTGTCGGGGCGCTGAGGCCCTGAAGCCCCGATCGCCGAGGAGGAGACCCGATGACCATGGCCCCTGACCCACGCGACCTCGACCTCGTCGCCCGCCACGCCCTGAGGATGGTGGCCGACGGCATGACGCTCGGGCTCGGCACCGGGCGCGCCGCGGAGGCCTTCATCCACGCGCTCGGCGCGCGGGCGAGGGCGGGGCTGCGGGTGCGGGTCGTGGTCACCTCCACGCGCTCCGACGAGCTCGCTCGAAGGCTCAACCTCGACGTGGCCTCGCTCGCGGACATCGACCGCCTCGACGTGGCCTTCGACGGGGCCGACGAGGTGACGCCCTCGCTCGCGCTCACCAAGGGCCTCGGAGGGGCGCTGCTGCGGGAGCGGGTGGTGGCCTTCGAGGCCGAGCGCTTCGTGGTGCTGGTGACGCCCGAGAAGCTCGTCGACCGGCTCGCCACGCGAACGCCCATCCCGGTCGAGGTGGTCCCCTTCGCCAACCTGCTGGTGTTGAGGCTGCTGGCGGAGCTGGGCGCCCGGCCGGTGCTGCGACGCCGACCCGAAGGGGGGCCCTTCGTGACCGACAACCAGAACTGGATCATCGACGCCGCCTTCGATCCCCTCGACGACCCGGCCGCGGTCGACGCGCAGGTGAGGAAGATCCCCGGGGTGGTCGACACGGGCATCTTCCTCGACATGGCCAGCCTGGTGCTGGTGGGCGACGGCGGCGTGGTGCGCGAACTCCGGCCCCCGCGGGTGTAGACCGACGCATCGACTTCGGCGCCGGGTTTCTTGGTAGCGTAGCTCCCCGTGTCGATGACCGACGATCGCTGGAACGCCCTCTCTGCCGTGGTCGACTCGCTCGCCTCGCTGGCTGACAGCGCGGGCGTCAGCCACGAGCGCCGTCGACGCATCCGCGCCCTGGAGCGCGCCGTGGAGCAGCGCAACCCCGACCTCTTCCAGGTCGCGCTCGACGGCTCCGCGACGGCGGCGCCCACGGAGGTCGACGACGAGCTCCCCGACATCGCGATCTGGTCGGTGGCCGAGGCCGCGTGCTCCCTCGCCGAGGGGGAGGGCGTGGAGGTCCTGGAGGGGGCCACGCTCACGCTGGAGGCGTGGGCGGCGGAGGTACGGGACTGAGCGTCGGCGGGCGCTTGTGGGTGGCGGGCGGGGGCTCCATGCAGGCGCGCATGGGCAACACCTCCGGGGTGAAGCGAGACGATGGCGATGGCGACGGCGACGGCGATGGGAGCGCCGACGGGGCGCACGCGGGCAACGACAACGACCCCGTCGCCCCGAGCCCGGCCTCCTCGCTGGGCGATGACAACGACGAGATGTTCGAGGCCGTGGCGCGGCTGAGCAACCCCGACCTCATGCGGCGTGAGCCCGAGGCCCGCATCTCCCCGCAGGGCTGGCAGACGCTCTCCGAGCTGGTCGACGTGCTGGCCTCCGTGGCCGCTCGCGTGGGCATCGACGAAGAGCTGCGCTGGCGGGTGGCGGCGCTCCGACGCGCGGTCGACTCCCGCGACCCGTCGCCCCTTCCCCTGGCGCTGGGAAGCACCGGGCGCAACCCGCCGCCCTCGGTCATCGCCTGGAGCCACGAGCGAGCGACCGACGACGAGCTGCCCGAGGTGGCGGTGTGGTTCCTGGCGGAGGGGGCGTGCTCGCTCGCCGAGGGAGCGGGCATCGACGAGCTGAGGGCCGCCTGGGCGGCGATCGAAGCGTGGTCGATGAGGGTCGCCCGCTAGGCGGGCGGTCGGGCGGGGCCTACCGATCGAGGATGGCGATGCGCACCGCGACGTTGTCCGAGGCGTCGCGGTAGTTGCTCACCATGAAGGTCACGACCGCGTCCGAGTCGCCCCGGGCGAGGATCGCCGCGGCGCAGTCGAAGGCCGCGTCGCGCGACTGGTCATAGGCGTCGGGATAGGCGTCTGCGATCGCCCGGCAGACCGCCGCGCAGCGCTCCCGCTCCGCCCGCACCGCCGCTGCTATCAAGGCCGTCGTCGTGTGGTTCATCGCTCTGCTCCTCCGTGGACGAAGGTGGCGCCTCCCGCCGCCGCATGCCGCGGGCCGTGACGTCACTCGCAGAACCTTAGGGCCGCCGACCGGGCGGTCGACACCCCCCACGACCAGGCGCTACCGGGCCGGGGAGGGCGGGTGCTTCGCGCGCTCGAACTGCACCGGCCACGCGACGTCGACCCCCAGCGCCTCGGCGGCGTGCAGCGCCCAGTTGGGGTCGCGCAGCATCGCTCGCGCGATGAACACCGCGTCGGCGCTCCCGGAGGCGATGATCTCCTCGGCCTGCGAGGCTTCGGTGATGAGTCCGACGGCTCCGGTGGCGACGCCGGCCTCGCGCTTGATGGCCTCGGCGAAGGGCACCTGGTAGCCCGGCGCGAGCGGGGGCGTCACCCCGGCGACGAGGCCTCCGCTCGAGCAGTCGACGAGGTCGACGCCGAGCGCCTGGAGCATGGCCGCGAAGCGGATGCTCTGCGGGAGGTCCCACCCCCCGTCGGCCCAGTCGGTGGCGGAGAGGCGGACGAAGAGCGGGAGGTGCGCGGGCCAGGCGTCGCGCACCGCGGCGACCACCGCGAGCGGCAGCGTGGTGCGGTGGGTGAAGTCCCCTCCCCAGGAGTCTTCCCGCTGGTTGGAGAGCGGCGACAAGAACTGGTGCAGCAGGTAGCCGTGCGCGAGGTGCAGCTCGATGACCTCGAAGCCCGCGTCGTGGGCGCGAGCGGTCGCGGCCACGAACTGGTTGACCACCTCGCCGATGCCCATGGCGTCGAGGGCCGCGGGCCGGGGGTGCGTGGGCGAGAAGGCCAGCGGGCTCGGCGCGACGGGCTCCCAGCCTCCGTGCTCGGCGTCGACCCGGTGAGCGCCCACCCACGGGGCGGGCGTGCTGGCCTTGCGCCCCGCGTGAGCGAGCTGGATGCCCGGCACCGCGCCGTGGGCCTTGAGGAAGTGGGCGATGGGCCGGAGCGCCTTCGTGTGCGCGTCGGACCAGAGCCCCAGGTCGTTGGGGGAGATGCGCCCCTCGGGGGAGACCGCCGTGGCCTCGGTGAAGACCAGCGCCGCGCCGCCGAGGGCGAAGCGGCCGAGGTGCACCTGGTGCCACGGGGCCGCGAGCCCGTCGTGGTCGCAGGAGTACTGGCACATGGGCGAGACGAAGACCCGGTTCTTGAAGGTCACCGAGCGCAGTCGGAGGGGAGAGAAGAGGTGGCTCTCGGACGAGGGAGCTTCCTTGCTGCGGTGGGCGTGGCTCATCGTCGCTCAGGCCGCCGCGATCGACTTCGGGGAGCGCCGGGGCGTGAGGAGGGGCAGGGACTCCAGCGTCGCCAGCGCCTGCCTCGCCGCCGGGCGCCCGGGGAGCTGCTGCACGCACTGCTCGACCATCGCCCGGAAGCGCGACCGCACATCGGGCCATGGGAAGCGAGAGGCGTTGGCCACCACCGAGTCCATCAGCCCCTCGTAGAGCGCCGCGGCGTGGGCCCGCTCTCCCTGGCGGTTGAAGTCGTCGCCCAGGCTGCGCACCGACTCGAGCTCTCGGACGAGGCCGGCCACGGCGGTCCAGTCGTCGCCGTGGCGGCGGAAGACGTCGTCGGCCACGGTGCGCCAGCGGGTCACCGAGGGAGCCTCCCGGTGCCCGCCAGGGACGGGCGCCAGCGTGAGCGCCTCCAGCTCGGGGTGGGTGCGCACCATCAGCGCCACCATCGAGACCAGCTCTTCATAGGAGCGCCGATGGAGCCTCGCCTCGATGCCTGTGAGCACCGTGAAGCGCCCCGGGGTGGTCGCCCAGGCCAGGCCCAGCGCGGGGACGTGCTTGCAGCGCCCGTCGGCTCCTGCCGGGCAGGTGCAGCGCGCTCGCCTGGGCGCCTCGCCGGTCTCGTCGAGCTCCAGCTCGATGGCGTACCAGGCCTGGCGCACCCCTCGGGCCGCGCCCCGGAGGGTCGATGCCTCGACGCGCAGGTCGAAGAGCCGGTCACCCGAGAGGAGGGCCCTGCCACGGTCGAAGGCCGCCCCGGACCATCGCTTCAACGCTTCGATCAGTGCCGTTTTCATACCCGGTAGTATAAACGCCGAGGTCCCATATCGCAGCCCCGGGGGGCCCAGGGAAAACACACGAATTCCATGACGCCCGCCGTGCTCGGGGTGCCCTCCCTCGGAGCGTGGGTCACGATGCCCGGCGTGCCAGGGTACCGTCCGCCGCCCATGCGGCTCCGCCTCCGACCCCTCCACGTCGCCCTCGGCTCCCTGCTGGCGCTCGTCGGCACCGCGCTCGCGCAGGAGCCCGGTCCCCCCGCTGCCCGGGTCGCCCCGGCGCCGGTCGACCGCTCCCGCTTCGTGCAGGTCGAGGGGAGGCGCTTCGTCCTGGAGGGGAGGGGCTTCCGCTTCATCGGGGCCAACGCCTCGATCATGCACGGGGCGCCTCACCGGGCGGCGGTGGAGTCGACGCTCGACGCCGTCGCCGCCGACGGGCTGAAGGTGGTGAGGGTGTGGGCCCTCGGCGAGCAGCCCGAGGGCTCCGAGCCCTGGACCCGCGACTACGCCTTCCGCATCGGCCGCGACGGCTGGGTGGAGGGGAGCTTCGCGCACCTCGACCGGGTGCTGGACGCCGCGCGCTCCCGGGGGCTGAAGGTGATCGTGGTGCTGGCCAACCGCTGGGGCGACTACGGCGGCATCCCCCGCTACCTCGACTGGGCGGGCGTCTCGCTGCCCCTCACCCGCGGGGCGCTCCCGGAGACGGTGCTGCGCAGCTTCTTCGGGGAGGCCTCGGCCAACGAGCTCTACCGAGCCCACGTCGAGCGCGTGGTCACCCGGGTCAACCCCCGCACTGGGCTCGCCTACCGCGACGACCCGACGATCCTCTCCTGGGAGCTCATCAACGAGTCCGACGCCTCGCGCCACGGCCGCGACGCGCTCCTCGGGTGGACCCGCTCCATGGCCCGCTACGTGCGCTCGCTCGACCCGTCGCACCTCGTGGCGGCGGGGCACATCGGGTACACGCGCCAGGAGCAGCGCGACACCTGGCTGGCGGTGCAGCGGCTGCCGGAGGTCGACTACGCCGACGCCCACGCGTACCCGACGCTGCTGCGGAGCGTGCGCACGCTCCCGGCCCTCGACGACTTCATCGACGACCACGTGCAGCTCGCCCACCACGTGGTGGGAAAGCCCTTCGTGTGGGGCGAGTTCGGCTTCAGCACCAACGAGCGCATCCACCACGGGCAGCGCCGCGCCCGGTGGTTCGAGCGCTTCCTCGCTCGCTCCGAGGCGGACGGCGTCGACGGCGCGCTGGCCTGGATCTACACCGTCGCCGGCGATCACCCGCAGGAGCACGGGCTCTACGTCGACGGCCTCGCGGCCACCCGGACCCGCGACGTGCGCGACGTCCTGGCGCGCTCCGCATCCCGCTGGAACTCAGGGCTTCTCGCGCCGCCCAACCCCAGGCTCGGCGAGGCGACGGGCGAGGCTCCGCTCTGGGCGACGCGGCGCAGGGTCGCGGGCCCGGGCAGGGTGGGCGCGGCCACGGTGGGGGGAGCGGGGGCGCGGTGGTCCATGCGGCCGGAGGGCTACGCGGCCATCGAGGCGGAGAGCGTCGGGCGCTGGGACGGCTTCTCGGTGATGCACGTCTATGGCAGCGGGGCGGCGCGGGTGACGTACCGCTTCCGGGTGTCCCCGGCGGCGAGGCGGGTGGCGCTCGACGCTCGCAGGGTGAGGGTGCGGCTGAGGGCGAGCTCGGAGCTGCCGGGGCGGGGCGAGGGGAGCACCGCGGAGGACGAGTCGAGGCTGCGCATCACGGTGGACGGCGTGGCGCTCGGGGAGATCGGGGTGCCCACGGACGACGGCGCAGGGCGATGGATCGAGCTGGCCAGCGACGCCCCCGAGGTGCTCGCCACGATGCGTCGCCCGGGGGTGCACACGCTGGGTCTGGAGGTGCCCGCCGGGCCGCTCGCCAACGGGCTCTGCGTGTACGGTCAGGCGACCGGGACGGAGCCGGTGCCGGAGGGCTCCGGAGCACTGCCGGGGCGGGTGGAGATCGCGCTCGGGCGGTGAACGCAAGAACCGCCACCGGGTGGTGCAAAGTGCGCGCGGCCGGCGGAGGGAGGGGGGCCGCTCGGGCGCGCGAGGCCTCGCGGAAACCCATCGGGCATGGCCGCTGCACGGACTGCGGACATGTCCAAGTCCATCCCTGCCATCCAGAAGTTCATGACGACGACGCCGCACTCGATCGGCGCCGATCAGACGCTCGCGCACGCCCATGCGGTGATGAGGGAGTTCCGGATCAGGCACCTGCCGGTGCTGGTCGGGGGCAAGCTCGTCGGCATGGTCACCGACCGCGACCTGCGCTTCATCGAGACGCTGCGCGACGTCGATCCCGCGAAGGTTCCGGTCGAGGACGCGATGGTGACGGACGTCTACTCCGTCGAACCGGAGACGCCCGTCGACGAGGTGGTGCGCGAGATGGCGCAGCACAAGTACGGCTCCGTGGTGGTGATGCAGAACCAGAAGGTCGTCGGCATCTTCACCACCGTCGACGTGTGCACCGCCTTCGCGGACATGCTCCACACCCGGCTGGCGAAGTAGGGGTCCCCTACGCCCGCAGGTCGAGCAGCACCGCCCCGGAGCGCAGGTCCACCGAGAGCACCCTCCCCCGGTCGTCGCAGGCCGTGAGCACGTCGCCGTAGATCCGCGCCCTCGCCGAGGTGGCGCCCTCCAGCCGAAGCTCCGCCAGCGAGCGCCCCAGCGAGAGGCTCCAGAGCAGCACCGTCACCGCGTCGGGGGAGCGCCGGGCCACCACCACCCGGTCGCTCGTCAGGTGCGTCACCTCGGACTGCGTCCCTGCGGGGTGCGGCAGCTCCACCAGCGGCAGCGACTTCCCCCGGTCGACCTCCACGGCCCCGGAGGCGCTGCGCCGCGCGGTGGTCCCCGACGGGTGCACCGCGACGGCCTCCCTGTCCGCCGGGCGCAGCGGCTCCAGGGGCTTCTCCTGAAGCGTCCAGCCCGGCAGCGACCAGCGCCAGCGCTCGATCACCGACAGCACCCGCACCGCCGCCACGCCCGCGCGGTCTCGCCCCACGCAGCGCACCCTCGCGTGGTCGGTGCGCGGCGTGCGCCCCGGACCCGCCATGGCGCGCATCTCCCCCGCGGTCGCGTCGAGCGCCAGCACCTCGCCCTCCTGCCCCACCACCCACGAGTCGCCGTCGTAGTCCTGGGCGAAGCAGTCCAGCGTGCACTCCCCCCACGGGGAGCTCGTCGCCCTCGCCACGTCGAGCCTCGCCACCCGCCAGCTCGTCCCTCGCGCTCCCAGCAGCAGCGCGCTGTTCTCGTGGTCGGACCACACGATCCGGTGCGTCGGCTCGTCGAGCCTCGCCCGCTCCCTGCCGTCGCGGTCTCGCAGCGACGCCCCGGCCTCGCCCAGCGCCAGCAGCGCCCCGCCGTCCCTCAGCGCCACCGCGTCGTACACCGCGCGAGGGCCCGTGTCGGCCGCGGTGACGGTGCGCCTCCACGCCGCGGGGCCAGACGCGGGCGGCACCCTCGCGAAGGTCGGCCAGGTCGGGACATCTTCGCTCAGCACCGCATCCCTGGAGAGGGAGACGAGGGTGCGCAGCGTCTGGAGGTCCTCCTGCTCGCCGTGGCGCGCGGCGTCCCTGGCCTGCGCTCTCGCCAGCATCCTCGCCGCCATCGCCAGCGCCTCGTTGGGCTTCGCCTCGGAAGCCGCCCTGGCGAACACCGCGCGCTCGGCCCGGGCGCCGACGCCCTCCTCCCCGGCCAGCGCCTCGAGGCGTGAGCGCAGCGCCTCGAAGCGCTCCGGTCGATCGGCGAGGCGGCGCACCATCACCCTCACCGCCGCGGGGCCTCCCAGGGCGAGCAGCGCGTCGGTCCACGCCTCGACCTCGTCCGCGAGGTCGGCCACGGAGGAGCCCACCGCCACCGCGGCCGCGTGGTCGCCCACCGACGCGAGGTGCCTCGCCCACAGCCGCCGCAGCGCCGCCGAGTGCGCCGGGTCGTCGGCCAGCTTCGTCAGCGCCGCGTCGAAGACCCCGTGTCGCCGCACCACCCCCAGCGCCCTCGCGGGCTCGCCCGCCAGCAGCCACTGCCGCACCCGCAGCTCCGGGGCGAGGGCAGCCGTGTCCGCGAGCTCGGCCGCGAGGCGCAGCCTCCCGTGGCGTTCGAGCAGCGCCACGGCCTCGCCCGGCTCCCTCAGCAGCTCGGCCAGCGTGAAGGCCGCCTCGTCGATGCGCCCCTCGGCCTCCAGGGCCGTCACCGCCTCGCGGTAGAGCGATCGCAGCAGCGCGTGAAGGGTGCTCCCTCCCGTCGCGGTGCTGTGCGTGGAGGGCTGCAGCCTGATCGTCAGCGCGTCGCGGGCCTGCGGCGGCGCCCAGGTCACCGGCTTCGGCGGGGCGCCCGGAGGCGCGGCTCCGCCCAGGGGGAGCGCGTGGCGCAGCGCCTCGTCGAGGTCTCCCTTGCGAAACATCTCGATCATCCGCTCGAGGTAGCGGGACTGCGCGTCGCCCTGCACCCGCTGCGCCGCGGGCTGCGCCACCCGCTGCTGAAACCACCCTCGCAGACGATCCCACCAGTGGCTCTTCGGGGGCGCCGCCGCGACCTTCGCCTGGGCGCCCGCGGCCTCCGGGGGAGGCGGCAGCGCTCGGACGAGCCCGTCGGAGGGAGCGCTCCTTCGCCGGGGAGAGAGCAGCGACGACCAGAGGGCCTTCAGCGTCGCGCCCAGGCCGCGAGGGCTGGGAGCCGGCGCGACCGTCGAGGAGCCTTCGAGGGCGCCGAGGTGGCTGAGCGCGCTGGCCGGGAGCTCGCCTCGGGCCACCATCGCCCCGAGCGCATGGGAGAGCGCCGAGGCCATCGCGGCGGGGTCCCTGGGGCGCAGCGCCGCGGGGGCGGGGCGGGCGCCCTCCTCGGGGGGAGCGACCACCACCCGGGGCGGCGCTCCCAGGGAGGTGACCTCGACGAGCGTGACGGCGGCGAGGTCGATCCAGGCGCCGGGGTCGACGAGGCTGGCGGTGGAGAGCGAGAGGGTCTCCACGAGCCCGCCGCGCACGATCGCCAGCTGGTCCGGGCGGGCTCCGTCTTCGAGGAGGGCGTCGACCTCCGCGCGAGAGAGGGCGGCGGTCGAGGAGAGCGACGCGCCCGATCCGCTGCCGGGGCAGCGCACCAGGGGGGCGCCCTCGCACTGCTCCGCCCTCACCCGGCGGGTGCCCGCGAAGATCACCGCGTAGCGGCCGCCGAGGGCGTAGACGGCGGTGCCCGGGGTCCACCGGGAGAGCACCCGGGCGCGGGCGTCGCGCTCGCCGGAGGCGCGGTCGACCAGCAGGCCGACGGCGTCGACGAAGCCGCGGTGGGCCAGGCGTCGGGGGCGATGGATCATGTCGGCGCCACCACGCGCAGGAGGCACTGCGCGGCGGGCAGCGACCAGACCTCCAGGGTTCCGTCGTCGGAGACGAGGGCCACCCGGTCGCCTCGCGGCGTGGCGGTGGCGTAGCGCACCGGGCGGTCGACGACGAAGAGCCGATCAACCGAGGCGCCGGTGACCCTCCGCAGGGTGCAGCGGTCGGCCGCGAGGGTGAGCAGCCCGAGCCGGAGAGCGGGGTGCGTGCCGACGGTGAAGCCCAGCACCGTGTCACCGGCCGGAGGCATGCCGGGAGGGCCCGAGCGAGGGGGGGGCGGGGCGAGGGTTCGGGACATGCGGTCGAGCACGATGCGCAGCGGGGTGGAGGCGGAGACGAGGGACTGGAGGGCGGCGAGCGGATCAGCCGCCAGCACCGTCGCCCGAAGGGGCTGCAGGCCGATGAGGCGAGAGGCGCCGTCGAGGAAGGCCAGCGTGGGGGACTGAAGGGCGTCGCCCGAGGAGGTCACCTCGGCGCGGGCGAGCAGCGCGGGGCGCGTCGAGGGCTGCCACGCCGAGGGGTCGTCGAAGGGTCGCCGCGAGGCGCCGGCGCGGAAGACGTCGCCGTGGGTGTCGTGCACATGGAGCTCGCCGGCGCGCTCGGAGACGATCACCAGGCGACGGCGGGTCCAGGCGAGGGCGATCGGGTGGCTGCCGCGCTCGAGGGCATAGCGGAGGTAGCGCCCGCGCTTGGGCGAGGGGGTGTCGGGGACCGTGTAGACGGTGATGCTCTCGCCCGCGTCGACGAAGGCCACCTTGCGCCCATCGGCCAGCAGGATCGGCGGGCTCACCGGGCGAGCGACGCCGGGGGTGCGGGCGAGGCGCTCCGGGGGCACGGGCTTCGGCGGAGGCGCGACGCCGCCGCGAAGGAGCTGGAGGCACTCGGGCTCGGGAGGGAGGTCGAGGCGCAGCGAGCGACGGTGGGCGCCTCGGACGATGGTGAGGTCGAGCGCTCGGGCGCCGGGCTCGAAGACGTCGCTGAGCTCGATGCGCCCCACCGGGGTCTTCACCCCGGCGATGCGTCGACCGGGCGCGACGGTGCCGGGCGGACCGACGATCCAGAGGTCTTCCCAGTCGGCCCGGCGGGCGCGCTCGAACCAGGCATCGAGGTCCGCCGACGAGGGCGCGAGGGCCGTGCGTCCCAGGAGGAAGCTCCGCAGCCCCGGTGCGTCGAGCCCGAGGTGCAGCCCGGCCTTCGCGTCGCCCTTCTCGGGCGGCTGCTGGAGGGTCGCCCAGGCGAAGGTCGCTCCTGCCTCGCGAGCCCGGCGCGCGAGCACCAGCAGCGCCGCGAACTGTCCGATGCGAGGGCCTCCGAGCTGCATCGGCCCCGGGTCGAAGAGGGCCACGGAGGTCTTCGCCCTGGCCTCCTCCCGCCGGGCGAGCTGGTAGAACGCGTGCTCCCCCTGCGCCGCCCTCCGGATGAACTCCTCGGGCAGCACGTCGGCCAGGGCCCACTCGGAGAGCACCAGGCGGTCGTAGGGGCCTCGGAGCGAGAGGCCCTCGAAGCCGTCGGGCACGCCGCTCCCGGTGCGGGCCCGGGCTCGCAGCGGACCGACGGCCAGCGCGAGCCTGTCGAGCCACGGACCGAGCGTGGGCCCGAGCTCCGGGGGGAGCAGGCCCAGCAGCGGGGCCCACGGCGAGTCGGGGGCGATCACGGCGAGGGGCTCCGGGCGAGGAGGGCCCGTTCGAGGGGGCGGGCCTCGGCGAGGGAGCACGCGAGGGTCTCGCCGCGGAGCGAGGGCCAGAGGGCGAAGGGCGGGGCGAGGGGGGCGAGCCTGGCGGCGAGGGCGCGCTCCAGCAGCCCGATCGGCACGGTGGCGTCGAGGGCCGTGGGGAGGAGCAGCGTGGGCGCCTCGGGGCAGCGGCCCAGGTAGATCAATCCGTCGATCCACGGGAGCTTCGGGGCCGCGCCGAGGAGGATGATCCGGTCGGCCGAGGCGACGCCCCGCAGCTCGGAGAGGGACCCGTCGGGGAGCGAGAGCAGGCGGAGGCGCAGCGCGGCGGCGACGGGGCCTTCGGCGGCGAGGGCGGTGACGGCGCGGGGCGCGGCGCGGGGCTTCCAGCCGAGGGCGACGGCGTCGCGGTCGGCGGGGGGCGCGTCGGGGGCCGCGCGGTAGGGCGACACGTCAGCTGCGCCAGGTGTCGAGGGCCGCGACCAGCCTCGGTCGCACCGCCGCCAGCTCCGACGGAACCGACCCCGGCGCGAAGCCCGCGTCGATCTCCCGGAGCATCCCTTCGACCCGGAGGCGGAAGCCCTCTCGGGGGTCGGGGGGGCTCACCTGCGGGTCGCTCGCGAGGTCGGCGGGGGGGGAGTCCGGGCCGCGGGCGAGGAGGGTCTCGGCGTCCGCGGCGAGGCGTCGGGCGCGGGCGAGGGGGCCCGCGGAGGCGTCCTCGGCGGCGGCGCGCAGGGCGCCGTTGCGGCTGCGGGCGAGCACGTCGCGGAGGACATCGCGGGCGGTGGCCTGCTCCTCCCGGGTGGGGACGGCGGTGAGCAGCGGCCAGAGGTCCTCCTCGGTGGCGACGGTGCGACCGGCGAGGACGGCCGCGGCGGCGACGAGGTGCTGCACCCGGGCGGCGCGTCGGTCGGAGAGGTTCACCTGGGCGCGGCGCAGGAGGCGGATGGCGTGGGCGAGGGCGGGGCGCACCGGGGCGAGGTCGAGGCCGCGGGCGGCGACGGCGAGGAGGTCGACGTCGGCCATGCTGGCGGGCGCGGCGGCGGTGGAGGCGGCGTCGGTGCGCAGGCCCCAGGCTCCGGCGAGGAGGTCTTCGAGGCGGGCGTCGGCGACCGGGTCGAGGAAGGCGCGCACCAGGAAGCGGTCGGCGAAGGGGGCCAGGGCGTCGTCTTCGGGGAGGGCGTTGCTGGCGCCGACGCAGACGCGGAGGGGGCAGGCGCGGCGGGTGGACCCGCGGCGGAAGGTGCGCTCGTTGAGGATGGTGAGGAGGGTGTTGAGGATGGCGGTCGAGCCGAGGAAGACCTCGTCGAGGAAGGCCACCTCGGCCTCGGGGAGCATGCCCGCGGTCTCGATCTCGATGACGCCCTCTCGGAGGCGCCGCAGGTCGACCGGACCGAAGAGCTCGCCGGGCTCGGTGAAGCGCCCGAGGAGGTACTCGAAGTACTGGCCTCCGAGGCAGCGTGCGGCGCGTCGCACGGCCTCGGACTTGGCGGTGCCGGGCGGGCCGATGACCAGGACGTGCTCGCCTGCGACGGCGGCGAGGGCGACGAGCTCGACGAGGGCCTCGCGCTCGACGAGCCCGCGGCTGGCGAGGGAGAGGGCGTCGCGGAGACGCGCGGCGGCTTCGGGTACGGTGGTGCTCATTGGGGACGGAGCGAGAGTCCAGCACAGGAAGCGCGCGGACGCGATGGGTGGGGCGCCCAAGCCCACCACCGCGCGGCTCTTCGCGCTCCGTCGGGCGCTGACGTAGGAACCACCCTGCCTCGGTCCCGCTCCCACGTCGGCGGGTGGTACGGTGGGGCACGATGGTGCGATCAGGCGCGCGAACGATGGAGCTGGTGGTTCCGGTCCCGGCGAGCGATGACCGCTGGGTTCTGGAGGAGGAGAACATGCCCGAGACGCCGCTCCATCAGCGGATCATCGACCTGCTGGTGATGGTGCTCTCGGCGTGGATCGCGAGGTCGGGGCGAGACGCGATGGCGGGCAGCAACATCGCGCTGCGGTGGGACCGCTCGAAGCCCTCCACGGGCGTCGACCCGGACGTGTACCTCGTGGAGCCCGCGCCGCCGAAGGGGGAGGCGGAGAAGAGCCTGTGCCTCTGGAAGGAAGGGCACCACGCGCCGCGCGTCGCGATCGAGGTGGTGAGCGCGGAGACCGCCGACAAGGACTACCACGACGGCCCCGCCCGCTACGCCGCGAGCGGCGTGCGCGAGCTGTGGGTGTTCGACCCGCTGCGCCTCGGGCCCGCCGACGGGGGCGGCCCGTGGGCGCTCCAGGTGTGGCGTCGGGTGAAGGGTCGGCAGTTCGTCCGGGTGCACGCGGGCGAGGCGTCGGCCTTCTCGCGCGAGCTCGGCGCGTGGATCGTCGCCACCGACGACGGCGCGCGGCTGCGCATCGCCGACGACGCCGCGGGTGCGAAGCTCTGGCCGACGGCGGATGAAGCGGAGCGTCGCGCCCGGGAGGCCGCCGAGGTCGTCGCGTCCGAAGAGCGCCGCGCCCGGCAGGCGGCGGAGCAGGAGGTCGCGCGCCTCCGGTCCGAGCTCAAGCAGGCTCGCGCGAAGCGAGCACCGCGCAAGTCGTAGCGCTCCCTGCGGGGGCGTTGGGCAGGTGCCACCCGGCGATGCGCTCCGTACGATGGCTCGCCCCCCATCGGCGTTGTCCGTCTCTCGCTGCCCAGGGGCGAGACAAGCCCCGCCCGCGCTGCTGAGGTTCGGGGTACGGGTTGGCGCAACCGCAGTCCCTCGGGATGTCGTTCAGCCTGCTGTGAGGACGGGGCTCGGGTGTCGGCCCCCACCGCCGGGGTCCCTTTGCCGCGTTGGGATGATCCGCCGCCCCCGTGGACAGTCGTAGCGCCGCCACCCGCCGCCACCCGCCGCCACCCTCGCGCGGCGCTGAGATGCCTGCAAACGCAGTGTCTTCGTGATGGCACACGCGTCGCTCTGCCGCGGTCCCTGCGATGGCCGATGGCGGTGTCCATGCCCACGTCGGAGCGCGCGACCCCGTCCGCGACGGGGTGGTCCACGGGCTGGTGCGCGAGCACTTCGCCGCGTTCGTCGAGCGCGTCCAGGAGGGCGGGCGCTCGCTGCCGCGGTACGTCGAGGCGGAGTTCGAGGCCTTCCTGCGCTGCGGGGTGCTCGCGAGCGGGTTCATGCGAGCGCGGTGCGCGAGGTGCGGGCACGACCGGCTGGTGGCGTTCTCGTGCAAGGGCGGTTCCCGGTCGGCTCTGGTCCGACCACGCCATCAGTCCCCGCCTCACCCTGAGCGAAGCGAAGGGGGCACCCGCCCACGTTTCGATCGCGCTTCCGATCGTCGCGGACGTCGGCCGAGACGTAGGGGATTGACGGCGTGGCGGGTGCTCCCTTCGCTTCGCTCAGGGTGAGGCGGGGACTGGGGACGTGAGCGGGTGCATCCCAGAGGCGAGTGGGAACCGCTCTGAACCTCAACCCTCACCTTCATGTGCTGGTGGCCGACGGAGTGTTCGTCTGCCGCGACGATGGGAGCTCGCCGGAGTTCATGGCGACGCCCGCGCCGACACGCGAGGACCTGCGCGGGGTGATCGCGCGGGTGATCGCGCGGCTGGAGACGATCGCGCGACGTCGGGGGCAGCGCGAAGCGGTGGATGCCGACGACGAGGACGGGATGGAGGGGCTGCGACGGACGGCGAGGGGGCGAGGAACCTTCGCGCGGGTCGACGAGAAGGGCGCTCGCGAGGACGAGGAGAAGCACGCCGCGGTGTCGCCGGGGCTGTCGTCGCGGGGGCTCGTGGCGGAGATGGGCATGGTTCAACCTGCACGCGGGGGTGCGCGTCGAGGCGGACGATCGCGATGCGCTGGAGCGGTTGTGCAGGTACATGGCGCGGCCTGCGGTGGCGGCGGGGCGGGTGAGCGTGCTGCCCGACGGCAACGTGGCGTACCGGGTGAAGGCACCGCGCAGCGGGGCAGCGACCCACCGTGTGATGACGCCGATGGAGTTCATGGCGCGGCTGGCGGCGCTGGTCGCGCCACCGCGGACGCCGTTGGTTCGTTACCATGGGGTGCTCGCGCCGAACTCGCCGTGGCGGGTGGCGGTGGTTCCGCTCCCGCCGGTCGCAGAGAAGTGCGGCGAGGGAGCCGGGAAGACGGCCGCCGAGCCAGCGGGAGGCGGCGAGAAGCGGGAGGCGCCGACGAAGCGGGCGCGCATCGACTGGGCACGCCTGCTGTGGCGGGTGTGGGGCGTCGACGCGCTGAAGTGCCCGGCGTGCGATGGACGGATGAAGATGATCGCGGCGGTCACCGAGCGCGTGGGCATCGTGCGCATCCTGGAGCACCTGGGCGTCTCGACCGAGGTGCCGCGGATGAGGCGAGCGCGCGACGGACCTTGATCGGCGGCGGTGGGCAGTGACGGAGGGGGTCGGCTCGACACCGCCAGCGAAAGGTTGGACGGTCAGGGCCGTGGTGCGTCGGACGACAGGGAGAGCGGCGTGGATGGGGCGTTGGATTCGGTCAAGACGGCGTCCCGGGAGCTACCGCCAACGCTCGCGGGAGCGCGTACTTCGTACACTGGATGTTCTGTCGCCTCGAGCGGATCCGTGCCAAGGAGGGTGCCGCGTTGGAGCACCTATCCACTTCAGCCCGACGAGCGCGTGGACGTGCTCCTCCACGCCACCGATGGCCACGGCCACGCAGCCGAGGGCGACGCAGCGCCCGGCGATCATCCCGTGCAGCCGCGGTGCGACGTCGAGGGTGATCCACGGCTCCCGCCCCTTCGTCGCCCAGACCAGATGAACGTAGAGTCGGGCGTAGGTGGACGACATCGCGAGGCTCGATCGTAGACCACGATCGACCCGGTCCAGGCGACGTCCGACCGGAGCCCCGGGCCGATGCCCGGGGCGTCCATCCTGTTATTGCCTGGGGTGACGCGCCATCGCGCGGAACCCCAGCCTGCAAGCGGGTTGAGCCACTTGGGACCAACGCTCAGCCTTGCAACTCTACACGTGTAGACCCGCCCCCAGCCCTCCCGCTTCTACCCAACGCCCCTCCGGGCGTGCGACGCATCCCTCCTGCCGTGTCGACCGAGCCCACTGCATCCCCCGAAGACGAGTGGCTCTTCGGCTGGGACCCTTACCCCCGCATCGTCTCCGTCTGGGCCGACCCCGACGGCCTCGCCTATGTCTGGCGCCGCACCCCCGCCGGCCTCGTCCGCGACGAGACCCGCTTCCGCCCGTGGGTCCTCCTCGCCTCGCTCTCCGACCTCGCCCACCTCGGCCCCGCGCTCGTCCCCGATTCGCCCGAGGCCCCGCCCGAGGCCATCACCTTCCGCGCCCTCCACGGACCCGGCGCCCTGCGCTTCGTCGTCTCCGCGCCCTCCGCGCGAGCCCTCTCGGCCGCCGTCCTCCACGGCCACGCCCGCCGCACCGGCCGCCGCCTCCAGCGCCTCTCCGAGCTCGACGAGGGAGCCGCGCTCTCCCTCGCCCCGGAGGAGCAGTACCTCGTCGCCACCGGGCGCAACTACTTCCGCGACCTCGCCTTCGACGACCTCCACCGCCTCCAGTTCGACCTCGAGACCACCGGGCTCGACCCGGTCCATCACCGAGTCTTCCTCGTCGCCGTGCGCGACAACCGCGGCCTCGCCACGACCCTCGAAGCCCGCGGCGACACCGACGCCGACGAGGCCGAGCTCCTCCGCGCGCTGCTCTCCCTGGTCCGCGCCACCGACCCCGACGTCATCGAGAACCACAACCTCCACGGCTTCGACCTGCCCTTCCTCGCCCACCGCGCGAAGGCTCTCCGCGTCCCGCTGCTCCTCGGCCGCCTCGACGGCATTCCCCTCCGCCCCCGCCCCGGGCCTCGCGGGCGCACCCGCTACGTCGCCCCCGGCCGCGAGCTCATCGACACCCTCGACGCCGTGCGCCGCCACGACTTCTCCGCGAGAGACCTCCCCGGCCACGGGCTCAAGGCCGTCGCCCGCCACTTCGGCCTCGCCGGACCCGATCGCGAGTACGTCCCTGGCGCAGAGATCCACGCGACCTTCCTCACCGACCCGGAGCGCGTCCGCCGCTACGCCCTCGACGACGTCGCCGAGGCCGCCGGGCTCGCTCGCCTCCTCGGCGGCGCGGCCTTCGCGCTGGCCCGCATGGCCCCTCGCCGCTACGAGCGCCTCGCCGACGCCGGTCCCGCCACCGGGGTGCTCGACCCGCTGCTGGTGCGGGCCTACCTGCGCTCCGGGGCCGCGCTCCCCGCCCGCTCCGGCGGAGACGGGACGGTGCACACCGGCGCGGCGCTCTACCTCTTCGCCGCGGGCGTGGCGCAGCGCGTGGTGAAGGCCGACGTGGCGAGCCTCTACCCCTCGCTGATGCGCGAGTACCGCATCGGCCCCAGCAGCGACCGCCTCGGCGCCCTGCTCGCCCTCGTCGACCGCCTGGTCGACCAGCGCCTCGCCGCCAAGGCCCTCGGCCGCTCGTCGCCTCCCGGATCTCCAGAGCGCTACACCGCCGAGGCGCTCTCCGCGGCGATGAAGATCCTGGTGAACTCGGCCTACGGCTACCTGGGCGCCGTGGGGCTCACTCGCTGCGCCGACGTGCACGCGGCCAACGAGGTGACCCGCCGGGGCCGCGAGGTGCTCGACCAGATCTGCCGTGCGCTCGCCGAGCGAGGCGTGACCCTGCTCGAGGGCGACACCGACGGCGTGTACTTCGCCGTCCCCGAAGGCTGGAGCGAGGACGACGAGCGCCGCGTGGTGCGCGAGGTCGGGGCGCTGTTACCCGCCCAGGTAAGGCTGGAGTTCGACGGGCGCTACGCCGCGATGCTCTCGCACGAGCCCAAGAACTACGCGCTCCTCGGCTACGACGGGGCGCTCACGCTGCGGGGCGTGGCCTTCCGGTCGAGCCGCGCGGAGCCCTTCGGGGAGCGCTTCCTCCGTGAGGCCATCGGCCGGCTGCTGGTGGGCGACGTGGCGGGCGTGCGCTCGGCCTACTCCTCGATGGCGCGCTCGCTGCGACGGAGGGAGCTCGCGACCGCGGAGGTCACCACGAGGGTGCGCCTCACCCGCAGCCCCGAGCAGTACCTCGCGACGCGCGAGAAGCGGAGGGAACTCCCCTACGAGGCGCTGCTCTCGCACGGCCGCACGGAGTGGTCGGTGGGCGAGCGGGTGAGGGTGTACCGCGCCTCGGGCAGGCGCGCGGGGCTGCTTGCCGACGACCCGGAGGGCGAGCGGGTGGAGGGCGACGACCCGCGCGACTACGACGGCGAGCACTACGCGAGGCTGCTGAGGGAGAGCTACGCCGCGAGGCTCGCGAGGGCCTTCAGCGAGGAGGGCTTCCGCGCGCTCTTCGACGACCCCGATCAGCCCTCGCTCTTCTCCCGCATCGACGAGCTCGCGCGCCCCCGGCTGACGTCGCTGCTGTCGCCTCCATAGAGGCCGTGATTGCCGACACTCAACCGACAAGGGAGTGCCCGATGGGCGCCGGGCAATGCATCCGCAGGCCACACTGTCCGCGACGCGGACACTGCTCCCGGCGTTCATGGATCGATATCGGATTCCTTTCCGACAACCGCGTTTGAAGTCCCGTGAAGATGGCAGTGATGGCGGGCTCCGCGATGCAGACATCCCGAGGGAGGGGTGATAGGGTGGCCTACGCTCTGGGGAGCGGTCAGGGCCTCCGGGGCGGGGATACGGCGGACTGCTGCCGTTGGATGGGAGAAGAGCGATGGACGCGAAGAGACGGGAGTCACTCCCGATCGCGAAGCCTACGAACCTCGCTGCGCGCGTGAGGGCGTTCTCCGAGCGGCTGCGAGAGACGCCGGTCGCTCCCGACGAGGGGGGCGCCGCGACGGCCATCGCATCGCTGAGCGCCGAGGCGATGGAGAGCCTGAGCCTGCGGCGAGAGGGGCTGCTGGTGGTCGACGACGACGGCGCGGGCCTGCTGGAGGAGGAGCGACGGCGCCGCCGGGTGGTGTTCGACCTCGCGCCCGAGGCGCGCATCGTCGCCGACGCCAACGTCGCCGCGACCGTGCCCGCCGACGCGCTCCGGCGAGCGTTGCAGGAGCGTGAGCGGATGCTCGAAGACAGCCGTCGGCAGTGCAGCGAGCTCGCCACCGCGCAGCGCGAGCGCGACGTCACGATGGCGGTGCTGGCGCACGAGCTGAGGGGGCCGATGAGCGCGATCCTGGGGTGGACGAGGCTGCTGAGGCACCCTCGCATCGACCCTGAGCAGCGAGAGCGGGCGCTGGAGGTCATCGAGCAGAACGCGCTCCTGCAGCGGGCGCTGGTCGACGACCTGATGGACGCCTCGCGCCTCCTCGCGCAGCGGGTGGAGATCGAGCGCCTGCCGCTCAACCTGTCGCAGGTGGTCGGGTGGGTGACGGACGGCGCGCAGCCGAGGGCGGCGGAGAAGGGGATCACGCTCTCCTGCGAGGTGGCCGTCGGCTGCGTGGTGCAGGGTGACGGGTGGCGGCTCTCCCAGGTGGTCACCAACCTGCTGGCCAACTCGCTGAAGTTCACTCCCACGGGCGGATCGGTCTCCGTGACGTTGAGCGCGTCCGACGGGGTGGCGACGCTGCGGGTGGCCGACACCGGGGTGGGCATCGCGCCGGAGCACCTGCCGCGCATCTTCGATCGCTTCCACCAGGCGAACCAGTCCCACAACTCCGCGGGGGGCCTCGGGCTGGGCCTCTTCCTGGTGCGGGAGATCGTGGAGATGCACGGAGGGACGGTCATCGGCGAGAGCCCGGGCGAGGGCAGGGGGCAGGGATCGGTCTTCACCGTGACCCTCCCGCTCTCGACGGACGAAGGGTAGATCGCGCCGACGACGTCGACGAACGGACGCGGCTTGGTTCCCGCGGTGATCGTCGTCTCGTAGGGAGCACCCTCGGGCTGAAGAGTCTCGGACGGCGACGATGGGGCCCATGTACATTCGACCCTTAGGAGAGCGCCGCGCGCGGTGCGCGGAAGTCTCCCCGGGCGGACCATCATGCGCAGACCATCCCCTCCCTTCCTCGCGCTCCTCGCGATCGCACTGACGGGCTGTTCCTTCCTGGTGGACGCCGACGAGGCGAGGCTGCAACCGGGGCCTCGACCCGACGCCGCGGTCCCCTCCGACACGCCCCGGGCGGACGTGCCTGCGGTGGACGTGCCCACGGTGGATGTCCCCGCGGTGGATGTCCCCACGCTCGATGTCCCCACGCTCGATGTCCCCACGCTCGATGTCCCCGCGATGGATGTCCCCGCGATGGATGTCCCCGCGCTCGATGTCCCCTCGCTCGACGTCCCCTCGCTCGACGTCCCCTCGCTCGACGTCCCTGCGCTCGACGTGCCCATGAGCGACGCTCCCTCGCCGGACGCGGCGTGCCCCTCGGGCTCGCTTCGCTGCGGCGACAGGTGCGTCGACCCGCAGACCGACGGCGCCCACTGCGGGCGCTGCAACAACCCCTGCGCCTCCGACCGCTCGTGCTCCGCCGGAACCTGCGTTCGGGTGTGCATCGGCTCTCAGCGCCTCTGCGGCGACGCGTGCATCGACGTGCTCAGCGACGCGGCCCACTGCGGCGGCTGCGGCCGCGCCTGCGCCTCGGGGGAGGTGTGCTCCGCCGGGGAGTGCGCCGCCACCTGCCCGCCCCCCAACCTGCTGTGCTCCGGGGCGTGCGTCGACGTGGGCACGAGCGCGGCGCACTGCGGGTCGTGCGGCCGCGCCTGCGCCTCGGGCGAGGTCTGCTCGGGCGGGGCGTGCCGATCGGTGTGCGCGACCGGAGAGACCTTCTGCAGCGGCGCGTGCGTCGACACCCGGGTCGATCCGAGAAACTGCGGCGCCTGCGGGGCCGCGTGCACGGGCACCCAGGTCTGCGAGGCCGGCGCGTGCCGGGCCGTGTGCCCGCTCGGGCAGACGCTCTGCGGCGGCGCGTGCGTCAGCGTGCAGGCCGACAGCGCTCACTGCGGGGCCTGCGGCAACGCCTGCGCCGCGGGCCTGGTCTGCTCGGCCGGGGCGTGCACCTGCGCCTGCGCTCCCGGCAGCTCGTGCTGCCCGAGCGGGGCGTCGCTGGTGTGCGCGGCGACGCAGACCGACCCGGCGCACTGCGGCGGCTGCGGCCGGGCCTGCGCGGCGGGGCAGCAGTGCGTCGACGGCGCCTGCATGACGGTGAGCTCGTGCGTCGCGCCTCGCATCACCTGCGGCGGGGCCTGCGTCGACCCTCGGACGGACCCGAGCAACTGCGGCGGCTGCGGCCGCGGATGCACGGGGGGCCAGGCGTGCGCGGCCGGGGTGTGCGTGTGCCCGGCGGGGCAGACCTACTGCGGTGGTCGCTGCGTGTCGACGGTCACGGACCCGAGCCATTGCGGCGCGTGCGGGGTGGGCTGCGCCCCGGGCCAGGCGTGCGCGTCGAGCCTCTGCGTGTGCGCGGCGCCTCGCATCACCTGCGGCGGGCAGTGCGTGAACCCGCAGAGCGACGCCTCCCACTGCGGCGCCTGCGGGCGCGTGTGCCCGGAGAGCGCGACCTGCTCCAGCGGGAGCTGCGTGTGCCCGGCGGGGTCGGTCTCCGACGGTCGGGTGTGCCGCAGCCTGCGCTACGACCCGCTGAACTGCGGCCGGGTGGGAAACGCCTGCCGCGCCGACCAGGTGTGCACCGCGGGCGCCTGCGTCTGCCGCCCGGGGCTCACCTCCGGAGGCGGCGGAACCTACTGCACCGACCTGCAATCGAGCCCCAACAACTGCGGCGTGCTGGGGCGGCGCTGCAACAGCAACCAGGCCTGCGTGCGGGGGGTCTGCATGAGCGATCGCTCGTGCACGTCGCCCAGCACCGAGTGCAGCGGGTGGTGCGTCGACCTCCGGACGCACCCCTTCCACTGCGGAAGCTGCGGCCGCGCCTGCGCTCGAAACGAGGTCTGCGTCGCCGGGAGCTGCGAGCCCTACTACGCGGTCAACCCCTGCCTCACCTGCCCCTGCACGGGCTGCCGCTCGATCGAGACCTGCTGCGCCACGCCCGACCGCAGCGCCACCACCTGCGTCGACGGCACCCGCTGCCCGTAGCGGGCAGCCCGACCCTACGGAGAGCTCCCATGGCGACCCCACGAAGTGCCGATGTCCGAGACCCGCTGCTCGCCGAGGCGCTGCTGCGTCACGAGGGGCAGTGGGTGCCGATGTTCCTGGCGAGGGCGGCGCTGGGGCTGACCTCCGTGGTGTGGGTCTCGGCCGCGCCCGACGGCGCGGGGAGCGTCGCGCTGCTGTCCCCGGTCGAGGCCAGCGCGTGGCTACGCTCTCGCGGCGACACCAAAGGCTCCGCGCGCGTCTCCGGGACCCCTTCCCCGGGCTCGGCGTGGGCCGTGGGCCTCGGGGCGGGCGGCGCCTCGGTGTGGTCCCTCGCGATGACCCCCATCCTCACCCGGGGCGGCTGAGCGCTCCCGCTCAGGGCAGCAGCGCGGCGTCGATCAGGAAGACATCCGGCACGATGCGTCGCAGCCTCGCCCTCGACACGGGTCGTCGCTCGTCCTGCGCGGCCTCGTCGCGGGTGACCTTCGTCTCCGCGCCCCCCATGGCCATCAGCTCCGCGCGCAGGGCGTCGGCCTCCCTCGCCTCGCCCAGCGCCCCGAGCACCCGCGCCCGGAGCAGCAGCAGCTTCGCCCGGCGGAAGGCCCCGGCCTCCAGGGTGAGCGCCACGCGGAGGTGATCGCTGGCGGCCGCGAGGTCGTCGGTCATCAGCGCGAAGTGCGCGGCCAGGGTGCGGAAGCCGGGCTCCCGAGGGGCGCGGCGGACGAGGTCCTCGATGCGGGGTCGCACCTCGCGGGGCGAGGCTCCCTCCAGGTGCGCGTGGGTGGCCTCGGTGTAGGCGCGGATGGTCTCTCGCTCTCCGACGCTCAGCGGATGGCCCCGGTGGGTGCGACCGGTGGGGCTCCCCGGCGCTCCGTCGAAGGGCACCTCTCCCACCGCTCCGTCCCACGACCAGGGGACCGTCACATAGGGTCCGATGCCCGTCGGCGCCCTGCCCACGGAGACCCGGACGCAGCGGGCGTCGGCCTCGGTCACGATGCTCTGCACCGACATCGCCGAGACCACGCAGTCGCCCGAGAGCCGCTCCACGCCGTCGTGCAGGTCGTCCGAGACGGGCGAGCGGAAGTCCCCGAGGAGGTTCTCCAGGTCGTCGGCGGAGAGGCCCCCGGCGGCCTCGCGAACCCGCTCGTGCAGTCGTCGGTAGCGCGCGTCGGAGTCCACCGCGAAGGCCGGGCTGGACGTGACCTCGCCCTCTCGCAGCGACGAGGAGAGGTAGCGGTTGGTGCACGCGAGGTGGCTCGCTCCGGGCGACGGGCGACTCGCCTCGACGGCTCGGCCGGTGGTCTCGATCACCACGGCCGAGCGCTCCTCGGCGGAGGACACCAGCAGGCCCCAGGTGGAGGCCGAGCCCACCTCGCGGGCGACGGCGACGGCGTCGTCGAGGGTGCGCGCCCGGCGCACGATCTCGTGGCCCAGGTCGGCGATGGACGCGGCCTGCCAGGCCACGTCGCGGTGAAAGCGGGTGTGGGCGGTGATGGTGATCCCGGCCTCGTTGAAGCCGGTGACGCCGGGGAGGTCGGCGCCGCGGCTGGTGACGTAGCCGTAGCGCAGCCCCTCGTCGGGATCGCAGAAGGCGACCACGGGGCTGTGGTCCCAGATGGTGGCGCCGGGGAAGTCGAAGTTGCGGGCGTGGCGCAGCGCCCCGTCGGAGGAGGACGCGCCCCACACCGCGAGGCTGGAGCACGCGGGGATGGCCGCGAAGGCGCCGACGTGCGCCGGGAAGGCGCCCGCCCGACCGAGGAGCCCGACGGTGTTCTGGAGCACGTCCATGGTGAGCATCGCCGCGGCCACGCCCCGGCGAACGTCGGCCGCCGCGAGCATGGCCTCGATGCGGGCCAGGTACTCCGGGAAGCGCCGGCGTCGGTAGGCGTGGAGCACCCGGGCGTTGGCGGAGAGCAGCGGCCCGACGAGCAGCTCCATCGGTCGCCTCGCGGCGTGAGGGACCGCGAGCGCCAGCATCCGGGCCGCCATGGTGGGGTAGAACGCGCTCAGGCGCTCGTAGCCGCCGAGGCGCCGCAGGACGGCGCCGTGCTGGGCGCCCATCTCGGCCTGCGAGCCGCGGAGGCGCAACACGAGGAGGGGGTTCGGGGCGAGCTCGGGCTTCATGGCGATGCGAGGAGGGTACCTCGCCGAGAGGGGGGGCAGGTCAGAGCAGCTTGAGGAGGTTCTCCTTCGTGGTGAGCCCGACGCGCTGCGCCCTGCGCTCGCCGCCCTCGAAGACCATCACCGTGGGCGCCCCCCGCACCCCGTAGCGCGCCGACACCTCCGGCGCGTCGTCGATGTCGACGGTCACCACCTTCACCCGCCCGACGTTCTCGTCGGCGATGCGGTCGATGATGGGGTCGAGCGCCCGGCAGGGCCCGCACCACCTCGCGCCGAAGTCCACGAGCACCGGGCCCTCGGCCCGCAGCACCTCCGCCTCGAAGCTGCCGTCGTCCGCTGCCGTCACGTTGCTGCTCTTGCTGGTCATCAGGGGATCTCCTCCGTTCGAGCGCGCGCTCTCGCGCCGCTCAGGTCGTCTCGACGGGATTGGAGGTGCTGACCCGTCGCCGCTCTTACACCCTTCGCCCTCGCTGTAAGATCGCTCCTCGTCGGCACCCTCATCCGCCCGTGGACCACGCCATCACCGCTCCGCCGTCCGCCTTCGACGCGCTCGACGCGCTGGGCCACCTCGTCCCTGCGCACCGCCGGGCGCTCACCCTCGTCGCCCGTCGCGAGGGCGTCTCCGCCGAGGACGCGGTCGACTGCGTGCAGGATGCTCTCTGCACCTTCCTCCAGCTCGCCCAGCGCGGCGGGCTCCCTGCCGAGCAGGGGCGCATCCCGGCCTTCCTCGCGGGGGTCGTGCGCAACGCCGCGCGCAACCGCCGACGACGCCACGAGGTCGCCCGCCCCCACGAGGAGCTCACCGCGTCGCCCGAGACCGGGGAGCCCTCCTCCGAGGAGCTCGTCGCCCAGGCGGAGGAGCACGTCCGGCTGCGCGCCTGCGTCGACCGGCTCTGCGACACCCAGAAGGCCGTGGTGCTGCTGCGGCTGCTCGACGAGCGCCCCGGAGAGGACGTCGCCGGCGCGCTGGGCATCACCCGGGGCTATGTGGACGTGCTGCTGCACCGCGCGAAGGTCTCGCTGCGGGTGTGCATGACCGACGGACGCTGAGGCGCCTCAGCCCTCGCGGATGAGCGTCTTCGGGCTGCGGTAGAGCGGAAACCACCACGCGCGGTCGTTCTTGAAGTGGATCCAGAGGATGTCGATGCGCTTCTTGCCGTCGGGCGACTCGATGAACAGCCCGGGGGCGCTGAGCTCCTCCCAGATGTCTGCCCACTCGGCGTTCTCCTGCTCGCTGTCGACGTCGAGGAGCGCCGTCTCCCGCTCGAAGAGACGGCGCACGGACTCGAACGCAGGGGTGAGCTCGTAGCGACCCTCGACGGCCTGTTGATCGGTCATCAACGCCTGTCCGTCGGGCCGCAGCACGGCGAGCAGTTCGCCGCCTCTCGTCAGTCGCCACTCGGTGTCCATGGTCGGGTTCGCGACCCTACCACGCACCCCGGGGTCGGGTGGAAGGGCCCAGCGCCTCCTCCTCGGGGAGACCGTCGGCTTCTGGCCCGCCGCGCTCCCCCGCTGCTATCCCCTCGCGCGATGGCCACCATGCTCACGAAGCGCACCGTCTCCGCCCCGCGCCGCCCCGCGCCCGCCGCCGCCGCCGCGCCCGCTCGCGCCCACGTGCTCGACGTGCCCTTCGCCATGCGCTCCGTCGCCACCGCCGGGGGCGCCCGCTGGGACGCCGACCACGGCGTCTTCGTCTATCGCGGCGCCACCCTCCCGGGCTCGCTCCACGCCTTCCGAGCGGCCCCCTACTCCTGGGAGCGCCGGGTGGAGCGCGAGCTCAACGACGACGCGCCCGCGGCCCCCTCGAAGCCCGCCGCGGACATCACCCTGCGCGAGCACCAGCGCGCCGCGGTGAGGGCCATCGGGCTCGCGGTGAAGGGCAGTCGGCCGGGCTTCCTGCTGGCCGACGACGTGGGCCTCGGCAAGACCATCAGCGCGTGGGAGGCGGTGCGCGCGATGCCCTCGGCGGAGACCGTGCTGGTGGTGTGTCCGCTCGCGGTGATCGCCCACTGGCGGCGCACCATCGAGGCCCTCGGGGACGCCGGCCGCTCGGTGGTGCTCATGAACTACGAGCGCCTGGGCAAGCTCTTCGAGGTGACCGCCGAGGCGCGCCGCAAGGTGCGCTCGAAGAAGGGCCTCGCCCGCGCCGGGAGCGCCCTCGCCTTCGACGTGGTGATCTGGGACGAGAGCCACCGCTGCAAGAACCCCGCGGCGGCGCGGTCGAAGTTCGCGGCCAAGCTCAACGCGAGCGCGGGCTTCTCGCTCTGGCTCTCGGCCACGGCGGGGCAGAACCCGCTCGAGCTCTCCTACCTCGCGCCGCTGCTGGCGAGCCTCACCGGCAGCCGGGCGAGCGACCTCAAGGACTTCGAGCGCTGGTGCCTCGACCAGGGCCTCGGCGTCACCCGCGGCACCTTCGGTCGCTGGGACTGGCGCGGCGGCCGCGAGGACTGCGAGAAGGTGCGGGCGCTGCTCTTCGACGGGCGCTCCCCCGGCGGGCTGCGACGGCGGCCCGAGGACATCGCCGGGTGGCCGGAGATCAACCGCATCCTCACGCCCATCGGGCTCGATGCGTCGGCGAGGGAGCGCTACACGCAGGCCTGGACGGAGTTTCGCGCCGCCATGGACCTCGCGCCCAGCGGGAGGGACCCTCGCGGCGCCCTCGCGGCGGCGCTGCGGCTGCGCCAGAAGGGCTCCCTCATCCGCGTCGACGGGACCCTCGAGCTGGTGCTGGAGCTGCTGGAGAACGGCCATCAGGTGGCGGTGTCGGTGGCCTTCATGGAGACGCTCGAGGCGCTGCGGGAGGGGCTCGCGAAGGAGGGCGTCGCCTGCGCGGCGCTGCACGGCGGCACCCCGATGGTGGAGCGCGAGGCCGAGCGGATGCGCTTCCAGCGGGGCGAGGCGAGGGTGGTGCTCTTCACCGTGGAGGAGGGCATCTCGCTGCACCAGGGGGAGCACAACGAGGTGCCCCGCTCGGAGGTGATCCACGACCTGCGGTGGTCGGCGATCCAGATGGCGCAGATCGAGGGGCGGTGCCACCGCGACGGCCGCTTCGCGCAGGTCTACTGGGCCTACGCCGACGACACCATCGAGGAGCGCATCGCGGCCATCGTGTGCAGGCGCATCCAGTCGATGAAGTCGATGGTGGGCGACGACGTGGAGACGCTGCGGGAGATCGAGCGGCTGCTGGCGGACGCGCGCGCCGCGGAGGGATGAGGGGGGAGCCCGGCGGCTACGCCGGAGGGGGTCGCTTCACCCCGACCAGCAGCCCGTCGGGCGTGGTGACGCAGGCCGTGTCGAACTGCTCCCGCGCGTCTTCGTGGAAGCGCCGCATCGCCACCGCGTCGTCGCCGTCCTCCAGCAGCCTCCCGAACAGGAACACGTTGTCGCCGATGAGCAGCCCCCCCGGGCGGAGGTTTCTCGCGGCCCAGCGCCCGTAGCGGTCGTAGTTCACCTTGTCGGCGTCGATGAACACCGCGTCGAAGGGCCCGTGCTCCTCCAGCGTCGGGAGCATCTCCACCCCCGCCCCCTCGACCACCGTCACCCGGTCGTCGACCCCAGCGCTCCTCAACACGTCGCGCGCGACGCCCGCGTGCTTGGTGTCGTACTCCACGCTCCACACGTGCCCCTCGGGGCCCACCGCGCGCGCCAGGTGGATCGTCGAGTAGCCCGCGAGCGTCCCCACCTCGACGACCTTCTTCGCGTTGGCGAGGCGCAGCAGCATCGCGATCAGGGCGCCCTCCGCGCGGCCCACCTGGATGGCGGGCATCCCGTGGATGCCGGGCGCCGCGAAGGCGTACTCCAGGCCCGCGTCGTGGGGGTGATGCACCCCGTCGACCCATTCGAGGATCAACTTGTCGAAGTAGGTTCTACCGCCGCGAGAGTCGATGTCTGCCATGAGCCATGCTCCTCCTCCTGCGCTCTCCGCAGGCTGAACCCCTTACCTCGCGCCCGAGGGCTCGCAGCGCAACGCGCCATCGAAGCGGTCGCCCGCGAGCGCCGTCAGCCGTCGCCCGGAGAGCGAGAGCGAGCGCACGCAGACCGACCCCTCGGGCAGCACCTCGAGCTCGGCGCGAGAGACCACCGTCGCCCCGCCCGCGGGGCCCACCCCCTCCAGGGCGATGGGCGGATAGGCCACCGAGAGCGTCGGACCGTCCCCCGGGCCCGAGGCGCAGGCGGCGATGTGCTCCCAGCGAATCGAGGGCAGCGCAGGGTTCTTGCCGTCCTCGACGGACAGCATGCGCCACCGCGGCGGCTCGCTGTTGTCTCGCACCACCGGGCCGACCGAGGCGCCGTCGCGGCCGATCATCGTCAGCCCCGGGTCGTCGCCGACGTAGCCCCGCCGCCCCCGCACCGCGCCGTCGGGGCCCAGCGAGAGCCCTACGCCCACCTGCGGCCCCCGCTCGGCGTAGCGCGTCGACCAGGTCTCGCGACCCCCCTCGAAGAGGGGACTGGAGAACACCGCCATCACCCCGCCGTCGGGGGAGGGAACGAAGAACGACCGCATCCCCGAGAGCCCCAGCTCCACGAAGGCCTCGCGCACTCGCACGAAGGGCCGAGAGCCGGTGCCCCAGGCCAGCACAGGGCCCGTCGAGGGGTCATGCGACGACACCAGCACGCCGCGACGCGAGGCGGCCTCCACGCGAATCGGTCCTCGCTGCTCGATGGGCCAGCGGACCCCGAGGCCCCGGCCGGAGGGGTGCGTCGCGCCGTGGAAGGTTCCGAGCTCGTCGACGCCCATCCAGCTCATGCGCACCAGGGTCTCCCCGGTGCGGTCGGGGCGCGGTCGCCAGAAGCGCCCTCGCACGGGCCCGGACTCGGTGCCCGTCAGCAGGTCGGTGGCGTCGACGTTGCGCTGAAACGCCAGCGGGAGGAGCACGAGCGAGCGCAGCGGGCGATCGGCGCGGCAGGTGTACCGCCGGTGTTCGGTGGCCAGCGAGGGCTCCGGCGACACGCCCGACCGACCGCAGCGCGCGACCGAGCCGGAGGACTGGAAGAGCTCGTAGCGCCCGTTGATGAAGGGCCGCAGGCGTCCCTCGGACTCGCGCGTCTCCTGCGTGCGCCGGGGGCTCGTGGCGCCCGGACGAGCGGGCTCCGGCGGGGTGTCCCAGCGGAGCGCCAGCCTCCCCCCGGTGGTCTCGATGGCGACGCCGCCCGGCTCGGGCGAGGCGCTCCACGCGACGTCGGGGGCGATGGGGCGGGGCTCCCAGCGCTGCCCGCCGTCGTCGGTGAGCATCACCCGGCCGTCGCGCAGCACCGCGGCGCCGTGCAGCCCGTCGATGAAGGTCGCCGCGCGCACCTCGCCGGGGAGGGGGCTGCGGGAGAGCGGGCTCGATCCGCTGGTGGTCCAGAGCGAGCCGTCCTCGCCGAGGAGCGCCGCGCGCCCGACGGTGTCCCGAGCAACCTTGAAGTCGCAGGGAAAGCGCCCCATCGGCCGCGGGGCTCCCAGGAAGGTCTCGCTCGCCGCGACCGCTCCGTCGGCCGCGACGAACACCCAGCCCGTCGTCACCGGCACCGCGGCCACGAGCGAGGCCTCGAAGCGCACCGGCGCCACCTCGACCACGCGCCCGGCCCTCTCCTCGAAGCGCAGCGGCCCGTAGATGATCTGCCGCGACCCGTCGCTCGCGCGATGCACCATCCACGCGCGCGCCTGCGTCGGCCACGGGAGGGGACGGAGCGTCCTGACGGGCTCGTCGCTCGTCGGCGGTGCCACGCGCATCCTCCACGCCGCGAAGGCCGCGCCCACGACCGCCGCCGCGAGGAGCCCGGCGCCCAGGCCCCGCCGCCGCCCTCGGGGGGAGGTCGGCGAGCTCAGCGTCGGCGCGCGGTAGGGCATCGCGCGCCAGGGTGGTGCATCGCCGAGCGCATCGTCAATGATCGTCGAGGGCGCGCTGGAGCTCGCGCAGGTCTTCGAGGCGCGAGGGCCAGATGCGCTCGGCGATGGGCGCCGCGACGGGCGTCCCGGGGTCGTCGGGCTCCCCCTCGGAGGGCGCCTCGGCCTGCACCCGGGCGAGCACCTCGGGCCAGTACTCCGCGTTCTCCAGCTCCGGGGCCTCCGCCCCGTCCCCGTGCTGAGCGCGCATCACCGAGAGTTCCTCCTCGGAGGAGCGGGCGCGCAGCGTCGCCGCGGCGTCGGCCACCTCGGCCTCGAACTGCGCCGCCGAGGTCACCGTCTGACGGATCACCACGCCTCGGGAGTCCCAGGTCGCCACCAGCACCGCGGGTCGATCGCCCGTCAGCACGCACGGCACCAGCATCACGTGAGGCGCCCGCCACGGCATCCAGAGGCTCATCTCCACGAAGCGCTTCGCCTCGTGGAAGCTCGGCTGCGCGCAGCCCGTGACGGCCACCGAGTGCCCGCGGCACCAGAGCGCGTCGAGGGCGGGGGCGAGTCCATCGGCCAGGGCGCGGGCGCGTGCAAAGGTCGCTTCGTTCATGGGCTCTCCGAGGCTCCTGCTCAGGGGGAGGATCAGTGCCCCGGCGGGATACCAGGGTCGGTAATGTACGCCCTTCGGGGGAGCGCGTGGAGGAGGAGGGGGGGCGCCCTTGGAGGTCCTCGCGGATCAGCCCGCGTCCGGCGAGCGCGCCTCGATGGCGCGGATGGCCGAAGGGACCGCCGCGCCCAGGCAGGGGTTGCAGGTGCCGAGGCCCAGGAAGCCGCAGCCCGAGCCGATGGGGATGCGCCGCAGGGGAGCGAGGGCCCTCGCGTCGCCCTCTCGCCCGAGGGTCTCGACGACCGTGCGCTTCGCCTCGCAGGAGCGCGCCTCGGCGAGGGCGATGAGCCCCCGCTGTGTCGGGTCGAGCCTCCCCGAGAAGGGCGCCTCGCCCAGCAGGGCCGCCACCCTCGACCGCCCCGATCCGCCGCGGAGCAGCACCTCCACCAGCGGGTCGAGCGCTCGGGCGGCGAGGGGCCCTCTCAGCAGCTCGCCCGCCGCGGTGGCGTGCGCCGCGCTGGCCGCGAAGATGCGCACCACGTCGTCGACGAGGGCCTCCCTGGCGCCGAGCCCGGGAGCGAGGCGCAGCGCGTCCCCGTAGGAGCCGAGCGCCTGCGCGTGCGTCGAGCGGTCGCGGGCGTAGATCGAGCCCAGCACGAAGGCGAGCGCCGCGTCGTTGGGCGACTGCGCCCGCAGCGCCTCGAGCGATCGCGCGGCGGCCTGGCGCTGCCTCGCGGTGGCGACGGTGAACTCCGGTCCGTCGCGGAGCGCGTCGATGCGGTCGTCGAGGTCGTCGTCCCCCGCGGGGCCGGCGCCCTCCGGGCTCGAGGGCGCCGGGGAGCGGGGCGGGGCGGTGAGCGTCGGGCGCTCGCCCGCCTCGTCGGGATCGCCCCGAAGCGCCATCGACAGCGCCCCCCCGGCGAGCGCGAGGGCCACGGCGCCGAGCAGCATGCGCCCGCTCTTCGAGAGCCCGTACCCCGCCCGCAGCGCCGGGGGCCTCGCTCCCTCGTCGGCCCTGGCGGGCTCGGTCTTCGCGGGCTCGTCGGGAGGCACCGGCTCGGGCGCGGGCTCGTCGGGCGGCACCGGCACCGTCGGGGTCTTCACCACGACGGGCGCGTGAAGGGCCGCGTCGAGCTGCTCCACCAGCTCCGCCGCTCGCTGCGGACGGGCGGCGGGGGACTTCGCCAGCGCCTTCGCCATCGCCTCGTCGACCTCCGGGCCGAAGCCCAGGTCGGGGCGCACCGTCGACGGCGGCGGAGGGGTGGCGTTGAGGTGGGCCATGAGCAGGGACATCACGTCGTCGCTGTCGAAGGGCCGCCGCCCGACGAGCATCTCGTAGGCGATCACCCCGAGGGCGTAGATGTCCGCGCGTCGGTCGACCTCCGCCCCGGCGGCCTGCTCCGGCGCCATGTACTCGGGCGTCCCGAGCACGATGCCGCTGCGGGTGAGCCCCGGGCCCGAAGGCCCCTCCGGGAGGAAGACCTTGGCGATGCCGAAGTCGATCACCTTCACGCACTCGACCCCGTCCACGTCGAGCACCAGGACGTTCTCGGGCTTGATGTCGCGGTGCACGATGCCGAGGGAGTGGGCGTGGTCGAGCGCCGCGGCGATCTGCCTCGCCAGCGAGAGGGCCCGCTCCCGGGGGATGGGCCCCTCGCGCTCCATCACCGTCCGCAGCGACTCCGCCCCGACGTACTCCATCACCAGGTAGCAGCGGCCCAGCTCGTCGGCGCCGGAGTCGTACACCGAGATCACGTTGGGGTGCTGCAGCCTCGCCGCCGCGATGGCCTCCCTCGCGAAGCGCGCCGCGATCTCACGGTTGCCCGTGAACTCCTCCTGGAGAAACTTCACCGCCACCTGCCGCTGCAGACCCTCGTGGCGCGCGAGGTAGACCGTCCCCATGGCCCCCTCGCCGATGCGCTCGATGAGCCGGTAGCGCCCTGCGATGAGCTCGCCGCTCCTACGGTCGGAGGCTCCCGGATCGGTCGAGCTGGGCTGGCGATCGTCGGTGTCGGGCGCAGCGGTCATCGTGGGGTCGGTGCAACCTATCACGCGCCTGCCCCGCCCTCTTAAGGGTCTCCGCGCCCGCGTGCTAGCGTCCGCCGCGCCGCCATGAAGTTCGAACAGCTCGACCGACGGATGCGCGTCTACGAGACCGCCCACGACCACTGCGTCCTGCCCCACGTGCACATGGTGGCGCGCATCGACGGCCGCTCGTTCTCCCACCTTACCCGGGTCGCCCAGGGCTTCGACGCCCCCTACGACCTGCGCTTCCGCGATCACATGGTGGCGACGCTGCAGCACCTCATGAACTGCGGCTTCTCGGTGCTCTACGGCTACACCCAGAGCGACGAGCTGTCCCTGCTGCTGCGCCGGGACGAGTCCCTCTTCGGCCGCAAGCTCCGCAAGCTGCTCTCGGTGCTGGCGGGCGAGGCCAGCGGGGCCTTCTCCGTGCGCCTCGGCTCGCCCGCGGCCTTCGACTGCCGCATCTCGCAGCTACCCACCGCCGACGACGTGGTGGACTACTTCCGCTGGCGCTACGAGGACGCCCACCGCAACGCCCTCAACGGCCACTGCTACTGGCTCCTGCGCTCCCAAGGGCTGGACGAGCACGCCGCCACGCAGCGCCTCCGCGGGGTCTCCGTCGCCGACCGCAACGAGCTGCTCTTCCAGAACGGGATCAACTTCAACGACGTCCCCCCGTGGCAGAAGCGCGGCATCGGCGCGCTCTGGGAGGACTTCCCCCAGTCGGCCATCGACCCCCGCTCCGGGGCGGAGAGCGTCACCGTCCGCCGCCGCCTCGTGGTGCGCGACGAGCTCCCCATGAAGGACGCCTACGACGCCTTCGTGCGAGCCATCGTCGAGGGGCAGTGACCCGCCGAGCCTCTCCAGCAGCGCCGCGGGGGAGAGCACCGCGAAGGAGAGCCGCGTGGGGTAGTGCCTCGCGTTGCCCGTGACCACCGCGTCGGCCCGACCCCCGAGGGCCACCTCGACGAAGGCCCGATCGTCCGCGTCGGTCATGGCCCCCTCCCAGCGCTCGACCTCCCCTACGTCCTCGGCGCCCGAGAACACCGCCGCCAGCAGCCTCTCCGTCCTCCCCGGCTCGATGCCGCGGAACTTCGGTCGCGCCAGCACCGCCCGGTACTCGGCCTCCAGCCTCGCGTCGTAGAGCACCACGTCGCCCCGGGCGAAGATCGCCGAGAGCGCGCGGTCGGGCGTGCGCCCGGGCGTGAGCAGCGCGGCGACCAGCACGTTGGTGTCGAGCACGAGTCGCAGCCTGGGGGTGGGCATTGGAAGCCGCACCCTATGCACCGACAGGGGCCTCGCGTCGAACTCGTCGCCGGGACGTCGAAGACCACCCCGGGGGGGGGATGCCTGAAATCGTTGCGCACGCTAAACGTTGCAGGGTGATCGAAGACATCGACAAGCCCGGTGAGGCGCTGCGGGCGGCGGAGGAGCGCTTCCGCCTCGCGTTCGACCACGCGCCCATCGGGATGGCGCTCACCAGCGCCGAGGGGCGCTGGCTACAGGTCAACCGGAGCCTCAGCGAGCTGCTCGGGTACTCCGCCGAGGAGATGCGCACGATGTCCTTCAGGGACGTGAGCCACCCCGACGACCTCGCGGCGGACCTCGCGCTGCACGAGCGGCTGCTGCGCGGGGAGATCGACCGCTACGAGCTCTCCAAGCGATTCGTCCGCAAGGACGGCGAGGTGCTGGACACGGTGGTCCACGCGTCGATGGTGCCCGACGAGCACGGGGTGCCGCGGCAGATCATCCGGCAGGTGATGGACGTGACCGCGCAGCGCCGGGCCGAGCGCGCCAGCCGCGAGAGCGACCGCCGCGTCCGGACGCTCGCCCGGCAGGTGCCGGTGGGCATCCTCGAGACCGACCTCGCCGGGTGCTGCACCTTCGTCAACGAGCGCTGGTGCCAGCTCACCGGCTACTCCCCCGCCGAGGTCGTCGGCAAGCCGTGGGACCTCGTGCTGCACCCCGACGACCGGGAGCGCGTCGCCGCCGAGTGGGTGCTCTGCGAGCAGCAGGGCCGGGAGTTCGGGATGGAGTACCGCTACCGCGTGGCCGACGGGCGCATCCTCTGGGTGCACTGCGGCGCGGTGGCCATGCGCGACGAGGGGGGCGAGATCGTGGGCTACCTCTCCACCGCCCTCGACATCACCGAGCGCAAGCAGGCCCAGGCGCAGCTCCTCTTCAACGACCGCATGGCCTCCGTGGGCACGCTGGCCTCCGGGGTCGCGCACGAGATCAACAACCCGCTCGCCTACCTCACCGCCAACCTCGACCTCATCGTCGAGGAGGTGCGCTCGCTCGCCGGCACGCTGCCCGCCGACCGGGTGCGGGAGATCGAGGAGCTCGCCAGCGAGGGGCGCCAGGGGGCCGAGAAGGTCCGCCGCATCGTGAGGGCGCTCAAGACCTTCGCCCGCGCCGACGAGGAGCAGCGGGTGCGCCTCGACGTCCACAGCGTGCTCGACCTCTCGATCAACATGGTGTCCACCGAGCTGCGCCGCCGCGCCCGGGTGGTGCGCGACTACCAGTGGGTGCCCGCGGTGGAGGCCGACGAGGCGCGCCTCGGGCAGGTGTTCATCAACCTCCTGCTCAACGCCGCGCAGGCGATGCCGGAGGGGGCCAGCGACCGCAACACGATCCGGGTGGTGACGCGCACCAACCCCGCCGGCCGGGTGTTCATCGAGGTGCACGACACCGGCGTGGGCATCGCCCCGGAGCACCGCGAGCTGATCTTCGACCCCTTCTTCACCACGCGCCCCGTGGGCCGCGGCGTGGGCCTCGGGCTCTCCATCTGCCACGGCATCGTCACCGCCCTCGGCGGGGTCATCACCGTCGCCAGCGAGCCCGGCCAGGGGACGACCTTCACCGTGTCGCTCCCCGGCGTGCCGGTGGAGGTGAGCCCCTCGACGCTGCCTCGCCCCGCCACCGAGGCCCGCAAGCGCGACGGGCGCATCCTGGTGGTCGACGACGACCCGATGGTCGGCACCACGCTGCGGAGGGTGCTCGAGCGCGACCACGAGGTCATCGTGGTCGAGAGCGGCCGAGAGGCGCTCACCCTCATCGGCGCGGGGCAGCGCTACGACGTCATCCTCTGCGACGTGATGATGCCGCAGATGACGGGCATCGAGCTGCACGCCGAGCTCGGCCGCCTCGCGGGCGACCAGCAGGAGCGGATGATCTTCGTCACCGGAGGCACCTTCACCCCGAAGGCCCGCGCCTTCTTCGACAAGGCCCCCAACGCGCTCATCGAGAAGCCCTTCAACCTCCGCAACCTGCGCGCCGTGGTGAGGGAGCAGCTCCAGCTCCTGCGCGCGGGCGCCGGGCTCGACCAGTAGCTCCGAGGGCGGTGGGGGCGACGAAGCCCGTCCCACCGCGGTGTCGGGTCCGCTATCATCCGCAGCGTGTCGCCGAAGGACGTCCGCACCCTCGGCCGCGCGCTCGACGCCCTCGTGCGCACGGCGCGCACCCATGGATCAGCCGTCGAGGCCGCCGGGCTCCGGCTCCGCGACGCGTGGCTGGCGGTCGACCGGGCGCCGCTCCGCTTCGGGGCGACGGAGCTGTACGTCCGCGACGACGTGGCCCTCGGCGGCGGCGACGAGGAGGTGCGCTGGCTGCTGCCGATCTTCATGGCGGGGCTGCGGCTGGTGACCCCGAGGGAGACGGTGACGGTCCAGGAGCTTTGCCAGCTCGCCGAGGAGCTGGCCCGCTGCGAGCCGGAGGTGGCCTCGCTCGAGCGCTTCCGCGACTGGCTCTGGGGCGGAGGCGCGGCCTCGGGCTTCGAGGTCGAGCTGCAGACCAGCTTCATGGAGGCCGTGGAGGCCGAGCTGCCCGAGGCGGCGGTGGCGCCCGACGGCTTCCTGGAGGGCGGCCTCTCGGCGGTGCGACGCCGGCTCGCCGGGGTGATGGCCCTCGAGGAGGACGCCATCGAGCTCGCCGCGCTCGACCTCGACGCGGTCGCCACGCGCGAGGAGTTCGACGCCTCGCTCGACGCGGAGCACGACGACGAGCCGCCGGTCATGCACGAGGCCCTGCGTGCCGCGCTGCGCTACCGCTGCGAGGAGGCCTCCCGCTGGAGCCTCTGCGAGGCCACCGCGGTGCTGGCGATCCCCGCGCTGCAGGCGGAGCAGACCCCCGACGCGCTCGCCCGGCAGCTCGCCGACACCCTGCGAGAGCACTTCGACGTCGACGTGATCGACCTGCTCGCCTCCAGCGTGCGCCGCAACGACCCCTTCGCCCGCGCGGTGCTCCACGGCCTGGACTTCCCCGAGCTCCCCACCGCCGCGGTGCGCGCCTTCGCCCACGACGCCGACGGCCACCGGGTGCTCGCCAACCTGCTGGCGGCGGTGTCTCCGGAGCTCGCCTCGCGCGTCGCCCACGCGCTCCTCGACGGCGCCGCGTCCGACACCGCCCTGGTCGACATCGCCCTGAGGATCATCACCTCCCTCGGCGCCCAGCGCTTCATCGCGCTGCTGGACGTCCCCTCGCTGCGGCCCCCCGAGGCGCACGCCCTGGGCTCGCTGCTGGCCGAGCGAGGCGACGCGGTCGAGCTGCTGGGGCCGCTGATGGCGAGGGTGCCGAGGCCCGCGCTCCCCAAGCTGCTGGGCGCGCTTCCCGCGGAGGTGCGCCCGAGGCTCGCGCCCTCGCTGGGCTCCCGCTGGCCCGAGCTCTCCGGCGGCTTCGTCGAGTCGCAGCTCGCGCCGCTCTTCATCGAGGGCGGCGCCGCGGGGGCGCGCGTGCTGGCGGAGGCCCTGGTCGCGCAGCACGGCGAGGGCTGGTCCGTGGAGAGCGTGCGGATGCTGGGCCGGGCCCTGGTGGGCGCCGGGCTCTTCATCGAGCTCTGCATCCCGCTGGTGCGCTCCAAGCGCGTCGCGGCGGCGGTGCGCGTCGCCCTCTGCGACGCCGCGGAGGCCGACCCGGAGGTCGCCGCGGCGGTGTCGCGCTGGCACCCGGGCGAGCTGCTCGACCCGCCTGAGCTTCGGGCGCGGCTCAGGTCGTTGAGGGAGCTCGAGGGACCGCGGAGATGAGCGACTCGCTCACCATCCGGCGCACCTCGTGGATGCCCGACGACGCCCAGGGGCGCACCGCGCGCATGATGGTCGAGCGGCTCTTCGTGCTGATGCGCACGCTCGCGGTGCACGGGCCGTCGCACCCGGTGAGCGTGCAGATCGCCCAGGCGGTGGCCGACGGCATCGCGGCGGCCGAGCTCCCCTTCACGCTACAGTTCGTGCGCCAGGCGGTCTTCCAGGACCACGCGCTGGTGATGTTCGACCCCGGAGGCTTCCAGCGCTCGCTGAGGGTGGCCTCGGCGCTGGCGGCCATCGGCGTGCAGCAGATCGCGGTCGACCACGTGCCCTCGGTGGACGACCTCATCGCCCTCGGCTCCGAGCTGGCCTCGGGGCACGGCACGGCGCTCCAGATCCCCGGGATGCAGCTCCGGGCGATCCTCGCCGGCCAGACCGGGACCGCCGGGGAGACCGTCGAGCCCGCGCGCTTCGCGGCGGTGATGCTCCTGCGCTCGCTGATGGACGCCGAGCACATCGAGGCCTCCCGGGGCGGGGCCTGGCCGTGGTCCCGCGGGGCGGCGATCCTGCGCCGGCTGGAGCGCGCCACGGACGCCGACGCCCCGACGAGCACCCGCTTCCTCGAGGCGGCCCCCGGGGAGTTCACGGTCCCCCGTCGCGCGGTGCAGGCGACGGTGCTGGCGCTCGCGGCGATGCGCCTGGTGGGCCTCGACGTGGCGACGCGCCGGGTGGGCGGCCACGCGACGCTGGCGGTGGCCCTCACGGGGCTGCGCCCTCGCGGCGGAGACGCCTTCCCCGCGGCGGCGACCAGGGCCCTCGACCAGCTCCGCTCGACGCTGAGCACCGGGCGCTCGAAGATCGACCCGCACCGCCTGCGCACCTGCGCCCTGGTACACGACGCGGCCTTCCGCCCGGAGGCCCGGTCGCGGTGGCACCCGGTCGCGCGGCTGATGGAGCTGGTGTACGAGCACGAGGTGCTGCGCTGCCCGACGGATGCGAGCTTCGACCTGGGCGCTGTGGACCTGCTGTCGGCGCTGGCGCCGCGGTCCTTCGTGCAGGACGACCCGGGGTGGCTGCAGGCGCTGGCGGAGATCGTCGGGCGCTGGGCGCCTGGGATGAAGGTGGAGCTCGAAGACGGCGAGGCGGGCGTGCTGCTGGGGGGGAGCAGCACGAAGCCGATGGTGTTCACCGGCGCGGCGGTGAAGGTCGGACGGGCGGCGCCGTCGCTGCCCGGGGTAGAGGAATAGCGCGTGGTGGCAGCAGGCGAGACGGTGCTCGGGCGGTATGTGATCGAAGACCTGCTGGGCCAGGGGGGGATGGGCAGGGTCTACCGGGCGAAGCACGCGAGCCTGGGATTACCGGTCGCGGTAAAGGTGATGCAGCGCCAGGAGCGCGAAGACCTGGTGGAGCGCTTCGAGCGCGAGGCGCAGCTCATGTCGCGGGTGCAGCACCCCAACGTGGTGCGGGTCTACGACTACGGGCTGCTCGACGACGGGGCGCCGTGCCTGGTGATGGAGATCCTCGAGGGCGAGTCGCTGGAGGCGCGGCTGGTGCGCAGGGTGACGCTCCCCTGGCGCGAGGCGCTGGGGCTACAGCGGGGGATGCTGGAGGGCCTCGGGGCGATCCACGCCGCGGGGGTGGTGCACCGCGACCTGAAGCCGTCGAACGTGTTCCTGGCGAAGAGCGAGCAGGGGGTGGAGGTGCCGAAGCTGATCGACTTCGGCATCGCCCGCCCGGTCGACGACGCCCCCAAGCTGACGCGCGCCGGGCAGATCCTGGGGACGCCCGAGTACATGGCCCCGGAGCAGCTCCTCGGGTCGCCCGCGGACTTCCGCAGCGACATCTACACCTCGGCGCTGCTGCTCTACGAGATGCTCACGGGGCAGCTCCCCTTCGTCTCGGGCGACCTCTCCGAGCTGCTGATGCGCGTGGGCAACCCGGCGCCTCCGGTGGTGGTCCCGAGCCGGATGCCCCGGCCGCCGAGGGAGGTCATCGAGGTGCTGATGGAGGCGCTCTCCCTCGACACGAAGCAGCGCCCGGTGACCGCGGGGGATTTCTCCTCGCAGCTCGACGCCGCCGTCGAGGCCGCCTCGATGGGCGCGGTGCACGAGCTGAGCGACCGCCCTACGAGCGCGCTGACCCCGACGGAGGGCTTCGTGACCCCGGAGGCGAGGGAGCTTCCGACGCGCTACCTCTTCGCGGCGAGGCTGCCTCCCTCGCGGCTGGCGAAGCCCGAGGAGCGGCGCTTCCTGACGACGCTCACCCAGGGCAGCGCCAAGGGCTACACCATGGGGGCGCAGTTCTGGTTCGCGCTGAAGACCGCGCCCGCGGCGCCGGACGAGGTGCTGGAGGCCGCCGAGGCGCTCAGCCGGGCGCTGACCGAGCGCTACGGCTCCACCGCCCGATCGGCCTACCGCATGGTCGACCCCGGCTTCGCGCTCACCGCCGCGGCGCTGAGCGGCGCGGTGCCCCTCCCGGACACGCTGCGCGCGCTGCTCGACGACCTCACGCACGACCGCTGAGCGGCGCCCGCCCGAGGCCCATCGCGGCGACCACCGCGGCGCTCCCGAGGGCCACCAGCCCGGCGATCCACTCCACCCTCGCCCCTGCCACGGCCATCAGCGGAACCGCCGCCAGCGCCGCGCCCCCGATCGCCCGCCCGATGCCGGAGGCCGACGCGACCGCGCCCACGGCGGTCATCACCGGCACCGCCACGGCCACCGCCGGGCCCCAGCCCAGCACCGACGCGCCCACGAGGGCGAGCGCCAGCGAGAGGCCCACGGTGGCGCCGCCCAGGGCGCCCGCGAAGCGCTCCAGCCGACCCTCGCGCGGGGCATAGGCCACCGCGAGCGCGAGCGCCGTGAGGGCCGCCGCGAGGCCCCGCGACCACGGCGACGACGGCAGCGCCGGGAGGCGTCGCACCAGCGGCTCCGGGTGCTCGGCGCGGCTCACGCACGGGACCTCCTCCGCGGGCTCTTGAGGGCAGGTCCACCCGTCGGGGACGTACTCGATGAGCGAGCGGTGCAGCACCACCAGGTTGCGGCTCGCGACCCCCTCGTCGACGAAGCGCGGCCACGCCGTGCGGAAGGCCCTCGGGCGCTCGATGGCGCGCGTCACCTGGGCGACCACCCGAAGCTCAGGGCGCTCTCCCTGCGGGAGCTCGACGCACCAGAGCCCCCCGCAGGACGACACCCGGAGGAGCTGCCCCGTCCCCGCCACGCGGGCGCTGGGGCGGGGAGAGCGCTGCAGCACCCTCGGCAGCAGGGCCAGCGAGCCGTCTCGGCGGCGGTAGTCCGCGCGGGCGGTCACGTGCTCCGAGCGGGGCGCCCGCTCCACCAGGGACCACTCGGTGAACACCGCCGTGGGGCGGGCGGTGGCTGCGGTCGCGGCGAGCTGCAGCACGAGGGGGAGGAGCATCGGGGAGCGCGCGGTGGTCTATCACGGCCGCCGGGCCGGGGGAGGGCGTCGCTTGCGGGGGCCTCCGGGGGGTGTGCTAGTCGTGCGAGGGATGACCGTCGAGCCGGAGCGCATCGCCTCGGAGCTTCCCCTGATGGAGGGGCCCGATCCGGTCGTGCGCATGCCGAAACGGATGGCGCCGCTCCCCCCCGAGGAGCCCCCCGGGGTCGGCACCCGGCTGGTGCTCGCGGTCGCCGCGATGGGCGCCCTCCTCGGCGCGGGCCTCGGCGCCGTGGGCCTGGGCATCGTGCACGCCACCCGCTCGCTCCCCGCGACCGCCTCGGCGGCGGCGCTTCGAGCCCCGGCGGCTCCCGAGGTGGCGGCCCCTCCGGCGGTGTACGCGCTCGCGGTCGTGGCCCCCGTCGACGCCGGCGCGGTCGCTCCTCCGGGGCCTCGCTTCGAGGCGGTGCAGCAGTCGCTCGGGGCGGGGCGCCCCCTGGCGGCGGCGCTCCGGGCGGTGGGGGTCCCTCGCGCCGAGGTGGGCCGGGCCATCGCGGCGCTCGACCCCTTCCTCGACATGCGCTCGCTGCGGCCGGGCGACCGGGTGGCGGCGATGCGCGAGCCCGACACCAGGACGCTGCGACGGGTGGAGTTTCGCCGCGCGGCGACGCAGGTGTGGGCCGCGGTGCGGGACGACGCGGGGCAGTGGCGCGGCGAGCGCGTCGAGGTGGTGATGCGCACGGAGACGGTGCGCACGGGCTTCCGGGTGGAGGGGTCGGTCGAGGCGTCGCTGCGCGCGGCGGGGCTCAACCCCGAGGTGGTCCCCCGCATCGCCGAGGCCTTCCAGGCGATGGACCTCCCGCCCCGCCTCCTCGCCCACGACGTGCTCCGCCTCGTCGTGGAGGAGGAGCGGATGAACGGGCAGTTCTTCCGCTACGGGCGGGTGCTGGCGCTCGACTACCGCGGGGCGCTCGGCCGGAGGCGCGGTTACCTGGTGACGTATTCCACCGGCGCGGGCGAGTGGTTCGACGCGCAGGGGATGTCCTGGGAGCGCGGCCCGCTGCGGTCGCCGGTGCCGAGCGCCCGCATCTCGTCGCGCTTCAACCCCCGGCGCATGCACCCGGTGCTTCACGTGCTCAAGCCCCACAACGGCGTCGACTGGGCGGCCCCGATCGGGACGCCCATCTACGCCCCCGCCGACGGTCAGGTGCTCTCCGTCGGGCCCGCGGGGCCGTCGGGCAACCTCATCCGGGTGCGCCACGCCCAGCTCGGGGTGGAGACCGGCTACTGCCACCTCTCCCGCTTCGCCGCGGGGCTCCGTCCGGGCCAGCGCGTCCGAGCCCGTCAGGTGCTCGGCTACGTCGGGACCACCGGCCGCAGCACCGGCCCGCACCTTCATTTCTCGGTGAAGCGCGACGGGGTCTTCATCGACCCGCTGAGCCTCCACGGCGGCCGCCACCCGGTTCCTGCCGCGGCGCGCGCCCGCTTCGAGCAGGAGGCGCAGCAGCGCGGCGGCGAGCTCGACCAGATCGCCGTCAACGGAGAGACCCTCGCCCCGCCCGACGCCATCGCGCCTCCTCCGTCGGGCATCGCCCCGCCCGGCACGGCGGACTCCGGCGCTCCGTCGCCTCCCGAGGAGGAGGGCCCCGACGAGTCCATGGACGAGTCCGACGAGGCCGACTGATCCCCGCTGCTTGACCGCCGCGCTCCCTCTGCGCTCCTCTCGGCGCCCTCCATGCGTCCTCCCGCCCTGCTGCTGCCGCTGCTCCTCCTCGCCTGCCGCCGCGACCCTCCGGCGCCCTCGTCGCCGCCCGTGACGCCGCCCACGGTCGTCGCCCCGACGCCCGCCGCTCCCGCCGATGCGCGCCGGCTGCGCGACCTGCTGCGCCCGGAGTCCCGCCGCGAGCTCGACGCCTCCACGATCCCGCTGCTGCTGCCGCGCGACGAGGCCCTGGTCGCCGTCGCGGTCGTCACCGCCGGGCCGGGCTGGGTCGCCGCGTCCATTCCCCTCCCCGACCTCACCATTGCCATCCACGGCAACGCCAACCGCCATCCGCCGCCGCCTGGCGAGGTGCTCCGCCACGCCTCCACGCTGCGCGGCGTCCCGGCCACCGTGTCCCGCAACGAGCTCATCCGGGTGGCCACCTGGGAGGAGCGCGGGGTCGCCTGGTCGCTCGACATCGAGTGCAGCAGCCGCCCCGACCTCGACGTCCGCTGCGTGCAGGAGGACTACCTCCGCGCCCTCGCCGACTCCCTCGTGGAGGTGCGCCCGTGAGGGCCGTCGCGCTGGCCGCCGCGGTCGCGCTCTGCGCCTCTCCCGCGCTGGCGCAGTTCACCTATCGCCCCGCCGGGGAGCTCGTCTCGGGCAGCGGCCGGGGCCGCCCCGACATGACCAGCTACGCGCCAGGGATGCGCTTCCCCACCGAGAGCGCGCCCGCCTACGCCAACTCGCAGGTGTGGGGCGTCGGGGGCAACTACGGCCCCAGCGGGTCGCAGTGCGACGCCCGCAATCGCTCCTATCCATGGCACGACAACTACTGCGAGAGCCGCTCCTGGGACATGCCCATGTGCCCCTCCGGGACGGGCCACCAGGGACAGGACATCCGCGCCGCCAACTGCCAGGACAACGTCCACTGGGTCGTCGCCGCGGCCACCGGGCGCATCACCAACGTGGGCTCCTACTCGGTCTACCTCATGGCCGATGACGGAACCCGCTACGACTATCTCCATATGCGCAGCGTGCAGGTCGCCGCCGGGGCCCGCGTGGTGCGCGGCGACCGGCTCGGCCGCGTCTCCAACAACTTCGGCGGGACCGCCACCACCATCCACCTGCATTTCAACATCAACCGCGCGGTGTCGGGCTTCGGCACGGTCTACGCGCCGACCTACGGGGCGCTCATCGAGGCCTACCAGCGCCTGCTGAGCGTGACCGATCCTCCGGACGGGGGCGCCCCCCGGGACGCCGGGAGCCCCATCGATGTCCCGAGGGATGTCCCGAGGGACAACGGCCCCGACGTCGTGGCCACGGTGGATGTCCCGAGAGATGTCCCGAGAGATGTCCCGAGAGATGTCCCATTGGACACCGGCGCGGACGTCGTGGCCATGATGGACGTCCCGAGAGACGTCCCGAGAGATGTCCCGAGGGACACCGGGAGCGATGTCGCGGTGGCGCGCGATCTTGGCGCGGCGCCGGTGGATGTCGGCAATGATGTCGGGAGTGACGTCGGCGGCGAGGACGCCTCCACCCCGGCGCCGACGCCCATGGAGGACGCCGGCTGCGGGTGTCGTACGCTCCCCTCGCGCGGAGGCGCGGCGGGTCCGTGGCTGCTGGCGCTGGCGGCGCTGGGGCTGCGCCGCCGAAGGGCCATGCGCTCGTAGGCGATCAGCCCGGGCTGGCCATGGCCTCGCCGATGACGGAGAAGAAGCGCATGCGGGCGCGCGGCGGCAGCATCCCGGCGTGGCGGAAGAGCACCCGGCCGTCGCGGTCGAGCACCATCACATAGCTGGTCGACGGTCGAAACCGATAGGCCCCCGACATGGTGCTGGACCAGTCGATCAGGATCTCCATCCCCTGCTCCCTGGCGATGTCGATCACGGCGTCGCGGGCGAAGCCCGAGGCGGGCCAGAAGCTGTACGAGCTCAGGTTGGCCACCGGGACCACCGCCACGTCGCGGCTGAGGTCCTGAGAGCGGGCGCGCTCGGCCAGCTCTCGCTTCAGCTCGTTGTTCTGCTGGTTGGAGTCCCGGTCTTCATAGATCAGGATCACCACCCGCCCCCGGTAGTCGCGCAGCCGCCGGGTCTGCCCGCTGGTGCCCTCCAGCGCGAAGTCCGGCGCCGGCGGCGGCGTCGGAGCAGGCGGCGGAGCCGTCGGGGCGGGCGCCACCTGAGGGGCGACCGGCGGGGGCACCGGGTCGGCGTGCGTCACCACGGGAGCCAGCGCCAGGGCGAGAGTCCACCACAAGCTTCTATTCAATGGTCGCTCCATCGTTCAGTCCAATCGGTGACTCGGGTGCCCCCCCGACGCCGGGAGGGAGGGACTCAGGCGGGGCTGCGCCGGGAGAGCGCCCGCTCGATCGCCACGCGGTGATCGGAGGGAGAGCCCACGAGGCAGAGGCCGCCGCGAGCGCGGACGAGCAGCGCCACCGAGGCCGCCCCGTTACCGCCCACGAACCAGGGTCGACCCCCGCAGGCCAGCGCGTAGGCGTCGAGCATGGCCGCTTCGGCCGCAGGGGATCGCCCCATGGTGATCGAGAGGCCGACGGCGTCGGGGTTGATGTGCTCGATGGCATCGGAGATGGCCTGCGGCGGAGTGCGCCCACCCAGGATCGTCGATTGGATGCCCCAGCCCGCCATCTGGATCGCGACGCCATGCAATCCGATGGCGTGCTCCTCGTCCTCGACGCTGGCGAGCACCACGCGCCAGCGGGGATCGCTCGGCTGGACGAGGCGCACCAGCGAGCCCACGACGCCCAGGATGTTCTCCGAGGCGAGGTGCTCCTGGGCCACGGAGAGCTGGCCCTGGTGCCAGAGGTCGCCGATCTGTCTCAGCGCAGGCGCGAAGACCTGCTCGAAGACCTCCTGGGCGCTGCCGACGAAGAGCGCGCGGCTGACCTCCTGCTGGATGCGCTCGGGGTCGAAGTCGCGCACCGCCGCCAGCAGGGCGTCGAGCGCCATGGTGGTCGCGCTGGCGAGCTCGCCCGCCGGGGGAGGCGTCGAGGGGGCCTTGCTCTCGCGGTCGACGCGCACGAGCTGCGCGGCCTCGGCGATGGCCATGCCGCTGCTGCAGAGGTCGCGCAGGCGCTTGAGCTCCACCACGTCGACGTCGCTGTAGAGGCGGTACGACGAGGCGGTGCGGGCGGGGGTCGGGATGCCGTAGCGCCGCTCCCAGGCGCGAAGTGTGGCCGCGGGCACGCCGGTCAATTCCGCGACCACGTTGATTCGGTAGCGACCGAGCGCGTCTTTCATGCATCCATTCTCACGAGCGGCATCGCGCGAGCGACACGGCCGCTGCTTATGTTCCACGGTCGATGATAAGAGAGGGCCCACGGGCAGATCAATGATGGACAACACTCCGCAGGGCAGTACGGCCGATCGACGACCGCACGCCGTGGTGATCGGCAGCGGGTTTGGGGGGCTTGCGGCCGCGGTGCGGCTCGGGGCGCGTGGGTATCGTGTGACGGTCCTCGAGAAGGCCGACGCGCCCGGGGGGCGGGCGTATGTGCACCGCCAGGACGGCTTCGTCTTCGACGCGGGGCCCACGGTGGTGACGGCGCCCTTCTTGTTTGAAGAGCTGTGGGCGCTGTGCGGGCGAAAGATGTCCGATGACATCGACATGCGCCCGGTGACGCCCTTCTATCGGGTTCGCTTCGAAGATGGTACTCATTTCGACTACACCGGCGACGCGGCGGCGATGCGGGCCGAGGTGGCGAAGGTCTCCCCGGGGGACGTCGACGGCTACGAGCGCTTCGTGAAGATGAGCGAGGAGATCTTCCGCGTGGGCTTCGAGAAGCTGGCGCACGTGCCCTTCCTGGACGTGGGCTCGATGCTGAAGATCGTCCCGGAGATGGTGAAGCTGCAGAGCTATCGCACCGTGTACGGGCTCGTGTCGAAATTCCTGAAGCACGAGAAGCTTCGTCAGGTGATGAGCTTTCATCCGCTGCTGGTGGGCGGCAATCCATTCAGCACCACATCGATCTACACGCTCATCGCCTTCCTCGAACGCAAGTGGGGAGTCCACTTTCCTATTGGCGGCACCGGCGAGCTCGTCAAGGGCCTGGTGAACCTCATCGAAGGCTCCGTCGGGGGCACGGTGCGCTGCAACGCCGAGGTGAAGCGCATCACCCTCAAGGGCCGCAGGGCCACCGGGGTCGAGCTGGCCAACGGGGAGGTGATCCCCGCGGCGGTGGTGGTCTCCAACGCCGACTCGGCGTGGACCTACCGCTACCTCGTCGCCCCGGAGGCCCGTAAGACCTGGACCGACTCGCGCATCGAGCGCTCCCGCTACTCCATGTCCCTCTTCGTCTGGTACTTCGGCACCGACCGGAAGTACGAAGACGTGGCGCACCACACCATCCTCCTGGGGCCGCGCTACCGCGAGCTGCTCGACGACATCTTCGAGAAGAAGGTGCTCGCCGACGACTTCTCTCTCTACCTCCACCGCCCGACGGCCACCGACCCCTCGATGGCCCCGGAGGGCTGCGACGCCTTCTATGTGCTCTCGCCGGTGCCCCACCTCGACGCGGGCATCGACTGGTCGGTGCGGGCTGAGTCCTATCGCAAGTCCATCGAGGCCTACCTCTCCAAGACCGTGATGCCCGACCTCGCGAAGCACGTGGTGAGCTCGCGGGTGCTGACCCCGCAGCAGTTTCAGGACGACCTGCTCTCCTTCAAGGGAGCCGCCTTCGCGATGGAGCCCGTGCTCACCCAGAGCGCGTGGTTTCGCCCGCACAACCAGAGCGAGGACATCGAGAACCTCTACCTCGTCGGCGCCGGAACCCACCCCGGCGCGGGCATGCCCGGCGTGCTCTCCTCCGCGCGCGTGCTCGATCGCGTGGTCCCCGATGCTACGCCTGCCTGACCCCTACGACGAAGACGTCCGGCGGTGCCGGGAGATCCTCCGCGCCGGGTCGAAGAGCTTCCACGCCGCGTCGCTCTTCCTCCCGGCCCGGGTGCGGGGCCCGGCCTCGGTGCTCTACGCCTTCTGCCGCGTGGCCGACGACGCGGTCGACCTCGTGTCCCCCAAGCACGCCCCGGAGGCCGTCGCCAGGATGCGGGAGCGCCTGGGGAAGGTCTACGCGGGAGAGCCCAACGACACGCCGGTCGACCGCGCGCTCTCGGTGGTGGTGAGGCGATACGCGCTGCCGAGGGCGATCCCCGAGGCGATGCTCGACGGCTTCGAGTGGGACGTCGAGGGGCGGCGCTATGCCGACATGGAGTCGCTCCAGGGCTACTGCGCCCGCGTGGCGGCCACCGTCGGGGTGATGATGACCCTGCTCATGGGGCGTCGAGAGCCCGGGGTGCTGGCGCGCGCCTGCGACCTGGGCGTGGCGATGCAGCTCACCAACATCTGCCGCGACGTGGGCGAAGACGCCCGCAACGGCCGGGTGTACCTCCCCGCCGACTGGCTGGAGGAGGCCGGGGTCGACGCCGAGGCCCTGGTGCGAGCCCCGAGCTTCAGCGCCCCGCTGGGCGCGGTGATCGAGCGCACCCTGAAGGAGGCCGACCGGCTCTATGCGCGATCGGCCGACGGGGTGGCGATGCTGCCACGCGATTGTCGGATGGCGATTCGCGCGGCGACGCTGCTCTATTCCAACATCGGTGAAGAGGTGCGCAGGCGGGGAGGGGACTCGGTGACCTCTCGCGCGGTGGTGCCCGGGGCGCGCAAGCTCGTGCTGCTGGCGAGGGCCTTCGGGGCGCGCTTCTCGGCCGATCGGGAGCCGAAGGGGGGCGACGCCCCGGCGCTGCCCGCGGTGCAATTTCTGCTGGATGCGGTGAGCGCGGGCGGTGTCGGATGAGCCCCGAGGAGGCCCGCGCCAGGGTCCGAGACGCCGCGGGGCCTGAGCTTCTGGAGAGGCTGGAGCACCTCGACGCCACGCGCTCCTGTCCCCCGGTGGACGACCGCCCTCCGGAGAGCGCTCCCGATGTCGGGGCTGCCGTGGACTGCGACGTGGCCCTGGTGGGCGGCGGGCTCTCGCTGCTCTACGCCCCGGTGCTGGCCGCGATGGGGGCGAAGGTGCATGTCTTCGACCGATCCCGCGCCGGGGGCACCCACCGGGAGTGGAACGCCTCGGAGCGGGAGCTCGGCGCCCTGGTCTCCATGGGGCTGCTCACCCCCGACGAGCTCGACGGGCTCATCATCGCCCGCTACCGGGAGGGCTTCTGCCGCTGGCACGAGGGCGGCACCTGGCCCGTCACCCGGGTGCTCGACCGCTCGGTGGACGCGGGCGCACTGCTCTCCCTGGTGCGCCGTCGTGCGGAGTCGCTGGGGGTGGTCTTCCATGATGGTCACTCGCTCATCGGGCACGCCTCGGGAGAGCGCTCCATCGCCCTTCGCTTCCGCGACGGCGCCGGGGCGTCGAGCGAGGTGGTCGCCCGGCTGGTGATCGACGCCCGCGGCGCGGCGAGCCCCTCGGCCACCGCCGACCTGATCTGCCCCACCGTGGGCGGAGTGCTCACCGGGCTCGCCCAGGGAGATGGTCCCGGAGAGGTCGACCCCGGGGTGGGGGAGATCCTGGTGACCACGGAGGGCGTGGAGGAGGGCCGCCAGCACATCTGGGAGGGCTTTCCAGGGAGGCCCGGAGAGACCACCGTCTATCTCTTCTATTACGACAAGCGCTCCGCGGTGGGAGACGGCTCTCTGGTGAAGCTCTATGCGCGCTTCTTCGAGACGCTTCCTCGATACAAGCGAGGAGAGGTGAGGCTGGAGCGGCCGACCTTCGGGTACATCCCCGGCTGGTCGAGGCTCACCCCCGCGCCCCGCCCACCGTCGTCGCGCATCGTGCTGGTGGGCGACTCGGCGGCGAGGCACTCCCCGCTCACCTACTGCGGCTTCGGGGCGACGCTGCGCTCGGTGAAACCCGCGAGCGCCAGGGTGATGGCGGCGCTTTCCGACGAGCGCGTCTCGCTCGACCCGGTGGTGCACGACACGCCCCTTCACCGGGGGACCGGGGCGCTCGCCCACATGATCGCCTCTCCGCCGAGGGAACCCGCGAAATCCGGGGCGCTCAATGGATTGCTCGACGCGGCCTTCGGCTCGCTTCACTCGATGGGCGACGAGGCCTATGGGAGGCTGTTGAGGGATGAGATGTCCGGAGGGGAGTTCTTCAGGTTTCTTCATTCGACTTCGATGAGGAGGCCGGAGGTCTACCCGTGGGTGTTCAGGGTGCTCGGGGCCGCGGGGGTGGGGCGCTGGGGCGCCGGGGTGCTCCAGGCGCTCTGGTCGAAGGAGGCGTGAGGTGATCCCCGCTCGCAAGAACCGGCTCTTCCGGTGGTGGTTCTCGGGGCACGCCCGCTCCCGCCTCCGAGCGAGCTTCTCCGCGGTGCGCGCCGAGGGGATGGACCACCTGCGCGCCGCGCTCTCCTCGGGCCCGGTGCTCATCGTCTCCAACCACACCTCGTGGTGGGACCCGATGGTGGTGCTCTACCTCACCGAGCGCGTGCTGCGCTGCGACGGGCACGCGATGATGGACGCGGACAACCTCCGCCGGCTTCCCTTCTTCGCCATGGTGGGCGCCTTCGGGGTCGACCTCTCCGACCCCTCGGACGGGGCGAGCGCGATGCGCTACGCGGCCCGACTGCTCAACGCCCCGGGCCGGATGGTGTGGGTCTTTCCCCAGGGGAGGGAGCGCCCGGTGACCGAGCGCCCGCTGGGCTTCCGACCGGGGAGCGCGGAGGTGGCGAGGGTGGCGAAGTGCGTGACGGTCCCCATCGGACTTCGATATGAGCACCGGGGCAGCGAGCGACCGGAGCTGCTGATGTCCATTGGACAACCATTGCCATGGACGAAGGACGTGACGGCCGCCCGGGCGGCGCACGAGGCCGCGGTGACCGGGAGGCTCGACCGGCTGGACGAGGCGCTCCGGGACGGGAGCGTCGAGGGCTTCGAGGCGCTGGAGGCGATGGGACTCGGGGCCGCGGCGCAACGGGCCGAGCGGGCGCTGGCGGCGATCACCCGGCCGTGGGCGCTGGGGCCGTCGCGGGGGCGCTGAGGTCGGAGGCCGCGCCCTTCTTCCCGACCTCCCCGGAGCGCACGAGGGCCATGCGCAGCAGCACCGGGCCCAGCACCAGGTTCACCGTGACCACCGAGAGCACCAGCGCGCGCGCCCCGACGCCCCAGGTCGGGAAGTGGCGGCCGAGGATCTCCGCGAGCCCGATGGAGACGCCCGCCTGGGGGATCAAGGCGAAGGGCGCCCAGCGCTGCACCACGGGCTCCGCGCGGGCGAGGCGGGCGCCCGCAAGCGCCCCGGCCGAGAGCGCCACGCCGCGGACCACGGCGAAGGCCAGCGCGGCGACCCAGAGGGTGCGCACCACCGCGAGGTCGAGGCCCGCGCCAGCGAGCGCGAAGAACACCGCGAAGATGGGCAGCGAGGCGGGCTCCAGGGCGTGGGCGATCTCCTCGCCGGAGACGCGCAGTACGTTCTGCAGCATGAGCCCCGCCGCCAGGTTGATGAGCAGCGGGTCGAGGTGAAGCCGCGAGCCGACCTCCGCCGCCACGACGCACACCGCCAGGATGAACAGCACCAGTCCCCGGCGGACGTGGCGCACCCAGAGCCGGATGGCCACCGCCACCAGCGCGCCCACGGCGATGGAGCCGAAGATCTCGATGGCCAGCTTCGTCGCCGGGGAGATCGCCTCGTGCACCCCCCCGAAGACCTGCTGCGCCGCGCTGCTGCCGATGCCGAAGAGCACGATCACGGCGATGTCGGAGAGCACCACCACCCCGAGGCTGGTCTCGCTCACCGGCCCCTGGGCGCCGCTCTCCGAGAGGAGCGCCAGCACCACCGAGGGGGAGAGCGACGCGATCAGCACGCCCAGGTTGAAGGCCACCACCTGGCGCTGCGGGGGAGTGAGCTCTCGGAGGAAGGGGATCCACGGGCTGAGGGCGATCACCAGGGCGGCGACGGCGACGAGCGCGAGCAGCAGGGAGATCCCGGCGATGGAGGCCACCGAGCGCAGCCGGGGGCGCAGGTGCTTCAGGTCGAGCTCGCAGCCCGCGGAGAGCGCGATGAGCCCGACGGCGACGGAGCTCACCAGCTTGAGGCTGGAGATCATCGGCGCGGTGAGCAGTCCCGCGGCGCTCGGCCCGCAGGCGAGCCCGCAGGCGAGGTAGCCGGTGAGCCGGGGGAGGCGCAGGGCGGCCGCGATCTCGCCGCTCTGTATCGCCGCGAGCACCAGGAAGCCGAAGGCCAGGGCGGTGCCGGCGTCGCTCGATGCGACCGCGCCGGGGCCGAGGAAGCTGCGGGCCGAGCCCATCAGCGCGACGACGAGGATGAGCAGGATGAGCGAGCGGATCATCGTGGGGCCTTCGGCGCGCCGGGAGGGAGCGAGGGGAGGGTCGGTCGGTCGTCGTCGGGGTCGTCGTGGTCGATGGAGAGGGCGCCCACCGCGTCCTCGCCGGGCCTGGTCCCGTGGCCCGCGAGCGCCCGGGCCGAGACGCGGAAGATGAGCTCGGAGAGCAGCGCGCCGCCGATCACCACGGTCTCCAGGCTGCCTTTGAGCATCTCGGGGTACGAGCTTCGCGCGCTCACCACGACGGCGATGGAGACCGCGCTCGAGGGCAGCAGGGCCAGCCAGGTGGAGGTGCTGGGGCCGAGGCGCATCGCGCCGGGCAGGGCCCCCTCGGAGGACTCGGCGAGCGCCACCCGGGCCGCGCGCACGCCCAGCAGCTTGCCCGCCGCGCGGGCCAGGACGTAGATCGGGAGCATGATCCAGCCGCGGCGGTCGTGCGGGGACCAGAGGGCGCCGACGACCACGAAGAAGGCCATGTAGATCGGGCGCTCGAGGTCCCTGAAGCGCGGCCGGGAGAGCCACGAGCCCGCGGCGGCGCTGCCGGGGACGTTGGCCGCGGTCATGCCGGAGACGAAGCACACCGCCAGCGGGGAGAAGCCCACGTAGCCGGCCATGCCCGCGGAGAAGGCGAGGGCGCCCAGGGTCATGGCGACGTCCTCGTTGGGGTTGCGGGCGTTGCGCACCACGACCCAGACCAGCAACCCCAGCCCGACGCCCATCCCCACCTGCAGAAACACCCAGCCCAGCGGAGGGAGCTGCCACGCGCTCCCGCCGATGGGACGGAAGGCCGCGGTGACCAGCGCCACGGCGAGCAGCGCCATCACGTCGTCGAGCGCGGCCACCCTCCGGAGCTTCCTTGCGGCGGACGGCTCGAGCAGCCCGAGCAGCCCCATCAGCCGCGCTCCGGTGGGGGCGCTCACCGCCGCGCAGGCGCCGATGATCACGGCGTTGCGGACGACGTTGGCGGCGACCAGGGCCTCGCCCGGGGGGTGCACCAGCGCGAGCACCGAGGCGGAGATCACGCCCACCACCAGGGCCGTGCTGCCGCTCTCGATGGCCATGGCGCGCACGGTCCCAGCGGGCCAGCGCTCCACCTGGCGGAGGTCGAAGTCGGTGCCGACGCGGAAGCCGATCCAGCCGAGGCCGAACTCCAGAAGGGGGCGGAGGTCCTGGAGCACCGACGGGCTGAGGATGCCGATCTCGGGGCGGCGGGCCACGAGGCCGAGGGCCAGGAAGGGCAGCCCGCTGCCGGTCACCATCGCGAGGCCCGAGCGCCGCTCCCAGGCGCGCACCGAGGGGTGCCCGGCGAGCAGCGCCAGGGCCAGGATCGCCATCAGGCCGAGGGTGACGCGGGCGATGGTCCCCGCGCTCGGAGGCGGCGCCTCGGGCGTGGGAGGCGAGGCGATGGTGGCGACGGAGGCTCCCGCGTCGACGACCACGGAGGCATCGACCACGGCGGGGACATCGGGCGCATCGGGGACATCGGGAACATCGGGGACATCGGGGGCATCGGGGACATCGGGGACATCGGGGACATCGGGGACATCGGGGACATCGGGGGCATCGGCCGCGTCGGTCATGGTCGCGGCGTCGACGAGCTGTGCCCGGGCGCTCTGCGGCGCGAGGCAGCAGAGCAGCGCCACGAGCGCGATCGTCCACGCATGGGGGCGGGCGAGCTGTAGCGGGACAGGGGCCATCAGCGTTCTCCTCGGGAGCGACGGAGCGGGTGTCCGCGCTCGATGCGCCGACTTCACCCTCTCGGCCGAGAGTGCACCGTCATGCGCATGCCGTGCTTCGGCATCAGCGTCACGCGCGGGTTCACCTCGACCCGGTGACCCGGAACCAGCGACAGGCGGTGCCTTCGCGCCATCACGGCCAGCAGCAGCTTCGCCTCCATCATCGCGAAGCCTCGCCCGATGCACGCGCGCGGACCCGCCCCGAAGGGCAGCCACGCGAGCCGAGGGAGGGCAGCCTCCGCCTCCGGCGCGAAGCGCTCGGGACGAAACGCCGCGTGGTCGGGGAACCACCGGGGATCGCGGTGGGTCATGTAGATCCAGAGCACGACCTCGCTGCCGCGGGGCACCGGGTGGCCTCCGATCTCGGTGTCCTCGGCGGCCTGCCGCGCGACCATGTAGACCGGCGGATAGAGCCGCATCGACTCCTTGATGACCTGCTCGGTGTAGGGCATCGCGTCGAGGTCGGCGAGCGTGGGCAACCGCTCGCCCAGCACGGCGTCGAGCTCGGCGTGCAGGGCCGCCTCGGCGCTCGGGTTCTGCGACAAGAGGTACAGCGTCCAGGTGAGCGCGTGCGACGTCGTCTCGTGCCCCGCCAGGAAGAGCGTCACGAGCTGGTCGCGCACCTCCTGCAACGACATGCGCCCGCCGTCGCCCTCGGCGTCGGTCGCGTCGAGGAGCATCTGCAGCAGGTCGTCGCCCGCCGTCGCCCCCTGCCGCTTCGCGACCATCGCGTGGATGATCCCGTCGAGCGTCGCGACCGAGCGATCGAGCCGTCGGCGCGAGGGCGACGGCACCCACGAGGGCAGCAGGTCGGGCCTCGAGGCGATCTCCTGGAAGTCCTTCATCGCGGCGGCCACCTCGCCCACGTCGCCGCTCGCGTCGTGGCCGAAGAGCGTGCGCGCCACCACGCGCAGGGTCAGCTCCATCATGTCGGCGGAGACGTCGCGCGCCTCGCCCTCGCGCCAACCGCCCACCGTGCGCGCCGCCTCGGCGACCATCGCGCCGGCGTAGCCCTCCATGCGCGCTCGGCTGAAGGCCGGCTGCACCATGCGCCGCTGCCGCTGCCAGGTCGCGCCGTCGGAGGTGAGCAGACCCTCGCCGAGCACCCGCGAGAGCTGGCGAAACGCGCTGTGCGTCTTGGTGTACTTCGCCGCGTGGGTGACCAGTACGTCGCGAAGGTGGTCGGGGTGGCGCAGCACGAAGAGCGCCCCGTCGCGGGTCTGCACCCGGTAGAGGTCGCCGAAGCGGGCGAAGCGCCCGGCCACCACGCCCAGCGGGTCGAAGAGGAAGCCCGCCTGCTGGAAGAGGGCGGTCCAGCGGCCCCCGGGGGTCGGTCCGGTGAGCGGGGCGAGCGGTGCGGTGGGCTCCATGGGCCGTCGCATAGCATCTCTGGGTCGACGGGCGCGGCGCCGGGGTCGGAGTCAGCCATCGACCCCCGGTGTTCGATCCCCGGACCCCCGTTTTCGGTCCCCAGACCCCCCGGAATCGACTTCCAGACCCCCGGAATCGGGTCACCCGACGGGCTCCAGCCTGGGATTCGGAGTACGACCGCGAGGATATCCCCGGTACGACCGCGAGGCCATCCGCGAGGATATCCCCGGTACGACCGCGAGGCCGTCCGCGGGGATATCCCCGGTACGACCGCGAGGCCGTCAGCGACCGCTTCCCCGGTACCACCGCGAGGCTGTCAGCGACCAGTCCCCGGTACGACCGCGAGGCCATCAGCGAGCCGAGCCAGACCGCGACCGTGAGGGAGCGGGAGCGACCTACCACGCCCTCCCAGCGCGGAACTCTGGCGTCGCCTCGCGCCCGGAAACCGTCGGCGCTCCCGGACGACGACTGGCAGCGTGGTAGGTCGCACCCGCTCCCTCACGGTCGCGGTCTGGCTCGGCTCGCTGACGGCCTCGCGGTCGTACCGGGGACTGGTCGCTGACGGCCTCGCGGTCGTACCGGGGAAGCGGTCGCTGACGGCCTCGCGGTCGTACCGGGGATATCCCCGCGGACGGCCTCGCGGTCGTACCGGGGATATCCCCGCGGATGGCCTCGCGGTCGTACTCCGAACTCCAGTGCTCCAGCCGTCGCCTTTGACCTTCCGCCGGTCGCGTCGGAACCCGCTCACCCCCGCGCGGCGAGGCTCTTCGCGGTCTCCGCCCAGGTCGGGTGCTCGAAGCTGAACCCAGCCTCCAGCAGCCGCCCCGGGACCACCCGCCGACTCTTCATCACCAGCTCAGGGTCGGTGCCCATCGCCCACGATCCGATCGACGCCATCCACCCCGTCGCGGGCAGTGCCACCCGCACGCCCCACGCCGCCCGCAGCGCCCTCATGAACTCCCCGTGCGGCAGCGGCTCCGGGGCCGCCACGTTCACCGCCCCGGAGAGCTCGTCGTGCGCCACCAGGAAGTCGCACGCCCTCACGAAGTCGTCCCCGTGGATCCACGACACGTACTGCCTCCCTCCGCCGATGGGACCGCCGAGGCCCGCGCGGGTGATGCGCGACAGCACCGCGAAGATGTTCTCCGTCGACGACAGCGCCCCCGGCTCGGACATCACCATCGCCGTGCGCAGCGCCACCTTGCGCGTCGCGGGCGTCGGGGCCTCGTCGAGCGCCCGCTCCCACGCCGCGGCGATGTCCGTCGAGCGCTTCCAGTAGGCCGGAACGCCCGGCTCGTGGCCTCCCATCACCCCCGTCGCCTCGTCGTTGGCGGCGTCGAAGCGGTGCGCGTAGATCGTCGCCGTCGACATCTGGAGCCACACCTTCGGCGGCGACTTCGCCCTCGCGATGGCTTCGCCCACGACGCGCGTCGAGTCGACCCGGGAGCTCATCATCTGCGCGAGGTTCTCCTCGGTGTATCGGCAGCTCACCGAGCGCCCCGCGAGGTTGAGCACCACGTCGGCGCCGTCGAGCTCGCTCGCCCACGCATCCTCGAGGGTCTTGCCGTCCCAGCGCACCACGCGGGCCTCGCTCGCCCCGCCGCGCGACAGCACCACCACCTCGTGTCCCGCCGCGCGCCAACGCTTCGCGCAGAGCGCCCCCACCTGCCCCGTCCCCCCAGGGATCACGTACTTCATCGGCCGCACGCCTAGCACGACCGCGACGCCGACGGGCGCGACGACCTCCAACGACGCTCTAAGGCTTCGTCGCGAGGTAGGCCCCCAGCGACGCGACGAACTCCTCCGGCCGCTCTCTCTGGGGCAGGTGCCCCGCGTCGGGGATGAGCACCAGCATGGCCCCGGGGATCGCCCGCTGCAGCTTCACCGCGTCCTCCGGCGTCGTGCGCTGGAGTCGATCGGCGGCGCCCCAGAGAAGCAGCGTGCGGGCGCGGGGAGGGGCCGTCGTCGAGCCGCCCAGGATCATCGCGTCGACGGTGCGCTCGAGCTGCGGCTGGCGACGGGACGAGAGCATGTGGCGCAGCGACATGGGGGCTCGCGAAGGGTCGTGGAAGGCCTTGGCCAGCGCCCCGGGCGTGAAGCCGATGCGCCTGACCTGGCGGCGGAGCACGGCGCGCGCGGGGTCGAGGGCGCCGAGCAGGCGCAGCGGCAGAGGCGTGTGAGGCATGGGGATGCCGTTGACCACGACGAGGGCCGCGCAGCGATCGGGGTGGCGGCACGCGAGGGACCACGCGACCGAGGCCCCGAAGGAGTTGCCCACGCACACGGCCCGAGAGAGGCCGAGGGCGTCGAGCAGCGCGACGAGCCAGTCGGCGTAGTCGTCGACGCTGTGAGGCCCTCCAGGGACGCCGTCTTCGAAGCCGGGGAGGTCGGGGGCCACGACCTCGAAGCGCTCCGCCAGCGGCTCGAAGATCGTCTCCCAGTGGCAGCGCGCCCCGCCCCAGCCGCCGTGTATCAACAGCACCGCAGGCCCGGCTCCTCCATGGAAGACTCGCGCGCCCCGCCCGAGGACCTCCAGGCCCTCCTCCCTCACCCGTAGCTCCGCGGTGCTCATCGGGGCGATATCGACACCGCTCACCGAGGCGTCAAGCACTGCGCGGCTCATCCCCGCCCGATCGTGCGTTAGCATCGGCGCCACTCTCGATGCGCCCCTCCGCGGTGGTCCTCTTGTGCGGTCTGCTCTCGCTCGGCTGCGACTCCGCGGACGTGGCCCCGGCGCCCCCTCCGTCGGACACCCGAGGCCCCGCCGCGACCATCGACCCCGCCCTGCGCTACGCGGCGATGTGCGCGTCCTGCCACGGCGAGGCCGGGGAAGGGGGACTCGGCTCACGGCTCGTCGACTCCGCCCGCTCCGTCGAGCAGCTCACGCAGATCATCGACGAGCGCATGCCCCAGGGAAACCCCGGCGCCTGCCGCGGAACCTGCGCCTCGTCGATCGCGCAGTACATCAAGTCCCGCTTCACCTCGCAGGCCCTCTCCTGCGCCACCGTCGCGCCGTCCGTGCGTCGCCTCCGCCTCCTCACCCGTCGCGAGTACCGCGCCACCGTGCGCGACCTGCTCGACCTCCCGGCGCCCTCGACGCCTCCCACCACGCCTCCCGGCACCGACCCCTCGTGCGGGCGCCACCGCTTCACGTACTCGCCTCCGAGCACCGCGCGCAGCGTCCACGTCGCCGGGAGCTTCAACGGCTGGTCCCCCACCGCCTGGCCCATGAGCTGGGTCGAGGGCGCCCGGGAGTGGCAGACCGAGCGCGACCTCCCCGACGGAACCTACCAGTACAAGTTCGTCGTCGACGGCTCGCAGTGGGTGAGCGACCCCCGCGCCACGGCCTCGATGCCCGACGGCTTTGGCGGTCAGAACTCCGTGCTCACGCTCCGCTGCGCCGACGCCGGAGCGCCCGCGCCCGCGCCTCCCGCCGGGGTCGACCCGGTGGAGGAGGCCACTCGCTCGCTGCCCGTCGAGTCGCGCCCCCAGGGCTTCGCCTTCGACGACAACGCCGACAGCGCGCTGGTCACCTCGGTGCACGTCAACGAGTACCTCCGCACGGGCCGCTCGCTCACCGCCGCCGCCTCCTCGCGGCTCCGCGCCGTCGTCGGCTGCGAGGCCTCCGCCGACCGCGCGGCCTGCGCCAACACCCTCGTGCGGGGCTTCGGCACCAGGGTCTTCCGCAGGCCCCTCAGCGCCGCGGAGATGCAGCGCTACGGCGCCCTCGTCACCGGAGCGCGCGACGTCGAGCAGGGGGTGTCCAGGGCGGTGCGGGCGATGCTGCTCTCGCCGTCCTTCCTCTACCGCTCGGAGATGGGGGTCGCTCAGCCCGACGGAACCTTCCGCCTCACCCCCTACGAGGTCGCGGCGGCGCTCTCGTACACCTACTGGGGAAGCACCCCCGACGCGGCCCTCCTCGCCGCGGCCGCCGACGGCTCGCTCTCCACCCCCGCCGGAACCGAGCGCGAGGCCCGTCGCCTCCTCGCCGCCCCCCGCGCCCGGGCGCAGCTCGCCACCTTCGCGCTCCAGTGGCTCGGCGTGGAGACCGTCGCCACCACGCCCCGGAGCGCCGCGATGTTCCCTGCCTTCACCGACGCGGTGCGCGCCTCGATGCTCGAAGAGGCCCGCCGCCTCGTGACCTCCGTCGCCTTCGACGGAACCCACCGCTTCGACGAGCTCTTCACCACCCGCTCGACCTGGGTCGACGCCACCCTCGCCAGCTACTACGGCCTCGACGGAGTGAGCGGCAGCGCCTTCCAGCGGGTCGAGCTCCCGGAGGCCCGACAGGGCGGCGTGCTCAGCCTCGGCGCGGTGCTCACCCGCTACGCCCACAGCGACCAGGGATCGCCCATCCTCCGCGGCCTCTTCGTCCGCTCCGCCCTGCTCTGCGAGGAGTTTCCGCCGCCGCCTCCCAACGCCGGAGGGGTGCCCGACGTCGACCCCACGGCCACCACCCGCGAGCGCTTCCGACAGCACACGGCCAACCCCGCCTGCGTGACCTGCCACCGCTACATCGACGGCGTGGGCTTCGGATTCGAGCGCTTCGACGCCGTCGGCCGGCTGCGCTCCACCGAGAACGGCCACCCCATCGACGCCACCGGGACCGTCTTCGACATCGAGCGCTTCGGCTCCGACACGCGCTTCGACTACGCCACCCTCCCTCAGCTCGCCGGGGCCATCGCGCAGAGCGAGGCCGCCCGCTCCTGCTTCGCGCGGCAGTACTACCGCTTCGCCAGGGGCTTCCGCGAGACCGCCGACCAGCGCTGCGCCGTGCTCGACGTGACCCGCCGCTTCCGCGAGAGCGGCTACGACCTGCGAGAGCTGATGGTGGCCGTGACCCTCAGCCCCGACTTCGCGACCCGGAGGTCCCCGTGAGCCTCAGCTCCAGACGACGCTTTCTCCAGGGCGCCCTCGGGGCCGCCTCGGCGCTGCCGCTCGCGATGGCCACCCGTCGACTCGCGAGCGCCAACCCCCGCGGCCTCGCGCGCAGGGTGATCTTCTTCTACTACCCCGACGGCATCGCAGGGCGCTCGCAGAACGGAGAGCCCAGCCTGTGGAGCGCCTCCGGCCGCGCCCCCTCCATCGCCCTCGGAGAGCTGCTCTCCCCGCTCTCCTCCATCGCGGGCGACTGCGTCTTCCTCAGCGGGCTCTCCATGGGGAGCACCGACGAGGGGAGCCACCCGGGCGGCGCGAAGAAGCTCCTCACCGCGGTGGACGGGGGCAACGGAGAGTCGGTCGATCAGTACCTCGCCCGCACCGTCGGCCGCTCGTCGCCCTTCCGTCACATCTACCTCGGCGCCATGGCGACGCAGAACAACGCCTCGGGGGACAAGTTCATCTCGTACCCGAGCGCGGGCGTGACCGTGGCCCCGGAGGACGACCCCGTCAGCGCCTTCCGCCGCATCTTCTCGGGGGCCACGCCGGGCCCATCGCCCATGAGCGTCGACGCGGGCGTGGCCGCCACCGACGCGGGCCCCGCAGCCCCGGTGGCGGGCGTGGACGACGGCGCCGACGGCCTCTCCCTCGACACCTCCCTCGCCGACCTGATGGACCTCCGCGCCTCCCTCGGCGCCGCCGAGCGCACCCGCCTCGACGTGCACCTCGACGCGCTCCACGAGGTGCAGGACCGCCTCCGTGGCATGCCCCCCTCGATGCCCCCCACCATGGCCGACGCGGGCGGGGTCGTCACCGTCGCCGACGCCGGGCTGCGGCCTCCGCCGTCGCTGCGCTGCGACGCGCCCTCGATGGCCTTCGACGCCCCGACGGGCGCCGGTCTCTTCGCTCCGGAGAACTTCCCCGCGGTGCTGCGGGCGCAGATCGACACCATGGTGCTGGCCATGGCCTGCGGGATGAGCCGGGTGGGGGTGATCCAGGCCTCGCAGCACACCAGCGAGCTCATCATGAGCCGCTTCCGTGGGACAGATATGTACGACCCGGGCTTCGACATGCGCAGCCACCAGGCCTCGCACTACGGCGCCCGGCAGGACCGCTCCAACCGCCTCTTCAGCGACTATGTGAAGCAGGTGCGCTGGTGGGTGTCGCAGTTCGGCTACCTGGTCGAGCAGCTCAAGTCTCGCCCCGAGGGGGACGGCACCATGCTCGACCACTCCCTGGTGCTGCTCTGCTCGGAGGTCTCCGACGGCAACACCCACAGCCACCAGGACATGCCCTTCGTGCTCGCGGGGCGCGGCGGCGGATGCGTGAGCACCGGGCGCGCGATGAGCTTCGACGGCCGCCGCCACGGCGACCTGCTGGCCACCATCGCCCAGGCCATGGGCGCCAGCGTCGACACCTGGGGAGACGCGGGCTCTGGGGTGCTGCCAGGGCTGCTGGGATGAGGGAGACGATGGGGGGCGGGGCGAAGGTTATGCGCCGGCGTGCAGCGCGTGCGTGGGATCAGCGCAGCCGGTCGGCGGCGCGGAAGTACTTCTTCGCGTAGGCGACGATCTGCCCGTCGGAGGGGTGATCGACGGTCTCGACGCCCACGATGTTGGGGACGAGCGCCGCGTGGTGGGCGTGGATGTGCTTGATGAGCCCGAGCTTCGCGTCGGAGGGCCCGGTGATCAGCAGCTCGTGGTCGGCGTTGAGCTTCTCGGCGACGTCGTGGAAGAAGCCCGAGGAGTCCTCCTTGCGGCCGCTCACTGCGGCGCGGCTGCGGACGTGGCGGTGCGGCGCCTCGACGTCGACCTCGTGGACGCTCTCGTCGTCGAAGTCGAAGATGCGGGCCTGGGAGTGGTCGATCCAGATCACGGTGTGAAGTGCCATGACCGGGCAAGACTGCAGATCTCGTACCGCTGGCGCGATCGGGGGAGGCAGGGGGGTATCGGGGAGGGAGCGGGGCGGCGTCGGGGCGCTACACCCCTCGCGCCGCCGCCGCCGGTGGGATCACGGGGCGTGGTAGGGCGAGGTGGCGCCGTAGCACTGCGAGTCGTCGCTGAAGGAGCCGCTCACCGGGGTGAAGTTGGCGGCCCCGGTGCGGCCGCCGTAGCCGTCGTGCGAGGCGTAGCGGCCGATGGACCAGTCGAAGTACAGGCCGTCGAGCGAGCCGTTGCCGTTGGCGGTGTAGCGGCCCACGCGCGCCCCGGCGGTGTTGTAGACGTCGTAGAGCAGGTTGCTCGACGAGGCCCCGTCCGCGGAGAAGTAGTAGAACATCCCGTCCCACGCGAAGGTGCCGCCGAAGCAGTAGCTGCCGCACGCGAAGGGCGCGGGGCCCGTCGGGGTGACGGTGCGGACGAAGGTGAGCGCCGCGCTGCCCGCCGCGGTGGCGTAGTGCCGGATGGAGGTCCCGTCGAAGCACAGGAACTCCGTCGCCGACGACGAGAGCAGGTTGCACTGCCCGGTGAAGCCGTCGCTGAAGACCACCGGGGAGAAGGTCCCGAGGGCGCCGGTCACCGGGTTGATGGTCCCGATGTAGAGCCGGTTGTAGGCCGACGGGTACTGGGCCTGGTCGGTGTGCACCACGCTGTTGGTCCCGGGGATGATCACCATCCGACCGAAGGCCGCGCTCGTGGCGTTGTTGGGAGAGTTCGGGTAGCCGCTCGTCCCGGCCGTGTACGACCAGTACCCGTTGGAGGAGTAGTGGCCCGCGATGATCTGGTTCGAGGCCCGGTGCCAGATGCCGTTCACCAGGTTGTTGGGGTACGCGTAGCAGGCCGCCGGGCTGTTGAAGACCATCGACGGATCAGGCGTCCCGCTCAGGCACACCGAGCCCGCCGGGCAGGTCGTCACGCAGGCCCCCGCGACGCACGAGCGCCCCGCGGCGCAGGCCACCCCGCACGCCCCGCAGTGGGCGCTGCTGGTCCGTAGCGAGGCCTCGCAGCCGTTGCCCGCCGCGAGGTCGCAGTCGGCGAAGCCCGCGCCGCACACGAAGTTGCAGTCGCCCGCCACGCACACCGTCGCGGCGTTCGCCCGCGCCGGGCACACCACGCCGCAGCCGCCGCAGTGGCTCGGGTCGTTGGCCGTCACCACGCAGGAGCCCGCGCACGACGCGAGCCCCGCGGGGCACGACACCACGCACGCGCTGCCGGTGCAGATCTGCCCCGCCGCGCAGGCCGTCCCGCACGCCCCGCAGTTGCCGCGGTCGGTGGTGAGGTCACGGCACGAGCCCGAGCAGTTGCTCTGCCCCGCGGGGCACGACACCACGCAGGCGCTGCCCGAGCACACCTGGCCCGCGGCGCAGGCCGTCCCGCACGCGCCGCAGTTGGCGCGGTCGTTGGTGAGGTCACGGCACGAGCCCGAGCAGTTGCTCTGCCCCGCCGGGCACGACACCACGCAGCTCCCGGTGGTGCAGGCCTCGCCCGCCGCGCACGAGCGGCCGCAGGCGCCGCAGTTGGCGCGGTCTCCCTGGAGGTCGCGACACGAGCCCGAGCAGTCCGTGAGCCCCGCGCCGCAGGACACCACGCAGGCGCTGCCGGAGCACACCTGGCCCGCGGCGCAGGCGGTGCCGCACGCCCCGCAGTTGCTGCGGTCGTTGGTGAGGTCGCGGCAGGCGCCCGAGCAGTTGACCTGGCCCGCGGGGCACGACACCACGCAGGCGCTGCCGGAGCACACCTGGCCGGCGGCGCACGCCCGGCCGCACATCCCGCAGTGGGCGCGGTCGCTGGTGAGGTCGCGGCACGAGCCCGCGCAGTCGGTGAGGCCGGTGCCGCACGAGGTCACGCACGCGCTGCCGGAGCACACCTGCCCCGGGGCGCAGGACATCCCGCAGGCGCCGCAGTGGGCGCGGTCGTTGGTGAGGTCGCGGCACGCCCCGCCGCAGGCGCTCTGCCCCGACGGGCAGGAGACCACGCAGGCGCCCGAGGAGCACACCTGGCCCGCGGCGCAGGCGGTGCCGCAGCCGCCGCAGTTCGTGCGGTCGTTCTGGAGGTCACGGCAGGTGCCGGCGCAGTCGGTGAGCCCGGCGCTGCACGAGACCACGCACGCGCCCGCGGCGCAGATCTGCCCCGGGCCGCAGGAGTTGCCGCAGGCGTTGCAGTTGGCGCGGTCGCTCTGGAGGTCGCGGCACGACCCGCCGCAGTTGGTCTGCCCCGCCGGGCAGGACACCACGCAGGCCGTGGCCGAGCACACCTGGCCGGCGGCGCAGGCCGTCCCGCAGGCGCCGCAGTGGGCGCGGTCGCTCGCGAGGTCGCGGCACGACCCGCCGCAGTTGGCGAGCCCGGCGGCGCAAGACACCACGCACGCTCCCGCGGAGCACACCTGGCCCGCGGCGCAGGCGGTGGTGCACGCGCCGCAGTGGGCGCGGTCGCTCTGCAGGTCGACGCACGAGCCGCCGCAGGAGACCTGGCCCGAGGGGCACGAGGTCTCGCAGGCGCCCGCCGCGCAGACCTCGCCGGGCATGCAGCCACGGCCGCACATCCCGCAGTGGGCGCGGTCGCTCTGGAGGTCTCGGCACGAGCCCGAGCAGTCGGACTGGCCCGCGGGGCAGGAGGTGACGCAGGCGCCCGCCGAGCAGACCTGGCCGCCCGGGCACACGGTGCCGCAGGCGCCGCAGTTGTTGCGGTCGACCTGGAGGTTGGCGCAGTAGCCCATTCCCCCCGCGGTGGGGGCCATGCAGGCCGTGAAGCCCATGGTGCAGGAGGTCACGCAGCGCCCCGACTCGCAGGTCTCGCCCGACGCGCAGGAGGTCCCGCAGGCGCCGCAGTGGCGAGGATCACGCTGCAGGTCGGCGCAGGCGCGAGAGCCGTCGGAGGCCATGCAGGTGCTGAGGCCCTGGGCGCAGTTGGCGGCGCAGCTCCCCGCGGAGCACACCTCGCCGGGGCCGCATCGCCGGCCGCAGGCGCCGCAGTGGTCGCGGTCGGTGGCGGTGAGCACGCAGATCTCCGCGCCGACGGTTCCGCCGTCGCTGGCGCCCGCCGAGCAGGCGACCTGGCCCGTCGGGCACGAGAGCCGGCAGGTGCCGTTGTCGCACTGCCGACCGCCGGTACAGGCGTTTCCGCACGCTCCGCAGTTGGCGTTGTCGGCGTTCACGGCGACGCAGCGGTCGCCGCAGAGCATCTGCGACCCGGTGCAGCTCGGGCGCGTGTCCGTCGGGGCGTCGAAGCCCGCCTCGGAGAGCGAGGCGTCCTGGGACCCGCCGACGACGGGCGTGCCGTCGCACGCCGCGACGAAGAGCGTCGTGGCGATCGCCAGCCACGACAAGCAAGACCGACCTGTTGGAACCCTGATCATCTGGAACCTCCCAACCGTGAACCGGCCAGACCGGGCGGTGAAGACCACCGCCGCGGGAGCGCGAGTCTAGTTCAGTTCAGGGAGGCGCCGTCCGGAGAGAATCGCTCTACCCCTCGGCCTGCACCTTCACGGCGACGTCGATGCCGCCTCGCACGCTCTGGGTGACGATGCAGAAGTCCTCGAAGGTCGCGAGGCAGCTCGTCAGCGCGGGGTGGTCGGCGGGGAGCTTCGTGTGCAGCGTGACGTTCACCTTGCCGATGCGCAGCCGGCGCTGCGGGTTGCGTACGATCTCGACGTCGACGTCGGCGCTCACCCCGGAGGTCGCGACCTTCGCCTTCTGGAGGCAGAAGACGAGGCTCGCGGCGAGGCAGTTGCCGATGGCGGCGGCGAGGATGCGGGCCGCGTTGGGAGCGGCGTCGCGACCGAGCGGCGGGGGCTCGTCGAGCGTCAGCGTCTCGAACTGCTCCTTGTCGAACTTCACCTTGAACTCGAAGCCGTCGACCTGCTCGACGCGCACCGAGAAGCTGTTGACGACGTCGCTCGGTCGCGGGGCGGGCGCTGCCTCCGCCGGGTCGCTCTTGGGCTCCATCGTCGGCTCAGCGCTCTACCGGGAGGCCCGCCGCGTTCCACGCGAGCATGCCGCCGGACATGTTGATGATGTGCCTGAAGCCCATCGCCGCGAGGGCCGCCGCCGCCCGGCCCGAGCGCCCGCCCGAGCGGCACACGACGACGATCTCCTGGTTGCGGTCCCAGGCCTTCGCGACCTCCCCGACGGTGGCGAGCGGGACCAGCTCGGTGCCCGCGATGTGGCCGAGCTCTGCGTTGTACTCCGAGGGCTCTCGCACATCGATCAGGCGCACGCTGCCGCGCGAGGCGGCGAGGCGCTGCACGTCGATCTCGCGGAAGCCGTTGGGGTTCGGGGTCGAGGCCTGTTCGAGGGTGGTCATGGGGTGATCTGTATCCTCTCAGACGGCAGTGCCGTCGTCGCGGGTGGTCTTCTTCATGTCGAGGGGGATGGTCAGGTAGCGCTTGCCGTTGGCGTGGGCCCTGGGCAGCCGGCCCGCGTCGATGTTCACCTGCACGCTCTGGAAGAGCAGCCGCGGGGCCGAGAGCGTGGCGTCGCGCGAGGTGCGCTGCTTCACGAAGTCCGCCCGGGAGGTGCTCGCCCGGAGCTGGATGTTCGACTCCTTGGAGGCGCCGATGGTGGTCTCGTAGCGCAGCGCGCGGCCGTTGGGCTGGTAGTCGTGGCCGACGAAGACCCTCGTCGCGTCGGGCAGCGCGTACAGCCGCTCGTGCACCGAGGTGTAGAGCGCGTCGGCGCTGCCGCTCGGGAAGTCGCAGCGGCCGGTGCCGTAGTCCTCGATGAAGAGGGCGTCGCCGGTGAAGACCGCGTCGCCGACCTGAAACGAGAGGCACGCGGGCGTGTGGCCCGGGGTGGCGAGCACGTCGACCTTCAGCGCCCCGGCCTCGATGGTCTCCCCGTCCGAGAGCAGCTTGTCGAACTGGCTGCCGTCCGTGGGGACGTTGGCGAGGTCGAAGACGCCCGCGAAGATCTTCTGCACATCCACGATCCTGGCGCCGATGGCGACCTTCGCTCCGAAGCGGCTCTTCAGGTACTGCGAGCCGCTGAGGTGGTCGGCGTGGGCGTGGGTCTCGAGGACGTAGTGGAGCTTGAGCTTCTCGCGGTTGAGGAAGTCCTCCACGCGGGTGATCGAGGTCGTCGAGGTCGACGAGGAGAGCACGTCGTAGTCGAGCACCGGGTCGATCACCACCGCGTCCCGCGACTTCGGATCGAAGACGACGTAGGTGAGCGTGAAGGTGGCCGGGTCGAAGAAGGTCTCGATGTTCATGGGGGCAACAACTCCTGAGGGTTGCGGAAGGGCTCACTGCGCCTCCCGATGCCCGTAGGAGCCATCAGTCGGCCGAAGGGTTCATGGGGCGATCACTCCCTCCGCGGCAGGGCCCTGGCGACGGCCTGCTCGATCAGCATCCCGGCGGTCATGCCGACGACGAAGACGAGGGCGCCGAGCGATCCGGCGGCGGCGGAGACCAGGCCGGGCCCGGGGCAGTAGCCTCCGAGGCCCCAGCCGACGCCGAAGAGGGCGGCGCCGAGCACGAGGCGCAGGTCGATGTCCTTGCGCGTCGGCAGGTGGAACCTCACATCGAAGAGCGGCGCCGGCCTGCGGAGGACGACCCGATAGGCGACGAAGTGCACGGCGATGGCGCCCATCATCACGAAGGCGAGGCTGGCGTCCCAGTCGCCGGCGAGGTCGAGGAAGCCGACGACCTTGGAGGGCCGGGTCATGCCCGAGAGGGCGAGGCCGACGGCGAAGAGGGCGCCCGCTCCGAAGGCGGCGGCGTTGCGCTTCATCGGGCGCCTCCCAGGAGGTGGCGCACCACGAAGACCGTCGCGAAGCCGGTGCCCATGAAGGTGAGGGTGGCGACCAGCGAGCGCACCGACAGCCGGCTGAGGCCGCAGACGCCGTGGCCGCTGGTGCAGCCGTTGCCGAGCTGGGTGCCGAAGCCGACGATGAGGCCCGCGAGAAGGGTGACCGGCAGCGAGGCGCTCCAGGCCGAGGCGAAGGCGGCGGGCCAGGTCAGCCGCACCAGCATCCCCATGGCAGCGAGGCCGGCGATGAACCAGAGCCGAAACGCCCGGTCGCTGGTGCCCTGGCGGAGCAGCGAGCCATAGAGGCCGCTGATGCCCGCGACCTTGCCGTGGGTGAGGAGGAGCAGCGAGGCAGCGAGGCCGATGATCGCGCCGCCGATCAGCGCAGGGATGGGCGTGAAGTCGTGCATGGTTCCTGGGGGGTGCGGAGGGTGTGTTCGGGCGGAATTGAATAGCCCCATCGCGGTCGCGAACCAGCCGAATGTGCGATGCGGGACCACGCCTCCGGTAGTGGGGCTGAGGCCCTCTGGCACGCTCAGCCGGAGAGCTCGTCCTCGGCGGAACTCTCCTCCCGGGTCGGCGCGGCCTCCGGGGCGCTGGTGCGGACGCAGACCACCGGCACCGACGCGGCCCGTACGATCTTCTCGGCGACGCTGCCCAGCAGCAGGTGAGACAGCCCCGTGCGGCCGTGCGTCCCGACCACCAGCGCGTCGGCCCCCACCTGCCTCGCGAGCGTGACGATCTGCGCCGTCACCTCGCCGGTGACCGCGAAGGTCGCCACCGCGAGGCCGTCCCTCCTCAGCGGCGCGGCGATGTCCTCCAGCCGCTGGCGCGCTCCTCGGGTGGTGTACTCGTCGACGCGCAGGGGCTCCGGGGCGTCTGCGGGGCTGATGAGCGCGCTCGGCGGGAGGTTGGCCGGGAGGCTGGAGACGTGCGCCAGCACCAGCGAGGCGCCGTGCACCTTCGCGAGCTCTACCGCGGTGCGCAGGGCGCGCTCGGCGCAGGGCGAGAAATCGTGGGGTACGAGCAGCTTCTTCCACATGGTCGGAGTCTCCCGGTCGGTGATTCGCCAGGCCAGCGCCCGCGGCGGGGTCGTCGCGCTAGGCTGCGGCCCGCCATGAGTCTAAGCCTCTGGACCCCGCTCTTCTCTGCCCTCATCGCGTTCGCGATGGCGATCAAGGTGCTGCTGCGCTCGCGCAAGCGCCGCCCGCACTGGCTGTTCATCATGTTCGCGACCAACGTCGCGGTCTGGTACCTGGCGACCTTCCTCGAGGCGCGCAACGGGGGCGGGCTGCTCTCCCGCTTCGCGGGCCTGATGGCGGTGCTGCTCCCGCAGACCGGGGTGCGCTTCCTCCGGGGCTTCAGCCTCGACGCCCCCGACCAGCCCTCCTCCCTCGACCGCTGGGCCACCCGGCTCCTGGTGCCGATGCTGGCGCTGGTGGCCTCGCCCTGGTTCACCCAGAAGATCACCGGCGCCGTCATCCGCGCGGTGCTCCTGGCCTACGTGGTGGGGCTGCTCATCGCCGCGGTGAGCGCCCTCTCCTCCCGCGGCCGGGTCATCGCCTCGCAGCACGAGCGCCGCCGCGCCCGCTACCTCGTCGGCCTCGGGGTGCTCGCCACGCTGGTCACCACCGCCGACCTCGTGCCCTTCATGGTCAACCGGGTGGTGGCCGCCAACCTCCCGCCCATCGGGTCGATCCTGGTGCTGGCGGTGCTCTACATGTTCTCCGAGGTCATCGAGCGGCGCCGGGTCATCGACCTCTACGAGCTCGCCGGGCGCTTCGTGGTGCTCACCGCGCTCGCGCTCGTCCTCGCGGGCATCTACTACCGCCTCGTCGACTGGCAGGTGCTCACCGACCGCGAGCACCGCCACGAGGGGCCCTACTTCCTCAACGCCATCGTGGCGTCGCTGGTGATCCTCATCCTCTTCGACCCGCTGAGAGACAAGATGGAGGCGCAGATCGCCCGCTTCTTCTTCGGCGAGCGCCACGATTTCGAGACCTCCATCAACGAGCTCCGCCGCCGCCTCGCGCACGCCCTGGAGCCCGACGAGATGGGCAAGGTGCTGATGGACGGGCTCGGCCGGTCGCGCCGGGTGACCTCGGCCTCGCTCTACCTGCTCGACGCCGACCGCAAGGGCCTCGACCTCACGGCGCAGCTCGGGGACACCGCCGAGCGTCGCGTCGACCTGGCCTCGCTGCGGGCGCTGGTCGATCACGCCCGCGCCCACGGCATCGCGGTGAAGGAGCAGCTCGAGCGCGACGCCGACGACCGCCGAGAGCTCGGCGAGACGCGCGAGGGGGAGTCCATCGCGGAGCTCGCCCACGCGATGGAGTCGCTCTCGGCCTCGGTGGTGCTGCCGCTCGAGGGCGAGGGCAACGACCTGCTGGGGCTGCTCACCCTGCGCGACGATCGGGTGCGCGACGCCTACGCGGGGGACGAGTTCCCCATCCTCAAGGGGCTCGCGGCGCAGGTGGCCATCGTGGTGGAGAACACCCGGCTCTACGCGCGCATCAAGGAGCGCGACCGGCTGGCGGCGCTGGGCGAGATGGCCGCCGGGCTCGCGCACGAGATCCGCAACCCCCTCGGGGCGATCAAGGGCGCCGCGCAGTGGATGGAGTCCACCATGCCCGCGGAGAGCGACCACCGGGAGTTCATCGGGATCATCGTCGACGAGGTGGGGCGCCTCGACCGGGTGGTGAGCTCCTTCCTCGACTACGCCCGGCCCTACCGGGGCAACCCCTCGCTGCTGGACGTGACCAACGTGGTGGAGCGCACGCTGCAGCTGGTGCGCAACGACATCCCCGCGGAGCTGGTGCTCACCCACGAGCCCGGCGACGAGCTGCCCCCGGTGCGCATGGACCCGGAGCACCTGCGCCAGGTGCTCTTGAACCTCATCCGCAACGCGATGGAGGCGATGAAGGGCCGAGGGTCGATCGTGCTGCGCTCCCGCACGCGCGGCTCCTTCGTCGAGCTGCTGGTGCGCGACAGCGGCCCCGGCATCGACGCCTCCATGCGGCGCAACCTCTTCATCCCCTTCTCGACCACCAAGACCCAGGGGACGGGCCTCGGGCTGGCGATCTCCCAGCGGCTGGTGCAGTCCGCGGGAGGACGCATCGAGCTCCGCGCCTCCGGCGACGAGGGGACCACCTTCTGCATCTCGCTCCCCGCGGCGGTGTCCGGCGCCCCGGCGGCCCCGGGCGGGAGCATCCCGCCGCCTCCTCGCGTTGCGGCCGACGCGGAGGCCGTGAGAGTGTCGGCGCACCCCCTCGCATGAGCACCTCCCTCTCGACCACCGACCCGCTCGTCGGCCTGGGCTGGACGGCGGAGCTCGCGAGCTCCATCGGCCCCGACGAGTCCGACCTCCAGCCCGCCCGGGTGGCTGCCTCGCACGGCATCGCGGTCACCCTCTGGACCCGCGAGGGCGTGCGCAACGGCCCCCTGGCGGCGGCGCTCTCCGAGCCTCCGGCGGTGGGCGACTGGGTGCTGGCGCGCGCCCCCGATCTCGCGGGCGACTGGGCCGTGCAGCGGCTGCTCCCCCGGCGGACGCAGTTCGTCCGTCACGCCTCCGGGCAGGAGACCCGGGCCCAGGTGATCGCGGCCAACATCGACCGGGTGCTGGTGGCGACCGGGCTCGACGGGGACTTCAACCACCGCCGTCTGGAGCGCTACCTGCTGGCGCTGGCCACGAGCGGCGCCGCCACCACGCTGGTGCTGACCAAGGCCGACCAGTGCTCCGACGTGGCCGGCTACCGTCGTCAGGCCGAGGCGCTGGCGCCCACGGTGGTGGTGAGCGCCCGCACCGGCGAGGGGGTCGACTCGCTGCGGGCGCTGATCCCCGCGGGGTCGACGGTGGCGCTGGTGGGCTCCTCGGGGGTGGGCAAGAGCACCCTGGTCAACGCCCTGATGGGAGGGGAGCGGGCCTCCACCGGGGCGGTGCGATCCTTCGACAACAAGGGCCGTCACACCACGACGCACCGGGAGATGTTCGTGGTCCCCGGGGCCGGGGTGGTGGTCGACACCCCCGGGATGCGCGGCCTCGAACCCTGGGCGGACGATGGGACGCTCGCCGCGCTCGACGCGATGTTCCATGAGGTGAGCGAGGCGGCGCTGGGGTGTCGCTTCACCGACTGCGATCACATGACCTCGCCCGACTGCGCGGTGCGCGAAGGGGTCCGGGCGGGTACCCTCGCCCCCGAGCGGGTGCGCTCCTGGGTGACCCTGCGGGCCGAGCTCGACCAGCAGGCGGTGCTGCGGGCCGAGCGCGCCGCGAAGCTGGCGTTGAAGGCGAAGAAGGGGCGACGCGGATGAAGACGGCGGCGGTGATGATCCTCGGGGCGGCGATGGCGGTGGGTGGCTGCGCTCGCACGACGGAGGCGCCGAGGCCGGCGGAGGCGCTCTCCTACCGGGCGCCGACCGAGGTGGTGATGGACGTGGCCGCCAACGGCGACGCGCTGGTGGGCCGGGAGCTGCCCGCAGAGCCGGAGTCGGACGCCGACCGGGTGCTGAGCCCGTCGTGGCTGACCAGGGCGGGGCGGCGGCCGTGGCGAGGCGGCGACGTGCTGGAGGCGCGGTGGATCCCCGGGACGACGGCGGTGTTGACGATCACCACGGCGCACACGCTGACCCGCCGTGAGTCGCCCGACGCCCCGGCGGTGGAGCTCGACCGGGAGGTCTTCGGCCCATTGAGCCTGGACGCCCGGGGGACGGCGGTGGCGTACACCCGGGGCGATCCTCCGATGCTCTCGCTGGTGCGCCTCGACCTTCGCACCGGGGTGGCGACGGCGATGGCGCCGGGCCTGGTGCCCGCGTGGTGCCCTGCGCTCTCTCCCGATGGGAGCGAGGTGGTGCTGGTGGCGAGCCCCGAGGGCCACCCCGCGCTCTTCCGGGTGAGGGCGGGAGAGGCTCCGCGGCCGTGGCTGCTCCCACCGGGAAGCCCCCTTCCGATGGGTCCCAACGCGCCGGTGGTCTTCGGCGATGCGCTGGTCTTCGAGAACGAGTCGGGCGTCCACTCGCTGGGCCTCGACGGAGCGCCTCGTCGCTCGATCCCCGGCGTGCGCCACCCGGTGCTGTCGGCCGACGGTCGGAGCGTGCTGGCCCACCGTGACGGCGCGCTGCTGCGATGGACGGCGGGCGATCTGGAGTCGGTGCGATGAGCCGCGGGGCGACGCGCGCCTGGGTGGTGGGCTGTTGCCTCGGGCTGCTGTCGGTCGGGGCTTCGGCGCAGGTGCGCCACCGACGCCCGCTCGGGTCGGCGCCGTCGGTGCGCTACGGCTACGACAACAACGGCGGCTCCTCGGGCTGTCGCGACTACAACTGCGGCAGCCGCTGCTATGACGGCCACTCGGGCACGGACTTCCCGGTGCCGCTGGGCACCACGGTGCTGGCGAGCGCCGACGGCGTGGTGTCGGCGACCAACAACGGCTGCGCCAACTACGGCGGACTGGGCAATAGCTGCGGCGGTCGCTGCGGCAACTACGTGCAGATCCGCCACTCGGACGGGGCGTACACGATCTTCTGCCACATGCAGCTCAACTCGCTGATGGTGTCGCGGGGGCAGCGGGTGCGCTGCGGTCAGGCGATCGGCCGCTCGGCGAGCTCGGGCAACTCCACCGGGCCGCACCTGCACTTCGGCTGGCGGCGCACGAGCGCCTCCATCGACTCGTACCGCGGCCGCTGCACCAGCTCTCCCGGCGCGTGGACCGACCAGGGCGCCTACGGGGCGAGCCCCGGGGCGACGTGCGCCTGCGTGGCGAGCGCGGAGACGTGCAACAACCGCGACGACGACTGCGACGGCCGGGTGGACGACGGTCTGAGCCGTAGCTGCTACACGGGCCCCTCGGGGACGGCGGGCCGGGGTGTGTGTCGCAACGGCACGCAGACCTGCGGCGCGGGCGCGTGGCGCTCGTGCTCGGGCCAGGTGGTCCCGAGCGCGGAGGGCTGCAACAACCGCGACGACGACTGCGACGGCCGTGTGGACGACGGTCTCAGCCGTAGCTGCTACACGGGCCCGGCGGGCACCTCCGGCCGGGGCATCTGCCGCGGGGGGACGCAGACCTGCGCCGCGGGCGCGTGGGGAGGCTGCTCGGGTCAGGTGGTGCCGAGGGCGGAGAGCTGCAACCGGCTCGACGACGACTGCGACGGCATGGTCGACGAGGGCGCCTGCGGGACGGACGCCGGGACGCGCCCCGACGTGGTCGCGGTCACCGATGTCGGCAATGATGTCGGTAGTGATGTCGGTAGTGATGTCGGCAATGATATCGGCAATGACGACGCGGGCGGGGTCGACGACGCGGGGGTCGAGGAGGACGCGGGGGTCGAGGACGACGTGGTGGAGTTCGAGGACGTGGGCAGCGACGAGCCCGATCCGAGCGAGCTCGACCCCGTGGGGCCCACCGCGGCGGAGGAGGGCGGCTGCGGCTGCGGCGTGGTGGGGAGCGAGCCCGCCGCGCGTGGACCGTGGGGGCTCCTGCTGGGCGCGGCGCTCCTGGCTGTGGCGAGGCGTCGACGGCGGGGCCAGGGTTGATACGAACGGCTTGTCAGGGTTGGCGCATTGGCTGCTGATGTTCCGCCCGTCGCCGCGTGTTGAAACCCTGTCGCTTCTACACATCTCTCGCGGCCTGGGGTACGGCGCGCGGCCTCTTCATCGGCGTGCAGCGCCTGACCCCAGGCAACATCAGGTGGTCACCTTCGCGCGACGCGAAGGTTGCATGGGAAAGGCGCTGTCGCCGTCCTCGCACGGCCCGCCCTGCAGACCGACGCGCCCGCCCTCACCGTCGCCGCGCTCGCTCCGTTCCTCTTGCAACCTTCGCGTCGCGCGAAGGTGACCACCTGATGTTGCCTGGGGTCAGGCGCTGCACGCCGATGCAGAGGCCGCACGCCGTACCCCAGGCCGCGAGATGGGTAGGACCAATAGTGTTGAACACGCGGCAACGGGCGCATCGGTACCTTGTAAAGGGCTTTGGGACCGGTCGCTCTACCGGCAGAGCCAGATTCCCGCGACGAGCAGTCCCGAGAGAAACAGCCGCTGCAGGAGGTCCCTGCCGCCCTCGGGCCTGGGGAAGACCTGCGGGAGCAGGAAGGCGAGGACGTACCCGTAGCCGATGGAGAAGAAGGGCTGGACCCCTCCCAGCGCCGAGACGATCGCCACCGGCCCGAGGGAGATCCCCAGGAAGAAGAGCGCCTTGCCCAGGAAGCTCAGTCCCTCGTTCGCGAAGACCAGCAGGATCACCCGGCGCCCCGACTCGCGGATGCTGGTGCGAAAGGCCTGACGGACGCTTCGGGAGCTGGCGATGGCGACCCCACCGAGGGCCACGCCGAAGCCCTCATAGGCGAGGATGGGCAGGAAGGTCCTTGTGGCGAAGGCCTGCTTGACGAGCACCGCCGCCGCCGCCCAGCAGAGGTTGGCCATCATCATCGGCCAGAAGGCCTTGCCGAGCCGGAGCTTGCCGTCGACGGACTTGAGCGAGAGGGCGATCGCCGCGCCCATGATCAGGAAGAACCCGACCCAGCGCGACGCGCTCAGGCGCTCATGCAGGAAGACCACCGAGAGCACCAGGGTGAACAGCGCGCTCACCTGTATCATCGCGGCGACGAAGGCCGCGTCCCCTACGGCGATGGCGCGGAAGTAGAAGACGTAGGCCATCATCAGGATGAAGCCCGAGAGGGTGATGACGAGTCCGGAGAGCCCGAGGTTGGGGAGCCCGGCGGCAAGAAAGGCCACGACGCTCAACACGAAGACGACGATCGCCGTGTAGAGCGGCATCGCCTCCGGGCCCTTCACCTGCTTGTTGACGATGTGCGCGTCGAGGTGGTTGACCGCCGCGAACACCGCAGGGCTCGCGACCCCATAGAGGATCCAGCTCATCGGGAGCACATCTCCCGCACGTCGGCGATGCGGCGAAACACCTCCGCGAAGCCGTCGCGGGCGATGAGGGCCTTCAGCTCGATACGGTTGTTGTGCCTCACGAGGTGGCACTCGTTCGCCCGGTCCCGGATGAACCTCAGCCGCTCCGCGCGCTCCATCGCAGGGCCGAACCACGCGATGGCGTCGAAGAACTTCGCCAGCAGGATCTCGTAGTCGTTCCAGCCGAGGGACTCCAGCACGGCGCTGATTCCCGAGGAGGCGCCGATGTCGAGGAGCTGCTGCCGGGTCAGCGCCCGGTTCTTGGCGTCCGAGGGGATGGCGTTGATCAGCGCGTGCAGCGCCTCGTCCGCGCTGTGGCCCGCGCCGGCCCCGCCGCGCTCGGCCTCCGCCTGAGGGGCGGTGACCGAGAGGTCCGCCGAGAGCCTCCGTCGCAGGGCGTCCTCCACCGAGTCGACCAGCTCCTTCAGCAGCCTGAACTGCTCCTCGAACTCGCTCGGGAGGGGGCGCCGGATGGCCTCGAGGATCACCGGCGTGGCGACCGCGGGCCGGTCGTCGTCGAACTCGATGAGGCCATATCGCTCCAGGTGATGGGCGAAGGTCTCGCGGTTCTCGACGCCACCCCAGAGGTCGACATAGGCCTGCGGTCCCCCGGTCGCGAGGTCCCTGAGGAGCTTCACCTCCTCCGGGGCGACGGTCGTGAGGTGACCGAGGGTCCACTCGATCTGCGACAGGAAGGAGCGCTTGGACTTCTTGAACGCGCCGACCACCCGGTGCGGCGTGACCTCGACGCTCGATCCCCGCGCGAGGCTCTCCTTGTGGAGCTGCGTGCCGAGCTTCCTCAGCAGGTGGGGATAGCCGCCCACCAGGGAGTAGGCCGCGTCGGCCGCCTCGCGGGTGAACGCGAGGCCCATCCGGCGTCCGATGTCCGTCAGCAGCGCGGCCGCCTCGTCCTGTGGCATCGGCCCCAGAAACACCGCGTGGGTCTCGAAGAGGGGATTGGGCTGATGGAGCCAGGTGCCGTGCTCCACCCCGGCGGGGTTGACCCCGCCGACCACGAAGGTGAGGCGGTCGGGGTGATCGAGCGAACACCGCACGCTGTGGATGGTGTTCCAGAGCGTGAAGAAGTCCTCGCGCCAGTAGCCGCAGTGGGCACCCGCTGGATAGAGATGGTCGAACTCGTCGAGGAAGCAGACGAGCCTGAAGGAGGGCCTCTCGCTCTCCCTGGCCAGCGCCTCGGCGGCCTTGAGCAACCCCCGGACGTCCTTCTCGAAGGCCGAGGCGAGCTTCCTCGCGTCGGTGACGTTGCCCTTGATGGCCGCCGGGAAGGCCTCCGCCTTCGGCCTGATCTTCGAGTCGCACTTCAGCGCGAAGCGGATGAGCTTCTGCTGCCAGGCGGCCAGCATGTCCGACGCGGCGAGCCACCACCGACCGGCCCCGAGGCGGGCGGTGTTGCCGAGCAGGAAGGAGGTCGCGGTGACCGAGGTGTCGTCGCGCTCCAGGAGATCCTCGACGTGGCTCAGCAGCGAGCTCTTCCCGATTCGCCGGAGGCCGAAGACGCCGACCGGGCTCCCCGCGAGGATGTGGGTGAGCACCTCGTGGACGACGGACTCGCGCCCGAAGAACTCCGACGGATACCGCACGGGACCCGGCTCCGCGAAGAGGTCGCGGCGGCGGTTCGACGATCCGAGGAGCTTGTAGAGATGGTCCTCCGCGGAGACGGCGCGGTGGCGGGCGCCGGGCGAGACGACCACGACGCTGGTGCGGCTGCGCGCCGACCACGCGGCGCAGGCGGCGGCCGCGAGGGCGGTGCCCGAGACGACGAAGCGCACCTTCGGGTCGACGTGAAAGCCCGCATCCGGGGGAGGCGCCTGGAGCAGGGTCTTCTCGTTGAAATCCCTGGGGAGCCCGTGCCCGACGACGTAGCACTCCTGCCGTAGTCCGAAGTCCTCTCCCAGGGCCTCCGAGGGCTTCAGCACGGCCGCCCAGAGCCGCGGCCCCAGCGGTCGAAACCACGAGACCTCGAAGCCCGCCGAGAGCATCTCGAGCGCGGCGCTCGCGTCGGCCCGCATCGACGGCTCGGCGCCCTCGAATGCCTCCCGGGCGTCGCCGCGAAACCGGATCCCCGGAGCCTCCTGCACCGCGGCGGGTGTCCTCCTCGGACGCGTCGCGCCCGGCGCTCCAGCGCGGAAGACCCCGCGATCCATGCTCATCGACTCCACGGCTCGGACCCGACGCTCCCTTGCGGGGCGCAAGCGCTCTTCATTGCTGACATGACATGTCTCCCAGGGCGTCCGTCCCTAGTGGCCCGCGCTTCGCCCTCGAAGGACTCTCTACTCGACCGGTGTCCAGCTCGTCGATGGCAGAGCGGTGGCAACGCGCCCCTCGGCCCCCTCGTCGGGCTGGTGCGCGCGGAATGGACCGCATAGGGTGCGCCGGTGATCACCGAGGTACGGGCGGGCCCCTATACACTTCGCGGCATTTCGGTCGGGGGCGTCTACACGACATTGCATGTCCCAGAGCTGGACGTGGTGCTCGACGCGGGCCTGCCCCTCCGCTCCTTCGCCACCGTGGGGCGCTTCTTCCTCAGCCACGGCCACCTCGACCACGTCTCCGGCCTCGCCGGGCTGCTCAACATCCGCGGCCTCGTCGGTGGCAAGAGGGCCACGATCCACCTGCCCGCGGAGATCGAGGGGCCGGTGCGCGACCTGCTGCGGGCCCACACGGCGCTCGCCCGGGCCGAGCTCGACGTGGAGCTGGTGCCCATGCGACCCGGCGACGAGCGCCCGCTGGGCAACTCCATGTTCGTCCGCGCCTTCCAGACCCACCACCCGGTTCCCTCGCTGGGATACCAGTTCGTGCGGCGGGTCTCCAAGCTGCGCCCGGAGCACCACGGCAAGGCCCCCGAGGAGATCGCCCGGCTGCGCAGGCAGGGCGGCCCCGGCCTCTTCGAGGAGCACGAGCGCCTCGAGCTGGCCTACGCCACCGACACGCTCTCCCGGGTGCTGGAGACCGAGGCCTCGCTGCTGGAGAGCAGGGTGCTGGTGCTCGAGTGCACCTTCGTGGACTCCACGCGCAGCGTCGAGGACGCCCGCCGCAAGTTCCACCTCCACCTCGACGAGCTGATCGAGCTCGCGCCGAGGTTCAACAACGAGGCGCTGGTGCTGATGCACTTCGGCCAGGGCACCTCGCCCGATCGGGTGCGCGAGGCGGTGCAGAGCCGCCTTCCCCCGGGGCTGCGAGAGCGCGTGGTGGTCTTCGCCCCCGAGGGCGACCGCTGGTTCGGCTGAGCCGCCTCGGGCCCATGTCGGGTGAATCCGTCTTTGAAGTGAACGAGCGATGAGGGGTCTTCTCATGAGTACGAAGTCCGAAGAGAGAATGGTCTCGATCTCCGCCGAACTCCACGGCGCGTGGGTGCAGCCGGGCGGCGCGTGGGACGGCCGGGCCGTGCTGTTCCTGCACGGATTTGCCGATGACATGGACTCCGTGGGCAAGCTCTCCAGGCGTCTCTCCGAGGTGCTGGCCGAGCAGGGCATCGCCAGCCTGCGCATCAACTTCCGCGGCGAAGGGGACTACGACCGGACGGACATCGACTCGACCCTGGACACTCGCAAGGCCGACACCGAGCAGGCATGGGCCTTCGTCACCCGCCAGCCAGGCGTCGCGGCGGGTCGCATCGGCGCGGTCGGCTGGAGCCTCGGGGCGACGACGGCGATCGTCGTGGGCGCGGAGCACCCGGAGTGGTTTCGCACCATGGTGGTATGGGCAAGCCCCACGGGCGACCAGTGGGCCGCGATGGCATCCAGCGAGACCGCCCAGCGCGCGCTGCGAGAGGGACAGGCCTCCCAGGAGTGGCCGCACTGGAAGACGATCACGACGAAGCGGGCGTTCTACGAGAGCTTCCGAGGCGTCGACGTCGATGCGTCGCTCGCGAGATACCCGGGAGCGTTCCTGTCGGTTCGCGGCTCGCTCGACCACTTCACGGCCAACGAGTCGGACTTCCTCAACCGCGCCCCAGGGCTCCCGAGGGAGTCGGTGATCCTCGGCGGGGCGAGCCACATCTTCAACGTCTTCGAGCCCGAGACCGGCCACCCCGCTCGGCTGCTCGGCCTCACGAGCGACTGGCTGCAACGCACGCTCTGATACTGTTTTCATGTCAGTTTGGCCGCTTTGACGGGCCCGCCTCATGCCTGAGGTACGGCGTGCGGCCTCTTCATCGACGTGCAGCGCCTGACCCCAGGCAACATCAGGTGGTCACCTTCGCGCGACGCGAAGGTTGCAGGGGCAGGCGCTGTCGCCGTCCTCGCACGGCCCGCCCGGCAGACCGTCGCGCCCGTCCTCACAGTCTCCGCGCTCGCTCCGCACCCACCCACGTCGCGCCGTTCCCCTTGCAACCTTCGCGTCGCGCGAAGGTGACCACCTGATGTTGCCTGGGGTCAGGCGCTGCACGCCGATGCGGTGGCCGCACGCCGTACCCCAGGCATGAGGTGGCCCGTCAAAGCGGCCAAACTGACATGAGATCAGTATCAGCCGCCCATCCACTGGGCGCTGGTGCCGAGCCACGCGGCGCCGTCGGCCACCAGGGTCTCTCCGCTCACGTAGCTGGCGCCCTCGCTCACCAGGAAGAGCGCCGCCGCGGCCATCTCGTCGATGCGCCCGAAGCGCCGCAGGGGGATGGCCGCGATCACCCGGTCGCGGGTCTCGTCCGAGGAGAGCCGGCTCATCCCTTCGGTGCCCTCGATGGGCCCCGGGGCGAGGCCCACCACGCGCACCCCGAGGGGGCCCCACTCGACCGCGAGGGTGCGGGTGATCGCGTCCACCGCCGCCTTCGCCGCGGAGGCGTGGATCTGCAGCGGCGTCGCCGCGTAGTGGAGCGTGGCGGAGATGTTGAGCACCACGCCCCCGCGGTCGCGCAGCGAGCGGTCGAAGGCCGCGCGGCAGACGTTGAAGGTGCCGTTGGCGTCGATGTCCATCACCGTGCGAAAGCCGTTGGGCGACAGGGCCGCGGCCGGCGCCAGGAAGTTTCCCGCCGCGCTGTTGACCACGATGTCGATGGGCCCGAAACGCGCCGTCACCGCGTCGAGCGCGGCCTCGACCGCCTTCGGGTCGCGCACGTCCGCCGGCGCCGCGAGGCACGACCCGCCCATCGCCGCCGCCGCGCCCTCGAGGCGCTCGGCGTTGCGGCCGACGATGCCGACCCGCGCGCCGTGGGCCACGAAGGCCTCCGCGATGCCGCGGCCGATGCCCGACCCGCCGCCCGTCACGAGCGCCACGCGCCCAGCCAGAAGATCACTACGGAAGATGCTCGCCATGGCGCGGGAGTCTACACGCGCCCGGGCACCGGGCTCAGCGGCGGTCGAGCGCCCGGCGCACGGCGCGCAGGAAGGAGTCCGGGTCGGTGGGCTTGGCCAGCACCTCGCGGGCGTCCTCGGCGGTGAGCTGCTCGCTCAGCGCGTCGGCGCCGTAGCCGCTCGCGAAGAGGAAGCGCGCCCCGGGCCGCAGCTCGCGGATGCGGGTGCGCGCCTCCCCGCCGCCCAGCCTGGGCATCACCGCGTCGAGGATCACCAGGTCGAAGGCCTCGCGCCTCGCGGCCTCGACGGCCTGCGCGCCGTCCTCGACGGCCACCACCGAGTAGCCCGCGCGGGTGAGCAGGTCGACCATCACGCGCCTCGCCCCGGGGTGGTCGTCGGCCACCAGCACCCGCTCGGTGCCGCCGGGCACCGCGCCGGCGATCTTGGAGCCCACCTCGTCGGCCTCCCGCTCGAGGATCGGCAGGTAGACCTTGAAGGCCGTGCCCACGCCCGGCTCGCTGTAGCAGTGGACCATCCCGTCGTGCTGGCGCACCACGCCGTAGACGATCGCGAGGCCGAGCCCGGAGCCCTGGCCCTCGGGCTTGGTCGTGAAGAAGGGCTCGAAGACCCGGTCGATCAGCTCCGGCGCGATGCCGGTGCCCGTGTCGGTCACCGAGAGCAGCACGTAGCGTCCGGGCTTCGCCCACGGGTGCGCCCGCACGTACTCGCCGTTGATCACCACCTGCTCGGTCTCGAGGGTGATCCTCCCCCCGTGCGGCATGGCGTCGCGCGCGTTGAGGCAGAGGTTGAGCAGGATCTGGTCGATCTGCACCTCGTCGGCGGACACGAGCGGCAGGCGCGGCCCCTCGATCACGTCGACCGCGATGCTCGCCGGGACGACCCGGCGCAGCAGCGCCACGAGCTTGCGGACGCGCGCGTTGAGGTCGAGCGGAGCGAGGCGGAGGTCCTGCTTTCGGCCGAGGGCGAGGAGCTGGCGGGTGAGGTCCCGCGCGCGCTCCACCGCGTCGAGGAGCATGGCGACGCTGGCGCGCCCCGTCTCGCTGAGCCCTCGCTCCGCCTCGAAGACCGACGCCGTCGAGCGCATCACCATCAGCAGGTTGTTGAAGTCGTGCGCCACGCCCCCCGCGAGCAGCCCGAGGCTCTCCAACCGCTGGCGCTGCGCGAGCCGGCGCTCGATGTCGAGGCGGTCGGCGGCGGCCAGGGCGCGCTCCTCGGTGAGGCGGATGCGCGCCGCGGCCACGGAGATGTGGGCCGCCATCGCGATGAGGTACTCGACCTCGGGCTCCGTCGGGGGGCGAGGGCCCTCGTCGCCGAAGGTCCCGAGGCCCAGCGTGCCGAAGGGGCGGTCGATGAAGCGCAGCGGGATGTTGATGATCGTGCGGTTCTTGAGCTGGTCTACGATGGCGTGGTTGACCCTCGGGTCGGTGAGGGCGTCCTCGATCACCACGACCCGGTCGCCCTTCGCGATCTGCTCCATCATCCAGTCGCCCTCGACCGGGATGACCGTCGCGTGCTTCCACACGTCCGCCACGGTGGGGCCCTCGACCGTCAGGATCCGGGCCTGCAGCAGCCGCTCGTCCTCGAAGACCGACAGCCACGAATTGTTGTACCCGAGGGCGCCGCGGACCTCCTCGGCCACCATGGCCGTCAGCGCGGAGAAGTCCACCGCCCCCTGGAGCGTGTGAGCGAAGGCCAGGAGCCGCTGCCCGCCGTGCCCGCGCTCCTCCCCGGGCGGCGCCACGGTCCCGGTCACGCTGTGTGCGTCCCTCGACATCCTGTCCGGTGGTTTACCAGACGTTGCCAGCGGGTGCGCTCGCCGCGCGACGACCGTCACGCGTCGAGACGGCGCCTCAGCGCGGAGGCGCTCGCGAGTCCGGGGGCGGAGCCTTTCGCGGCAGCACGACCGTGAAGGTGGTCCCCTCGCCCTCCACGGACCACACCGTGACGGTGCCGCCGTGGGCTCGCACGATCCCGTCGACGATGTAGAGCCCGAGGCCGAGCCCCTCCGTGCGCTCGCGCCCGTGGTAGGGCTCGAACAGGCTCGAGAGCACCGACTCGGGGATGGGCGGCCCGTGGTTCTTCACCCGCAGCGTCTCCGCGTCGCCCTGGCCGTGGAGGGTGACGTCGATCGGATCTTCCCCGTGCGCCACGGCGTTGGAGATCAGGTTGCTGAGCACCTGCTCGAGGCGCTCCGGGTCCCACTCTCCGTCGAGATCGCCGTGCATCTCGAACTCGATCAGCCGCCCGGGGTACGCCTCCCTCGCCTCCGCGACCTGGTCGGCGCAGAGGGGCCCGAGCGCGCAGGCGCGCCGCTCGATGGGGATGCCGCCGCCGAGGCGCGCCCGGGCGAAGAGCAGCAGCGACTCGATCATCGCCTCCATCCGCTGCGCGCTCCGTGCGATGCGCGCGACGAGCTCCGCCGACCGGTCTGCCCCGCCGCCGTGCCTGAGCAGGTGCGCCGCCATCTGCACGGCGCTCAGCGGAGACCGGAGGTCGTGCCCCAGGATGCCGATGAACTGGTCGCGCGCCTCCTCGATGCGCACCCGATCGGAGACGTCGGTCATCGTGCCGACCCACTCTCGTGGCGCCCCGGTGCTGGGGACGGGCACCGCGCGCGACTCCACCCACGCGTAGGTGCCGTCGCCCCTGCGCAGCCGGTGGTCGCTCGCGTAGGCGCCGCTCGACGCGACCGAGACCTCCCAGGCCGCGCGCACGCGCTCCCGGTCGTCCGGGTGAAGGTTGGCGAGCCACCCCCAGGGCGGGTACTTCGCCGCCTCCTCTTGGGTCGTCCCGGTGAAGCGCAGCCAGCTCTCCGGATCGACCCGCACCCGACCGTCAGCGCTCGCGAACCAGACGACCGCCGCCGAGGTCGTCACCAGCGAACGGAAGCGCTCCTCGCTCTCCTGAATGGCGAGGCGCGCGGCCTCCGCGGCGTCCGCGGCGTCCTGAGCGCGCAGCGCCGCGAGCACGAGCCTCTCGTTGGCCTCCTGCACCTGCGCCAGCAGGAGTTCGCGCGCGGCGGCGGCGGCGCGCACCGCTTCGCTGGCGAGCGAGGTTTCATCCGTTGGCTTCATCACTGGCCTCTTCGCGCACCCGCCACCCAGGCCCTCACCGGGGCTCCATGTCGCCGACGCGCCTCGGATCGCCGACGAGGAGGCCCTGGTACTCGGTTGTCGCCTCGCCCACCTCGAGACCGCTTGGGCCGATCTCGTAGAAGCGCAACCGGGTGTCGTGCGCGAAGCCCCGCATCTTGGCGATGACCATGAAGCGCCGGAGCTGCCCCCTGATCTCGACGTAGCGCTGCAGGATGATCGCGTCCGTCAGGAACGAGATCCCGTGGGGGCTCAGCCTCAGCTCGGAGTACGACTCGACCAGCTCGGCCGTCATCACCACGGTGACGCCCAGGCGCAGCAGCGCGCCGACCATCCGGTAGAGCGACTCACGGAAGTCCGCGCGAAACGACGGCGCCAGCGCGAGCTCGAGGCCCGAGAGCGAGTCGATGGCGAGGCGCTTCGCTCCGACGCGCTTCACGGCGGCCGCGAGCTCCTCCATCGTCTCGTCGACGGAGAGGTCGAGCGGGCGGAGGTGCAGCATCTCCAGCTTGCCCTCGGCGACGAGCCTCTCCAGCAGGCCCGCGTCGCGCGCGGCGCTCAGGTACTCGTCGGGGCGCTTCTCGAACACCGCGATCACCCCGGGCTCGCCGCGCTCGATGCCCTCCCGGATGAACTGCGTCGCCGCGACCGTCTTTCCCGATCCCGACGGGCCGACGATCATCACCGAGTAGCCCGCGGGGATGCCTCCGCCGAGCATCTCGTCGAGGCCCGTGATGCCCGTGCCCTTGCGCTCGAGCGTCGGCGCAGGCCGGGGGTGCGGCGGGTCGGGGTTCGGCAGCCGGGGGTACACCCGCAGCCCCGAGTCGGAGATCTTCAGCGTGTGAAGCCCGGGGATCTGCCCCTGGCCCCGCATCTTCACCACCTGCACCTTGCGCACGATGGAGTTGCGCTCCGCCGTCTGGAGGAGCCTCACGATGCCGTCGGCGACGGTGAAGATCGGGTTGCGCTCGTCGTCCTCGTCGTACTCGCCGACGAGGAAGGTCGTCGCCTCCCAGCTCGTGAGGTGGAGGCTCAGCGCCTCGACGAACTGCTGGAGGTTGATGCCGCCCTGTTCGGGAGCGCGGCGCGTCATGGCGCGAAACGAGTCGACGAACACCAGCCTCGGCCCGGTCGCCTCGACCTCGCGGATGATGCTCTCCAGCACCTTCTCCAGCCCGTCGGCGACCAGCTCGGCCCCGAGGTGGAGGAAGCGGATGGAGCTGGGGATCAGCGATGGGTCGAAGAAGGAGAACTGCTGCTGGTAGCGGAGCATCTTCAGCGGGGGCTCGCCGCAGATCATGACGAACAGCGCCGGCCGCTCGGGGCTGGCGTTGGCGAACATGATCTGGTGCGCCAGGGTGGTCTTGCCGCCGCCGGGCGGGCCCGCGATGAGGTTGAACGAGAACTCGGGCAGGCCGCCGCCGAGCACGTCGTCGAGGCCGGGGACGCCGGTCGGAAGCCTGTTGATCTGGACCCGTTCGCTCACGGCGTCACCTCTTTCGTTCGGGTCGGAAGGTCATCGGGCCACACCTCGGCCAGCAGTCGCAGCACCAGCGCGTCGCCGATGAGGCCCGCGATGAGCCGCAGGAGGTGGGTCACCAGGCAGAGGGACGCCTCGCGCGCCACGTCGGCGTGCTGGGCCTCGAGGCACGAGCGCAGGGCCTGCCAGCGCCCATCGGGGCCGGCGTGGGGGTCGAGCACCAGCCAGGGGAAGCGCGCCCTCGTCAGGAAGAGGCTGCGGACGAACAGCGTCGAGATGCCGAGCTGGCCGACGACCCGCCCCAGGTGCGCGCAGAGCTTCTCGCTCGCCTGCACGGCCCCGGCCGCGACCTCGCTCGCGCCCTCGCCGAAGGCCCCCTCACGCTCGAGCAGCTCGCGCGTGACGGTCACCAGGGGATCGCCCTCGACGGCGATCGGATTGGTGGGGTCGGTCATGAACGCGCTCCGCGCCCGCTGTGAGCGCATGAAGGGTGAGGGTCTGCCAGGCGAATTCCTGCGGAGCGAAGGGTCGATCGTACCACCCCCATCACCCGGCGACCAAGCGCGCCTTCCGGGAACCTGCCGTCTCCGCACGTGTCTTCCTCCCCGCGCCCGATGTCCACGCCACGCTCTCTCCTCGCTGCCATCGCCCTCCTCGCGGCCTGCGTCCCACCCCGGCCTCCCCTCGCGCCCCCGGTCGCCGGGGCCCTCGCCGCGCCCTCTCCGCCTCCGATGGAGCCGCGCCGCGTCCCCGGGCGATGCGCGGGGCCCACGCGCCGAGGTCGACCTCATCGCCAGCGACACCGTCGCCCTGCTGGAGGACTCCGGGCTGCGCTGGGCGCGCGTCCTCTGGGTGCTCGACGACGTCGCACTCGTCGGCTGGATCGACCGCCGCCGCACCCCCTTACCTCACCATCGGCCATGGCAGCTCCAGCGGGAGCGGCATGGGTTGGGCGCGCCGCTGCCCGCACGCCGTGACCTGCCCCGCGGAGATGGCCCTGCGGGTCGACGATCGCGGAGTGCGCCGCGCGGTCGGCCACGTGCGGGCCGGGGCCACGGTCAGCCTCGGTGCCCCGGAGGGGGCGCTCACCAGGGTCACGGTGTGCGACCCCGACGTGTATTTTCCGGTGGAGGGAGGGACCTACGTGCCGACCGGCGACGCCGCACGCTGCGTGGCCGCGTCGCCCGTCCGCTGAGCGAGCTCAGATCGCGGTGAGCCAGCCGTGCGCGTCGCGCCGCGTGCCGTGCTGGATGCCGGTGAGCTCGTCGTAGAACGACTGCCCGATGGGCCCGACCCCTTCGCCCACGATCATCCGCCGGTCGGCGGTGACCAGCTCGGACACGGGGCTCACCACCGCCGCGGTGCCGCTGCCGAAGACCTCCTTCAGCTTGCCGCTCTCGTGCGCCGAGACGATCTCCGCGAGGCTCAGCGGGCGCTCGGTGACGGTCATCCCCCGGGCCTTCGCCAGGGTGATGATGCTGTCGCGCGTGACGCCCGACAGGATGGTGTCGCCCAGGGCTGGGGTCACCAGCTCGTCGCCCAGCACCAGGAAGAGGTTCATCGTCCCGACCTCCTCCAGGAACTCGTGCTTCGCGCCGTCGAGCCAGAGCACCTGGTCGTAGCCGTCCTTCTTGGCGCGCATCGCCGCCTGGAGGCTCGACGCGTAGTTGGCGCCCGCCTTCACCGCGCCGAGGCCGCCCTTGGCGGCGCGCGTCTGGTGCGTCTCGACCCAGATGCGCACCGGCTTCAGCGTGTCGCCGCCGTAGTACGAGCCCACCGGCGAGAGGATCACGTAGAGCAGGTACTGGTGCGCCGGGCGCACGCCGAGGAAGGGCTCCGTCGCGATCAGCGTGGGGCGGATGTAGAGCGCCGTGTTGCGGGCGCGGGGCACCCAGTCGGACTCGACCTTCAGCAGCTCGGTGATGCAGTGGGCGAGCATCTCCGGGTCGGGGGCGGGCATGCAGAGCCGCGGCGCTCCGCTGGCCATGCGCTGGCAGTGGCGCTCCAGGCGAAACACCCGCACGACGCCGTCGTCGCCGCGGATGGCCTTGATGCCCTCGAACATCGCCTGGCCGTAGTGAAGCACCGCCGCCGCCGGGTCGAGCGCGAGCGGACCGTACGGGAGCACGCGCGCGTCGCTCCACCCCTGAGACTCGTTGAAGTCGACGAGCAGCATGTGGTCGGTGAAATGCCGTCCGAACCCGAGATCGCTCTCCGGGGGATGGGCCTTCGGGGCGCTGGTGCGCTCGATACGAACCTCAAGCTTCATGGACTCTCCTCCGTCTTCCGTCGCTTCGAGGCCCCTCGTCGGGACCTCCGTGCGGCCCCCCATACACCAATCCCCAGCAGCGCGGCCATTCCCCCCGGCGCCTTGCGCGTCTGCCCGGGCACCGAGCACCCGCAGCCGCCGTCGTCCACCCCGGTCAGCGTCGACGGGACCCCGCCGTCGTCCGCGACCTCGCCCGCGTCGACCTCCACCGGCACGGCGCTCCCCGCGTCGAGCATCTCCGGCGGAGGCTCCACGCCGAAGCCCCGCACCGCCACCCGCACCCGGGGGTTGTCCGGGTCGTTGGTGGTCACCACCATCGTCCCTTCGACGGGCCCGGGTCGCACCGGGGTGAAGGTCACCACCGCCACCGAGCGCGACCGCACCGGCAGCGGGCGCGAGCTCGCCGGGGAGCTGAAGGGCCCGTCGCCCGCGATGGTGAGCAGCCGCCCGTCCCCTTCGCCCACGTTGCGCAGCGTGACCTCGCGCTCGGCCGAGCGGCCCAGCGTCACCTCGCCGAAGTCCACCATCGCGGGCTCGGCCACGACGTCTGGCAGCCCGAGGCGAGCGACCGCCGGGTCGAAGCGGATGGTGCGCGGCAGCGGACCGACCCCGACGGGGATCTCCGGCAGCCCGATGGTCCATCGGCGGCCCGCGAGGGAGACGTAGAGCCCTGGGTAGAGCCGCACGCCGACGGTGTAGTCGAGCACGCCCTCGAGCGCCGGCTGGTACTCCACGAAGGAGCCCGCCATGAACACCGCCTGCACCCGCCGCATGCCCTGGGTGATGGGGTCGGCCTGGCCGCCGAAGGTGAAGCGCGTCGAGCGGTACCCCGCCTCGACCTCGCCCATCGCGTCGAGCGAGAACCCGCCGGAGATGCCCGGGATGCGCACGATGGCGTCGGTGATCGGGATGTCCGCGATGTGCTGCCGCATGGTGCGCCCCTGCGTCGACGCGCGGCTCCACGCCCAGGGCTCGAAGGCGTTGGCGGACATGGCGCGGAAGTCGATCATGGGCAGGTACGGCAGGTTGCCCTCCCAGCGGATGGGCCCTCCCACCCCCACGTCGAGCGCCAGCCGGGCGCGCGCCCGAAACACGATGCCGTAGTCGACCGAGATGCGCCCGCCGCCCTCGGTGGGCTCGACGGTCAGGCTCATGGGCTCGGGCCACGCGCCCACCAGCGACCCCTCGAGGGAGACCTGCGTGTTGCCCGCGAGCACCGTCTCGATGCGCACCTGCACCGGCGAGCCGGAGGGCACCCACCCGGTGTCGAAGTTGAACTCCACCGGCAGGCCCTCGCGGTGCTGGTACCGGATGGGCGCGCTCGTGCACCCGAGGTAGTCGCCGCCGCAGCCGGTCTGGGCCGAGGCCGAGGCCGGGAGCATCACGGAGGAGAGGAGGAGGGCGGAGCAGAGAAGCGCGCGCATGGAGGGGCGCGATGCTACCCGAGCGCACCGCCTTCACGCGAGGGCGGTGCGCCGGGCGGGCGGGTCTGGATCAGAGGACGTGGACGCGGAAGAGCTGCTGGCCGAGCAGGAGGAAGTCGCCGTTGCGCACGGCGCGGGGGCCGTTGAGCCGGACGTACGACCCGTTGGAGCTGCCCACGTCGGTGACCGTGAGGCGCCCCTGGTTGACCGCGAGCTGGCAGTGCAGCCCGGAGACGTAGCCATCCTCGGGGAAGAGGATGTCGCCGCGCTCGCGGCCGAGGTAGAGCCCGGTGACGGGCACCGGGAAGGCGCTCGCGAAGCTCTCGCGGCCGGTGACCAGGACGATCTTGCCGACGAGCCCTTCGGACTCGGCGCCGATGCGCTCGGTGCCGTCCGCCTGGCGGGGCATCGGGTGGAAGGCCTCGAAGCGGAGGATCTCCTGCCCGATGCGGAACACATCCCCGTCGTGCAGCTCGACCGGCTGCTGGCGCTCGATGCGGATGTAGATCCCGTTGAGGGAGCTCTCGTCGCGCACGGTCAGGGTGCCGTTGGCGACGGTGAACGACGCGTGCCTGGGCGACAGGAAGGGGTCGTTGGAGAACACCCCCCCGGAGTCGCGCCCGACGGAGCTGTCACCCTCCATGAGCGAGTGGTGGCCGCCTTCGGTGCCGTCGGGGCGGATGAGCACCAGCCGGGCGCGCTCGACCGCGGGGCGCGGCGCCTGGGCCGTCGGCTGCGGGGCCGCGATGGGGGGCGTCGGGGCCTCGGGCATCACCTCCGGCGCGGGGGCCTGGGCGACGGCCACGGTGGCCATGTCGAAGCCGCAGGTGATGCAGAAGCGGTTGCTTCGGGGGTTGGGCGACGCGCACTGCGGACACGTCGCGGGCATCGCCGCGGGCGGCCGGCTGATCGGCGCCGCGGCCATGGGGGAAGGGCCGCTCGGGGGCATCGGCGCGACCGGCGCCTGCTGCGGCGGCACGAAGGGCGGAGGCATGGGCTGCGGCGGCTGCGCGTAGCCCGGCGGCTGCGCGTAGGCGGGCTGCTGCGGCGGCGGCTGCTGCGGCGCGAAGCCGGGCGGCTGCTGCTGCTGCGTCGAGAAGGGCTGCTGCGGCGCGAAGCCGGGCTGCTGCGGCGCGGGAGGGAAGGGCCCGGGCTGCGAGACCACCGGGGGAATGCCGCCGGGGACCGCCGAGCCGCGACCCACGTCGACGATCGGGTTGGCCGTCGGGGTCGGCGCGCGGAAGGGCCTCCCCCCGCCGCTATCGCGGGGCAGCTCGTTGCCACACCCGAGACAGAACTTGTAGTGGTCCTGGTTCTCCTTGCCGCACTTGGGACAAACGATCACGTCGCGCCTCCATCCATTCGAGACTGAAGAACCGGACTAAGCAGAGATGTCCACACGGAGCAGCTCGCGACCGATGAAGAGGTAGTCCCCGTGGTTGAGCTCGCGCTCGCCGCGGACCGAGAGGTACGTGCCGTTCTTGCTGCCCGTGTCGAGCAGCACGAAGCCCCCCTGGGGGGTGAGCTCGACGCGCGCATGCCGGGTGGACATGTACGGGTCGTTGGGGAAGTTCATGTCGCAGCCCTCGCGGCCGACGGTGAGGGAGTTCTCCCGGGCGCACACCTGCGTGGCGAGGATGCCGTTGCGGAGGATCTGCACCACGCGGAAGGGCGAGACCCGCTTCGGCGAGGAGTAGAACTGCGTCCCCTCGGCGTCGTTGCCGTCGGAGGGCCGCGGCGTGGTCTCGAGGCGGAACACCTGCTCGCCCGCGAGGAAGGTGTCGCCCGGCTGCACCGGCATCGGGGAGCGCACGCGCACGAAGACCCCGTTGAGGGAGCCCTCGTCGCGGATCACCAACTTGCCGTCGTCGCGGTAGAAGAAGGTCGCGTGCAGGGGCGAGACCCACGGGTCGTGCTCGAAGAGGATGTCCCCCTGGGTGCGGCCGCACGGGTGCTGCCGGCCGCCCAGCAGGTAGGCCGTCTCGTCGGAGGGGTCGCTCTGGAACCCTTCGCCCTTGATGAGCACGAGCTTGGCCTTGCCGGGCTCGAGCATCCTGCTGAACATGATCGTCTGCGCGCCGAGCACCTCGCGGGGCACGGGCTCGCCGCAGCGCCCGCAGAACTTGTGGCCCTGGGGGACCGGGGAATAACACTTCTTGCAGACGTAGCTTCGGGCCTGATCCATCAGCGCCTCCGTGGGAGCGAACCTGAGCGGGATGCGGTGCGGACCCACGGGCGGACCCGCGGGCTCGGGACGAGGGGGAGGGATCGCCTCGCCCAACGAGGGGAAGGTGGGCTCGAGCCCCTGGTCGGGCGAGGGCAGCGGTTCGGCCTCGATGGGCTCATCGCCGGGCTCGTCGACGACCGGCACGGGCGCCGGCATGGGGACCCTGAACGGCGTCGGAGGGGACGGCTTCTCGTCGAAGCCCAGCGCCCTTGCGCAGCGAGGGCACTGCGTCGCGCCGAGGGGAGCATAGGAGTCACAGTGGCTGCAGACATAACCGACATCGAGGTCCATCGAGCTTGTCGGCCTTCAAGAGCGTGTTTCAGGGCCTCTCCCGCCGCGCCGTGACAGCCTAGAGGGAACCCCCGCGCACCGTCAACGAATCTTCCACTTCCGCGGCGTCCAATCCCGCGCTCCTCGCCGAGTGCGCCGACCAGCGGAAAAGCAGCGCGCAGGGCGCCACGCTGAGGGCCATCGCGAGCGCCACCGCGGCGCTCAGCCCGGCCACGTCGGCGGTGATGGAGCCCGCGTAGCCGCCCGCGGCGATGGCCACCGCGTTGAGGCTGGTGAGCACGGTGTAGTGCAGGGCCGCGCGCTCGCGGTGCGTCGCGCTCATCAGCGACGCGAAGAGCACGGTGGTGCCGAGCCCGCTCGCGAGGTGCTCGGCGATGATGGCCGCGAGGGTGATGCCCCGGGGCGCCCCCTGCGCGGCGGCCATCGCCAGCGGGATCATCGACGCCGCCTGCGCCACCGCCGCGACGCCCAGCGCGCTGGCCTCCCTCACCCTGCGATGCAGCAGTCCGCCGAGCGCGGCGCCGAAGATCGAGGCCCCGGTGCCGTAGAGCACCACGGCGTCCTTGATGGCCTCGCGGGTCCACCCGTGGTCGACCAGCATCGGCTTGATGAGCGCGGAGGCCGTGTGCGCCCCGAGCTTGTAGGTCACCGCCAGCGCCGCGACGCGCCACACGCCGGGGCCCACCACCGCGCGGAGCTGGTCGAGCACCACCAGCAGCGTGGGCCGCGGCGCCGCGCTGGGGACCGCGACCTGCGAGGGCGCGTCCTGGCGCAGCGCGAAGGCGCCGAGGCCCGCGAGGAGGATGACCGACGCGCAGGCGAGCAGGGTGGGCGTGGTGCCCCAGCGGGTCTGGTAGTGCAGCAGCGCCACGCCGCCGAGGACGATGCCCACGCGGTAGCCGGCGACCTGCGCGGTGTTGCCGTAGCCGCGGCCGAGGGAGTCGAGCGAGCGCACGGCGAAGGCGTCGACGAAGATGTCCTGCGTCGAGGCGAGCAGCGCCGAGAGGGCGGTGAGGGCGAACCAGAAGGGCAGCGCCGTGGCGACCGGGAAGAGGGCGTAGGAGGCCGTGGCGAGCGCGAGCGCGCACTGCAGCGCCAGCAGGATGTGGCGGGCGTGCGGGCGCACCCGGGGGTGGTCCCCGATGGGCGCCCACAGCGGCTTGAGCTGCCACGGGAGCTGGAGCCAGAACATCGACGCGATGAAGGTGCGCGAGTAGCCCATCTCGCGCAGCACCACCGGGAGGTACTCGGCGGCGAAGCCGAAGGGAATACCCTGGGCGGTATAGAGCAGCGCGAGGGCGGTGAGGACGTGGCGGGTGCGCGGGTCAACCCGCATCGCCATGGACCCGCGAGAGGAAGCGGAGGACCTCGTCCTGCAGGCGCTCGGGCTGCTCGAGGGGCGCGGTGTGCGAGGCGCCGTCGAGGCGCACGAAGGTCGCGCCGCGGATCTGTCGGGCCATCTGCTCGGCGTACCGGACCGGGGTGAAGGTGTCGCGCTCGCCCGCGATGACCAGCGTGGGGGCGGTGACCTCGGGCAGCAGGTCCTCCGCGTTGTGCGCCCCGGCCGCGGCCAGCATGCGGAGGAACATCCCGGGCTCCAGCCTGCCCACGTGCTCGAAGTACGGCGCGAGGTCCTCCGGGCGGAGGCGCAGCGCGTCGACCTCGCCGAGCGCGCGGGCCACCCAGAGCGAGAGCCCCACCGGGCCGCGCGACCAGAGGGCCCGCATGAGGCCGGGGTAGCGCTCCTGGAGTTCCATGGCCTTGGGGAGCGCCACGGAGAGCAGGTCGCTGCCGTGGAAGGTGCGGGTGATGAGCCCGTAGCTGCCGCAGATGAGCACCATGCCCGCGACCGCGTCGTGCTTCTGTCGCCACGCCTCGAGGGCGACCTGCGTGCCCATGGAGTGGGCGATGATCACCGCGCTCGAGACGCCCGCGTGGGCGAGGACGCAGTGCAGGTCGCGCGCGTGGTCCTCGACGCCGACGCGCTCGGGGTCGACCGGCGGACCCGAGCGTCCGTGGCCCCGGTAGTTGAAGTGGATGACCCGGTGCGCGGGCGTGAGGGCCGGCTGCAGGTAGCGCCAGATGAAGCCCTCGCACGCGATGCCGTCGCAGAGCACCACCGCGGGCCCGTCGCCGTCGGACTCGTAGAAGAGACGGGTGCCGTCAGGGCCTTCGGCGAAGGTCATCGCGTGCGGTCGGTGGGTCGTCGAGGTCGTTGGCGGGGGAGTGGGACGCGGGGAGCGCCGGAGGCTCAGTCCTCGTCGCGGCCGCGGGGGTCGTCGGCGGCCTCCATGTCGGGCACGTCATTGACCGACGGGAGCTTGCGGATGTCCTGCCGCGAGAGCTTCCACGCGCGCTGCATCACCCAGGAGAGCGAGCGGTCGAGCCGCATGGCCTCCTGCTGGATCTCCAGCAGCATCGACTCGGGGAAGTAGAGACTCTGCTTGCGCTTGTCGCTCTGCGACATCGTTGCACCTGTTGCCGTGATCGGCGGTTTGCGGTCCGACGCTGCGGTTGGCAGCCTCGTCCGTACATGAAATGACGGAGTCATTAAGCCGATACCGAGGCGGACGGGGAGGTGTCAAGCGCGGTGGAAGTCCGCAGCGCATGTCACCTCGGCGCCACAGGGCTCCCCCCCTCCCCCTGACAGGTGATGCGGGGGGAGCGAGGTGACGATCGGAGGGGAGTCTCGGAGGGAGGGAGAAGGGTGCGGCGACGGGCGCCGCGCTCGATCAGGGAGCGGGGCTGGCGGAGACGCTCAGCACGTAGGAGCCGATGGCGCCCGTGGTGGTCGTCGTGTCGCGGAACCCGCGGGCGCAGACGTAGTACACGCCGGCCGGGAGGTTGTTGGCGTAGGGGAAGACCGCGGCGCGGGTGCCGTCGATCATGGCGCAGCGGCCGAGGGCGGAGTTGGACGAGGCGCCGCGCCAGGTGGTGCCGTCGATGCCGTACATGTCGAGCGAGATGCCGCCGGGGAAGGGCGCCGGGCAGCGGCCGTTGCCGTCGCTCACGAGCGCGGTGACCGAGCCGTTGGCGGGCACGGTGACCGCCACGCAGTCGACGTCACCGAAGGGCAGCGAGCCGCCGCGGGTGGTGGTCGTCGAGATCGGGCTCGCCATGACGACCGAGGGGCTGTCGTTGGGCTCCGTCTCCATGCCGGTGAGCGCCGCGCAGGTGCCGCGGTTGTACGCGGTGGCGCCGCAGACCTGGCCCATCGGGCAGCGGATGGTGCCCTGAAGGGGGTTGCACATCCCGCCCGCGGCGGCGTTGGTCTGGCAGAAGCCCGCGGAGAGCGCGGAGCTGGAGCAGGTGAGGCCGGCGCCGCAGGGCATGTCGCCCGCGCGGCACTCGGAGCCGGCGACGGAGCCCTCGGCGCGGCAGGTGCCCGCGGTGAGGCTGCCCTCGTTGAGCACGCAGTTGAGGCCCTCGGCGCAGCGGTCGACCGGGCGGTTGCAGGGCATGCCGGCCGCGACGACGTTCTGGCAGAGGCCGTTCGCGGGCGTCTCGGTGCTGCTGCAGGTGAGCGTGCCGGAGCAGGCCGCGCCGGTGGCGTTGCAGCCGCCGCCGAGGCCGCCGTCGACGCCGCAGCGACCGACGAAGCGGTCGCTCAGGTCGGTGAGGAAGCAGCGAGAGCCGTCGGCGCAGTCGTGGGTCTCGTCGCAGGTCGCGCCCATGGCGACGACGTTGATGCAGCGGGTGGCGGCGCCCTCGCCGGGAGCGCGGCACTGGAGCGTGCCGTCGCAGGGCATCATGCCCGCGCCGGAGCGGCAGGCGGCGCCGGCCACGGTGCCGTTGGGGCGGCAGTTGCCGATGAGGCCGCCGTGGACGGTGATGCAGGTCTCACCGACGGCGCACATCACGCGGTTGACGGCGCAGGCGCCGCCCGGAGCGGCCTGCTGCACGCAGGACGGGGTCGTGTCGGTCGGGTCGATGTCGGCGCTGCAGACGAGGCCCGTGTCGCAGCGGCCGCCGGTGGCGCCCACCGGGCGGCAGGCCGCGCCGATGGCGGTGCCCGAGCGGGTGCAGATGCCGCGGATGGAGAAGGACACCGTCGAGAGGCAGGTGCTGCCGGCCTCGCAGGTGCGGAAGGCGTCGCAGGGCATGCCCGAGGGGACGGTGGTCTGGCAGATGTTGCCCGCCGAGCAGGTGAGGCCGGTGTCGCACGCGGGCTCGCTGGTGCGGCAGATGGAGCCGGCGACGGAGCCGCGCACGCGGCAGGTGCCCATCTCCGAGCCCGGGTCGTTGCCGACGCAGGTGAGGGCCGGGGTCACGCTGGAGTCGCAGATCTGGGTGCGGCCGTCGATGCGGCAGGCGCCGCCCATGGCGACCGGGGGCAGCTCCTGGATGCTGAGCTCGAAGGGACCGCGGTCGGTGGTCGCGCCGCCGGTGGCCGGGGGATAGAAGCCGCCGAGGACGACGAACACGGTGGTGTTGGGGGCGAAGACCTGGGTGGTCACGCTCGACGAGACGCGCCGGTCGGCGGCGGCGGCGAACTCGGGGTCATCGTCGTTGCAGGCCGCCGCGGTGAGCGTGGTGAGGCAGCGGTTGGTGACCCAGAGCACCGTGTCGAAGGTGCGGCCGGTGCCCGGGTTGGTGGTCGAGATGCGCAGCGCCGTCGGCATCGCGCCGGTGGTGTACGAGTAGACGACCTGGCCGCGCGAGGGCACGCAGGTGGCGTTGCTCGCCGGCGGGCGCACGGGCGAGTTGGCCGTCGGGCGGGTGCCGGGGTTCTGCGCCATGTACGCGGCGGTGGTGTCGCCCATCACCCGCGCGGTGTCGCCCGAGGTGGGGCGGGCGACCGGGGTGATCGGGAGGGTGCCGCAGGTGGGGCCGGCGTCCGGGCGGTCGGCGCCGCCCGAGTCACGCGGACCGGAGTCGCGCGGGCCGGTGTCGCCGGTGCCGGTGTCCATGCCGTTGCCCGTGTCGACGGCCGGCGTGTCGATGGGGGAGCCGGTGTCCGTGCCGGCGTCGACCGGATTGACGGCCGGGTCGGTGCCACAGGCGCCGAGCGAGGCGCTGAGGAGCGCGATCGCGAGGTTGCGCATACGTGTCATGAAAGGATTCCTCCGTTGACGCCCAACGCCGGGGATGAATGGCGGCGGAGGGACTTTCCCAATGGGCGCTCGAACGCCCGAAGCAGCCGCGTCTTCTCTCACACTGTGCGGAAGCGTCAAGGGTAGGCCGGGGCCGGCGTCGTACTGGTGCTGCCCCGGGAGCGAGTTCGGGGTAAGAAGTCCGCCGGCGCCCTTCTGAGGGCCCCGGAGACCGGAGCGTGCAGGTGCGATCGAGACAGCGTTGGGTGCGGGGCCTCGGGGTGGTGGCGCTCGCGGTGGGCGCCTTCGGGGCGGGCTCGCTGAGCGGGCGGGGGGCCCACGCAGACCCGCCATCGGCCTCGCCGTACCGCCGGCTGGGGGTGCTCTCCGAGGTGCTGGCGCACGTCGAGAACAGCTACGTCGACCCGGTGAGCGAAGACCGGCTGCTCGACGGCGCGATCCGGGGGATGGTCGGCGCGCTCGACCCGCACAGCAGCTACCTCAACCGTGAGGAGTACGCGCTGCTGCAGAGCGACACGAGCGGCGACTTCGGCGGCGTCGGCGTGGAGATCGACGCGCGCGGCGAGTACCTGATGGTGGTCGCCCCGATCGCGACCTCGCCGGCGGAGCGTGCGGGGGTGCGCGCGGGCGACGAGATCGTCTCCATCGAGGGGCGCGACGCGCGGGGGATGTCCGTCGACGAGGCGGTGCGTCGGATGCGCGGCGCGGCGGGCACGCGCGTGAGGGTGGTGCTGCGGCGGCGCGGGGCGGCCGACCCGATACGGCTCGAGCTGGTGCGCGAGGTGGTGCACGTCACCAGCGTCGACGCGGAGCTGCTCCCCGAGCGCATCGGCTACGTCAACCTCAAGAGCTTCCAGGACCACGCGTCGTGGGAACTCCAGCTCGCCATCGAGCGCCTCACCACGGAGGCCGGGGGCTCGCTCCGGGGCCTGGTGCTCGACCTGCGCAACAACCCCGGGGGCCTGCTCGACGAGGGCATCAGCGTGACGGACGAGTTTCTCCGGGAGGGGCTCATCGTGACGACGCGGGGGCGCAACGGCGCGGCGCAGGACGAGGCGCGCGCGCAGGGCCCCGGGACGCTCCCCAACTTCCCGATGGTGGTGCTCGTCAACGAGTACACCGCGAGCGCCGCGGAGATCGTCGCGGGCGCGCTGCAGGACCACCGACGCGCGACCCTCGTGGGCGTGCGCACCTTCGGCAAGGGGAGCGTGCAGACGGTGATCGACCTCTCCGACGGCGGCGCGCTCAAGGTCACCATCGCGCGGTACTTCACCCCGTCGGGGCGGAGCATCCAGGCGCAGGGCATCGCGCCCGACGTGCAGGTCGAGCAGGTCGATCTGCCCGACGAGCCCGAGGAGGGCTCCGCCTCCGCCCCGGAGCGGGAGCGCGACCTGGAGCAGCACCTGCCGCACCGAGAGAGCGGGGACGCCGCGCCGCCGCCGGTGCCGGGGAGCGAGATGCGCGACCTCCAGCTGCGCGTCGGGTACCAGCTCCTGCGAGGGATGGTGCGCGAGCCTGCGGCGACCGCGGCCCCGCCCCGCAGGGCGCCTACGCGTCGGTGACCCGGGCGAGCACCGAGAGCAGCCGGTCGAGGTCGATGGGCTTGTCGACATAGGCCACGCGCTCGGCCTGAAGCGCCTGCCGGACGTCCCGCTGCTCGGAGGTGTAGCCCGACATCACCACCGCGGGCAGCCCCGGCCGGCGGGCGCGCGCCCGCTCGAGGAGCTCGAGCCCCGTCATGCCTGGCATCTCCATGTCCAGCACCAGCACGTCCGGGCGCTCATGCTCGATGCGCCCGAGGCACTGCTCCCCGCTGGTCGCCTCCGACACCACGAGCCCCTCGCTGCCCAGCAGGAAGCCCAGGGCCTTCACCGCGGCCGCCTCGTCGTCGACCAGCATCACGCGCAGCCCCCGCAGTCGATCCTCGTCGAGCAGCGGCGGCGGCTCGGAAGGGACGATCGGGTCGGAGGCCGCGGAGGGCGGGAGCGTGAAGAAGAACGTGGTCCCGACCCCGGGCGCGCTCTCCAGCCAGATCGCTCCGCCGTGCGCTCGCACGATGCCCTGCGCGATGCTGAGGCCGAGCCCGGTGCCCTGAGCCCCCTGCGCCCTGCCCTTCCAGTACCGATCGAAGATCCTCGGCTGCTCGGACTCCGAGATGCCGCAGCCCGTGTCCGAGACCGAGAAGCACACGTCCGGCCCGCGCGGCGTCACGCCGACGCGCACCTCGCCCCCCGCGGGGGTGAAGCGGATCGCGTTCTCGAGGAGGTTGCTGAGCACCTGCCGCACCCGCTCGCGGTCGCAGTGCACCCTCGGCAGCCCCGTCTCGACCTGGCCCAGCAGCCGGATGCCGCGCGCGGCGACGACCTCCCGCTCCGCCTCGATCCACTCCTCGACGACGCGCCCCGGGCTCTCCGCCCTCGCCTCGATGGTGAACTCGCCCGCCTCGATGGTCGCCGCCTGCAGCAGGTCCTTGATGAGCCGGCTCATCCGCGCGGCGGAGTCCTCGATGACCCTGGCCTGCGCCCTCGGGTCGCCCCCCTCCGAGCGCGCGATCAGCGAGGCGTGCATCGCGATGATCGAGAGCGGGTTGCGCAGGTCGTGCGAGACGATCGCGAGCAGGTGGTCGCGCGACTCGACCGCCGCCTCCGCCGCGTCGTGGAGCCGCGCGATCTCCAGCGCGACCCCCACGCGCCGGGCCAGCATCTCCGCGCAGCGCCGGTCGTCCGCGTCGAAGGTCGCGCCGCCGCGCTTGCCCGCGATGCGCAGCGCGCCGAGCGTCTCCTCCCCGTGGCACACCAGCAGGCTGAGCTGCCCTCCGGCCCCGGGGTCGACGCCCACCTCGATCTTCGGCTCGAAGCCCGCGCCGTCCGCCGTGACGCTCCCGAAGGCGGCGTACCACGCGCCGACGACCGAGAGCGCCTGCTTCACGATCACCCGCAGCACCGCGTCCAGGTTGCTGGTGCCGCGCAGCCCGGCGAGCTCCCTCGTCACGGCGATCATCGCCTGGTCGATGCGCTCGAGCTGCTGGCGCAGGGTCGACTCCGCCCTCCAGGCCACGTCGCGCTCGCGCTCCGCCAGCTTGTGCGCGCTGAGGTCGGAGAGCGCGGTGCGAAGCCCGGTGAGCTGGCCCTTCGGGTCGAACTCCGGCGTGCTGATCGCCTGCACGCACACCGAGCGGGCGTCGGCGGTCGTGAAGGAGAGCTCGCTGCTCACCGCCGCGCCGATCTTGCGGCACTGCGCGATGTGCCGCCAGAAGAGCGCCGGGTCGTCCATGCGCACCACGGACTGCAGCGGCGCCCCGAGGAGCGCGAGGCGGTCGCGGCCGAGCAGGCTGGCGCCGGTGAAGTTGACCTCCCGGATGCATCCCCGCTCGTCGAGGGTGCAGTAGGCGACGGGCGCGAAGTCGTAGAGGTCGGCGTAGCGGTTGCGCGACTCCTCGAGGGCGCACTGGGCGTCGCGCAGCGCGCGGTTCTGCTCCTCGAGCTCGAGCTGGTGGAGCTGCAGCTCGCGCGTCACGTCGTCGAGCTCCGCCCGGGCGCCCGGGCGCGGGTTCGTCTCCTTGGAGTTCATCGCGTCTCCTCGATGAGCACGAGCGTGAGCGCCGGCCGGTCGCCCGCCGCAGCCAGCGCCCGCGCGGAGAACTTCATCGGGTGCTCGCCCTCGCGGCCGAAGGGGTGCTCGACGATCATCTCCGCGAAGTTCTTCCCCCGGGCCACCGCCTCCTCGAAGGCCGACCAGAGCACGGGCTCCGAGGCCCTCGCCGGCCACACCTCGTCGAGGGCGCGGCCGAGCACCTCGGCGCCCACGTGGAAGGTGTCGAAGAAGGCCTTGTTCACCCAGACCAGCCGCATGTGCTCGTCGAGCAACATGAGGACGTGGGGCAGCGTCGACAACACCTTGCCGACCATCTCGTGGATCTCCACGGACTCGGCGCCCTTCCTCGCCGGAGGAGCCCGGGTGAACTCGATCACCGCCCCGCGAATCGCGTGGTCGAGGGTGCGGTAGGGGATCGTCCGCATCGTGTACCAGTGGCCGTCGGAGGCTCGCACCCGCCGAGCGCACTCCTGCAGCGAGCGGATCGTCTCGGCGACCGCCGGCTCGACCAGCGGCGTCCGCTCGACTTCCGTGCCCGGGGCCTCGATCGGGGGCGGGTTGAGCGCGGCCTCGAGCCGGGCCACCGGGCGCCCCACGTCCTCGGCGATCAGGTGCAGGAGCTGCGCGGCCGCCGCGGAGAAGCGTCGGATGCGCAGGTCCATGCCCACCAGCACCAGCGGGGTGCTCACGTCCGCGAGCACGTTCTGCAGGTCGTCGTTGCTCTCGTTGAGCTGCCCGATGCGGTTCTGCAGCTCCTCGTTGATGGTGCTCAGCTCCTCGTTGGTCGACTGGAGTTCTTCCTTCGAGGTCTCCAGCTCCTCGTTGCTCGACTGAAGCTCCTCGTTGGTCGACTGAAGCTCCTCGTTGGCGGTCTGGAGTTCTTCGTTGGCCACCTCCAGCTCGCGCACGCTGGTCTGGAGGTACTCCTTGGTGACCAGCAGCTCGGTCTCCAGCGCGCGCACCTGCGTCGCCCCGGCCTCCTCGCTCGTCACCGGCGCCGCGGCCGCCGGCGCGATCGGCGCCTCGCGGAACATCACCAGCAGGCACAGCTCCCGGCCGGGCCCGTCGCGCAGCGGCATCACGTCGACGACGACCGCGGCCGGCGCTCCCGGCAGGGTCACCGGAGCGGAGGTGACCTCCACCCCGTGGCTCGCGGCCGTCTGCAGCGCCTGGCGCAGCTCGGGCAGCAGCTCCGGGCGCACCAGCTTCAGCACGTTGAGCGTGGCCACCCCGGCGCTCGGACCGAGGTAGGGCCCGGTCTGCCCGCGAAATTGGATCACGTCGAGCTTCTCGTCGAGCAGCATCCCGGGCGGCCCGAACTTCTCCAGCACCATCCGGTCGGCGATCTGCTGCGTGCTGACCATCGGGCGGTGCTCGGCCGTCGGCTGCGCGGGGCGCGCCCCCGGGGAGAAGGGTCCGCCTCGGGAGCCGGAGGAGAGGTCGAAGAGGCCCGTCGGCGGCGCGCTCTTGCGCGCGTAGAGCTTCAGCCGGCGGTCGACGAGCGAGAAGAGCTCCGCCGCGTCGCCGACCGACTCCGAGGCGCCGAGCTGCAAGAAGCCGTCGGGCTTGAGCGCGTAGTGGAAGACCCGCAGCACCCGCTTCTGGAGGCTCGGCTGCATGTAGATCAGCACGTTGCGGCAGCTCACGAGGTCGAGCCGGGAGAAGGGCGGGTCCCTGCCCAGGTTGTGGTGGGCGAAGATCACCATGGCGCGCAGCCGCTGCGAGACCTGCCAGGCGTCGCCCTGGCGGGTGAAGAAGCGCTGCAGCCGGGAGGCGGGGATGTCGAGCTCGACGCCGAGGGGGTAGAGCCCGAGCCGGGCGCGAGCCAGCGCGCGGTCGTCGATGTCGGTGGCGAAGATCTGCACCGGGATCTGCACCCCGAGCGTGTCGAGGTGCTCGATCACGCACATCGCGATGGAGTAGGCCTCCTCGCCGGACGAGCAGCCGGGCACCCAGACGCGCACCGGGGAGTCGGGAGAGCGCCCCGCGAAGAGCCGAGGGACCACCGTGCTCTCCAGCACCTCGAAGGCCTCGCGGTCGCGGAAGAACGCGGTGACCCCGATGAGCAGGTCGCCGTAGAGGTTCTTCAGCTCCTCGGCGTCCGAGTCCAGGAGGGTCAGGTAGTCCTCTCCCCGCTCGACCTTCCGAAGCGCCATCCGGCGCCCCAGCCGGCGCTCGATGGTGGTCGGCTTGTACCCGACGAAGTCGACCCCGAAGACCCGCCGCAGCCGGTCGAAGACCTGGTCGAGCACTGCCTGGCTCCAGAGCCGCTGCGAGCGACGACGGGCGACGAAGGGGTGCGACGAGAGCCGCGCGAGCTCCTCGCCGATCTCCGCGGGGGCGAGGCAGAAGTCCGCCACCCCGAGGTCGATCACGCTCTGCGGCATCGACGGGTGCTGCGCGGTCGAGGGCTCCTGCGCGAAGGTGATCCCGCCCGCCTCGCGAACGGCCCTGGCGCCGAGGGCGCCGTCGTCCCCGGAGCCGGAGAGGATGACCGCGACGGCGGCGCTCCCCTGATCGGCGGCGAGCGATCGGAGGAAGGTGTCGATGGAGTGCCGCGGCACCTCCACCGACTGCGCCTGCAGCTGGAGCACGCCGCCCTGCAGCGTGATGTCCTTGCCCGGCGGCGTGACGTAGAGCGTGCCGGCCTCGAGCGGCATCCCGTGGGCGGCGGTGATCACCCGCACCGACGCGACGCGCGCCAGGATCTCCGCGAGCGCGCTCTCGTGGTCCGGGGCCATGTGCTGCAGCACGACGTAGGCCATGCTGTCGCTGACCAGGCTGCGGATGAGCGCCTCGAGCGGCTCGAGCCCGCCCGCGGACGCGCCGATGCCCACCACCAGCAGCCTCGGCTGCGCCTCCGCCCCCTTCTCTTCGGGATCGCTCACGGGTCTCATGCCTCCCGAGGAAGCCTTAGGGCCCTCACCCCCCTTCAGCACCCTTCGGCGCAGTCATTGGGGGGATCCGGGGTCGATACGGTTGAGGTCAGTGCCAGGCGGCGGCGGCGCGCACGTCCGAGCCGTTGCGGTCGTGGTCGGCGAGCAGCACCCGCGTCTGGGGCACGCACGCAACGCACGACTGGAAGGCGCTGCCGTGGGCGCAGCGCACGGTGGTCCACGGGGTGCCGCCGGGGCGCAGGGCGCCGTTGCGGGCGCGCAGCTCGCCGACGGTGTCGAGGTGCCGTCCGCACGCGACGCAGTGCACGTGCGACTGGTCGTTGAGCCCGGGCTCGAGCTCGATGCCCTGGGCCGCGAAGCTCGTGGTGGTCGCCGGGGGGCGCGGGCCGACGCCGTGCAGCGCCTGCTTCTCTTTGCGGGTCAACCGCTTCTCTCGTTGGAATGCCATCGCCGGAGACTTGAACCCCATCGGGGCGCCGCGCGCAATGGTCGCCAGCGCGATCCCCCGGCGTCCTGGGCAGCTCGTCAGTACAGGCCCAGCAGGTAGCGGAAGGTGCCCACGGGCTCGAACTCGATGCCCCCGGAGAGCTGCCAGCCCGGCGTCTCGCGCAGGTCGACGGTCGCGCCCAGCCACAGCCTCGCCCCGGTCATGTAGCGCATCGCGGCCGGGGCCTCTCCCTCCGTGACCAGCTCGTCCCGATACTCCCTCAGCGAGAAGGGAGCGCGGTACCCGTAGGTCAGCGTCAGCGAGGCGATGGGCGTGGAGCGCGCGTCCGAGACGTCGTGATCGCGCCACGCCCAGCCCGCACCGAGGCGCGCGGTGAACACCCCTTCGCCCGTGTAATAGAACATCCGCAGCGGCCGAGGCGCGGCGCCCAGGAAGAGCTCGACCCCGCCCACCGCCTGCACGCTCGCGAAGGTCGCGGTCGCCGCTTCGAGGAAGGGCCCGAGGCGGGTGTCTCCCTCCCGGCCGATGGCCACGGTGGCGTCTCCTCCGAGCCTCAGGTCGAAGACCGCCGCGGAGGATCCGTCGACCACCAGGGCGCCCCCCCCGAGGCCCACCCAGGGCGAGAGCTCGAGGGTCGGCCGCAGCCGCGGGTAGCGCGGCGGAGGCGTGTGCGCCGACGCGTACGAGGGCAGCGCGCAGACGAGCGCGAAGGCGGCGAGGAGTCTTCGGGAGAGGGAGGGAGGCATGCGCGGAGGGTACACAGCCGCGCGAGGGAGGATGAGGGAGGACGATCAGTCCTTGATGGCCTCGGCGCCGCCGATGATCTCCATGAGCTCCTTGGTGATCGCCGCCTGGCGGGCGCGGTTGTACTCGAGGGTCAGGGCGCCGATCATCTTCTTCGCGTTGTTGGTCGCGCTGTCCATCGCGGTCATGCGCGCCCCGTGCTCGCTCGCGCTGGAGTCGAGCATCGCGCGGAAGACCGAGACCTCGACGTACATCGGCAGCAGCCGGTCGAGCAGGGCGGCCTGCGACGGCTCGTAGATGTAGTCCGACATGTTCTTGCCGCTCGCGGGAGCGTTGGCCGCGGGAGCGGGCTCCGCCGCCGTCTCGATGGGCAGCAGCGGGAGGAAGGTGACCTTCTGGGTCATCGCGCTCTTGAACTCGTTGAAGAGCACGATCACGCGGTCGACCTCGCCCTCCACGAACTCGCGCGACAGGGTGCGCGCGATCTCCGCCGCGAGCTCGGCGGTGGGCTCGCCCATGCCCGACCAGTCGTGCCGCGCGTCGAGGCCGCGGCGCTTCAGGTAGTCGCGGCCCTTGCGGCCGATGGCGCCGAGGAGCACCTCGAAGCCCTCGCCCTTGAGCTCGGCGATCTTGCGCTCGGCCGCGCGCTGGATGGAGCTGTTGAAGGCCCCCGCCAGGCCGCGGTCGCTGGTGAGGACGAGCAGCAGCACCCGCTTCACCGGACGCTGCGCGAGGAGCTGGTGGGCCCCCTCCTCGTCGCCGCCGGCGCGGCCCGCGAGGGAGCGCAGCACCTCCGCCGTCTTCACGGCGTAGGGGCGCAGCGCCTTGATGCGAAGCTGCGCGCGGTTGAGGCGCGCGGCCGCGACCATCTTCATGGCGCGGGTGATCTTCTGCGTACTCTTGACCGACGTGATCCGACGGCGGATCGACTTCAGCGAGGGCATTTCAACGCTCCAGGAGGCGCTTGGGGAAAGGGGTGGAAGGGGTTACTTCGCGTCCGCGACGAAGGTCTCGGCGAACTCGTTGAGCGCCTTCTCGAGGGGCTCGTAGAAGGGCTGGCCGTCCTTCTTGCCGGGCTTGGTCTTCGGGCTGCGCAGGGCGTCGAGGACGTCCTTCGCCTTGGCGTCGAGGTGCGCGTACATCTCGCGCTCGAAGCGCCGCGCCTGGTTGACCGGGTACTTGTCCAGGAAGCCGCGGTTGGCGGCGTACAGGATCGCGATCTGGTACTCGACCCCGAGCGGCACGTACTGGCCCTGCTTCAGGATCTCCACCAGGCGCTCGCCGCGGGCGAGCTGGTTCTGCGTGGCCTTGTCGAGGTCCGACGCGAACTGCGCGAAGGCGGCCATCTCGCGGTACTGCGCGAGGGTCAGCCGGAGGGTGCCGGCGATCGCCTTCATGAAGGGCACCTGCGCGTTGCCGCCCACGCGGGACACGGAGATGCCCACGTTGATGGCGGGGCGCACGCCCGCGAAGAAGAGGTCGGACTCGAGGAAGATCTGGCCGTCGGTGATGGAGATCACGTTGGTCGGGATGTACGCCGACACGTCGCCCGCCTGGGTCTCGATGATCGGGAGCGCCGTGAGCGAACCCCCGGAGCTGGGCAGCCGGCCGAGCTCGAGGTCGTCGGTGAGGTGCTCCTCGCAGTGGGCCTTGCCGAGCACGCCGGGGTGCACCTTGCCGTCGACGCCCTTGGTGGCGTCGGTGACGGCGGTGCCCTTCTTCACGAGCACCCACTGATCGGCCATCTTGGCCGCGCGCTCGAGCAGGCGGGAGTGGAGGTAGAACACGTCGCCGGGGTACGCCTCGCGGCCCGGCGGGCGGCGCAGCAGCAGCGAGAGCTGGCGGTACGCGACGGCCTGCTTGGAGAGGTCGTCGTACACGATGAGGCCGTGCTGGCCGTTGTCGCGGAAGTACTCGCCCATGGTCACGCCGGTGTAGGCCGAGATGAACTGGAGCGGCGCCATCTCGCTGGCGTTGCTGGCGACGACGGTGGTGTACTCCATCGCGCCCATCTCCTGGAGCTTGGCCACCACCTGGGCGACGGTCGACTGCTTCTGGCCGATGGCCACGTACACGCAGAAGACCCCCTTGCCCTTCTGGTTGACGATGGCGTCGATGGCGACGGCCGTCTTGCCGGTCTGGCGGTCGCCGATGATGAGCTCGCGCTGGCCGCGGCCGATGGGGATCATCGCGTCGACGGACTTGAGGCCCGTCTGGAGCGGCTCGTTCACGGTCTGCCGGGCGATGATGCCCGGGGCCTTGATCTCCACGCGGCGGCGGTGCGGGCTCTCGATGGCCCCCTTGCCGTCGACCGGCTGGCCGAGCGCGTTGACCACGCGGCCCACCAGGGCGGGGCCCACGGGGACGTCCATGATGCGCCCGGTGCGCTTGACGACGTCGCCTTCCTTGACCGCGCTGGCCTCGCCGAAGATGGCGACGCCGACGTTGTCCTCTTCAAGGTTGAGCACCAGCCCGTAGAGCTGGTCGGGGAACTCCACGAGCTCGCCCGCCATCGCGCCCGACAGCCCGTAGATGCGGGCGATGCCGTCGCCGATGGTCAGGACGGTTCCAGTCTCGGAGACCTCGATGGTCTTCTCGTAGGTCTGGATCTGCTTCTTGATGATCTGGGAGATTTCTTCCGCGCGCAGTTGCATGGTCCGCCTCTACTCTGAGAGCTCCTTCCGGAGCCCGTTTACTTCTTCACGCCTGGAGCGCAGTCGTCCGCAGCTCTTCGAGCCGCGTGCGGACGCTGCCGTCGTAGACCTTGTCGCCGATGCGGGTCACGACCCCGCCGATGAGCCCCGGGTCGACCTTACGCGAGAGCGTAATGGACTTCCCGGTGAGCCGCTCCAGAACGCCCGTGAGCCGCGCGTACTGCGCGTCGCTCAGCGGCACCGCGGAGGTGACCTCCGCCTGGACCTTGCCTGCCTTCTCGTCGCCGAGCGCCGAGAGCGCCGCCGCCACGTCGGGGATCAGCGCCCCCTTGCGGCGGTCGGCCAGGAGCATCGCGACGTTGCGCGCCGTGGGCGAGAGCCCCATGCGCCCGGCGATGTCGTTCATCACCGCGCGCCGGGAGTCTTCCCGCACCACCGGGTTGGCCAGCAGCCCGAGGAGCTCCGGGGAGCCCTTGAGCGTCGCGGCCAGGTCGTTGAGTTCGCGGGTGAGCAGGTCGAGCTTGCCCTCCTCCACGCCGATCATGAAGATCGCCTTGGCGTATCGCCGTGCGGTCGGTGAACTCACGCCCTCGCTCCTTCCGTGCCCGCGGCCTCGAGGCCCGCGAGGTACTCGTCCGCCAGGCGGCGCTGGTCGTCCGCGCCGATGCTCGATCGCACCGTCGCCTCGGCCGCCGCCGTCGCCGCGATGATCGCCTCACGGCGGAGGTCTTCGCGGAGGTTCTTCAGCTCCTGCTCGATGGTGGCGGTGCCGTCGGCGCGCATGCGCTCGACCCGGGCCTTCGCCTCGGCCACGATGCGGTCTCGCTCGGCCTCGCCCGCGGCGGTGAACTGCGCCTTGAGCGTCGCGATCTCCGCGTCGAGCGAGCCCAGCTTCGAGGTCATCTCCGAGTGCATCGCCTGCGCCTCGTCGTGGAGGCGCTTCGCCTCGGCGATCTCGCTCTCCACCGACGCGCGGCGCGCCAGGAGCGAGGGGTTGATCGAGCGGGTCACGGCCATGTAGCCGAGCACCAGCAGGATCGCGAAGTTGATGATCGGCCCGACGAAGGGCGGCGGGCGGGGGGAGCGCACCTCGCGGCCGTCGACCGTGTGCACGACCTCGCCGCCGACGCCGGTCCAGTTGATGCCGTCGGGCATATGGAAGCCGCCCTCGTGGGCGGAGGCCTCGTGCTCCTGCGCGAAGGCCGCGGTGCCCATCGCCATCGCCGCTGCGAGCAGCGTCACTCCGAACCAGCGCTTCACGATCGCACCTCCCGACGCAGCACCCTGGCTGCGATGCCCTGAGCCAGCTCCGGAACCTGGGCCATCACCTCTCCGTGGAGCTTCACCCGCTGCGCGGCGATGTCCGCGCGCTGCTTCTCGACGGCCGCGTTGACCTCCTCGCGGGCCTTGCCCAGCAGGTCGGCCTCGGCGCGGACGCCCTCCGCCCGGAGGGCCTCGCGGGCCTTGGAGGCGGACGAGCGCGCGACGGCGAGCTGCTCGTCGAGGGAGCCCTTGAGGGTCTTCGCCTCGGCGTCGAGCCGCGCGGCCTCCTCGCGGGCCCCGGCGGTGCCGGCCTCGCGGGCGTCGATGAGCGCCAGCATCGGCTTCCAGAGGGTCGCCCGGAGGAAGAAGAAGAGAACGACCCACACGCCCAGGTTGAGCAGGAGGGTGACGTCGATGTTGATGAGCGGACGTTCGTTGGCGACGAGCAGAGCGAGGACGTTCGGCATGCGCGGCTCCTGCGACGGCCGTCGATCCCGCAGGAAATGGAGGGAAACGACGCGCGGTGCTTAGCCCCCCGTGGCGGAGGTCGCGCGGCTTCTATCACCCCAACTTCGCGAGGGTCAAGGCACGTGAGGGCTGTAAGGTCAGCCGCCGGTCCGGACAATGGTCGCGCTGGCGGCGGCCTGGGTGCGGGCGGCCTCGGCGCGGGCGATGCGGGCGCGGAGGTTGTTCGCGACGGTGCGGGCGGCGTCGACCATCTCCCGGGAGAACACCGAGGAGGGAAAGGGCAGCCGGGGGAGCGCCAGGAGGGTGAAGCTCATGCGGGTGCGAGGGGTGGGGCCCGGGATGCGCTCGAGGGTGGTGGTGCTCTCGAAGCGCTCCATGTTGCCGTCGACGGCGTGGCCCACCAGCTCGAGGCGCCCGGGGGTGCGGCGCACGTTCACCCGCACCAGCGCCCACACCACCCCGAGCGAGCCCCGCAGCGGGACCTGCATGTAGACGTCGGTGTCGGCGCGGTTGCGGCGCACCACACGCACGTCGCGCACGTGCGGCATGAAGGTGTCGTAGGTCGGGAAGTCGGTGATCGCTCGGGCCACGACCTCGATGGGCGCGTCGATGATGGTCTCCGAGCGACCGCGGCGCACGGTGAGCCCGGGGACCTCCTCGGAGCTCGTCACCACATCGGGAGCCGCAGCGGCCGCGGGGGCCGCGGGGCCCTGGGTCACCGCCGCGTCTCCTGCCGTCGCGGTGGAGGGAGGCGTCTGCGCCATCGCGGCGCCGGGGAAGGCCGCGCCCAGGGACAGCGACAGGCTGACGAGGAGACCTGCGGAGTGCTTGGGGGCAAGGTGCTTCATCGACAGCTCCTGACGGGGGTAAAGGGGTACGGCATTCAACGATCGGGCGTAGGCATCTTTACCCCGCCCTCGAAGCGCACGCCCTTGTCGATGAAAACTTCCGGGGAGGAGATGTTCCCGAGGACCGTCGAGGGAGCGTAGACTTCCACGGTCACGCGCGCGGTGATGTCTCCGCGGATGGTGCCTCCCCGGACGATGAGGGTGCCCACGTCGAGGGCGGTGACCGTGAGCTCCGCCTCCTCGCCCACCACCAGCACCCCTTCGCTGAACACCTCCCCGACGAAGTGCCCGTCGATGCGCACCCTGCCCTCGAAGGTCAGCTTGCCCTCGAAGCGCGTGCCCCGCCCCAGCAGCGCGTTGAGCTCCCCCGTCGACGCCGCGATCGCCCTCGCGCTCAGCTCCGCCCCGCCCGTCTCCTCGTCTTCAGCCATCGAGTTCCCCTCCGCGCTCCAGCGCCGCCGAGCCCGGCAGCCCCAGCCACGACACCCTCGCGCGCCCCACGTGCCTCGCCAGCGCCACCGCCAGCAGGATGCGCGGGATCACCACCAGCGCGTCGCGCCACCGCACGCCGCTCGTCTCGCCCGCGTAGACGGGCCGCACCACCACGTCGACCACCCTCCGCCGCTGCAGCGCCAGCGCGCCCAGCAGGTGGTTGGGGTAGCCGTAGCGCCGCCATAGCCCGTCGAGGTCGAGCTCCCTCAGCGCCCTCGCGGAGATCACCGTGTACCCGCACTGCGAGTCGCCGACGCCCGGCAGCCCCGTCGCCAGGCGCGTCAGCCATGACAGCACCCGGTTGCCCGCGTAGCGCACCGCCGGCATCACCCTCACGCAGTCGGCGTGGCGCAGCCGGTTGCCCTTGGCGTAGTCCGCCCTCCCCTCGGCCACCGGCGCGGCCAGGGCCGCGAGGTCCGACGGGTCCATCTGCGCGTCGCCCGCCATCACCGCCACCAGCTCGGCCCCTCGGGAGAGCGCCTCCCGGTAGCCCGTCGCCAGCGCCCCTCCGACGCCGCGGTTCTCCTCGTGGCGCAGCACCACCACCGCGGGGCCGGCCATCGCGGCGAGCACCTCCGCGGTGTCGTCGGTGCTGGCGTCGTCGATCACCACCGCGAGGTCGACGAAGGGCGGCAGGGTGTCCACCACCCGGCGCACACGCGCCCCGGTATTGAAGGCAGGAATCACCACGGCGATCCGTTGGCCGAGCAGCACGATGGCAGGCATCTACCGCCCGGGGCCCCGAGCCCGCAAGCGCCCCGCTGCGCGACGGGGGGATGGCGGCAGGGAGGCCGGGCTGTACCTTGCTCGGAGGACCACCCCGCCATGCCAGCCCACGCCTCCCCCCCGGAGCCCGCCGCACACCCGACGCACGCGCTGCTGCTCGTCTCGGACGACGAGGCCCTCTCCCGGGCGCTCGACCGCGTCGCCCGGCCTCGGGGCTACCGGGTCGCGCCGGCCCTCGGAGCCCGGTGCCTCGAGCTCGTCCATGCCCTGCAGCCCGACGCCGTCGTGCTCGACCTCGCGGTGCCCGACGCCGACCCGTGGGTGCTGCTCGATCGGCTGAAGCACGACCCTCGCAGCCGCCATGTTCCGGTGCACCTGGTCGGCGCCGGGGCGCAGGGCCACCACGCGCTGGCGAGCGGCGCCCTGGGCTTCCTCGCGAGGCCCGTCGACGACGACGCGCTCGCCCGGGCGCTCGACGACGCGGCCTCGCTGGTCGAGCGCAACGTGCGGCTCCTGCTGGTGGTCGAGGACGACGGCGGCCGCCGGGAGGACATCGTCGCCGTGGTCGGAGGCGAGGGCGTGGAGGTCACCGCGGTGGCGGGGCGAGAGGCGCTCCAGGCGATCGCGAGGGGCCGCTACGACGCCATGATCGTGGGCCTCGACCAGGCGGGAGGCGGGGGCCTCGACCTGCTGGAGGCGCTCTCCCAGCGCCCCGAGCTGCGGCGCGTCCCGGCGGTCGCCTACGCCCTGGACGCCCTCCCCGCGGAGGACGAGGCGAGGCTCTCCCGCCTCGAGCGCTCGCAGGTGCTGAGGCCCGCGCGCACCCCCGAGCGACTGCTGGACGAGAGCACCCTGCTCCTCCACCGGGCGCAGGCCTCCCTCCCTCCGGCGCAGCGGGAGGCGCTCCTGCGCTCGCTGGAGAGCGCCCCTACGCTGGCGGGCCGCGAGGTGCTGCTGGTGGACGACGACCTCCACGACGTCTTCGCCCTCACCGGCCTGCTGGAGCGCTACGGCGTGAAGGTGACCTGCGCGAAGGGCGGCCGCGAGGCGCTCGACCGACTGGACGAGCGGGGCGACGTCGACCTGGTGATCATGGACGTCACCCGGCCCGAGCAGGGCGGCTTCGAGGCGACCCGGGCGATCAGGGCGAGGGGAGACCTGGCGAGGGTTCCGGTGGTGGCGCTCACGGCGACGGGGGCTGAGCGGGAGCGGTGCCTCGCCGCAGGCGCCGTCGACTGCCTGGTCAAGCCGGTGGAGCCAGACCTGCTGGTCTCGATGCTCCGGGTGCTGGTGGGGTCGTAGGGAGGGGAGCTCAGAGGGAGCCGGAGGGCTCAGTCGCCCGCGGTGACCGGCGAGGCGCCCTCGTAGAGGGAGTTGATGGTCGACTCGTAGCGGTTCACCACGTTGCGGCGCTTGAGCGACATCTTCGGGGTGAGCAGGTCGTTGTCGATGGTGAAGTCTTCGGCCACCAGCGCGAAGTTTCTCACGCGCTCGTAGCCCTTGATCTCGTGGGTGTGCTTGCCGATCTCGTCTCGGAAGAAGGCCATCACCTCGGGGTGCTGGAGCAGCGCGGGCAGCGGGTCGGTGGAGATGCCCTTCTCCGTCGCCCAGGCCTTCAGCTTCTCCATGTCGGGCACGATGATCGCGACGTTGTACGGGCGGTTGGCCCCGTGGACCATCACGTTGAGCACCCACGGCGACAGCTTGATGGCCTCCTCGATCGGCACCGGGACCACGTACTTGCCGTTCTCCAGCTTGTACTGCTCCTTGATGCGCCCGGTGATGAAGAGGAAGCCGTCGGCGTCGACGTAGCCCATGTCCCCGGTGCGGAAGCCGCCGTCCGCGGTGAAGACCTTCTCGTTCTCCTCGGGCAGGTTGTAATAGCCCTGCATCACGTTGTGGCCGTAGCAGATGACCTCGCCGTGCAGCGGGTCGCTCGCGGCCTCCTTGTCGATGCTCACCCGGGTGCCCGGGATGGGCTTGCCCACGCTGCCGATGCGCCGCCCCTTCGGGGAATTGCAGGTCGCGATGGGCGAGGTCTCGGTGAGGCCGTAGCCCTCGTAGACGGTCACCCCGATGTTGTCGATGAACTCGGCCACCTCGCGGGAGATCGCCGCGCCGCCGGAGAACGCGTACTTCAGGTTGGGGCCGAAGAAGGTGCCGCGCACCTTGGAGAGCACCACCTTGTCGAAGAGCTTGTGCTTGAGCTCGACGAAGGCCGAGCTCTTGCCGTTGTCATGGAGCGCGCGCCGCTCGGAGGCGTTGGCCATCGCCGCCAGGAGCAGCTTGCGGCGCATCGGAGGCATCGCCTCCATCTTCTTGTTGAGCCCCGCGTAGAGCTTGTTGAAGACGCGAGGCACGGAGAACACCAGCGACGGGGCGATCTCCGCCATGTTCGCCAGGAGCTTCTCGACGCTCTCCGCGATGGCCAGCGAGGCGCCCATGGAGAAGAGCCCGTGCAGCTCGACCACCTGCCCGAAGGAGTGCGCCCACGGCAGGAACGACAGCGACCGATCGCCCGGCCCGATGGCGAGCATCTCGTGCATGGCGCTCACGTTGTTGGCCATGTTGGAGTGCGAGAGCTTCACGCCCTTGGGCTTGCCCGTCGTGCCGGAGGTGTAGATGAGCCCCGCGAGGTCGCTCTTGTCGGGCTTCACCAGCGGCGCGGGCGTCTCGGCGCCCCGGCGCAGCAGCGCGGCCATGGTGTCGCTCTCGGTCTCGCTGCCCGTGAAGGTGATCACGTGCTGCAGCGCCGGACAGTCGCCGCGCACCTTGAGCACCCGGTCTTTGATCTTGTCGCTCGGGACGAAGCACACCTCGGCGCCGCAGTCGTTGAGGATGTACGCCCACTCGGCGTCGTGCTGCGACTCGTACATGGGCACGTAGGCCGCGCCGAGGGTGTACGTGGCGTAGGCGCCGATGGCCCACTCCGCGCGGTTGTTGGAGATCACCGCGACCCGGTCGCCGGACTTCACCCCGAGGCCCGCGAGGCCCCCGCGGAGGTTGTCGACCTTCTCCTTGAAGGCCCCGTAGGTCATCCACTGCCACTCGCCGTCGCGCTTCTCACCGAACAGCGGCGACTGCGCGTAGCGCTTGGTGCTCTCCGAGAAGATCTCCACCAACGTATCGAACTTCGACATGGACTGAACCCTCCAGCGAACCAGAAATCCCGCGCGACCCTAGTGCAAACCACCGCCCCAGCGGAAGGGGGGGGCCGATGCCCCCTCCGCCGGGTCTGCTCGTGCCTCTATGGGCCTCGAAGCTATTCCGGGTAGCGCGCGACGTAGGGACGCGCGGGGGTCGGGCTCGTGGTCGCCGCGCAGCCGCTCACCAGCGCCGGGGTGAAGGTGCCCGAGAGAGTGCAGCCCGCCGCGCCGACGCCGGCGGAGAGCCGGATGCGCCCGAGGCCGCCGGTGCCCGCCGCCTGCGTGAGCACGCTCACGTCGCCGCCGCCCGCGCCGCCGCTCGCGGAGACCACCGCCCCGGTGGCCACCGAGAGCACCGGGGAGGCGAGGTAGATCGCGCCGCCTGATCCGCCGCCGCCGGGGCCGCCGCCGCAGGACTGCCGGCCGCCGCGACCGCCCTGCGCCGCGATGCGCCCGGAGGCGCCCACGGTGATGCTCACCGGCGAGGCCACGCGCACCGCGCCGCCGCCGCCGCCGCCGCCGGACCCCTCGTCGCCGCCGCCGCCGCCGCCCGCCGAGCCCGGCCGGAAGGTCGTCGCCATCGTCAGGTCGGCCACCGCCTCGGCGCCGATGGAGCCGCCGCCGCCGCCGCCGCCGTGCGCCGTCTGGTAGCCGCAGCCGCTCGCCGCCGCGGGAGCGCGCGTCAGCCCGTTGGAGCCGTCGTAGGCCACGTTGCCGCCGCTGGTGCCGCCGCGACCGCCCTGGCCCACGCTCGCGCCGCCCGCGCCCCGGCCCGCCCCGCCGCCGTTGCCGCCCGCGCCGCCCTGGCCCAGGCAGCCGCACTCGTTGCTCTGGTAGCCGAAGCCGCCGCCGCCCCCGGCGAAGCCGCCGCCGCCGCCGCCGCCGCCGCCGGTGCAGCTCCAGCCGCCGCCCGAACCGCCGCCGGTGCTGCCCCGGCCCGCCACCACCACGCCCAGGCGGGAGGTGCCGTCGGCGCCCGGCGAGCCGGTGCCTCCGCCGCCCAGCGCGCCGAACTGCCCGGTGCCCGCGACCACGTCGCCGCCGGTCGCGCTGAAGACCACGTTGCCCGTGAACCCGCCCTGCGAGCCGTTGCCGTTGTCGACGCAGCTCGACCCGCGGGCCAGCGCCGCCGCCTGCTCGCCGCCGACGCTGCCGCTCACGTCGATGATCCCGTTGATCACCACCGCGCCGGTCGCCCTCAGGTCGAGCACCCCGGTGCCCGTGGTGGTGATGCGCACCCCCACCGGGACGTTGATGGTGGTGAAGTTGTGGATGCCGGGCGACAGCGCGACGTCCGTCGTCGGCGAGAAGCTCCCTTCGCCCCCGGTGCTCGGGAAGGGGTTGCAGAGCCCGGCCACGCAGGCCCCGCTCCCGCAGCGGTTGCCGCAGGCGCCGCAGTTGTTCGCGTCGGTGAGCAGCGCCGCCTCGCAGCCGGTGGCCGCGCTGCCGTCGCAGTCGCCGAAGTTCGCCTCGCAGGAGGCCACCGCGCAGAGCCTCGCCTCGCAGCTCGCCGTCGCGTGGGGCAGCGAGCACACGTTGCCGCAGGTGCCGCAGTTGGACGCGCTGGTCGCAAGGTTCGCCTCGCAGCCGTCGCCCGCGGTGGCGTTGCAGTTGCCGAAGCCGCTGGTGCACACCCCGAGGCCGCACGACCCCGCCGTGCAGGTCGCCCCGGCGTTGGCGAAGGCGCAGGCGCGGTTGCACATCCCGCAGTGCGTGAGGCTGCTGCGGGTGTCGACCTCGCAGCCGTTGGCCGCGTTGCCGTCGCAGTCCGCGAAGCCCACGTTGCAGGTGAAGCCGCAGGTGCCCGAGGCGCAGCTCGCCGCCGCGTTGGCGCGCGCCGGGCAGGCGGTGCCGCACGCGCCGCAGTGGTTGAGGCTGGTGCGGGTGTCGACCTCGCAGCCGTTGGCCGCGCTCCGGTCGCAGTCGCCGAAGCCGGCCTCGCAGGCCACCCCGCAGACGCCCGCGGAGCAGACCGAGGAGCCGCCGGCGGTCATCCCGCACGCGGTGCCGCAGGCGCCGCAGTGGGTGAGGCTGGTGCGGGTGTCGACCTCGCAGCCGTTGGCGGCGTCGCCGTCGCAGTCGGCGAAGCCCGTCGCGCAGGTGAAGCCGCAGGTGCCCGCGGCGCAGGTCGTCGTGGCGTTGGCGCGCGTCGGGCAGGCGGTGCCGCACATCCCGCAGTGGGTGGTGCTCACCCGGGTGTCGGCCTCGCAGCCGTTGGACGCGTTCATGTCGCAGTCGGCGAAGCCCGGCTCGCAGGTGAAGCCGCAGGCCCCGGCCGCGCAGGTCGACATCGCGTTGGCGCGCGTCGGGCACGCGTTGCCGCAGGTGCCGCAGTGCGCGAGGGTGGTGCGGGTGTCGACCTCGCAGCCGTTGGCCGCGCTCATGTCGCAGTTGCCGAAGCCCTCGGAGCACGAGGCCACGGAGCACGCGCCGACGTTGCACACCGGGGAGCCGTTGCTGATCGTGCAGCTCATCCCGCAGCCGCCGCAGTTGCCGGTGTTGGTGCGGATGTCGACGCAGCCGCCGCCGCAGCAGGTCTGCCCCGCGAGGCAGCCGCGCATGGCGTCGCAGCCGGGCACGCACTGGTTGCCCATGCAGCGCTGACCCAGGGTGCAGTGGTCGTCCACCACGCAGGCGACGCAGGCGCGGGTCGTCGGGTCGCAGCGCGGCGCGGCCACCCCGACGCCGCCGTCGACGGTGGCGGTGGCGCAGGCGTCGTCGTTGCGACAGCCCGCGACGCAGGTGAAGGTCGCCGGGTCGCAGCGGCGGCCCACGCCGCAGCGGTCGTCGGTGGCGGTGCAGGCGACGCAGCGGCCGCTCGCGACGTCACAGGTCGGGCCGCCGGCGTTGCCCACGCACTCGGAGCTGTTGCGACACGCGGTGACCACGTCCGCCGGGGGGACGTCCATCGGCCCGAGGTCGCTCACCACGTCGACGACGCCGACGTCGACCCCTGCGTCGACGGGTCCGCCCACCACCGAGGATCCCAACCCGCACCCGGACACCACCAGGGCCAGACATGCCACCTGCCAACGACCCGTTCTCGCTCTCATGAGGGCATCTTGCCCGACCTCCCCCCCGCCGCGAACCCCTCTTCTTCTCAGAATGACGGCGGTCTTCCCAGCCGGGGCGCCGGTCCGTATCGTGCGCGGCCATGCAGAGCCCCCCCCTCGACGACCGTACCCTCCGCGCGCTCGTCCGCGCTGCTGAATCCCCGCTGACCGCCCGCGCAGTACTGCACCTGATGTACGGCGAGTCGGGCATCACCCGGGCCCTCGGGCTCCCCCTCGAGCCGGGGGACCACCCCAGCCTGAGCGAGCGCCCCATCGGCCCGGAGGAGCTCTCCAAGTGATCACCCTCGACGCCCTCCACGGGCTCTTCACCCGCCGCGAGCTCACGCCCCGGGAGCACCTCGACCGGGTGCTCTCCGCCCTGCGCGACGCCGCCGCCCGCACCCCCGCCCACGCCGCGGTGCGCGACTACAACGACGACCAGGCCCGCCGCGCCGCCGACGCCGCCACCGCGCGCTACGCCTCCGGCCAGGCCCTCGGGGACTTCGACGGCATACCCATGGTGGTAAAAGACGAGGTGGACGTCGCGGGGCTGCCGACCCGCTCGGGCACCGTCTATCTCCCGGCGGTGCCTGCGGCGCGCGACGCGACGGCGGTCGCCCGGCTGCGGGACGCCGGGGCGGTGATCGTCGGCAAGAGCGTGCAGCACGAGCTCGGCCTCGGGGCGACGGGCATCTCCCCCCACGAGACCCGCACCCCCCGCAACCCGCACGACCCCAACTGCGCCCCGGGCGGATCGTCCTCGGGCAGCGCGGTGGCCGTGGCGCTCGGCGCGGTGCCGGTCGCGGTGGCCTCCGACGGGGGCGGGTCGGTGCGCATCCCGGCCTCCCTCTGCGGCGTGTGGGGGCTCAAGCCCACCTTCGGCCGCATCCCCAACACCGGCGACGGCAACCTCGACGGGAGCGTCGGGCACCTCGGTCCCATCGCCCGCTCGGTCGAGGCGATGGAGAAGTTCTTGAGGGTGACCGCGGGGGACGACGGGCGGTGCCCGGTGAGCCACGGGTCGCCTCCGCTCGACCTCGCCGCCCTCGACAACGCCCGCTCGCGAGACCTGAAGGGGCTGCGCATCGGGGTCGATCCCAACGAGTGGGCCGACGCCGACCCGACCATCGCCTTCACCTGCCGCGAGGCGCTGCGCACGCTGGAGAAGCAGGGCGCCGTGCTGCGCGACGTGTCGCTCCCGCTGGGGCGGCACGCGGGCGCCATCGGCTTCGTGACGATGGTGACCGAGTCGGCGCGCGGGCACGCCGAGGAGTACCGCAAGCACCGCGACAAGATGGCCCTCGACGTGCGGCTCACCCTCGCCATCGGCCGGCAGATCTCCGCGGTGGATCACCAGAAGGCGCAGCTCCTCCGACGGCGGCTGCGGCTGCAGCTCGCCGCCCTGCTGGGCGAGGTGGACCTCTACGCGACGCCCACGGTGGCCATCGCCGCGCCGAGGGTGCGACACCGGGCCGAGCGAGCGGGCGAGGCCGACCAGGCGGTCACCAACGACCTGGTGCGGTTTACCTTCCTGGGTAACCTCACCGGGCTCCCGGCGCTGACGGCGCCGGTGGGCGTGCAGGGGGCGCGGCTGCCCGTCGGGCTGCAGCTGATGGCGAAGCCGTGGGACGAGGCGACGCTGCTGGCGGCGGCGTACGGGCTGGAGCGAGCGGGCTGCGCACCGCCGACGCCGGCGGTGCACGTACCCTGGTGAGCTGAGGGCGGGAGCGGGGGGTCAGTCGCGGCAGCAGAGGACCCCGCCGGCGGCGGAGGAGGTCTTCACCACGGTGCGGCTCTCCTGGACGCTCCCGCCGCAGATCCACGGGGCGCCGAGGGCGCCGCAGTCGTTGTTCGAGAAGCGGTTGAGCCCGTCGCAGGCGCCACCGACCGCGGCGCCGAGCGTCCCGCAGCCGAAGAAGTCGTTGTTGAGGTCGCCGCTCTCGCGGCAGTTGGTGGCGCACGACAGCGAGGTGCAGCTCGGTCCGGTGAGGGTGCCCGAGCGCAGCGCGCAGATGCCGCAGCCGGTGCCCGAGACCGCCGCCGCGAAGAACGACGCGGCGGGGTAGGCCGTCTCCGCGGCGCAGCCCGACGCGCCGGTGCGGGGGGTGACCTCGCCGCCGTTGCAGATGTGCCAGCCGCGGGCGCAGAGGTTGGACGACGCGCAGCCCGCGCCGTTGGCCGGAGCGCTGGTCGAGCTGTTGCCCAGCGTCGCGCAGGCGGGGAGCGAGGAGGCGGGGATGGCGGGGAAGATCCCAGGGAGGGACCACGCGCCCGAGCAGCCCGCGATGCGAGGGAAGCGAGCGCGGTCGGCGAAGGCCTCGCGGGTGCCGTCGGCGCAGCCGATGGGGTCGACGGTCACCACCGGGACGCACACCCCGCTGGCGCAGGTGCTGTCCGCCGGGCATCGGTTGTTGCAGGCGCCGCAGTGGAGGGGGTTGTCGCCGAGGGTGACGCACTGGGTCCCGCAGAGCGTGCTGCCGCTGGCGCAGGTGGCCTGGCAGGTGCCCGTGCGGCAGACCTGCCCCGCGGCGCAGACGGCTCCGCAGGCGCCGCAGTTGCGGCTGTCGCTGGTGAGGTTGACGCACGCCCCCGCGCAGGAGCTCGTCCCGAGCGGGCAGGAGCAGGTCCCCGCCGTGCAGGTCGCCCCCGCCGGGCAGGCGATGGCGCACGAGCCGCAGTGACCGGCGTCGACGGCGAGGTTCACCTCGCAGCCGTCGGCCGCGATGCCGTTGCAGTCGGCGAAGCCGGTGATGCAGGCGATCCCGCAGGCGCCCGCGGCGCAGGTCGGCGTGGCGTTGGCCCTCGCCGGGCAGGCGTTGCCGCACATACCGCAGTGGGTAAGGCTGCCGCGGGTGTCGACCTCGCAGCCGTCGGCCGCGACGCCGTTGCAGTTGCCGAAGCCGGTGTTGCACGCGATTCCGCAGGCGCCCGCGGCGCAGGTCGGCGTGGCGTTGGCGCGCGCCGGGCAGGCGTTGCCGCACGTCCCGCAGCTCGACAGCGTCACCCGGGTGTCGACCTCGCAGCCGTTGGCGGCCATGCCGTCGCAGTCCGCGAAGCCCGTGTTGCAGGCGCCCACGGTACACGCTCCGGCGACGCAGGCCGCGGTGCCGCCCGCGGTGACGCAGGCGTTGTCGCAGCGGCCGCAGTGCGCGGCGGCGGTGCGGGTGTCGACCTCGCAGCCGTTGGCCGCGACGCCGTCGCAGTCCGCGAAGCCCTCGTTGCAGTCGTAGGCGCAGGCGCCCTCGGTGCAGCGCGCGGTGGTGTTGGGGGGCCTGGCGCAGGCGCGGCCGCAGGCGCCGCAGTGGGCGGCGGTCGTCGCGGTGTTGGTCTCGCAGCCGTTGGCCGCGCTCATGTCGCAGTCGCCGAAGGACCCGGTGCACGAGCCCACCGCGCAGGCTCCCATGGAGCATCGGGGCGCGCCGTTGGCGACCACGCAGGTCATCCCGCAGCCGCCGCAGTGGGCGGTGTTGTCCTGCGGGTTGACGCAGGCGCTGTCGCAGCAGGCGAGGCCCGAAGGGCAGGGCTGCGAGGCGTTGCAGCCGGCGACGCACCGGTTGCCCGAGCACACGAGCCCGGCGGGGCAGTGGGCGTCGGTGACGCACTCGACGCAGCGACGGGTGGGCACCTCGCAGCGCAGGGTGGAGACGCCGCCGTCCGCCCGGGAGACGCCGCCGTCGACGACGACGGAGGCCGCGCAGCCCTCGTCGTTGCGGCAGCCGGGCGAGCAGCGGAAGGTGGCGCCGTCGCAGAACTGCCCCGCGGGGCAGGTGTCGGCGGTGGGCGAGCAGGCCACGCAGCGCCCGCTGGGGAGGTCGCACACGGTGAAGCCGAACTCGTTGTCGCGGCACTCCTCGTTGCGCTGGCAGCGCGCCGGCCCGACGTCGGGCGCGTCGGTGCGAGGTGCGTCGAGGGGGCCCGCGTCGAGGGAGCCCGCGTCGAGGGAGCCCGCGTCGGCGCGGACGTCCGCTCCGAGGTCGCTGACTCCGGCGTCGGTGGGTCCGCCCACCACGGAAGCACCCAGACCACAGCCTGAAATCAGGAGCACACAGCAGGCGAGCCGCCACCGATCCGATCGCGCGTTCATGCGCGCATCCTGCCTGCGTTGCCGCCGGACGGGCACCCATTGAATGTGTCGGGGTGTCCGCCGCCACCCTCGCCGCCACCTGCCGCCACCCCTTCGCGCGCTGGTTTCATCGACGGATCTCGACCGGCACGCCGCGCGCTCTGGCGGGCCGTGTGTCGCCGTCCTTCGATCAGCTCGCCAAGGAGATCCTCGACCTTCTGCTATCGGCGCGGGGGCGCGTCGAGACGGAGGCCGAGGTGCCCTCGCTGGCGACGCAGCGGGTGGACGTCTACTTCGAGCCAGACCCTGAGCACGACGAGGCTCGGCGAGCGCTGGGTCTGCTGGGTCGGATGAGCGACCGGAGCTGCTTCTTCGAGGCCTTCCACGAGGCGCCCGACGTCGCGGAGGTCACCGCGTGTCTCCGCAAGCTGCTCAACCATCGCCACGCCCGCGAGCTCGCGAATCGCTCCCCGGCGGAGCGCGCGTGGTTGCTGTGTGGGGGACGGCCCGACGCCGCGCTGCGGGCCTTCCGCGCGACGCCCACCGAAGGGTGGGAACGTGGGATCTACGATCTGGGGGAGGCGATACCGGTATCCCTGGTGGTGCTCTCCGAGCTGCCGGAGACGGAGGACACGCTCCCGCTTCGGCTGATGGGCGCGGGGAAGACCCTCCGGCGATCGGTGGCCGCGCTGCGAGAGTCGCCTCCCGGGGAGGTGCGCGACGCGCTGCTGCTGCGAATGGTAGAACGTCACATCGAGCGGCGAGTGCGCGGCGTACAGACGCCGGGTGAAGCAGAAGAGGAAGAGGCGATGAAGGGCTTTCCACTCGTAGAGGAGATGAAGCGCGCGGCCCGCATCGAGGGCCTCACCGAGGGCCTCACCAAGGGCATCCTGGAGGGCCTCTCCAAGGGCCGTACAGAGGGCCGCACCGAAGGCGCCCACCTCGCGCTCGGGCGCTACGTCGAGCGGACCCTCGGGCGCACGCTCACCGTGGACGAGGACGATGTTCTACGGCGGCGCTTGATACTCCGGGGCGATCGGGTGCTCGACGAGGTCTTCGGGCTCGACGCCGCTGCGCTCGACGCCTGGCTCTCCCGCCGCGACGACTGATCACCGGTTGCCACTCCAGCGGGGTCTACCGTTCACCCCGACGAACCATCCTGCGGCGCCGCTCTGCCCATCGCCTCCGCTACGCCCATGAACCGCGACGCACCGATTGCCCTCGCCTCGTCGGGCTCGCTCCCGTCGATCGACGCCCGCGCGATGAGCGCCGGCGACCCGGGCGTCCACGGCTCGACCGCGTAGATGACCGCTGCCCGATCGCACTCAGCCAGTGTTGCCATCACCTCTTCCAGTCGGCCGACCCTCCGTCCGAGGAGAATGCTCGCCAGCTCCATCACGCTCATCCGCAGCGCACCGTCAGGGGAGACGAAGATGCCTTCGATGACCGCCGCGCCTGCATCCACGTCGAGCGTGACGTCGAAGAGGTTGAAATCGAAGTGATAAACCCGTCGAGGACCGTTCGAGAAACAGCCCTTGATGGCCTTCAGGATTTCACTTCGCTCCCACGCCTGGTCGGCGCTCACCAACTTGCGCAGCAGGTACTCTTGCTCGTCCCGCCGAGGCGATCGGATCGGGCCACCCGCCCACCCGGCCACCCCTACCACCCTCGCCACCGCCGCCGGGTCTTCGAGCACCACGTTGTGCCCGACCCCCTCGACCCGATGGTGCACCACCCTCCCCTCACCCCTGCGCACCATCTCCTCCGCGATGCGGGTGAACTTCTCGTCGCGCTCTCCGGTCACCGCGTGCACCGTGAAGGGCGCCGTCGCCAGCGCCTCCCACAGCGGAGGCATCCTCCCCGTGCTCAGCGTCGAGAGCGCCCACGCGATCGCCTCGGGCCGGTGCCCCGTCCGCCACGACCGCTGCGCCGCCAGCGCCTCCGGGGCCAGCTCCCGCTGCGTCGCGAAGAGCGGCAGCGCCTCCCACCGCGCCACGAAGGCCTCCAGGCCCCCGCGCACGATGCTCTCCGCCAGCGCGTCGTCCGCCGCCGCCCTCGCCGCCCTCTCGCTCGCGTCCTCGATGCCAGGCGTCCCTCCCACCAGCACCACCGCCCGGAGCTCGCCCGGGTGGCGCAGCGCCAGCGAGAGCGCCAGCCGAGCCCCCAGCGAGTAGCCCACCAGCACCCGCCGACCCGTTGTCCATGGCGCCAACGCGTCGATCACCTCGTCGAAGCCCGCGCCCGGCCTCACCCACGGCTCCGGCCCGTGGCCCGGCATCCACCACGCGTCGCCCTCCGACCGCACCCGCTCCCACTGCGACGGCGCCCCGAGGAAGCCGTGCAGCCAGCCGATCACTCCGCGAGCCCCCGCTCGACGCGCGCCCTCACCCGCTGCCTCCGGGCGCCTGCGTCCTCGGGCGCCACCACCGCCTCGATCACCGTCACCCCGTCGGTCGCCAGCGCCTCGTCGAGCGCCGCCGCCAGCGCCGAGGGCGTCTCCACCCTCGCGTAGCGGTGCCCGAAGGCCCCCGACGCCTCCGCCCAGCGAATACCCTGCGGCGTAAGAAAGAACCGCCCGAAGGCCGCCGCCCGCTCGCTCCCCGGCGGGGCCGTCTTGCCCAGCGGGAGCTCCGCGAAGATGCGGCCGCCGCCGTTCTGCACCAGCAGCACCACCAGCGCCCCATCGAGCTCCTGCGCCGCGCTCAGTCCCCCGAGGTCGTGCGCCGCGCTCACGTCGCCCAGCAGCACCGCCACCGGCTCCGCGGCCCCGAGCTTCGTCCTCGCCCCGAGGGCGCCCGCGATCAGCCCGTCGATGCCGCTGCCTCCCCGCTGGTGCAGCACCCTCAGCGAGCGCCATGGCGAGGCCATCTCCAGGTCGCGCACCGGCATGCTGTTGCCCGCCACGAGGCACGCCCCCGACGGCAGCGCGTCGAGGAGCGACTGCGCCACCGTGAGCTCGTCCAGCGCCTCGCCGAAGGTCTCCGCCCTCACCGCCGACCACGCCTGCGCGTCGGCCGACCGCAGCGACCGCGACCACGACGGCTCCGCGGCCACCGACCTCGCCCCGAGCGCCAGCCGCACCGCGTGCGCCACCGCCTCGGGATCGCCCCACAACACCGCCCTCGCGTCCCCCGACGGGTCGGGCCAGCCGTGCGGGGCCACCACCCAGCGCTCCACCGCGGGGTGGGTGATCCATGCGGTGAGCGCTGGCGAGGTGGGAGGCAGCGACCAGGAGACCACCAGGTCGGGGCGGTGCCTTTCGCGCCACGACGCGCTGCGGGCCGCGAGCTCGACGCCCGGGCACACCGTCGCCGCGCCGGTCGACCCCACGTGGCGGTAGCCGCTCGACGACTCGGCCACCACGGGCGCTCCCACCGCCGCGGCCAGCGCGAAGAGGGCCTCGTGGGCGGTGCTCCCCCAGGTGAGCGTCGGGCCGCACACGAAGAGCGGACGGCTCGCGTGGGCGAGGCTGTCGGTGAGCGCGGCGACCCCCTCGGAGGACGGAATACACTCCGGGGTAAACGCCCTGGGCGCGCCGAGGGTCACCCGCCGGGAGAGCTCGGCGGACCAGGGCTCCGGGGCGGCGACCTCCACGGGCTCGAGGGGTTTTCGGAAGCGGGCGTTGAGGTGCACCGGGCCGGGCGTGGGCGAGCGGGTGAGCGCGAGGCACTGGGCGGCGATGCGGCCGACGGCGGCGAGGGCCTCGGGGGAGGCGTCGGGCAGCCCGAGCTCGGCGCGGTGGCGCACCGCGCGGCCGAAGAGGTCGGTCTGGTCGATGGTCTGCGGCGAGGCGCAGTCGTAGGCCTCCCACGGGCGATCGGCGGTGACCACCAGCACGGGGAGGAAGGCCTGCGAGGCCTCGATGAGGGCGGGGAGGTAGTGGGCGCCGGCGGTTCCGGAGGTGCAGAGGAGCATCGAGGGGAGACCGGTGATGCGCGCCTGGCCGAGCGCCACGAAGGCCGCGACGCGCTCGTCGACGACGGGGAGGCAGCGCACCCGCGGGCACTCCGCGGCGGCCAGCGCCAGCGGGGTGGAGCGCGACCCGGGGGAGATGATCACGTCGCGAAGGCCGGAGTCCGCGAGGGCGCTGAGGAGCCACCGCGCCCAGGCGCTGTGAAGGTCGGAGGGCGGAGTGGTCATGGGAGTCCTTCGAGGGCGACGCGCGCCGTGCGGAGCTTGGCCTCGGTCTCGCGCCACTCGGCCGATGGGTCGGAGCCAGGAACCAGCCCCGCCCCCACGTAGGCCCAGGCCTCGTCTCCGTGGATCACCGCCGAGCGCAGCGCCACCACGAAGCGCCCGTCACCGCGGGCGTCGCACCAGCCCAGCGTCCCGGCGTACCAGCCGCGGGGGTCGGGCTCGTGGCGGGCGATCCAGCGCAGGGCGTCGGCGCGGGGAGCGCCCGCGACGGCGGGCGTGGGGTGCAGCGCCGAGGCGAGCGTGAGCGCGTCGGGGGCCTTGAGAGCGCGCGCGCGGATGGGCGTCCAGAGGTGGTGCACCGAGGGGAGCGAGCGCACCGAGGGGAGCTCGGCGTGGGAGACCGGGAGACCGAGGGCGCGCAGCGCGTCGGCGATGAAGGTGACGACGAGGGCGTGCTCGTGACGGTCCTTGGCGCTGGCGAGGAGGGAGGCGATGGCGGCGGGGTCGTCGGCGCCGCGGGGGATGCTGCCGGCGAGCGCGTCGACCTCCACGGTGTCGCCGCGGCGAAGGACGAGGCGCTCGGGGGTCGCTCCGACGAAGACCACATCGGGCGCGAGGCGCATGGCGAAGCGGGCCCCGTCCTGCGCCGGGAGCCGGGAGAGCACCTCCCCGAGGGACCATCCCCCCGGGCGGGACCATCGCACCCGGCGGGCCCCCACCAGCTTGTCGATGGCGCCGTCGGCCATCGCGTCGAGGGCGGCGCGCACCAGCGCCTCCCAGCGGGGCTGCGCCTCGGGGTCGGGCGCGCGCGCTGCGGCAGGGGCGGCGGGGGCGCTTACACCGGCGGGTAAGGTCCAGTCGAGCGAGCGGGCGGCGGAGGCGGGGCCGACCCACTGGAGCCACGAGCGATGGCCGAGAGCGATGCGGCTCCAGGCGGGGAGCACCATCAGCGCGCGGGGAGCTCCGCCCCAGGCCGGGTCATGGGCGTGGGAGCGGGCCGGGTCGAAGCACTGGCCGCCGAACATCCGCGGCGCGGGCGCGTCGTCGTGGTCGCTGAGCGCGGTGAGCGACGAGAGGGTCGAGCGCACCCTCGGGGCGAGCGCGTCGAGGTGCTCTCCGTCGAGGGAGACCGCGGCGCCCCAGGCCTCGGTGGTGCCGTCCTCGTCGGCGGACCAGTGTAGCGAAGGGGCCGCGGCGGTGGTCGCGTCGGAGGGGGCGGTGATCGCGACGAGGGCTTCGGGCGAGAGCGCTTCGAGGCGTGCGAGCAGCGGGCCGGACAGCGGAACCATCGGGGCGGCCTACGGTGGTGGCCCCGGGCTCGGACGTCAATCGGGGCGCGCGCAAGTTGGCAGCGGGCGCCGCGACGTGCTGCGATGGCAACCCTATGGCGCACGGATCGAAGGTGAACTCATGCTTCCCCACGGGGCTGCCATACCCGGGGATCATGCCCTTCCTCCGGACGGCGCCGCCTGCGCAGCTCGGCCTCGCGGAGGAGCTCGACCCCGACGCCCCGTGGCACACGCTTCCGATGGCGGCGATCGACACGGAGACCACCGGGAGGGACCCGGGCCGCGGCGACCGCATCGTGGAGATCGCGGTGGTGCACTTCCGCGACGGCGTGGTGGAGGGCCGCTACGGGATGCTGGTGAACCCGGGCATCCCGATCCCCGCGGACGCGGCCGCGGTGCACGGCATCACCGACGCCCAGGTGAAGGGGCAGCCCACCTTCGAGCAGCTCGCCCCGAAGATCCTGGAGCTTCTCCAGGGGCGCATCCCGCTGGCCTACAACGCGGGCTTCGACCGGGGGTTCATCCGCGCCGAGCTGGTGCGCGCCGGGGTGGAGGTGACCAAGACCACCGCCACGCCGCCCGCCCTTCGAGGCACCGAGTGGCTCGACCCGCTGGTCTGGGCCAGGGCCTTACAGACCGGGGTAAAGGGCTTCAAGCTCGGCGAGGTCTCGACGCGCCTCGGGGTCGACCTCTCCAACGCCCACCGCGCCACCGACGACGCCGAGGCCGCGGGCATGGTGCTCTACAAGCTCCTCCCCAAGGAGCGTGGGACCACCTACCGCTCGCTCGTGCTGGAGCAGCGCGGGCTCAAGTCCGGCCCCGCGGGCCGCACCTGGCGGCGGTGACCCCGGCCTCGCTCCGTCGCATCGACCCTGCCTGGTGGGTGCTGCTGGCGGCGGTGGCGGTCTACGCCAACACCCTCGGCGGCGACTTCGTCTACGACGACACCACGGTGGTCACCGCCAACCCGGTGCTGCGCGAGCCCTTCTCCCTGGCCCGGGTCTTCACCACCGACATCTGGGGCTTCCCCCGCGGGGCCTCGTGGTCGGTGCACACCTACCGCCCGCTGCTCACGCTCTCCTTCGCGCTCGACCGCCTCGTCGGGGGGTGGCGCCCCTGGAGCTTCCACCTCACCAACATCGCCCTCCACGCCGCCGCGAGCGTGGTGTTCTTCCGGGTGCTCGCGAAGCGCCTGCTCGACCCGGTGGCGGCGCTGGTCGCGGGCCTCGCCTTCGCGGTGCACCCGCTGCACACCGACGCGGCCTCGTGCATCACCAACCGCTCCGACCTCGCGGGCTCGCTGGCCGTGCTCGCGGTCTACGGCTGGCACGCCCGAAGGGGGCTCGGGGCCACCCTCGCCGGGCCGCTCGCCCTCGCCGCGGGGCTGCTCTGCAAGGAGTCCGTGGTGGTGGTGCTGCCGCTGCTGGCGCTGCGCGACCTGCTGGGGACGGAGAGCACCCGCGCCGAGAAGGGCGCCCGCTATGCCGGGTATGCGCTGGCGCTCGGGGCCGCGACGGCGCTTCGCACGGCCGCCCTGGGGAGCGCGGCGACGCTGGTGCCCGACCTGCTCTCCAACCCGCTGAGAGACGCCTCGCTCGGGGTGCGGGCGAGCTGGGCGCTGCACTTCGTCGGGCTGGTGGCGCGGATGCTGGTGGCGCCGCTCGACCTCTGCGCGGACTACGGCGCCGCGGTGGTGCGCCCGGTGATGGCCCTCGACGGCGACGCCCTCCTGGGCGCGGCGGCGGTCGCCGGGCTCGGTGGGCTGGCGGTGCGCTCGTGGCGGAGCGATCCGCTGGTGACCGAAGCCTGCGCGTGGGTGCTGGTCACCGCGGGGGTGTACTCCAACGTGCCGAAGGTGCTGCCCGCGGCCTTCGCGGAGCGCTGGTGGTACCTCGGTGCGGGAGGGGCCTTCGTGCTGCTGGGCGCGGCGCTGAGGGCGGCGAGGGGGCGGTCGAGGGCGGTGGTCCCGGCGGCGGCGGTGGTGCTGGCGCTGTGGTCGGCGGTGACGGTGCGGCGCAACGTCGACTGGAGCAGCTCCGAGCGGCTCTTCGAGAGCGCGGTCGCGGTGCAGCCGGAGAGCGCTCGGATGCGGTACTTCGTGGCGCGCTTCCGCTTCCGGGAGGAGCGGCTGGCGGAGGCCTTCGCGCACGTCTCGGTGGCGGTGCGCAACGCCCCGGAGTGGGCGGAGCCCTATGGGCTCTACGGGCGGCTGCTGGCCTTCCAGCGCAGGGACGCTGAGGCCGAGCGGGCCTTCGCGCGGGTGACGGCGATGGAGGGCCCGGCGTCGAGGGAGGCGCGGCGGTTCTACGTCGACTACCTGATGGCGAGGAGGCGCTTCCCGGAGGCGAGGGCGCAGCTCGGGTGGCTGAGGGCGAACGGGCTCTGGGGGGACGACCTGACCCGGATGGAGGGATTTCTGCGGGCGGCGGAGGGGCGGTAGGAGTCTGCGCCTGCTCCGGGAGGCTATCGCCCCTTGAACGCCTCGAGCTGCGCGGTGAGCGCCTCGACCTGCGCGGCGAGCGCGTCCGCACGGTGCTTCTCCGCCTCGGCCCTCGCGCGCTCCGCCTCGGCCTCCGTCTGCCAGAGCCGCTCTCCGCCCTCGTCGTCCGCGACCCGCAGGCGCGTGCCGTCGTCGGTCACCACGAGCCACGCGCCCAGCGACTCGGAGTACGCCGGTCCGTCGCCCGCGTACTCCCGCCGGAACTCCCCGGACCGGGTGCGCCGCCACACCTGCAGCACCCATGGCTCGCCCGTCACCCCTCGACCGCGGCGCTCGGGGTCGAAGATCCACAGCTCCCCGGTGCCGCTGGCGGCGTACTTCGCCGGGCCCTCCTGGTAGTCCTTGCGCGCGGTGTCGCGGCTCACCACCTCCGCGGCGACGGTCGGCGGTCGGTGACCCTCGACCCAGGTGAGCACGCTGCGCACCTCAGGGCCCGGCGGCGCCGGCTCCACCAGGCACACGTCCGGGTCGACGCCGACCCGGGGGTGCTCCTCCGCCCAGCGCAGCGCGATGTTGCCGAACACCCGCGCATCACGCGCCGAGCGCCTCACCCAGGTGCGCAGCACGTCCTCCAGCAGCTCGCAGGTCAGCCGGTGCGGATCGCTCTCGGGCATGGTCACGCCGTCCTCGAGCACCCACCGCTCGGACCACCGCGGGGCCTCGAACACCACGTCCACGCCGCCGCTCGCCCTCGTCGCCATGTCGCTCACGATACCACCCCTTCGCAGCGCCCGTGCCGTCACGGAACCCCTGTATTCCAAGGGTTTCTCGTGGGGGGGGGCGTCGCCGCCGCCATGGCGGCGGGTGGCGGCGACGGCGGCCCCTTACCGCTTCGCCCGAAGGTCGCGCCGGCGGATCACGTCGCGGTAGCTCTCCCTCGCTCGAATCACCGTCACCTTGCCGTTGTCGATGAGCACCTCCGCGGGGCGGGCGCGGAGGTTGTAGTGCGACGCCATCGCGAAGCCGTAGGCCCCGGCGTTGCCCACGATGGCGAGGTCGCCCTCCTCGGGCATCGGGATCATCCGCTCCTCGGCGAGCACGTCGCCGCTCTCGCAGATGGGCCCCACGATGAAGCTCCGCAGCGCCGCCCCGTCGCGCTCCGGGACCATGCTCACCGGGTGATACGACTGGTAGAGCGCCGGTCGGATGAGGTGGTGCATCCCCGAGTCGACCCCGATGAACACCCGGTCGCGGGTGCGCTTGAGCGTGGTCACCTGGGTGAGCAGCGCCCCCGCCTCGGCCACCACGTAGCGCCCGGGTTCCAGCAGGAATTGCAGCGGCTTCTTGCGCCCCTTCTGCATCGCGCGGAAGCGGGTGGTCACCCGCGACCCGAGGGCCGCGAGGTCGAGGGGGCTCTCCTCCGGACGGTACGGGACGCCGAAGCCACCGCCCGCGTCGAGCACCTCCAGGTCGGGCAGCGCCTCGCTGAAGGCCAGCAGCGGGTCGAGCGCATCGAGGAAGAGCTGCGGGTCGAAGATCCCAGACCCGATGTGCTGGTGCAGCCCGACGATGCGCATCCCGTGGCGCGCGGCGATGGCCTTGGCTTCGGGAAGGTCTTCCGGCGCGAGGCCGAACTTGCTGTCGGGCCCGGAGGTGATGACGTGCGGGTGGTGCCCACCGCCGACCTCCAGGTTGACCCGCAGCGAGACGCGCGCCCCGCGAAACATCCGGCCGTAGCGGTGCAGCGACGAGAGGGAGTCGAGGTTGATGAGCACCCCCGCGCGGTGCACGGCGCGCAGGTCGTCGTCGCTGGGGTTGTTGCCCGAGTAGATCAGCTCGGCCTTGCGGAAGCCGCACTCGAGCGCGAGCTGCACCTCCCAGGGCGAGACCGTGTCCACCCCGAGGCCCATCGAGCGCACCATGCGCAGCAGCGTCGGGTTGCTGTTGGCCTTCATGGCGTAGCGCAGCCCGACGCCGGGGAAGGCCCGGAGCAGGGCGCGGCAGCGGTTGCGCAGCACCGGGGCCGAGTAGACGTAGAGGGGGGTGCCGAAGCGCTCGCTGAGGCGGCGGGCGCGGCGGGGGCCGAGCCAGGAGTGCCAGGGGGGGGTGTTCATGGGTGTTCCGAGAAGAGGGCGCGGTGCAGGGCCTTCACCGCGCGCTCGGCGTGCGCGTCGGGGACCAGCAGGCTGAGGTTGATGGCGCTCGCGCCCATGGAGAGGAGCTGCGCGGGGATGTTCTCCTCGGCCAGCACCGCGAAGACGCGGGCGCAGGGCTTCGGGTCTTCGAGCAGGCCCGCGGCGATGACGCACACCAGCGCGAGGTCGCTGGTGACGGTCACGTCGCCGTAGGTGCGAAGCTCCCGGACGGCGCCGTCGAGGCCGTCGTCCTTGTCGACGGTGCAGCTCACCGAGACCTCGCTGGTGCTCACCAGGTCGACCACCACCCGGTGCCTCGCGAACACCTCGAAGATCTTCGCGAGAAACCCGTGCGCCAGGAGCATCCGGGTGGACACCACGTTGACGCTCCGGATGCCCCGCTTGTGCGCGAGCGCCCGTACGCCCCGCGCGTCGCGGTCGCCCTCGGCGGTGATCACCGTGCCGGGGTGATCGGGCTCGAAGGTGTTCTTCACCCGCACGGGAATGCCCCGCTTCACCGCGGGGTGGATGGTCTTGGGGTGCAGCACCTTGGCGCCGAAGTACGCGAGCTCGGCGGCCTCGTGGAAGGACAGCACGGGGATGGTCCGAGCGTCCGGCGCCACCCTCGGGTCGGCGGACATCACGCCGGGCACGTCGGTCCAGATCTCGATCTCGTCGGCGTGGATGGCCGCGCCGAGGATGGCCGCGGAGTAGTCGCTGCCGCCCCGGCCGAGGGTGGTCACCCGCCCGTCGAGGGTGCGCCCGATGAAGCCCGTCACCACCGGGACCTTCCCCTGCTCCACCAGCGCCGCGACGCCCGCCCTCAGCAGGTCGGCGCTCTCCAGCAGCGGCTCGGCGCCGCCGAAGTTGGCGTCCGTGAGCATCCCCAGGTCGAAGGCGTCGGCGTGCACCGCGTCGACCCCCCGCTTGCGCAGGATCGCCGCGGTGCTCCTCACGGAGATGCGCTCGCCGTAGGAGGCCACGGCGTCGAGCAGCTCGGGCGTGGCCTCCGCGCGCGCGGCGATGGCCTCCAGCGACTCGCGCAGCCCGACGAACTCCCGGTGCACCAGGGAGGGATCGAGGTCGAAGGCCGAGAGCAGGGCCGTGACCCGCGACTCGATGGGCGACGGGTCGACCCGGCCGTCCTTCGCGTGGCGCGCCGCGGTGAGGAGCATGTCCGTGACCTTCGAGGCCGCGCTGACGACCACCACGGGTCGGCGCTGCAGCGAGTGGCTCACGATGTCGCAGAGGTTGGCGATGCGGGTGGGATCACCGACGGAGGTCCCGCCGAACTTCATGACGCGCATAAGTGGGCGGGGACGTAGCAGACCGCACGGCCGGAGCGCTAGGACGTGGCAGCGCGATCCCAGGCGGCGCGGGCGTCGATGCCCCGCTCGCGGAAGCGCGGCACCCAGTCGCGCGAGAGGGTCTTCGCCACCACCTCGGCGTAGCGGGCGGCGGGCATCAGGCCCCAGCGGCGGTCGTCGTCGGAGAGCGCCGTCTGCGCCGCGGCGAAGGCCGGGGCATAGCTGGCCCGGATGCGCCCGAACCACCCCGGCAGCTCGCGCACCACCAGCGCCCGAAGCTCCGGCGCGAGGGGACCGTCGAGCATGGCGTCGAGGAGGGTCCAGCCGAAGTCGCGGTGGCGCACCTCGTCGCGCAGGATGCGCTGGAGCGCGGCCTTCGCAGCGGGCTCCTCGCAGCCCTCGCGGAGGTACCGGAAGAGCGGCACCGCGACGGTCTCGCCCAGACAGAATACGTCCACGCCCAGCCGTACGATGTCCCACTCCAGCGGGTCGCCCGAGCGGATCGGGTGCTCCAGCGAGGCGCGGTCGAGCTGCGGGGTGGCGCTTCCCCCGGCCGCGCGGTGTACGGCCATGGAGAGCTCGGCGTGGTCGAGCTCGTCGGCGGCGATGCGAAGGCCGGCGTGGAGCAGGTCGGGCGAGGCCCCGGCCTGGGTGAGCCAGAGCGTGAGGCGCTGGGTGATCACCGACGAGCGGTACTCCGCCTCGACGCGGCGGAGCCACTCGGACTGCGCGGAGAGGTTCATCGGGAGGAAAGATCCCGCAGCGCCCGAGCGCGGGTCAACGGCGCCGGGAGGGCCCGCCATCTGGTATTCACTCCGCCCCCCCTTCCATTACGGGAGCTGAGAGAGGACCGCGCATGACCGAACGATACGACCGCCTCCTGTCCGCGCTGCGAGAGGTGGCGCTGGTGAACTCGGTGTTCTTCGTCGTCGAGTGGGACGAGCAGGTGATGATGCCCCCCGGCGGGGCCTCGCACCGCGCCGAGCAGAAGGCCTGGCTGGCCCGCACGGCGCACACCCGGCAGACCTCCGCGGAGTTCGGCGAGGCGCTCTCCGAGGCCGAGGTCGAGCAGTCCGCGGCGCCGGAGGGCAGCGAGCCCAGGGCGGTGCTGCGCCAGGCGAGGCGGGCCTACGACCGGGCGGTGAAGCTCCCCGGATCGCTGGTGGAGGAGATCACCCGCACCACCGCGCACGCCCACCACGCCTGGGTCGACGCCCGCAAGCACAACGACCCGGCGAGGTTCGCCCCGTGGCTCACGAAGATCGTCGCGCTGAAGCAGCAGCAGGCGGCCTGCCTCGCGAAGCCGGCTCAGGCGGCCTACGACGTGCTGGTGGACGAGTTCGAGCCGGGCGAGACCACCGCGCACCTCGAGGAGATCTTCGGCGCGCTCCGGGCGCCGCTGGTCGAGCTCGTGGGGAAGGTGATGTCGTCGGGACGGAAGGTTCCGTCGGAGATCCTGGCGAGGGACTTCGACGTCGACGCGCAGGAGGCCCTCGGCCGCGAGGCCGCCAGGGCGCTGGGCTACGACTTCGAGCGAGGGCGCCTCGACGTGAGCGTGCACCCCTTCTCCATCTCCCTGGGGCCGGGCGACTCTCGCATCACCACGCGCTACCACGCCAACCGCTTCAGCGACGCCTTCTTCGGGGTGCTGCACGAGACCGGGCACGCCCTCTACGAGCAGGGCCTCCCGGTCGAGCGCTACGGCACCCCCCTCGGCGAGGCCGCCTCGCTGGGCGTGCACGAGTCGCAGTCGCGCTTCTGGGAGAACCTCGTCGGCCGCTCGCGGTCGTTCTGGCGCTTCTTCTACCCGAAGGCGCAGCGGGCCTTCCCCGCGGCGCTCGCCGGCGTGAGCGAGGACGACTTCGTGGCGGCGGTGAACGGCATCCGCCCGTCGGAGATTCGCGTCGAGGCCGACGAGGCCACGTACAACCTCCACATCCTGCTGCGCTTCGAGCTGGAGCAGGCGCTGATGACCGGCGCCCTCAAGGCCGACGACGTGCCCGCGGCGTGGAGCGACAGGCTGCACGGCCTGCTCGGGGTGCGCCCCTCCACCGAGGGCCGCGGGTGCCTGCAGGACGTGCACTGGAGCGGCGGCTCGCTCGGTTACTTCCCCACGTATACCCTGGGCAACCTCTTCTCCGCGCAGCTCTTCGAGGCGGCGGGCAGAGACCTCGGCGACCTCGACGCGTCCTTCGCCCGCGGGGAGTTCGCGCCGCTGCGGGAGTGGCTGCGGGAGAAGGTTCACCGCCACGGACAGCGCTACCTGCCGCAGGAGCTCATCACCCTCGCGACCGGCGCCCCGCCCTCCGTCGAGCCGCTGCTGGCGCACCTGCGCCGCAAGGCCCACGAGTACTACGGGGTGTAAGAGCCCTCCGCCCTCCGCCCGACCCTCGTCACCTCCGGGCGACTTTCTCTGGCCGCGATGTCACCGACCGCGGCCGGAGCGCGTAGCCTTCGCCTGGAGACGACCGTAGGGAGCAAGCACATGGCCCGTACCCTGGCCTTCGAGAACCCGTCCCCTTCGCCGCGCAAGTTCGACACGCTGGTCGATCCTCCGGCCACCGCCAACACCCTGGCCGACGATGGTCCGACGGAGGCGGTGCGCCTGCCGGAGCACTCGAGCTTCGACGCCGACGCGACGATGGCCGCGGAGGACGCGCGCTTCTCCTACGCGCAGATCTCCCCCGGGCGATCGCGCTCGACGGTGCTGCCCACCTGGGACGGCGGCGCGGTGTTTCGCGAGGGTCAGCTCCGGTACGAGCGGCTCCAGTCGCTGGGAGAGGGCGGCATGGGGGAGGTCAGCCTCGCCCGCGACCACGACATCGAGCGCCGGGTGGCCATCAAGCGGCTGCGCCCGGAGCACGCCAACACCTCCGCGCTGCTGCGCTTCGCCCAGGAGGTGCGCACCATCGGGAGCCTGGAGCACCCCAACATCGTCCCGGTGCACGACGTGGGCATCGACGAGGAGGGCAAGCACTATTTCGTGATGAAGTACGTCGAGGGCCAGACCCTCGAGTCGGTGATCGAGAAGCTCCAGGCGCACGACCCGGCCACGGAGCGGCGCTTCCCCATCGAGGCGAGGGCGCAGCTCTTCCTCGGCATCCTGCGGGCGGTGCAGTACGCCCACGCCCGGGGGATCATCCACCGCGACATCAAGCCGGCCAACATCATGGTGGGGCCCTATGGCGAGGTGATGCTGATGGACTGGGGCCTGGCGCGCCCGGTGCGCGGCGCGGAGGTGGTCTTCCCCGACGAGGTCCCTGGTGGGGCGGTGGGGGCTGGGGCGACGAGCCTGCAAACGCAGCACGGGGCCATCATGGGGACGCCGCACTACATGTCCCCGGAGCAGGCGCGCGGAGAGACCGACCGCATCGACGAGCGCAGCGACGTGTACAGCCTGGGGGTGCTCTTCCACGAGCTGGTGTCCCTGCGCCACTACCTCGACGGCAAGAACAGCGTGACCGAGGTGCTGGCCGCGGTGGCCTCGGTGGGCGACCGCAGCATCGTCGACTGGGTGGCCGACGCGGCCGCCACGGGCGCGCCGATGGAGTACCTGCACTTCATCCGAAAGGCCGTCTCGGCGAACGCCGCCGACCGCTTCGCCAACGCGGGCGACATGGCGGGCGACCTCGAGGACATCCTCGCGGGCCGCATCAAGGTCCAGTGCCACATCTCTGGGACCAAGCGCATGGCGCACACGGTGATGCACGCCATCGACCGGCACCCGCTGGTGGCGACGGTGTTCGTGCTGCTCGGGGTGCTGTCGACGCTCGGGGCCGTGGTCGCGATGGTCTACGGGCTGCTGCGGCTGATCGGGGTGGCGTAGGAAGTTCCCCGGTACGAGCGCGCGGTCGGCGGCGGGGAGTCCGACGGTACGAGCGCGAGGCCGTCAGTAACCCGAGCCAGACCCCGAGCGTGAGCGAGGGGTAGAGCCCACCCAGGCCTTCCCGATGCGGCCTCGCCCGGAGGGGAGCGACCGACCACCTGAGCCCAATGCGGCCTCGCCCGGAGGGGAGGGAGCGACCACTTCCTCCCAGCGCGGCCTCGC